>Ga0307378_10005251_pt1 | contig 18121 bp, 12 predicted proteins | sample UN1MG_FD_202238 | JGI IMG/M metagenome (GOLD analysis project Ga0307378, IMG submission 202238) | Soil microbial communities from Risofladan, Vaasa, Finland - UN-1 | ecosystem: Environmental > Terrestrial > Soil > Coastal area > Acid sulfate soil | place: Finland: Risofladan, Vaasa | collected... | reverse complement strand
CGGTCCACCTCATTGAAGGCGGCAACGGCGGCCTGACGGGCATAGTTCTCATCATCCTCTACCATAATAATTTCAAAAGTCGTCGCCATCGCCTCATGGCAAAAACGCTTCAAACCGTGAATTGATTGACAATCCTTTCGGACAAAACAAGGCTTTGGTTGAGGTTGATTCATTTTTTAGATGATTCCCTGATTAACTCATCGGGGTCCGGGCCTCTATAGCAGAGGTCCCACAGGTCTTTTCTGACAAAACCCAGAAGCTTTACTTTCGGACGCAGCCACACATAATAAGGCTCATCGAACAAAAACAAATACATTTGACGTTCCTGAACAGGAGTCAAAGCGTAAAGCTTATTGGTCAGCGCCGCTTCAACCTTGTCTGAAGCAATAATCAGTGGTGCAGAAGCTGTGTCATTATCCACACTTTCCCACCAGTCAATAGTATCATATTCGAATCGGCGAAGGTACCAGGGCAGCGGCCAGTAATCTTTACCCGGGCAGATAACCTGAATATGCATTTTATAGCCGTCCGGATGAACCCGGGCCATTTCTTCAATACGCTGAACTATCGTGAAGACCTCATCAGTAGGATGAGCATAGACATAAGGATTTCGACTGTCAGAATAATACACGTAATTGCTCCGGTAGGCCTGCCAGGTCAGAAAAACAGAACTCTCGAATATCAGCAAAAGAATTATCAGGCGGGGCAGAACATTCGGCATCAGCTTCACCAAAACTACAGTCCCAACGCCGGCTAACAGAATCATTCCATGCAGAAAGCCTAACATGCACCAGGGAGTTTTATATGGGATTAAAGAATACACCACAGTCAGGATGAGGGTGTAAAAACCGATGAACCGAACCAGATGAACGTTGGCACAAGAGATACCTTTTTTTATCATCGCGGCTGCAAAACCGACCAACGCCAAAAGAACTATAAGGGCTTCGGACCATCTCGGACCGTCAAAAAATCTGCAATACAGCAGCATCTTGATGTAGTAATACCACGGATGGATATGAAGCGTGTTATTACCGGCGCGATCGAAGTAGGTTGTATAAGTTAGAACCGAATCCAGAATTCCGCGTGGATTGCTAAAAAAAGATGAGTAAAAAAAAGCTGAGACAACTGCCCCGGCCGCCAAAAATGCAAGAAAATGTGAGGGCTTGAATGCCCTTACAGCATTAACAATAGAACCTTTTTCTCGCCGCATCAACAGCATAACCAAAAGAGCCAAAAACATTGAGCCATAAGCTATGATGCACGTTTCCTTGGTGGCGTGCATAAGCCCCAGAGACATCCCTGCCAAAATCGCCCAGATGATTTTCCTGCTCTGCGTATAGCGGTAACCGAAAACAATTGCGCCAAAAGTGAAAGATACCAGGAGCATTTCCTGGATGTAATAACGGCTGTAAAAAACCATAGCCGGTGAGATTGCAGTCAACAAAGCGGCCAAAATCGCAGCCCTCGAGCCCAACCCCCTGCTGATTAACAAAACCAGCAACACCAGAGACACCCCGAAAAAAACGGGAACAATGCGCAAGGTGAACTCACTGACCTGCGTCAGTTTTTCGGCGGAACTCAGCCATGATGGAATTAAAGTCAGGTAGTTCAGCGTCGGACCGTGGTATTCATACGGGTCGTATTTATAAACACCTTCCTCCAGCAGGTCCTTGAATTTGTCGGCATGAACAGCTTCATCGCCATGCATAGGACGTTGCTGGAGCCGCGGCAGACGCAAAACAAGCGCAAGTATTGTCGCGGCCAAAATGAGCACGCAACATTTTTTGGCCATATTAATTTACCGGCTTGCCGTAAACCGCCACCTCGATATAGTGGTTCAAATCATTGCCGGTATTGCCGTTGCTGTAGAGGCGGACATAACGGGCCTTGACACCCTTGGCATCGATAAGCCTGCCCTCGTTGGTTTCGGTATAGTGCTTATCTTCGCCAACCCCAATACCCGCAGAGTTGTCAATGTCATTATTGAACAGTGTTCTGACATTCGTAATAAAATCAGGGTCGTCGGCAACCTGCACTACCACATCGAAATAAACCCGGGCCTGCTTATGGTAATGCCATACTATAATGGCGTAAATTTCATGTATGGCTTCGAGGTCAACTGTAACATTCTGGGCGAACGGGCCTAACTCGACGTAACTGCCGTCGGCGGCCTCCATGTCGCCGTCTGTTATCATTTCTATATCACCAATGATAGGTTCCTCGTCGCTGCTGGCTACCGGCTTTCCGAGGGCAACATTTGTTACTCCCGCAGGAGCGAAAAAGGGCGGACGAGGCTTGCCTAAGGGTTTTTCGAGGTTGGCTACTGTTGTGCTCTGCGGCGTGCCCACAAACATCGGTTTCGGCAGCTTGATGTCAATCGGTACCATCCCAGCAGGAGCAGTACTCTTTTCAGCAGTCGATTCTTTTGTGGCAATGGGCTTAGTAGAAGGATGTTCACTTGTAGGTGGATGTTCGCTATTAGAGGGATGTTCGCTTACAGATTTCTGAGCTGAATTCCCGTTGCCATCCTCAGGAGAAGATTTCTTGCAGCCAGGAACATAGCACAAAAGCATTACCAATAATACCAGAACAAAAACTTTCATAATTGAACTAAAATCTTTCTTCATCATTTTCTTTACCTTAAAAAAACCACAATTCTATGTAACTGACGTACTGTTAATTGCCATTATACTATCGAATACCCATGTGAAAACCAAAGCGGGCATAATATCCTATATGTATGACGTTGTCAAGCCGCCTAAAAGTATATTTTTTCTTTTCAAATCAGATTATACAAAGGATTTCCTCCGGCAAGGGCACACCTAAGAAACTGTTAATACTCTATTTAGCTTCAATAAAATTTTCTTAAGTAAAAAAATACGGCAGGGATTCAGGAGCACTGAATCCCTGCCATTAGCAATAAATCAATCAAAATGATCAGCAAAATCACTGAGTCTTTGCTCAACAATCCTGCTTTTATTCGCCTGCTGTCTCTTGTGATGCGCTTTCAGCCGGGACCGCAGCGGCAGACATTTCGACGACCGGTGGCTCAAGTCCGGCCTTGGCAAGAACGTAGTACAGAACAAAACCAATCACAAATGCAATAACCGGGGCTGGCGTGATGAAAGAAAACTTTATGCCCGTGAGCTTTACAATCATTGGATTTGGAAGGATGGCCACTATAAAACCAACAGCCCAAGCAATGTAGCCTGCCCAGTTAATCCCCTTCCTGGGACCGGCCCATTTAAAGCCGCTTAGTATATAGTCGGCAGCCATCGAACCGCAGATTGGGCCAAAAGAAGCACCTATCAATCCAAAAACACTACCCAGGTTAAAAGCCCAGCCCTTGACAGCTAAGAAAATGGAAATAATAGCCCCAATTATAACCATCACTGTCTTGTTGAGTTTCGGGAACATGGTCCCGATACTATTGCCGGCGATGAACGAACAGAAACAAGCAGGAGCAAAGCTCGCTACCGCAAATAGGGCAAACATGATAGTAGCTAAAAATCCTCCCTGTGCCTTGATAACAGCGTCGAAGAGGTAGCCTTCAGGGGGCGTTTCAGAACCGTGAGCACCTGCGATAGCAATCAATGGAAGGCCACCAGCAATAATTATGGCAAGGGCGATACCGAAAAGACCACCAAGCTGAATATCTTTTTTGTTGCGGTTGCCCATTCCGAAGTCCACGCCTGCTGCACCTGCCGTAGCAAAGAAACCCACAACTATTCCTATTATGGCAAGAAACCCGATGATAGGTCGGCCGCCTTCAGGTGGCGTATAGTTACCTGCATTGCCGACGTTGGTAAAGAACACAATTAGAATCATCAGCAGTGGCACTATAGGCAGAAAGGTTGATACCTTGCCAACATACTGAATTCCTTTGATAGCTACGAACACAGCCAGCGCAGCCCAGATAATTGCTATCACTGTGAAGGCGGCACTGCCTTGGAACACATTCTTGCCATCCACTACTGATATTGCTGATGGCCTACCTACAGCCTGCAGAATAAAATCGGTGGCGATGGCAATATTGACGGCGAGCCAACCGAACTGAAGCAGTCCCATTAAAAGCCCCGGCATCAAAAAGCCACCTTTTGTTCCGTATGTTGACGAGCCTACAACATACAGCGGATAGCCTGTCTTCATACCATACAATCCGGGTACCAGATAAAATAGAAAGTGACAGATAAGAGCTGCAATAACCAGTCCCAGCAGGCTCAGTCCTAATCCGGCCTGAGGGAGCGTCCCACTGGCAATCTCCTTGTAGAAGACGACCCAGAGAAAGATGCCTGCATATGCCGGTGCCGTGCTCTTGTACCAGGGCGTCCGGTTCTCAGCCGGGTTCGGCTTGGCCATACTCAAGTAACTCGGCAGCATTCCATTACTCATAATATATTCTCCTAACTAAAAACCTCATTAAATCCCATCCGGCACCGCAGCCGGATATTTCTCGTCTATAATATGTACACTAAACTCACGATACAATAAAAAAATTACTGTGTCTTCGGGATTTGGATTCTCATGCCGTCACTCATAGCCGATTCATGGGCACATATCCCCGCCATTGTCCAGTTTGCCGCAGTATCAGCATCCACTGCCGACTCCCTGTTTTCGACAATCGCACGAATAAACTCGTGAGTCAGATGAGGATGAGAACCGCCGTGTCCGCTGCCCTGAATAAAGGAAGTATGTTCGTGCTCTTCATCATAGACACCGTGCCCCGTGAAGGGAGCTATTTCTTTCGGAAGCAAGTGCCCGGAATCCGGCACCTTCACCCTTTCGGCATCTTCGTAGCCGGAATAAATCACCGGATCGTCACCGGCAACCTGCTCCCATTCGAATGAAAGCTTAGTGCCATATACATCGAAACTTTCTCTATACTGTCTAATCGTATTAAACAGTGACCTCGTTACCTCGCAGGCAAGGTCCGAATCGGCAAGTTTTATAATAGTGGTTTCAATTGCAAATGGCGAACCGTAGTGTCTGATATAATCCTCCTGAATCCGGCCCGAGCCGTGACAGACCAAGGATTCTGCTTTTTTTTGCGCAAGGCACAAAAGAGGACTGACGGCATGGGTCGCATAGTGCATAGGCGGGAAACCGTACCAGTAATCCGGCCAGCCAGGCAATCCCATATTCTGCTGATGCGAACCGCGCAGAAACTGAATGTCACCCAATTTGCCCGATTCCACAAGCTCCTTCGCATAAAGAAACTCCCGGCTGTACACAGCAGTCTCCATCATCATATATACCTTGCCGGACTTTTTACGCGCCTTAGCTATGGCAAGACAATCATCTGTGGTAGTAGCCATCGGGACGGTACAGGCGGTATGTTTGCCTGCATCCAAAGAGGCCACTGTCATCCAGGCATGGTCGGCTATGGGCGAGACAACATGGATAGCATCCAGCTCATCGATACTTAACAAATCTTCAAACTTTGTGAACCGTCTTTTTATTCCAAACTGGTCGCCTATTTCATTGAGGTGGTCTTCGTTCCTCTGGCAAATAGCATAACACTCAGAGTCGGGGTGCTTTTGATAAATAGGAATGAACTCCGCTCCAAACCCGAGCCCTACGACCGCTACTTTTACCTTCCCCATCGGCGTTCTCTCCTTTCCGACCAGCGCGGGTCCCTCTTTTGCGCTAACAAAAAGCTACCCAACAAATACACAGGCGCCGCTCATCCGGGCATTATACCTGCATTTTAAGTTCGGATTATAAAGTAAGTATGCAAAATTGCAACCATCGCGAAGACCAAAGCGGTGTAACGATGCATACTTAAAAGCAATTCCTGCCAATGGGTCCCGAAAAGCGGAAACATGCTCAGGACAATCGAAAGAATTAACGGCAAAGCCAGAAAGATTATCAGCCAGAATGATATTTTTTGTCCGAGACAGGAGCTTTTGCCATAAGTGTTAGCCACGGGATTATTTGCTAATGTTGCCCACCGGACAATGCGTTCGAACAAGGGCCAATCGCCACTGGTAAAACACCAACGCCGCGCCCACATTACAGCTAAAACGGCCAAACACACTGCGAAAACCGGTGCGAAAGTAGCATGCACCATTACCAGATAACCTGTAATGTGTTTGCCCAAAATAAGAGTCGGATAAAAGCCGGTTATCGCAAGAACTAAGAAACAAAACAGTACCGCCAGATATACCAAAATCCTTAACATACCTATAATACTCAACCTATCACTCGTGGAATTACCTGGAAGTCTCTTATTGGAAGGCACAAATATGCGGTGCAGAACAATACACGCCAAAGTAACTAAAAAAGCGATTATAGAAATCTTTTGAAACATATTTCTCACTTACTTTCGATCGATACCATTAAACCGAACCGGCCAAAACCTTCACAACACAAGCAAGGGCCTTTAAAGCATACAATAACAAAACAACAGCTATAATTGCACATGAACCAAGAGAAACTATCTTCATCATTGGCCGGAATACGAACGAAAAAGCGAATGCTCTGGCATAGGATGGATCAACCTTCTGAAACTCAACCATTTTTTTAGTTCCACGGCCTGTGACAGCGGGAGAGTCAACAGCAACATCACCGAAGAAGAAAGGCGCATCCGTGGCATGGCAATCTGTGCAGTAGCGAATACCGAGCGACTGAGCCGCAGGTCTGACATTGTGTGCTATAGGCCATAAATATGGTTGGGCTGCATTATGTTCTTCTTTCCAAAGTTTGCCTGATTCATCAAGGCTGTAAACATTGCCGCCGCTAACATAAACAGGTTCGCCTTCAACTGTCCCTTTCAGCGACTTCAAGGCTTCGATAATATGTTCGTCGGATAAGGCAGGCCAATCACCGGAAGAAGGCAGACTTACATTTGCGAGAACCTGACCGACCGTTTGTTTGACAATCTCAAAATCAATCGGTGTAACATCCTGGTCTTTTATAATGCCCCAATAGGAAGGCCATACCATTTTGTGAGGTGCTATCTTGCCGACTCCCATGAACAGGCGTTTACGTATAATTGTATTTGTGCCTATTCCGCCATGTTCCGCGAAAACAGGAGAATTAATATGCGGAAGCGCCTCGTGGGATTTATTAACACCAATCGTTCCCAGCCGATGCGCCCGGGATGTTTTAGTCAGAATAGTTTCTTTAGCCGGCCATGGACCAGAGTGACATGCTGTACAGGTCATTCTCTCAAAATGCACCGGAGGAATACCACGATGTTCCGGTACCGGTGCGCCTAACCGTCCCGCCACTGGTGAGGAGGATTCTTTTTCCCCAAAGTGGCAACCCTCGCACGACAAGGCGGCCGCTAAATGATTTGTCGAAGCAGATTCTTCACCTTCATAACCGCGTATAATGTTGTGGTCAATACCGTTACGGTGACAATCAATACATTTCAAACCAGCGGCAAGGTGAACATCCTCGTCCGTGTTCCACTTTTCTGTATCTTCAGCCTCAAGGTACAGGTTGGAATGGCAGAAGTAACATCTGTTGTCGGGGACCTCTCTTACGATATTAAAATAAACTTTGTTCTCGTGGTCGAAAGCAGATTCGTGATATTTAATGGTCGGCGGAACCTTTTTCGCATCTTCAGGAGGCTCGGGAATGAACGGGTCGTAGGTCTCGGGCATATCGTTGGCCGAACCACTGACAGAAGCAAATTCACAAGTGGCGGCCGATGCCCACCGAAAATTCCCACGAGCTATCTGGAGGAAAAATTCACCCTGATTGTGAGCGAACTCGGCATTATGACAGCTTAAACAGTTGATTTCAAGTTTGCCCGAGACATACTCGCGCATAATCTCATCCGGGACTTCTGTTTCAAGCTCTCCGGCTCCACCGCCCGGTGTATGCCGGCCGAATAGCTTGATAAATTCACGGCTTGAGAGCCCAAGCTGTTCGGGCTTGAAAGTCCCCGGCCATTGACGATACGAAAGAGGAATCTGAGTGCCGGTCCGAGCGTCTGAAAGTATCCAGGGCTGCCCTGGCCGACCGGGAGAAATGTTCGGGTCAATAGCGCTAAAATGCCAGCCTTTGCTGATTAGCCCGTAACTGTGACAGCCCCCGCAGGTCCATCGCAACGAAAACGGCAGAAGAGGATCGTCATCAGGATTAATTTTCCCTCCCTGCCCGCCGTCTTCATTTTCAGCAACCAGAGGAATAAGATGAGTTGGATGTGCCCGGCTGCCGTCACTTTCATCGCCAAGAAGTTTGCCCGGGGTTTCAGCCCCCGCTGCTTGGTTTTCGAAGCAAACGATGAGTGCAGACAGGCACAATACCAACAAACACGCAAAGCCTGTTAATATCAATCCTTTTCTCAATGTACAGTCAATCCTTTCCTCTAAACGTTTTAACATTCATCGAAGAAATTGTACAGAACGATTTATTTTTAACAAGCGTTTTTTATACTTCAAAATCTCCCGGCTTGAACTCCAGCTTCCTGCCGGCTGCCACCGCTTCGTTAACCTTCAATACCGTAACCGCCGTTTCGTATCCGATTTCAGCGGGGCAATTGAGCTTGGCCTTACCGCGAATCGCATCGAAGAAGTTCTCAAGATGCGGCTGATGGTATGGTTTATTGTCCATAGTTACAGGTATGTCATAGCTTGGAGGTTTCGGCGATTCCCGCACATCAAGCACAGCATCGCCGGCGGGCTTTTCCTCTTCCTCCTTGGCCGGTTCCTTAATGATACCCATCTTGACCCATTTTTCCCAATTCGTAGCCGGAACCCATGCTTCGCGGTATATAGTATTCCGTCCGGAAGCTTCTGAGATTTCCAGTGTGCCTTCATCGCCCATAAAGTTTTCAAAGTATCCCTTGCTGCTGTTGGTCGTTATTGTCTGATAGAACGCCCTGACGGTTCGGTCGCCGACCGGGTACTCATAAATGACCATAACATTGTCATACCAGTCGTGCGCTGTTGTAAGAAGCGGCGGTTTCCAGTAGTCGACGCCGCCGCTGGCCATCACGGCTTTGGGATTAGCGCCAAGGAACCAGCTAAAAATGTCAATCTGGTGCGAGCCGAGGTCAACAATCGGGCCGCCTCCGAGCCCCTTATACCAGCGCCAGTTTCTGAATTGCTGCATCGAGTCGAAACCATACTTTTTCAGTGTTGCCTGGTCAATAGGTGCGTTCTTCGGAAAAAGCACATCCTCACACGCCGTCTTGCTGCGGTTCCACTGACCATTTATACAGGTTATCTTACCCAATAGCTTTGCGTCAGTGATTATTTTATCATAGACGTATCTGTACTTCGGATTACTGCGGCGCTGATGACCTATCTGCAACAACTTGCCGGTCTTCTTTGCAGCCTCCAGCATCTTTTTTGCACCTTCAAGAGTGTTTGACATCTCCTTTTCACAATAGACGTTTAACCCTGCTTCCAGGCAGGCAACGGTATGCGGCGAGTGCCAGAAGTCCGGCGTGGCAATTATAACAGCATCAAGGTCTTTTTCTTTAGCAAGCATGTCCTCGTAATCAACATAAGTATTGTGCACATGCTTATAGGCCTTGAGTATACGAGAGACACGTTTTTGATTCCAGGCCGTCCAAATATCACAAACCGCCTTGATTCGAATACCCGGTATCTTAAGGATGGAAGTCATCAGGACCTGACCCTGGGCCCCGCAGCCGAGAAGGGCTATGTTAATATCATCTGGTTTCCCGCCGCCTGCCTGTCCTAAAACCATCGGCGAAAATGCCAACCCGGCCCCAGCCGCCGCTGTTGTACGAAGGAAACTACGTCTGTTAATTTTGTTGTTAGATATTTGGTTATTCATCGTCTTTCTGTCAACTCCATAAATTTAACATATTACACTAATCATCAATTTTTTATTGCCACGTAATATAACGCCGCGGTATATCACTGTCAAGCACACACTTGACGTTTTTTTCTGCTCGTACTGCCGAAAAAACTGCGATAACCCTGCCATGTGCTTAACATAGTCTGTTCCCGTTTGCGGCAGTTATACACAGCTAATCTACCAAAGGTTTCACTATTATATTGCGAAACGCCACAGGACCGTGGTTGCCCTGGAACATAATCGGCCCGAAAGGCCCTTCCTTGCCTACCAGAGGGCCACCCGTTACTCCCTCTGTCATTTCGAGGTTCTTATTATGCAGCAACTGGCCGTTGAGTTCTATCTTTTTGAATGTGGCATGACTGATTTTTTTGCCGCTGGCGTCGAACCTCGGAGCCTTAAATTCAATCACATACTTCTGCCATTGACCGGGCCTCAGGGAAGCATTCACTAAAGGTGCACCGGCACCGTAAATCGCGCCCATATCACCGGAGCCCATCTTTACTTTTCCCCAGCTATCCAGCACCTGTATCTCGTATTCACCCATAACATAGATGCCGGAATTGGAACCTCTCGGCACCATCACCTGCATCTCGATACGGCAGTCGCCGAATTTTGCTTTGGAGTATATATCGATGCTATCACCATGTTTGGCAGCCAGATTTATCATTTCACCCTGACCATCAGTCTTTACTAACATTTTCGGGTCCTCAGACGACATCTTCGCTTTGCCGGCTACCCATTTGCTCTTTTCCTTATCGCCCTTGACCGCCCAGCCGTCGAGGTTTTTGCCGTTAAACAGTAAAACTGCATCACCATATTTCGGCCACAGATTTTTAACGCGGATGTCCTTGAACTCAACAAGCATAGGTGGGCCGGCATGTATTTGAAGTGCCAGGACACCTTCTCTTGCAGCCCCTTTTGTGTCCTTCGGATCATCGGGATTGGTTACTCGGTCGTTATCTATCAGCTCCATTGTCTGATAGCCATTTAGATAGTGTATCAAATGGTTGCCCTGAGCTATGATTCTATACTCATTCCAGTCCTTGTCCTTATAGTAGCCTTCCTTTATAAGCTCATCCTGGTCGGAGACATTCCCAATGACATTCTTCTCGCCGTCTTTGTCAATGACCATCATATCACCGACATTGACCAGCCATCCCCGGCCACTCTCGTGGTAGAGAAAACCGACCTTGCCCGGTGCGTTTTCAACCTCCGCCTGATAGCCGCTGACGACCCACTTGCGGACTTCCTTACTTCGGTACTGCACTCCGGAGTTGCCGTTACGGAGACGAAACTTCAAACGCAGCTCAAAATCCCGCAGCTTTCCGCCGCGCCAGATAAGGAACGTATTGCCCCGGGTCGGGTTTTCAGGGGTGGTTTCTCCACGAATAACACCATCCTTAGCCGACCAGAGCCGCATATCGCCGTCCCAGCCGCTCAGGTCCTTGCCGTTGAACAGTGAGATCCATTCCCCGGATGAATTTGAATCGCCTGCAAGTGTGGTCTCCATCTGGCCTGTTATAAATGTCGGAAACAAAATAATAGCCAATACCGTGATGGCAAGGACCATACCGTTACAGACGAATGATTTTTTTTTCATGTTTTTCATTTGTACGTACCTCATTGTAATTAATCTTAGTCAAACGATTTGATTTTGAGATTCCTGAACCAGATGGGATTGCCGTGATATTGGAAGCCAAGATGCCCTTCACGCGACATGTCCTTGTAGGCGTAGCGGAACTTGTTCCTGGTTCCCGGGGGGTCTGGGTTTTTGCCGGCTTCGGTCCAGCGATTCAGGTCCATATCGATAATATCTTCACCGTTAAGATTGATATAAATCTTATTGTCCAGACAGGTGATGATGTAGTGATTCCACTCGCCTGGTTTCTTCCCAGCCGCCTTCGAGGGCGAGAGGCAGTCGTAGATGGCGCCGCACTGGCCGTGCTTGGATCCGTCGGTGGTAGCGTGAATCTGGACCTCAATGGCGGTGTTAATCCAGTTCTTTAAACTGCCGGTTCGAATAAAAACGCCGCTGTTGCCCTTTTCGGGAACTTTGAAGTCGAGTTCGAGCATAAAGTTACCATAGCGCTCTTTGGTCCAGATATCACCATGACCACTGGGTGTAGGCGCCAAAACACCATCGGCGTCAAAAGCCCAAGAGCCGGCCTCCATGATGCCGTTAGAAAGATCCTTCTTGAAAACTCTCTTGTACTTAACATCACTCAACTCGGCGGCTGCCTTCCTGAAGTATGCAACACAGCCTGAAATTTCGGGCATCGAGTTGAGCCAGTTGTACTCATATTCAATCGAGAAAACACCTTTGAATTTCTGACGGTCAAGCTCGGTTAGTATCTGCTTGAAATCGCCTGCACCTGTGCCCCATATCACGTCGTGTGCATCGCGATTGCCGAACTCGTTCAAATCCTTGGTGTGAAGACTTATAATACGGCCTTTGAGCTTCTTGATTGCCTCGACCGGATTGATACCGGAACGCATCCAGTGGCCTGTATCGGCGCAGGCACCGATTCGCTTGCTGCGTCCCTCGCAGACCTTCAGCACTGTATCCGGATTCCAATAAGGTGAAGGCTTGGGGTGATTGTGAATGGCCACGTTAATCTTGTATTCGTTGCATAATCTATCTATAAGGCCAAACGCATCCTCCGGAGGCTCTGAAACAATTGCCTCGATCCCCATCTCCTTTGCAAAATTAAAGACCTTCCTGCATTCCGCCTCATCGTTCGGAAGCGACACTACACCGTAGTTTGTAAGTTTTACTCCCGCTTCTCGAAGCTTTTGCAGCATTTCCTTCTTGTCTTCGGAAGACATATTGTGGTCGGTCTTGACATCGGGTTTTTCCTTGCTCATTTGCTGGCCGGGATAAACTTCGATATAGCGCATTTCAAGTGCTTTGGTTTTATCCACCGCCTCGAAAAATGTGAAGCGATTGAAGCTGTACGCCTGCATGCCCAAATTCCAGCCATTAATATCATCAGCGTTTGCCTGGGGTGCCCAGCTAACACACAAAACAATGGCCAGTACACCAACAATAAGTTTTGTCTCTTTGTTCATTTCTATTTCTCCTGTTAATAAGACGTTATTCCTCAACAAATAGTATAGGGAGCCTCTAAAAATTCATTTTTAGAGGTTCCCAGCAATTATAAACTCCAACCTTCACGATATTCTCGTTTCAGGTATTTTTCGCCGTCAGATACATTGGTAACTTTGAAGTTCGGCCCATCCCAGAATAATTTCTGCTTTGCACGGGCCGCCACATTACCTAACAGTATCGTTTCGCTCAAAGGTCCTGAGTAATCGAAACTGGCAGAAGGCTTCGGGCCCCCTTTACACGCCCTGATCCACTCCTGGTAGTGATTAACTCCCCTCGGCAAAAACGTTTCTACTTTGAAACCCTTCATCTTCGACTCCGGTATCAGCCTCGGACCGCCCATGTGCGGGGCCATTATGGTACCTTTTTCGCCGTAATATAATCCGCCCTGACCGGGCAGCTTGCGCCCGGGCTCAAGCTCTTTCGGCAGGAAGGGCCTGTTAGCACCGTCATACCAGGTTACTGTAACCGGCGGCAAATTGCCGCGTTCAGGAAACTCCCATCGAACGACTGTCGCTTCCGGATAAGTTTCATTATTAAATTTGGCAGGATGCGCTTCGACACTTATTGGATATTTCAGGTCGAGCGCCCAAAAAACCGGGTCGATTATATGACAGCCCATATCACCTAATGTCCCCGTACCGAAATCCCACCAGCGCCGCCACTCACTGGGCGCATAGGCCCGATGATATGGCCGCCAGGGAGCTGGGCCTAACCACAAGTCCCAATCGAGCGTCTCAGGTACTGGCTGTCCTTCTTGAGGCCGGGTGCCACCGCCCCAGTTCTTGTTACTGAATATATCCACCTTCCGCACCTTGCCAATCATACCTGACTTAATAATCTCCACAACAACCTTTACGGTGTCTTCAGCATGAATCTGGATTCCCATCTGCGTCATTACATTATACTTTCGAGCGGCCTCGGTAAGCTGACGGACTTCAAAAACATCATGTGCCAGGGGCTTCTGGCAATAGACGTGTTTTCTCATCTTTATTGCCCGCATAGCCGCAACGGCATGAATATTATCAGGCGTCGATACGGTAACAGCATCGATGTTTTTGCCTTCTTTATCCAGCATCTTGCGGAAATCACGGTACTTCTTCACGTTTGGATAACGTTTGAAAGTACCGGCTGCATGTTTCCAATCAACATCGCAAAAAGCTACTAAATTTTCCGTACTCACCTGTCCAACATCACTGCCGCCCATACCAGATACACCGATACAGGCAACATTCAGCTTCTCACTCGGTGAGGTATAACGGGTGCCTCCCAGGACGTGCCGGGGAACAAAGGTAAACGCCGCTGCCGCAGCAGCAGCACCCATAAAATCACGCCGGGATATTTTTCTGTTTTGTTCTTTGCTCAGTTTTTTTCTATTGTTCATAACAATATTCCTCTAATATCCTCTTGTTCGCAGTATGGGTGAGCATTTAATTGACCTTATAACCTAAACTAAAGACTCCATCCCTCGCGATATTCGGTATGTAGGTACTTATTGGCCTCAGGCATGTTCGTAAACTTAAAGCCGGGTCCGTCCCAAAGCAGACTTTTATTTGTCAGCTTTTCTTTTATTTCCGGTCGCAGCGCAACGTTGCCAAGAAGTACCGCCTCGGCCAGAGGCCCCGCATGGTCGAAATTAGAACCCGCAGGCTTGCCTCCCTTACACGCATCTATCCATTCCTGATGATGACCGGGCGAGCGAGGAAGAACTTTAGGCGGTTTGCCAAAATCTTTCCTTAACGATTCTGGTAATATCGTGTATCCGAACATTTTCCCCTTATCGCCGACAAACAGCGTACCGTTTGTGCCAAACTGCTGACCTTCTTCAAGTTCATCCGGCCTCGGTGGTCTTAATCCACCATCGTACCAGGTCATTTTGACCGGTGCCATGTCCCCGCGAGCACCGAAATGATAAGTTACCATCGACGCAACCGGATATGTTTCATTGTTTACCAATGTACAGCTCGCTTCGACGCTGACGGGGCATTTGAGCTTCAGTGCCCGCCAGATAGGATCAATACTGTGACAGCCAATATCTCCCAGCGCTCCTGTTCCGAAGTCCCACCAGCCGCGCCACTTAAAAGGCGCATAAGCCGGATGATACGGCCGCTCCGGTGCAGGGCCAAGCCACAAATCCCAGTCCAACCCTTCACGGACCGGTGGAGTTTCCTTTGGCCTGTCCACACCTTGAGGCCAATAAACTCCGTTAATACCTTGCAAGGGCCTGTCCGTCCAGACGTGAACCTCGCGCACCTGCCCAATCGCACCGGCCCAGATATATTCGCTCATCAGCCGCCTTTCCTCACCTGCCTGTCCCTGATTTCCCATTTGTGTAGCGACCTTGTGCTCGCGGGCCGCCTTGGCAATCATACGCGCTTCATATACCGAGTGCGTCAGCGGTTTCTCGCAATAAACGTGCTTGCCTCTCTTAATGGCCGCCATTGACGCAACCGCGTGAACGTGGTCCGGCGTGGCTACTATCACTGCATCAATGTTCTTGTCCTCCTCGTCCAGCATTATGCGGAAGTCTTTGTATTTTTTCGCATTGGGATGACGCTTGAATGTCCCGCCCGCATGTCTCCAATCAACATCGCACAGAGCTACGATATTTTGGCTGCTTAGCGCGCGAATGTCGCCGCCGCCCTGGCCTCCTACCCCAATACCGGCTATATTGACCTTCTCACTCGGAGCAATATTACCCCGTCCTCCCAGGACCGACCGAGGGACAATCGTGAACGCCGTTGCTGCCGCGGCAGCACCCATAAAATCACGTCGCGACATTTTTTTGTTTTGTTCATCGTCTGGTTTTTTGCGGTTTTTCATAAGAATATTCCTCTTGCTATTTAAAATTGATTCTTACCCATCGCTCACAAAATCGGTGAGTACATTATCACCTGCTCAACCTTAAGCTATAAGTTCCATCCATCACGATATTCGCTGCGGATGTATTCGTTAGCTTCAGGCAAATTGGTAACCTTCATATTCGGGCCGTCATAATACAGTTTAAGGCCCTTCTCATATAACTTCTGCCCCATGTGCAGGGCTATATTACCCAATAAAATCACCTCGGTCATTGGCCCTGATACATCGAAATTTGACCCGGCCGGCGGACCACCTTTACAGGCATCGAGCCACTCTTTATGATGACCCGGCGAACGAGCCAGAACCCTCGGGGGCTTACCATATTCCTGACTCCTCGATTCCGGCAGCAGTCTGTGGCCCAACATCTTGCCCTTATCGCCCACGAACAGATTGTCATCGGCATTGCCGAAACGCAGACCTTCTTTAAGCTCTTTAGGCCGAGCCGGCATCAACCCGCCATCGTACCAGGTCAGCTCCAGCTCAGGAAAATCGTATCTTGAAGGAAATTCATAACGAACCATAGATGCCAGCGGTGCCGTTTCGGAATTCACCCCACTGGAGCAGGCATCAACGTATGTCGGATAACCCAGTTTCAAAGCCCGAAAAATCGGAGCGAACTGATGACAGCCAATATCGCCCAAAACTCCCGTTCCAAAGTCCCACCAGCCGCGCCAGCTAAAAGGTAGATAGCAGGGATGGTAAGGGCGCTGCGGCGACGGACCAAGCCATAAATCCCAGTCCAGCCACTCGGGTACAGGAGGAGTTTCCCTGGGCCTGTCAATACCACGAGGTGAGATTGGTCTATTGCTCCAGGAATGAACCTCGCGAACTGGACCAATTGCATCATTCCAGATAAATTCGCATACCAGACGATTTGATTCGGAGGCCTGCCCCTGGTTACCCAATTGGGTTGCAACTCCGGCCTCCCGGGCCGCCTCGGTTACTTTGCGAATTTCATATATCGAATGGGCCAAAGGTTTTTCGCAATACACATGCTTGCCCATTTTGATCGCCTTCATAGTAATTACAGCATGTGTATGGTCGGGTGTGGCTATCACTACCGCGTCGATGTTCTTGTCCTCTTTGTCTAACATCCTGCGGAAATCACGATATTTTTTAGCATTCGGGTAAGCCTTGAACGCACCCGCCGCATATCTCTGGTCCACATCGCACAGTGCAACAATATTTTCACTGCTGACCTCATGCAGGTCGCCTGCACCCCGCCCACCTATTCCGATACCTGCGATATTGAGTTTCTCGCTCGGTGGAACATGACCAGCCCCTCCAAGGACATATCGTGGCACTATAGTAAATGCCGCCGCTGCTGTCGCCGCTCTCACAAAATCCCGCCGGGATAATCCGGCATCTACATTATTTGCCCGATGATGTTTTTTGACAACACCTCTCCCCTGCCTTTTGGCAGTTCTTTTCAGGCTCCTCATAAGAGTACTCCTCTTATTATATGTTGCGTTCGTTAATGGCAAAAATATTGAATGTTTAATTTAAACTACTACACCGACCACCCAGCGCGGTAAAACTTGGTAATGTAATTGTCCGCCTCAGGTGCGTTCGGGCAGCGCATTGCCTTAGTATCCCACTCGACTCTCCTGCCCAAACGGACTGCAAGATTACCAACCAGCAAAGCTTCCGTGAAAGGCCCGGAATACCAGAAGCCGGCCTTGGCATCCAGCGGCTTGTTCGCCCTGCATGCATCAGCCCATTCTTTGTGGTGCCCCGGGGAACGCTCCAGCGTTTTGGCCGGCTTTTTATACGAGCGGCTCAACTCTTCTGGCAATAATGCCGGCGATCCCGCATGACTTCCACAGACAATCTTGCCTTCGCTTCCGACAAACATAATCCCATTGCTCTGGAGTTCCCTGCCCTTCAGCTCAGGGGGATTAGGCGGTTTTTTACTTCCGTCGTACCACTTCATAGTTACTGCAGGGCGATCACCTGTGGCCGGGAAGTAATATGTAATGATATTCCAAACTGGAAAGGTCTCGTCATTGACCGGGCTTGTCTCGGCCTCGGCAGCTATCGGTGCGCCAAGGTCCAGGCAGAAAAAGGCCGGGTCAGCATTATGCACGGCCATATCACCAAGTGCGCCGCAGCCAAAATCCCACCAGCCGCGCCAGTTAAACGGACAATATGAAACAAGATTCCCTTCACTATTTTTAAACTTCGCATAAGGCCGCCAGCGGGCAGGTCCAAGCCACATGTCCCAGTCTAATGTTTCAGGCACCGGCGAAGAACCTTTCGGTCTGTCAATGCCCTGAGGCCACCATGCCCTCTCAGGCACACCGGCCCTGTCAGTCCAGACATGCACTTCCCGAATAGTACCGATTGCGCCGTCATGGATAAACTCATAAG
>Ga0307378_10005250_pt1 | contig 18123 bp, 15 predicted proteins | sample UN1MG_FD_202238 | JGI IMG/M metagenome (GOLD analysis project Ga0307378, IMG submission 202238) | Soil microbial communities from Risofladan, Vaasa, Finland - UN-1 | ecosystem: Environmental > Terrestrial > Soil > Coastal area > Acid sulfate soil | place: Finland: Risofladan, Vaasa | collected... | reverse complement strand
AGTCAGGAGGGTGGTGCCACGCCGCGCGGAGGACTACTCCGGTGGGGGGATGATCAGCTCCTGGCCTACCTCGAGCAGGTTGGGGTCAGTCATGCCGTTGGCTTCCATGATCGCTTGATAGGTTACCCCATACAGCCTGCCGATGGAAGAGAGGGTCTCGCCGGGCAACACGACGTGGACGATCAGGGAGACTGGAGTAGCGGTTGGCGCCTCGGTGGGAGTCTCGGCGGGAGTCTCGGTGGCGGCCTCTACCGGCGTGGGGATGATCAGCTCCTGGCCTACTCTTAGCAGGTTCGGGTCAGTCATGCCGTTGGCTTCCATGATGGCCTGATAGGTTACGCCGTACAACCTGGCGATGGAGGAGAGGCTCTCGCCCGGCTGCACTACGTGGATCACCTGTGCCCGCGCTGTGGCGCTAGGCGCCTCGGTGGGAGTCCCGGTGGCGACCTCTAGCGGCGTGGCCGTCGGAGAAGCACCCGTCGTGGGCGAGGCCGTAGCCGTCGGAGAAGGACCCATCGTGGCCGAGGCCGTAGGCGTCAAAGGCGCCAACGTTGGCGGTAGCCCTTTGATATTGATCCACAATCGCAGGCTGCGGTAGGGCTCCCCCCCGCCGTCGCGGAAGAGCAGAAAGTGCACCTCCTGGTCGTCGCCCGGCTCCGCCAGAGCATAGTGGATCGGCCCCTCCCACACCTCGTTGCCTTCCAGTCGGAACGGGCCGGCCTGGCCGATCGCCAACTCGCCGGCCCGGACCTCGATGCGGTACTCGGCGGCCACCCCCTCGCGGTTGGCGATGCCGGCGGTGACCGACAGTTGCTCGCCGGGCGCCGCCTCGAAGGGATATGCCTCCGCCAGCCCCTCCGGCCCCAGGACGTAGAATTCGGTGAAAGAATCCCCTGGCTTGGGCAGCAGGACGATGGCCGCAGCGGAGAAGAGGGCGACGAGCAGCGCGGTGGCGAGGATGCCATAAAGCACGCGGCTAAGGCGATCTTGGGCCGCCCACCATCCTCTGGGGTCGACGTCGATCTCTAGCACGAATCGCTCGACGGGAGGCAGCCGGCTGCGGCGCCAGAGGGCGACGACCGAGCAGGTGACGATGACGAAAATCTCGCCGACGACGATGGGCCACAGGCGGATGCCCCAGGGCAGGCGGTCCAGGAGCAGCGCCAGCGGCGGGATCACCGCGACGCTCAGGCCGAACGACAGGGCCAGGCGCTCAGGGCCGTCCAGGCCCCCAGCCGAGGCCTCGGCGGGTGCTGAACCGCTGGGAAAGAGCGCGGCCTGCAGTGTATAGCCGGGCACGAAGAGGACAAAGAACAGCCCCAGAAACAGGCGCAGCATCGGCAGCGGCGCCGGCAACCCCTCCACCCCCAGGGCGATGAGGCCCAGCAGAAGGACGCCGAGGACTGCGAAGACTATGAACTCGTTCCTAACAACCATCGCTGGCTATCTTACCACAACCACCACGTCTACGGAAATGCCCCAGTTTCGGTGGGACGGTGAACCACCGGCAGTCCGCTCCTTGGGGCCCGGTGGGGGCTCAGCTGCCCGCACCATCCCCGAGAGCCCGCTCAGCTACTGTGCAGCCGAAAGTCGTCCAGGCCAACCTCCTGTTGCACCTGGCGTCACTCCTTCTGCAACCTGCCGGGGAAGAGGGTGTCGACTACTTAGCAGTACCCCAGGAGGTACAGCGCCAGCTTGGCGTACTCGGTCCAGGTCTCGCGCAGGCCGTCCGCGCTCCGCCACCAGGCCTCGGGGTCGTACTCGGCACTCTCTACCGGACGTACGGCCACCGTGATCCCTGTCCCGCGAAAAACAGTGCGAAAGGTAAGGCGCGCCCGGCGGGTGTGGAAGGGATCGGTGACGATCAGCAGAGACCTCCAGCCCTGCTCTTGCGCCAGCGTCCGCACGGCCAGGGCCTCGTCGCAGGTGGTCTGGACCACGCCGCGCGCCATCAGGATACGCTCCGGTGCGACCCCCTGCCACTGGGCCTCCTGACGAACCAGTTCGCTGTAGCTATCGCGGATGCCGGGCAAGTCGATCTCGGCGTCAGTGGCCAGGAGCCAGGTGGCATAGCCGTCCTCGACGAGTGCGGCCGCCTGGGCCACCCGGCCCACACCCCCGCCGCCCAGGGGCACTACGGCATCCGCCGGTTGGAGCGGGTCGGCCACGACCAGGAAGCGGCCGGGCAGGGGAAGCCACAGGCCCCGGGTCAGAAACAGGATGGCCAGGACTAGCAGGATCAGCGCCAGCGATCTGAGTGCGCGACTGCGGACAGCCGCACGACCAGCAGCTGCTGCTCGCTGTCCTGCCTTCTCCGTGAGCGACGATTCTTCGGAACTGGTAGATAACGGGTCGCCAGCTATGATGCTCTTGCCTCCCTTTGCGTCAGGATCCAGTGCACTGCCTCCAGGAGGTCACCTGCCACATAGTCGGGCGGTGTGCTGGCCTCGATGTCCGCCCGCTGCTCTGCGCCGTAGCCGGTCAGCACCAGGACGGTGCGACAGCCCGCCCGGCGCCCGGCCTCCAGGTCGCTGGCCTTGTCGCCGACGAGGTAGCAGCGGCCCAGATCCAGGTGATGCTCCTCGGCAGCCCGCTCCAGCAGACCCGGCTCCGGTTTGCGACAGGCGCAGCCCTGATCTGGGCGGTGAGGGCAGTAATAGATGGCATCCAGGTGGGCATCGTAATGGGCCAGCTGTTGGGCCAGTTCGCGATGGACCTCGTTCAGCCGTGCCTTGGAAAGGTAGCCGCGCCCAAGGGCCGATTGGTTGGTGATCAGAATGGCGGGTAAAGCAGCCTCGTTCAGGAAGCGGATAGCCTGGCCCGCGCCCTGAATGAGGCGCAGATCTACTGGGTGGACCAGGTGGTCTACCTCCTCGTTGATCGTGCCATCACGGTCCAGAAAAACAGCAGCGCGCATCAGTCGAACAACTCTCGCTCCACTGCCTCACAGATGGCGTGCAGCACGGTTATGTGGGCTTCCTGGATGCGCGGGGTGTTGTCCGAGGGGGCGCGGAAGCAGACGTCGGCCACGTCCTTCAGTCTGCCACCGTCACGGCCGGTCAGGCCGACCGTGGTGGCGCCGCATGCCCGGGCCGCGCGCAGTCCCTGGAGGACGTTCTCCGAGTTGCCACTGGTGCTCAGACCAACCACCACATCGCCGGGCCGGACCAGGGCCTGGACCTGGCGGGCAAACACGCAGTCAAAGCCCAAATCATTCGCCATGGCGGTCAAGACGGAGCTGTCGGTGGTCAGGGCCAGCGTGGGCAGGGGCTTGCGCTCCATGAGAAAGCGATTCACCAGCTCAGCGGCCACGTGCTGGGCATCGGCAGCGCTGCCGCCGTTGCCAAAGAGGACCACCTTGCCCCCGTTTCGAAAGGCCTCGGCCATGGCCACGGCGATGCGTGCCAACGTGGTGTCGGTCTCGGCCAGGAGCCGCGTCTTGACCTCTACGCTCTCCTCGATGGCTGCTCGGATCGTACCGTTCATGGCCGCCAAATCGTTCATCGCACCTCCCAGGTTTGCAGGCCGCGCAGGTCGAAGCTGAAGTCGACGACCTGGGCGCCCAGGCGCTCTAGTTGTTCGGCGACGCGGTGCTTCTTGTCGAACTGGCAGTAGAAGAACATGTAGCCGCCACCACCGGCGCCCGTGATCTTGCCCCCCAGGGCTCCGTACTTACGGGCCGTCTCGTACAGTTCGTCAATGTGCGGATCGCTGATCTGGGGCGCCATCCGCTTCTTGTTCATCCACGCTTCGTGGAGCAGGGCGCCGAAATCATCCAGTTTGCCCCGTAGCAGGGCGTTCTTGAGCGCCGTGGCCACCTGCTTCAGCTTATCCATGGCCTGCAGCACATCTTTCTGCCGCTGCACGTAGCGCTCGACCTGGGTATCGATGATGCGCGCCGAGAGGCGGGTCTGGCCCGTATAGCAGAGCAGCAGGTTGTAGTGCAGCTCGTTCAGGGTATCCCACGGCACGCGAAGCGGGTTGACGATGGTCGCATCGCGGGTGAACTCGATGAAGTTGAACCCGCCAAAGGTGGCGGCGTACTGGTCCTGCTTGCCGCCCTTGATGCCCATGTCCACCCGTTCGATCTGGTAGGCCAGGTCGGCGATCTCGTAGTTGGTCAGCGGCAGGTGGCGCCAGTGTTGGAAGAGGCCGATGAGGGCCACCACCACCGTGGACGACGAACCCAGGCCCGAGCCGGGCGGCGCGTCGCTGTGCAGGAAGAGTTCCAGGCCCTGGTCCTTGTTGCCGCCGCCCAGACGCCGGATGACGGCCTTGACCAGGTCCAGGTTGCCGTCGTATGGGAGCGGCTCGTCCAGCTTGTACCTGGCCACCAGGTCATAGTCCAGTGAGGTGATGCTGATCTGGCGGTCGTCGCGCAGGCGCAGCGTACCGTAGGCATAGCGGTCGATGGTCGTGTTAAGCACCACGCCGCCCCGCTCCGAAAGGTAGGGTTCCACCTCGGTGCCGCCCCCACCAAAACTGATGCGCAAGGGTGCTCTGCTGCGGAAAATCAAGGTCCTTTCTCCTCCATGTACTGCTCAAAACGCCGGTACCCCTCCGGCGTGCCGATATCCACGAAAAAGCCGCCAACCGGGTAGGCATACAGATGGTGGCCCTGGGCCAGGAGATGGGGGAAGGTCTCCTCCTCGATAGAAGCCGGCCGGCCCTCGGGGATGGCCTCCCACACCTCCGGCTCGAGGACGTAGATGCCGCCGTTGATCCAGCCCGGCCCCGCCTCGCCCTTCTCCCGGAAGCCTCCGATCCAACCTGCGCCGTCCATCTCCAGCGCCCCGCCAGCGGCGCTATCCTCGACGCGCACGGCGGCCAGCGTGCCCACCGCCCGGTCGTCAGCCACTCGCCTGGCCCGGTGCGCGGCGACCATGGCCCGCAGGTCGACCTCCAGGTAGGAATCGCCGTTCAGAACGAGGGTCGTGCCCGTGACGTGTTCTTCCGCGTTCTTGAGAGCCCCCGCTGTGCCCAGGGGAGACGCCTCAACGGCATAGGCGACGTGCACGTCCCAACGACGGCCATTGCCGAAATGGGCCCGGACCTGGTCTGCCCCGTGCCCCACGCATAGGACCAGGTCGTCGAAGCCCTGGTCGCCCAGCCACTCCACCAGGTATTGGAGGAAGGGCTTGCCCCACGCCGGGGCCATGGGCTTGGGTTGATCGGGGACGGCGTCCCGCAGCCGGGTGCCCAGGCCACCAGCCAGGATCAGGGCCTTCACGACAGCACCTCGCGGTACACCTCAACCGTCTTGCGCGCCGTCTGCTCCCAGGTGAATCCCGCCGCCCGTTCCAGCCCTCGCTGGCGCAGGTCATCTGCTAGATCGGCGTCACTCAATACGCGGCGCATGGCCTCGGCCAGGGCCTCGACGTCGTAGGGGTCGACGGTGATCGCTGCATCGCCCACGACCTCGGGCAGGGAGGAGGTGTTGGAGCAGACGACAGGCGTGCCGCAGGCCATGGCCTCCAGCGGCGGCAGGCCAAAGCCCTCGTACAGGGAGGGAAAGACGAACAGATCCGCGCCGCCGTACAGGGCGGGCAGGTCGGCGTCGGGCACGTGGCCGGTGAAACGGACACGGGATTCCAGTGCAAGATCCTGCACCGTCTGCAAGATCTTGGAGTATTTCCCCCGCCGCGCGCCGACGATAACCAGAGGGCGTCTTTCCCCGGCGGCCCACAGCCGGGCGCAGGCCTGAAGCAACCGGCGCAGGTTCTTGCGTTCCTCGACAGAGCCCACGAACAGGAAATAGCCTTCGGGCAGCCCATAGCGGGACCCCAAGGCGATACTCTCTGCCTTGGGACGAGGGTGATAACGAGGATGCACTCCTAAGGGAACCACAAACAACCTGCTTCTGTCAACGGGCAGGTATTGTTCTATGTCCGACCGGGATGCATTGCTGTCCGTGATCACTGCGTTGACCCGGGGCAGCACACGAGGAAGCCAGTGGCGGTAGATGAGCGTGTCGGCCAGGGTGCTGTGACCGGGTATGCTCCAGGCAAAGACGTCGTGGACAGTGACTACCGTTCGGGCACGGCCAGCGCCGAACAGGAAAGGAGTCAACCCTGTGGGATCGTGGATCACATCCAGCTCAAGCCGCTGCCCTGCCTGACGAAGCGCCACGTTGCCCCACGTCATCAGCCCTGGCAGACGGTGACTGGCTGCCAGGCGGTGGCTCGCAACGGAGCTACCTATGGGCGAAGCGGCTAGCGAGGATGTGGTGAGCAACGTGATGTCCAGTACCGACCTGCAAGCGGTGGAAGACAGAGCATGAATCAGGTCGACCGTATAGCGGCTGATGCCTCCTATCGGCCGATCCAGACCATACGCAAGAATGCCGGCTCTCAAGGCTCAACCTCTCAAATCCAACTGTCTGACTGCTGTCGAGCGAGCTTGTTTGCGCGGCCAGCAGCAAGCTTGCGATGAATGGGGTTTCTGACCATGCCCACCGCAGCGAAAATCACCAGAAAAGGAGCGGTTGGCAAAGCATAGCGCGTACCGCCGTAGTACACCAATCCCGCCAGGGTAAACACAGCAATCGGAAATAGAAGAATCATCGAGCGAGTCCAATTGGGACCCAGTCGTGTCGCGCCGTAGGTAGCCAGGGCAAGGTAGAGCAAGTAGATGGCCTTGAGCAGGCCGGCATACGGCAGGAAATCCTCACCCTGGTACGTGTTCACCTGGACCGGGGACCAGAGACGGGCAAACTTCTTGGGCAGCAGACGCACAAAGTCGCCCGGCGAGGATCGAATCCAGTCCAAACCGCGCCGGTAATACTCTCGATCGAGTTCTACTTCTGAAAGTCCCTCAATTGGGGGCGGGTAGTTGGGCACGTGCCCCCCGAACGCATAGGGGTTGTTCGCCCCGTTGAAGGTATAACCTCCTTGTGTCGACACGAAGACCAATTCACGGTGGACGGTGTAGTTCCGCAGCGTCCAAGGGATGAGAACGGCAATGGTCGCTGCGACAAGTAGCAGGGCAGGTGCGAGCCATGCTCGCGATCCTGTCTTCTTCGAGCGCAGGATGAACCAGAAGAGCAGCAGCGGTAACATGAGCACCGACTGAGGCCGAGTGAGTACGCCCAGTCCGAGGCATGCCCCCGTGGCCACGGCCACGACGGCTCGTGGATGCTCGACTAGCTTCAGCGCCATGAGCACCGTACCCGTGAAGAGCGCCAAGAACAGGGTGTCCGTGATAATCCAGGCGCCAAAATAGACCATCAGAGGATGGAAAGCGACCCCCAGACCTGTGAATAGCGCGACCTTGCTCCCAAACAATCTACCAGCGATCTGGACGCTGAAAAGGCAGACCAAGGCCCCGAGCAGGGCTTGCACGAGCCTGGCGGCGGTCAGGCTGTGGCCGAAGATCAGGTACACACCAGCCAGAAAAAAGGAGTAGAGCGGCGCGCGGAAGGATGTGGGTTGGTAGGGCGGGTATTCGGTGAACCCCCGGCCTTGGATGAGGTTCTGTGCCAGCAGGTCATAGTCCACAGCGTCACCGTATAGCTGATCCTGGATGAGAAAAGGGTCCACATGGGGCGCCAAAAAAGCATAGACAGTGCGGACGGCCAATGCCAGGGCCAAAAGGGCCATCAAACCCCTGTTTTCTTTCACAGATCTCGAGATCCAAGCCAGCATGTTGCTGAATCTGGGCGACATGATTTTGGGTTTCCTTCTGTCTGCTGCGCTTGGACTCATCTCTGATAGGGCGTTCGCGGGCGCCGATGATACTGGGCGACAGTGCCGCTGTCATAGACCCGGTTTGCTTCTCTGACGTCCGGCAGGGGTGCAGAACGTCGCGTACTCAACGCCTTATCGAGGTCAGACACGAGAATATGCCGTGTTCGTTCTTCCAGCGCCCAAGTGTCGGGAAAATTGCCAGATTCGGTTCCGAATCCCTCTGAGTCGGCGTGGGAGCTGAGACGAATCCCGTCGAGTCCCAGCCAGACATCACGATACCCAAGATGGTTCTCTATCCAATAAACAGCCCGATCCTCCGGGACGGTCCAGAAGATCCAATAGTTGCCAAGAGAAGGCTCGTTCGTGGCTTTAAGGAGAGAAGCGACACAAGCCCAGACCACCAGGAGCGAAATGCCAACCACCGGGAGCTTGTGCCTGAGAAGAACAGTTGGCCTGCTCCAGTACCTTGAAATTGCCGAGGTCACCATAGGAAAGGACATGAGCATTAGCAGGGGAAAGAGACGCTGTTGCAGGTTGCCGGCAATGCCACCGCTGCGGTCCAGGATGATGCCGGCAGCGAATTGCACCCCAAAGGCCCCGTACAAGAGCCAAAGGAAATAGTGGGATGAGAACTGCAACGGCTCCCGAGACCTCAGGAGAGAGAACCCGTTTCCGGCCCATAGCAAGAACGCAATGCCGGCGAGGATCCAGCTTGGCAGCACTAGCCCCAGATAGACCGTGTTGCTCGTCCAGCCTGTACGCACAGAAGCGTAGGGATCGAATGCCGGCTGCATCCCGAGAGCAACAGCCGCTGCACGGTTCACCCCTCGATCGAACTCGAGAATGACACGCGAAGCAGGCTCATACAGGTAAAAGACGACCACGACCCACACGACTGCCAGGGAGCTGACGGCATAGACCAGCCGCTGTAGGGCGTTATGCAGAGAGCTTTCCGGACCCCTGTTCCTGCTTACGTGCATAAGGAGGAAGCCAGCTACCAAGGAAAAGCCCACCACGAGGATGAAAGAGGAACCAAAAAAGACATTGCTGCTGAAGAGTGCCAAAGAAGCCAGGTAGAACAGCCCAACAAACATCGCAAAGCGTCGAGGTTGCTGTGCGGCTTTGAAGCTCTTGGCGAGTAGAAACAGAGCAGTCATGGCGACAGCCCAGGTCACCTTTTCATGCGAGCCGCGGAAAATGACGAACAGAAAATCGGGCTGCAAGAAAAGCAAGAGGGTAGCCAGGGCGCCAGCCACCATGCTGCCCGTGAGCTCGCGATAAAGGACAAAAGCGGAAACGCTCAAGAATGCTGCCAGGAAGGGGAATACTAAGAACTGAGAGGGGACCAAGTCGAAACCTGTGACGGTCGCGACAAGAGTCAAGACTGACTGGTAGGCAAAACCCAATGCATAGATCTCCTGGTCCGGCGAGAGCGTCCCCTGCTCACTGACTACTGCCGTGGCTAGCGTTAGATTCGTCGTGTCGGGGTCACTCCAGCGCCCTTGATATCGGAACACAAAGTAGGTGCCCGCTAGCAATGCGTAGAGCAGCACAGCCAACAGCAGTCGGGCTGGGGTACGCGGCCGTGAAGCCGACGAGATCATTTGCCTTCACCGCTGCCAGTTGTCTTCCACGATTGGGCGAAAACCAACCATAGAACACAAAGGGCCACAACGCAAGCCGCAATGAGCATGGTGAAAACAGGCCAGGTGAATGAGACCTGGTCATAGGGCTTTGAAGGACGAAACATCGTCGGCGAGTTGGCTGACTCCACGTCTACGGTCAGGCTAGCCACTTGTCCTACACGGTAGCCGTTGGAGACTTGCTCGTGGGGATCCACCTCGATCGAGAGGGTCCATTCGCCTGCCTCCACTGGCCACCAGGCGAATTCAAGGACACCTTCCCCCTCCCCCGGGACGAACAGCTCCTCCTCTCCTACGAGAAAAGGCTCCCCCTCGGCTCGTACGGCATAGACTGCGATGGGAACCGATGTAGCGTCTTGGAGACCGCTGTTGAACACAACCACCCTGATGGTAGCCCAGTCGCCTTGCTGGGGACTCAGCGGTTCGCTGGCAATTCCCCCCTGTGGTACGATCAGCTGGGGAGGAGTCAGCGGCTGTACCTGGAATTCGCCGTCGTAGGTGACGAGGTACGAACCGTCCGTCAGGTCGTTCACATCCAGTCGGTTTGTGTCGTCGATGACCTGGAAGCCCGGCTGGAGGTCCAGGACAAAACGAAATCCGTCCTCCGTAAGGCGGAAATCGGTCAGCATTGCACCCGCGATATGCGTCGTCGGTCCCTGGAATTGGGTGGCCATTTCCAGGAGCCCGTCGGGCGCGAAATCCACTACATGGCGATCCAGTTGCTCCCCCAGAACTAACCATTCCTCATGATCGCGAGGAGGAAGGGTCTCAAAGAGGCTCGGTTCGACCACGGTGTGCATGAGCCGCACCTGCCCAGAATCGGCATAGATCAACATCCCGCCGACAAGACGTAGGGATGTGACCACCTTGTCTGAAACAGGACCCTCTTCGGTGTCGTCCCCACCGGTGTAGCCTGCCGCCGGAGGCTCCCACGGTGGTTCCAGCGTGATTGCCCACTGGTCAAGATAGCCATCCCCATCTACGTCCTGGTACCGCACGCGCAGGGCATCGTCCACGTTCCACACCCCACCCTGCGCATTGCGCAAATGCAGTTTGCGGTCTACCGGGCTGAAATAGAGCCACGCCTGACCCTGGAGATCAGGCGTGTACTCCAGTCTCAAGCCCTCTCTAACATCTTGCACCTCCTCCATACCGGGGAAACTGGTCCGCCCAGTTACGTAGAGATCGCGCCAGGCGCGTGCAAACCCCTCATAGATACCTTCCGTGGATTCATAAGAGATGGTTTCCGCAGCAACAAATGCACCAGTGTCCCAAGGACGCCCGACGATCCAGTCAGGGAACTCGTTGTATGGCACAGTCTGCACGCCAAATTCTGGGAAGGTAACGACCTCGGTGATGGGGTGCCGGCCCGTTAGATCAACTTTGAAATCCCAGGCTCCGTCATTGTCCTGGTCCCACGAATAACGAATGCTCTCGATGGGTTGTGAGAATCCCCCACCCAGAAAGTTGCCGTCGAAAGGCCCAAAGTACTCGGTTCTTGCGGCAAGTTCTGGAACTCTATCAAGGTCGTTCGCGAGGTCATAGAAAGCGAACGGATTCTCAAAGTCCGCGTAGACATCGTCACCGATTCCGAACCTCTCAATCGAGTAGACGAACCAGTTGCTGTCGCCGCCTCTGGAGGCCACGAACTCACCCACTGCTGAGATACGCGCTGCGCCCCAGTCCATCTGTATGGGAGGCATGCTCTCGCCATATGGCTTAATGTAGTCGGTCAAGCCTCCCAGGTAGGGCCAAAACAGGAAGTCCTTGATGGGCGTTTCGTTGTCCCGGGCATTCACGGCCAGTTCCGTGCCATAGTTGGTCCGTATGGCTGGCGTGGACAGCACCTGCCTGAAATCATAATCAGGGCGGGCGTCGTTGTCCACATCGCGGACAAGGATCGTAACGTCCGGGTCCCCGTCGGCCATCGCGCGCAGTGCTTCGGGAGACGAACTACGGTACCTGGCGACAGGCGAGTTGAAGGAGGCGCGAACCGCGCCGTCTATTTCGAGGCGGAGGTTGTAGTTGATCTTGTTTTCCCTTTGCCACCATCCGTCCACAGCCACCACCCGGACGGTAGGGCCTCGGGGCTCGGTGACCCGCGCTCGCCCAAGGGGGATCGAATAGCTGACCTTTCCATCTCCGTCGCGGTCATCGAAGAGCTCTGCGACCAAGGCCTCTCCGTCGCCGACAAAAACGATCACCAGATCGGCCTTGCCATCGCTCGACGCATCGAATACCCAGGTGTCGTCCTCGAAATCGGTCGCTTGCTGCCAGTCCACGCTGGTCTGCATGTTGCGTGCCCCGTCGTAGACCTGCACGAGATCATTGCCCGTTCCGAAGTCGCAGCGTATGTCTGTGCGATCGGGCAGGCCGTCGCCGTTCAGATCGAGCTGAGTCACCGCGGTCACGATGAACCCGCCTGGGTCTTCGCCGGCATGGGCCATGAACAGTGGCATCAACACTGCTACGCCCGCTGCGACCCATGCTATCACTAGGTGGTGGATTGTGCGCAGGCTGAGGTTCGCCAAGGCACCGATGAGTTGACCCCTAAGGCGCCCGATCATGCTCTGATCTTGCGGGCAACAAGCCGCTCGTAGGTACGAAAGACAAACTCAAGGTCGGTCCCAAACGCGTTGGCCAGGAGAGCACAAACGGCTTGGATCGTGCTCTTGGTGCCTCCGCAGGCAATCAACTTCTTCGCAAAAGCCACGGCCTTCTCTCCATCCCTCTCACGCAGTGCAGAGCGCATGACGCTCAGGTAGTTAGGGGCCAGTATGGCCCGGGAGCGGGACCTCTGAATTACGCGCCGCTCCAGGCCAAGCTTCGCGCGAAGCTCGGCGGGCATCTTGTCGAACTGGTCAAGGGCAATCCTCAGGCCTCCCTCAGCAATCTCAAGCCCAAGGGTCTGGGTTACCTGTTTGTCGCTTTGACGCCAGTAACCCAGGCGTGAATCTATCCACATGACACTGCCATCCAACTGAAATACCCGCACCCAGGTTGAGAAATCGACAGCGGGGTAGCCCGCGTCCTGATGAAATCCGCCCAGGCTCTCCAGCGCTGCTCGCTGCATCACGGCGGTGACCGGAATTATCCACGTCTGGGCGAGCAGAGCCTGGCGAAGGTAATCGGTTGCCGGCCGTAGGCCCGCCAAAGGGGGCATCCAGTTCTCGCCGATGATGCGGCCCGATTTGAGGATGCCGGCCCGACCATAGCTGAACAGCAAATCCGGCACCTGCTGGTGGATCCGCACCTGTTCCGCCAGCTTGTGCTCTGGCCAGAAGTCGTCACCCTCTAGAATGGCCGTGAACTTGCCCCGAGCTCTATCGAGAGCACAGTTATAGGTCTCGGACAATCGCCAAATCCCCTTGTTCTGCTGCCTGATCAAGTGAACTCGCGGATCGGCCGCGGCATGGCTCGCAACGATCGCGGCTGTCTGATCAGTGGAGCCATCGTCGACGACGATCTGCTCCCAGTCCCCGAAAGTTTGGCTGAGAACACTGTCAAGGCATTGCCCAATGAAGCGTTCATGATTGAACGTCGGTGTGATGATGCTCACAAGTGGTCTATCCATCGCACACTTCTTTTCGGGCGATAAGAACCAACTCTTCCGAAAGGCCCGGGCGCAGCCACGAGAGGAAATCGGCGAGCAAGGCTCCTGACTGAAGACCCCGAGGAAGCGGCGGCGGATCCATGGGGTCTAGGCCTCTTTCCACCGCTGCGCTTGTGCGGAAGGACGAGTTTCCACGCAACACGGGTGGATACGAAGTGATTCTGAAGCCCACAGATTCTAGGGCGTGCCGTAACGAGTCCGGGGTGAACAGGACTAGATGACGCGGCGGGTCCAGCCCGATCCAACTCCGCCGGAATTTGGCATGACCTAGGGAACTGAGATTCGGCGTTCCTATCCAGATCAGTCCGTTGGGACGCAGGGCGCGATAGCATACCTCGAGGTTCGCAGCAGGATCATGCAAGTGCTCAATCACATGGCCCAGGGTGATCGCGTCGAAGTAGTCATCTGGAAGTCCGCTATCCAGTAGAGTCCCGTGCTGAACCGCGACCCCCGCCTCAATTGCTGCGCTGACCGCTTTGGGGTCAGGATCCAGCCCCTGGGCCTGCCAACCCAATTCCGTCATCTGCCTCAGAAAACCGCCATTGCCGCAGCCCACGTCTAGCAGATGCGGATGTTGCGAGGCAAACTGAAGATGCCGCACCCCTCGATCCTCACGGGCTCGGCTGAGCGGCAGGAGCCGGGCGAAAAAGAACCCTAAGTCGAGCGCAGGCTTCAGCGAATAGCCGAAGCGCTTGTTCAGGTACCCATTACGCATCGCGAGGCGCAGTTTCCCCGCGGCAATCTGATGCGGTTCGTTCAGGGAATGGAATGGTCGTTCTTCGTGCGTATAATAGTCGGCGTACGCGCGATTGATGGTGTTGAGATCGGGTCGCGGGTCCAGATAGGCCACGTTGCAGCCATGGCAGCGGTAAAGCTGCCAGGTGCCAGGCGCATTGTGGAATACGGAATCGGTCAGCTCATCATACATAATGCTCCGGGCCGTACCACTGCAGATTGGGCATCTGCCCAGCAATTCCAGTTCGTCCTTGGGCCAGATGCTGGGGCCTAGCTGTTGCCGCATCACGTTCATTACGGTTCCTGCTCCGTCGCTCTCTTTTGAGTGAACCTGTTCAAATGGGCAACCCTTGTCGCGAACAGGCGGATCTCATTCTTGAGGGCGTCTGGTGCTATGAAGAACGACCAGGCTAGTGATGTTAATGTCATCAACCCGACTAGCCCCGCACTCCAGACCGTGCTGGTGATGTCCAGGGATGACATGAAGCCCGCCAGTAAGACGAATACGGCGGTCGGGATCAGCAGAATACATCGTCTTGAGAAAACGCGTGCAGCGGCGAAGAGCAAGAGAAAGTCGACGACCACACGCGCTGTCCATGCCCATGCCGCTCCCTGTAATCCGGCTAGCCTTATACCAAACCATAGAGCGAGAATGTATGGGAATAGCTCGAGCAAGTGGAACTTGGCGGTAAGGTCTGGACGCCCCTGTCCACGGAGTAGTACATAAGGAATGAATGCTAATCCATTTGCCCACATACCAAGTAGAAGGACGCTGCCGACAGGTGCAGAGATCTCAGCTAATGACGGACCGAGCCACAAGCGCAGAAATGGCCTTAGCATGCCAACTGCAAAGACGATGATCGGCGTGACGATTGCCGCCAGCGTCAACAATGCTTCTACAGCCATGTCACGGGCTTCATCCTGCTCAAGCATTGAAAAACGCGGAAACAGGGTGCGCGAGAGGCTTTGCGGCAGGACGCTGATCTGATTGGCCAGGTTATACGGTATGGCGTAGTAGGTGACAAAACGAACGCCAAGTGAGGCGCTGATCATGAAGTGATCTACTGTCGTCAGGAATGGGGCAACCAGGCTCGTGATGGTGATCCACCCCCCATATTTGAACAGAGCTCGAAAGCGGAGTCTATCCGGATAATGTACCTTCGTCAAGGGAAGCAATCTAAAGCAGGCAAGAAACGCAACACCCAGGCCCGCGAGCCGCGCCAATACGATGGTGCCGATGAGTGGGGATAGGTCGGGGCCACGCCACAGCACGTAAGCCAGCGGTGCGAGCTGTGACAAGATCGTTGTGAATGTTCCGGCAATGTTCACTGATAGGAATCGCTCTTGACCTTCAAGCGCGCTAAACGCCACTGATGTAGTGGTCAATACCGGAACAGCAAGGGCTAGCCATGGCAGCGCTGCAAGAGCTTCGGCCTGCAACTCAGATGGAACCTTGACGATGCTCCCAAAAATCACGGGACCGACAAGTAGCAGGAGTGTTGCACCGACAAGACCGAAGATAGCGTTTGCGAAGAGTGCTGTCCAGAATATACTCTCTGTATCGCCGGGCGATGAGTCCTTTAGCCTTGCGATATAGTAGGTTGTCGCTCTCCCCAGGCCGAAATCAAAGAGCGCGAAGTACCCAAAGAGAACCCAGATGACGGCGATAACTCCGTAGCGGGCATGCCCTATACGACTAAGGTAAATCGGAACCGTGACCAAGGAGGTAATGATTGGGATCAAGGCCCCGCCGAAGTTGAACAGGGTGTTGCGCTTAATACTGGTTCTGACTGAAACCGAATTGGCCAATGGTGCCCCGCTTGCCAAAGGGTCGAGTCCTCACTGGCTGATCGTGTCAGTCTGCGAGGAACTGACTCTGCCGTTTGCCTGAATTAGGCTTGTATCGGGCTCCGCGATAGGTGAATAGACCTCTTCCACAATCCGCCGCACGATGACCGGCCAGGTCAACGTGCGCTGTATGTATGCAAGCCCCTGCCGCCCCACACCCTGTGCCTCGTCGTCATGCGTCAGGACGTGGGTGAGCTTATCAGCCAGAGCAACGGGGTCGCCCGGCTCCACCAGGAACGCTGTCTCTCCATCCCGTATATGGTCGGCCATACCCGAAACTGATGTGCAAAGAAACGGTGAAGCACAGGCCATCGCCTCGGCTGCAACTCGGCCGAACGGCTCACTGAGCGATGGCATCACGGACACATCGGCGGCCGAATAGTAGGTGGGCAAGTTAGGCTGATCCACCCACCCGTGAAAGATCACCCGGTCTTGCATCCCGAGTTGCGCAGCCACTTGCCCCAACTGCTGCCTAAGCGGTCCATCACCCACGAGATGCAAGTCCACGTCGGAAAGGCTTTCCCCGACCGTGTGCAGAGCCTGCAACAGGTCGTGGACGCCCTTCTCATGAGAGAGCCGGCCGACATAGAGCACGATGCGCTTGTGCTCAGACAGGCCCAACAGACTTCGGGCATCCGGGATGGGGTGGAACTGCCCCGTATCGACCCCATGGGGGATCAGAACCATTCTGGATTCCGGCGTGCCTGTCTTTCCCCACCACTTTCGCATTTCCTTGCTCGTCACGATGATGCAGGCACAATGTTTGGCGGACAATCTAGCAGCACCCTTCAGCACCTGTGTCATCGACCAATCGAAAGGATTGCCATGGGCGATGCGCTCATAGATGTTGCCCGGGACCGTCAGGACTACCGGCGTATCCCTGCAAAGCAGAGCGAAGAACCCCGTGGACAGATACTCCGGCGCATGCACAAGATCGACCTTGCCCAGCTTACGAATCTCCCACCAGCCTCGCAAGACGATCAGGATGTGCCCGATCACGTTACGATAACCGATGAACGGCACCGGGTAGCGATGGACCACAGCTCCTGCAGGCGGCCGGGCATCCTCCGCGTATGGCGCGACGATGTGCACCTGCTCCCCCAGAGCGATCAATTCCCTTGCCCAATTCCACACCAGGTCGCTGAGCCCGGTGATTCCGGGGTGCTTGGGGTCCAAAACATAGTCAAATAAGACTATCTTCACAACCACCTCTGGCAAGGTTCCACAGTGCCAAAGCAAGGTTCCATACTCTACCGTCCAGCATCCTTTGTCTGGCCAATGAGGTGTCTGGATCTAGAACTTGTGAATCCAAAAGAATTTCGCCCAAAACAGTGACTGAAACAGGGACCAGAACAACATCAGAAGCACCACGGGCCACAGCCAGCGTTTCCAGCGGGGCAGCAAGCGATCGGCAGCAAGAACACTCAGGGAAGAGAGGAGCGCCTGTCGCCCCACGTGCCAGTTTAGAAAGACGACAGCCCAGCCAAGAAACAGCAGCGGCACGCTCGTGATCACGAGGTATAGACATAGATCCTTACGTTTGCGCAGGGCATAGATCGCCAGAGAGAGCAACCCCAGCAGCGCGACGTTGCCCATTTGGTTCAGAACCAGGAACCAGGGAGGAACAAATTCAGGTGCCCCCCCGTTCACAATCAGATCTACGATGGCCAAAGGAGTAAAGCCGATGTTTAGCCTCTCCACGTCGCCGCCCAGGAGCCACAATGGATCGCCCCAATGCCACCCAAGCGCAAGATAGTAAGCCGCTGCTGGCACAAAGGCCAGTCCGAGAATCAGCGCTTCTCTCCACCGGCGTTGCAGGCAGGTTACGGCGATCAGAGCCAGGACAGGGAAGACTGCAATCTCTTTCGCCAGCACAGCCACAGCATTCCACACCACACTCTGCCCGGTTCGCCTCTGGTCCCAGGCGTCGTAACCAGCCAGCAAGCCAGCGACCATCAACGGCTCCGCGTAGCCCAGGTGTGCACTGGTAAACAGGTAGGGCACGGCTGAAAACAAGAGGGTCAACTCAACGGGATGGGCTGTGTGGCGCCGGGCGATTCGATAGAAGAACACGCTCGCCAGAGAGACGGCGACCACATTCACGATAAGGAAACCGAAATGGCGATCCCAGGAAAACAGAGTGCGCACCAGGAGCGGCAGCAAGATGCGCCGGTACTTGTTCGGACTGAACGCCGGCTGGCTGGGGAACGGTTCCGCCGAGATTGGATAGTAGGCTGTGGCGTCACCCATGCCCAGCTCGGAGTAATTGGGAAAGGGCATCATCCAGTTGAGCGCAAGCTGTAACAACAAATGGATCGTCACGCTGACCAGAAGGATCCGCACCTCTGGGGAAGCAAGGCCCCTACGAATGCGGCTTAGCAGAGCCAACCTGTACCCCTCCTCGCCTGCCGGAAGGCCACCCGGGTCTTGACGGGTCATGCGATGGCCTCGTACACCGCCAGTGTCTCGGCCGCCTGCCGGGCTAGCGAAAACCGCGCGGCCTGTTGCAGGGCCGCCTCCGAATCTGCGGCGCGCCGCTGAGGATCGGTCAGCAGGCCGGTGATGCTGTCGGCCAACCCCGCCACGTCGTCGGGGTCAA
>Ga0307378_10005246_pt1 | contig 18129 bp, 9 predicted proteins | sample UN1MG_FD_202238 | JGI IMG/M metagenome (GOLD analysis project Ga0307378, IMG submission 202238) | Soil microbial communities from Risofladan, Vaasa, Finland - UN-1 | ecosystem: Environmental > Terrestrial > Soil > Coastal area > Acid sulfate soil | place: Finland: Risofladan, Vaasa | collected... | reverse complement strand
GCCCCTGCTCGACGCGCCGTTCATGGTGGCGATTACCACCAGTACCGTCGGCTGCGGCGAGGTCCATCCCCTGACTCCGAGCGCTCGCGCCCTCAACGGCGACCTCTTCATCGTCGCCCGCTGCGACAGCATGGAGGCCGAGGGCAAGCTGCTGCGCGCGGGCGCCGCCAGCCTCGTCGCCACCGCCAATCGGTCCCCCCGACGCTGCAGGACTGGCACCCGGCCGCGATCAATGATATGTTTAGGGGCGGAATCAGCGACGCGGCGGCGAAATGAGCCGCACCGGGAGCGGCGCGTGCGGGCGGCGCACACGGTCGTCAGGCGGCGGGCGGGGTCGCAGCACACAAGATGAGGATCCTGGATCGCTATATTCTGCGCGAGCTGGCGGCGCCGTTTCTGTTCGGCGTCGCGGCGTTCGCCACCGTGTTCGTCGCCGGCAACCTGCTGTTCAAATTTGCTCGCCTGGTGGCGGAGCAGGGGATGGCGCTGGGAGATGCGCTGCTGGTGTTCGTGTACTGGCTGCCGGGGTACCTGGTGCTGACGTTTCCGATGGCGGCGCTGCTGGCGGCGCTGCTGGCGTTCGGGCGGCTGAGCGGCGAGGGGGAGACGACGGCCATGCGCGCGGGCGGGGTCAGCTTCACGCGGGTGATGGCGCCGGTGATCGCCGCCGGGCTTGCCATCAGCCTCTTCACCGTCGCCTTCAACGAGACGCTGGTGCCCGCCAGCGCGCGCGCGGCCGAGGAGCTGCTGGCGCGCGCCGCCAAAGGGGCCCGCGGAACGCAGGAGCACGTCGTCGTCCCATCATTCGAGCAGGGCCGCATCAGCAGCTTGGTCTATGCCGACGAGTTCAACCGCGCGCGCGGCGAGCTGCGCGGCGTGACCTACATCCAGTACCTGCGCGGGAAGCCCAAAGGCGTCATCCAGGCCGCGCGCGCCGTGTACCGCGCGGGCAATAGGTGGGAGTTCTACGATGGGTTCTCGCAAGCACTTGACCCCTATCGCAGGGTCACCCTGACCTTCCGCGAGGATCACCCGGCGCGTTTCGATCTCGGCCACGATCCCACTGATATCGCCCTGCGCCAGCGCCAGCCGGAGGAGATGACGTGGCGCGAGCTGGGTGACTACCTGGCGTCTCTCAAGCAAGGCGGCGCCGCCGCGCCGGAGCTGCGCGTGCAGTGGCACCACAAGCTGTCGGTGCCCTTCGCCAGCCTCATCTTCGTCTTCATCGGCGCCCCCCTGGGGCTGCGTTCACAGAGGACCGGCTCCACCCTCGGCCTGGGGCTGAGCATTCTCATCATTTTCGCCTACTACGTGGTGTGGAACTACCTCGCCATCCTCGCCGGCAAAGGAGCGCTCCCACCCCTGTGGGCGGCGTGGACGCCCAACCTCGTCGGCCTTGCCGTCGGCGTCGCCCTGGTCCGCCGGGCGGCGAGGTGAGGGCATCCGGAGGCGGCGCCAACTGCGGAAACAGGGCGAAGACGCGTCGCTAACGCCGATCAGGGTCACGACCGCGCTCTTGTCCACATGCAGCGACACCCCCGACAGCGCCCAGCTCGCGCCGCAGCGGACGGCGAGGCCCCCTGTTCGCAGCAGGCGGCGGTCAGTCGCGAGCTGGCGACAATCGGGCAGCGGCGCGGGCGATGCCGACGATTATGGAGAGGTCCACGGTCAGCCTTGTCAAGCCCGCCCGTTCCAAGGCTTCGATTCTCTGCCGCTTGGCCTTCCAGAACAAGGATGTCATTCTGATGATATCACGAATGCAGTCCCTGGGCAGCTCTCGGCCGTAGCTGAGCCGTCGCTGTGCAGCGACATCGAAGTCGCCTGAGAGCTCGGCCACGGCCTCATCCGCGCCGCAGGGATGTTCCCGCGGGCGCTCGTACAACGCGTGGCGCAACTCCGCCAAGTGATGCCGCATCGGCACGACCTTCAGCAGCACGCCGCCGTCCCCAAGCACGCGCCGGAACTCGGCAGGATTCGACGGCGCCAATATGTTGGTGACAACCTGAAACGCGCCCGTCACGAACGGCAACTGTGTGGCGAGGTTGGCTACGCAACACAGCATGTCGCCCTCGTGCCGACAGGACATGCTTATCGCGTGCCTGGAGATATCCAGGCCAATCGCCAGCGGGCGCATATCTCCATCTGCACGCAGGTGCGACATCACTGCCGACAGGACATGGCCTTCGCCACAGCCGACATCCAGCAGCATGCACGTGCGCGGCGGTCGCGGACTCGCGGTCCTATTCCTTATTAGTTCCGCGATCGCTTGAGATAACGGGTCGAAGAGGCCAAGCTGCATGACCGCCATCCTCGACCGCAGCATCTCCGCGTTGTACCCCGGCGTTGAGGATCTCCTTTGATTCGGCAACAGCAGGTTGATGTAGCCCTTGGCAGAGACATCGAAACAATGGTGGTTCGCACAAGTCAGGCTCCGTTCGCTCGCTGCGCCAACGCGCATGGGGCTGTGACACACCGGGCAGGCGAACACCGGCCCAAGTTGCCGACACAGACCGATCGCCCTATCGATTTGCTTCACGGGCTCCTCCGTCGGACGGTCGCGGTAGCGAGTGCTCCGTGAACATTGTTCTGATGTGTTACGGAAGTAACCGCCGATGAACGCCGAAACACGCCGACAGGATGGTTTGCCGTTTCCGGAGCTCAGTTCGATCATGGATGCGGTTTCGTGCATCAAATAAACATTCACGGCGCGCTAGTCCGCGCCAACCATGCGTGCGATGCCTCGCAGCGTCTCCTCGGCGTTGCGCAGCACCAGCCTTCTCAGCAGCCCCTTGATCAGCGGGCCGATGAGCGGCACCTCGAGCTCGAAATCCAGCTTGATGTAGGCGCGCGTCCCCTGCGAATGCTCCTCGAAGCCCCACACTCCCTCGTACTTGTCCCAGTCCCCCTCGGTGGCGCGGAAGGCGGCGACGCGCGTGTCGTCGTTCCAATCATCCTGCTCAATCCATTTGATGGTGCGGTTGAACTCCTTGACCGGCGCCACCCAGCGGCTGATCACGCGGGAGCCGCTGCGCTCGATGACCTCGACCTCCTGCACGTTGGACATGAACTCGGGGAAGCGCTCGATCTGCTTGGCCGCAGCGTACACGCGCTCCGGCGGCGCGGGGATGAAGGCCTCGGTCTCAATCACGGGCATCGTCGCGTCTCCTACCGGTCAGATGCACGGTACTTTCCGCGCCACCAGCTTGCGTCCTTCATGTGAAGCCTAAGAACGCCCCCCTGCGTGCTGAGCAAGACAAGACTACCAAACCCTCGACCGTGGTCACCGATGCTTCCCTTGTTCGCGCGGCGCGGCCGGGATTGGGCCTGGATCGGGACCTGATCCTCCCTCACCTCGCACACGTCTCAGGGCAAGCGGGGACATTTTCCCTGTGCAGTTGCATGGAGACATAATCGCTATGCTACCAGAATAGCCTGCCGTGGACTTGACACCTCGCCGCGCACGTGGTAGTCTTCGGGCATAGCCTTCGCGCATGACCTGTCGGATGAACCGGACAATGTCGGTTCGTGCGCATCGTGAAGGGGCAATTGAGAGTCGGCCCCATCGGCAGCCAGCAGGGCGCGCCGGCGACACGGCCTCCTCTGGCATGAGAGATACCTAGACATCTTCACCCGCTTCGAGCTGTCCCCTCGAGTCCTGAAAGCAGTTCACCGGTTGGGCTTTGAGACCCCGACCCCCATCCAGTATGAGGCCATACCCCCGGCCTTGTCCGGTCGAGACGTCATCGCCACCGCGGAGACGGGAAGCGGCAAGACGGCGGCCTTCTTGCTGCCCATCATCGAACGGCTGCGGCAACGCCAAGACAGGAGCACGCGAGCACTCATTCTCGCTCCCACGCGCGAGATCGCCGCGCAGACGGCCGGGCAAGCGGTGGCGCTGACGCACGGCACCCCATTGCGCACCGTCGCGGTGTACGGCGGCGTCGGGATGGAGCCCCAGAGCCGCGCGTTGCGCTCCGGCTATGAGATCGTCGTCGCCACCCCGGGCCGGCTGCTCGATCACCACCGCCGCGGTACTGCGCGCCTGGCGTCGCTGGAGGTGCTGGTCGTGGACGAAGCCGACCGCATGATGGATATGGGCTTCCTGCCCGACCTGCGTCGCATCCTGGCGGTGTTGCCCCGCGAGCGCCAGTCAATGCTGTTCTCCGCTACCATGCCGATTGACGTGTTGGAGCTTGCCTACGAGGAGATCCTGCGCGATCCGGTCCACGTGGAAGTGGGCTCTCAGTCGGTGCCGCCCGCAAGCATATCGCAGTCGGTTTACCTGGTTGCGTCCGAGCGCAAGACCGACTTGCTGCTCGATCTGCTGCGACAGGAAGCGATGCGCAGTGTGCTGGTCTTCGCCCGCACGCGACGGCGCGCCGAGCGGCTGGCCAAGCAGCTTCAGCGCTCCAATATGAACGCGACCTGCATTCACGGCGACCGCAGCCAGAGCGACCGGGAGAAGGCGCTCAATGGCTTCCGGCGGCGCTCGGTGCGCGTGCTGGTGGCGACCGACATCGCCGCCCGCGGTTTGGATGTGGAGGGCGTGACGCATGTCGTCAACTATGACATGCCGGCGGCGCCCTTGGACTATCTGCACCGCATTGGCCGCACGGCCCGCGCCGGCTGTGACGGCGACGCGCTCAGCCTGGCCGGGTGGGAGGACACCCTCGTCTTGGCCGACATCGAGCGCACGTTGGGTCGCACCCTCCCGCGGGTATCGGTGCCCGGACTGACCCAACCCGAACCGCAGCGCGCCGCCTCCGTCCCGGCCCGGCCGCGGGCCGGCACCGCGTGGCGCTCCAGGGTGGCGCGACGGTGATAGAAACCGGCGACTAATGGTGACCCCCGGCGTTCTCTCCATAACCCGCGGCCTGGCACGCGGGGGAGAGTCGCCTCAAGAGTTCGCCGCTGAGTGAATCGCACGGAGCCAGGCCGTATCGCAAGGAGGCCATCATGGCCAGCAAGAGTCTGTATGTCGGAAACCTGAGCTACTCCACTACGGAGAGCAAGCTCCGCGAGCTGTTTGCGGAGTACGAGCCGAGCGAGGTCCGGCTGATCGGCGACAAGGGGTTTGGCTTTGTCGACGTCCCGGAGGAGAAGGCCGCCGACGCCATCGCCGCCCTCAACGGTCGCGAGGTGGATGGGCGCGCGCTGACGGTGAACGAGGCACGCCCGCGCACCGAGCGCAGTGGCGGCGGCGGAGGCGGCGGGGGCCGCAGCGGGGGCTTCGGCGGCGGCGGCGGTGGCGGACGCGGACGCGGTTGGTGACGATTCCCGATCCGGAGCTCATCTGCGAGGCCTGCGAGCAGCCGTTCAGCTACTCCGAGGCTGAGCGGGCTCGAGATGAGCGATCGGGGTATCCGCCGCCGCGGGTTTGCCCGAACTGTCTGCGGCAGCGGCGCATGGCAAAGGCTGCCGAGCGCGCCTCGAAGCGTCCTCGGCGGCGGTACTTCCGCCGCTAGGCGGGTTGCGTTAGCGCCGTCGCCAGCGTGCGCGACCCAGGCAGTCTGGAGAGCGCTTGAGGGCTGGGGTAGGGCTCGCGGGTAACCTCGAGGATGTCGCCGGGGACGGTGCGTCCAGTGGACTGCGAGCCCTGCTCAGGCATGCCATCGTCGTCACGGCATGGGCGGCGGGCGCCAGCTTTTCGGAGCGAAGTGCGCATATCCTCATGGCTTACGTCGCGGCCAGAAGCATGCCGGGACCGGGCAGTTCGACGGGTCTGGCAGGCCTTCCCGGCGAGGCTTGGATCCGTCTGCGGTGCAGCACCTCTCACCTCGTCGGCCTGCTCCCTCGCGACGTCCGCCGAGAACCGGTTCCCTGCGCTCGAGATGGCACATCAGGATTGAAGCGCCCCTCGACTCGACGAGCTTGAGGGTGGTGCGCGCGCGGAGCCCACGCCGGCCCCATCACACCCCCATGGCAGGGAAGCAGCCCCCACGCGAGGAAGAATCCGTTGGTGAGGCTAGTGGCGGCCGGAGGGCGGCGGCGCCGGCAGCCGGGGGAGGCCGGTCCGTATCCACAGGCTGGAGCCGCCACAGCGCCGTGATTCACTCCTCGCTGTGCCCCACCGAGAGCAGGCGCTCTGCGGCGGCGGTTGGTGCCAACGGCGCGGGCGAGAGCCGCGTGCGTCGGGCCCGACGTCGTGGGGCCGGGGACGCCTGCGCTCAGCACAGAAGTCGCGCGGACAAGCGGAGACCGAGCGATGAGACCACCGAGGGGATTGCCGGGACTGGGAGACTGGCTGAGCCTCTTGGAGCGGCCCGGCGCCGCGTTGCGGACCGCCTTCGGGCGGACCTATGGGCAAGACGCGGCGCTGCTGGAGCGGCGCCGTCACGCCTACCGCGCGCTTCTGCAGGCGTTTGCCGCGGCCTATGACTCCCGTGACGCGATCATCGTGGCGCGGGCGCCCGCGCGCCTCAACCTGATGGGGGTGCATGTCGAGCACCGCCGCGGGGAGGTCAATTACGTCACCCATTGTCGAGAGGTCTTGATCGCGGCTCAGCCCCGGCCGGATGATCGCGTGGTTCTGCGCAGCGTCGAGCCCGCTTGTTTCCCGGACCACAGCTTTGGCATCGGCGAGGAGCTGGCGCAAGGCGCCCGCGATAACTGGATGGCGTTCATCGAGAGCCCCGGGGTGAGCCAGGCAGTCGCCCGCATGCGCGGCCACTGGGGCAACTACATCAAATCCGCGGTGCTGCGGCTCCAGCACCGCTTCCCCGAGCGCAAGCTGTGCGGCATGAACCTCATGGTCAGCGGCGACATTCCCATCTCCGCCGGGCTCAGCTCCTCGTCGGCGCTGGTGGTCGCCGCCGCGGTGGCGGCGGTACGGCTGAACGACCTTGACGTGGCCCCCGCCGAACTGGTCGAGCTCTGCGGGCAGGGTGAGTGGTATGTGGGCACGCGGGGAGGCGCGGGCGACCACGCGGCCATGATCTGCGGGCGCAGGAACCGGATCGCCCACATGCGGTTCTTCCCCTTTGAGCTGCTGGAATGCGTCCCCCTGCCCGACGGCTGCCAGGTGGTGATCTGCAACTCCCTCAAGGCGGCGGAGAAGTCAGGCGCCGTGCTCGATGAGTACAACCAGACCATCGCCGCGTACCAGGTGGTGCTGATGCTGATCAAGCAGGTGCTGATCGCGGAGCTGGGAGTGGACGCGGCGGCGGTCGAGCACCAGCTCAACCATCTCGGCGACATCAACCTCAACCGGCGGGATTTCCCGGACGAGCTTGTCTATCGCGTCCTGCGCCGGATTCCCCCGGCCATCACCCGCGAGCAGCTGCGGGCGCGGCTGTCCGCACAGCGCGCAGCGCTCGAGCAGATCTTCCTCACCCACAACGCGCCGGCCGGCGGCTACCGGGCGCGGGCGGTCGCCATGTTCGGCCTGGCTGAGATCGCGCGCGGCGCGAACGCCATGGGCTTCCTGAAACGGGGAGACCTGGCGGGCTTCGGCGAACTCATGTACATCTCGCACGCCGGCGACCGGCTGGTGACGTTCGCCCCTGACGGCAGCCGGCACCCGTGGGACAACGAGAGCACCCGCGTCACCGATGACTACCTGCAGCGACTGCTTGACGACCGCGCCGGGGGCGACCCGGAAAAGGCCTACCGGGCGAACCTGATGTTTCAGCCCGGGGGATTCCGGTGCAGCTGCGAGGAGCTGGACCAGATCGTGGACCTCGCGCAGCGGGTGCCCGGGGTCCTGGGCGCCGGGCTCACCGGGGCGGGGTTCGGCGGGTGCGTGCTGGTGCTGGCGCGGGAGCAGGCGGTGGAGGCCCTGGTCGAGGCGCTGGGCGAAGAGTATTACGAGCCGCGCGGTCTGCCATTGGCCGCCGAGACTTGCGTCAGTGTGGCGGGGGCGGGCGTCGTCAGCCTCTAGTCGCAGGCGGCGGCGAGATATCTCTCGAGGAAGGACCTGCAGTCAGTGAACGACAAGGCAAGGAGAAACCGCCAACACACGCCGGCCGATGACCGCCCGCTGCCCTTCCCGGTGTCCCGGGTGGCGCGGGTCATCCCGGGCAAGGAGGTCGCCGTCGCCCGGCGCGGCGAGGGCGCGCCTGTAGCTTCGGCGCGGATCGAGTTCGACGCGGACGGGCTGGCGGCGCGGCTGACGAGCCTGAGGACTCGCGGGCGACCATCCGCCAACCAGGTGGAGGCCGCCCGCCGCACGGCGGAGACGGTGGAACAGGCGCTGGCGGTGCTGGCGCGCTGCGCCGCTCGCAATGCGCGGTGGATCGGCGACCTCGGCGCGCAGGTTCGTTCGCGCTATGGCGCGGTGGAGGTGGAGTTCCTGGCCGATCACGATGTGGTGGCGGATGCGATCGCCGGTGGGCGCCGGCCGACGCTGCGCCTGAGCATCGAGCCGGCGGCGGAGGCCGCGGACGCCGGTCGCGCCGGGCTCCCCATTCTCTACGCCCTCGGACTGCTGCACCAGTGCGGCCACCTGTGCGGATGGGACCGACGTACATGCCTGCAGCGGTGCCTTGATCTCTACCAGACGCTGCGGGCGGCGGAGGCCCGCTCGCTGGCGGAGGCGCTCTCGCATCCCCACCTGGACGCGGGCAAGATCTTCCTGCGGTTCCTGCGCGAGGCCGCCGGCAAGCCGGGTACGGAGCGGGACCGTTGGATCGCCTGGCTGCTCGGGCGGGCGTTTATCGAACTCCCCTACAGCAGCGAGGCGGTGCGGCAGGCGATCGCCCAGAGCGCGGATCTGGCCGATCTCCGCCTAGGCATCTACAACGCCATCCATGACACCTACGTCGAGTCCCTGGATAGCGCCCATGCGCAGCGGGTCGCCGATCGGTGCCTGGAGGACGGGGTGCGCCTGGTCGGGGGGCGGTTCAGCCGCGCGTTCTACATTGACGCCATGCTCATGGCGAGCGCCAAGACCCTGGCAGCCAGGCACCTGCGCGCGGGCTTGAACGAGCTGGCGAAGGCGTGGAAGCGATCTCGCCTGCGGTTTGCGGACCCGGAGCTGAGAGAGCGCGGCCTGAATTTCCAGTCCATCGGCGGCGAGGTGCAGCGCCTCCTCAACCTGCCGGCCGCCGATCGCGTCTCGGTCGCGCAAGTGCAGGGAGCGGTGGGGAAGCTCAAGCAGGCCCTGAGGTCGTTCGAGACCTCCCTCCTATCGCAAATGGACGCCCTGGAGAGCGACCGCGGGCAAACCTCCCCCGCGCCCGCGCTGGCCGGCGATCGCGCGGAGGCGCGCCGGCAGGTGGACGCCATCTTCGGCGCGATCGCGATCGTGGAGGCGGCGCTGGCCGGGGCCCCCAAGAGCGATCCCGCGTTCATGGTCTTTTTCCAGCGCCTGTTTCCGCTGGACGCCGTCAACATGGGGCTGCTGAATGAGCTCCTCGATCCCTTCTTCGGCGAGGACGAGGAGATCCACGCCCTGATCCGCTCCGCCGGCCCCCACATGTACGTCACCTCCAACCTGAGCGCGTGGCTACGCCGATGTGACGATTGGGTGGAAGCGCTGCCCGCCTACGCCAGCTACGAGATCGTCCCCACCGACGGCGGGTACGCGGTGGTCGCCGGCGTGCAGCGCTCGATCATGGAGGACATGTACCGCCGCCACGGCGAGGATTGGGCGCTCAACATTGACGCGGTCATGGCCAGCGAGCACATCTGCCTGGCGCGCGAGATCCTGATCGAGGCGACGGGCCTCGCCGCGGAGGCCGACCGGCGCTCCCGCCGCCACCACATCAGCCGAGAGGAGGCCGAGCGGCAGATCATCAGGCGCCGGGGATGGATGGCGCAGGTGGCGATCCTGGCCGCGCTGATCGAGGCGACCTACCTCGACCTGTGCCCGCAGGTGGCGCAGCGCGCGCATGGCGAGCGCACGGGAGGCATGGAGGCCCTGCGGACCGTGCTGAGCGAGGCGCCATCGCCTCGCAACCTGATCGCCCGCGCCCGGGAGCAGGCGGCCGCGACCGGAGTCGCCTTGGCCGAGGCTGGCCGGCACTTGGTCGGCGAGTGCGGGCTGGACGAGCGCGTCGAGGCCCTGCGGCCAGCCGCCGCCCAGCGCCGACGCCATCTGCCTTGCGTTCATGTGCTGACCACGCTCGGCCCCGGGGAAACCGAGCTGCACGTGCGCAACTGGCTCGAGGAGTCCATGGCCCTCTTCAACGTGTCCCGGGGGCACCGCCTGGAGGGCGAAGTCGAGCAGCGCATCGCCGACTACCGGAGCCGGCTGGCGGCGGTGGGGCGCAGGATCATCGGCGAGCTGGCGCTCGAAGGCGAACTGCACCGCATCATGCTGGAGGAAGGGCTGCGCCCCGAGGAGGAAGCCGACCACGAAGAAGGCATCCTCAAGCTCATCGCCTCGTATCCCGAGGTCGCCACCGAGGTGGCCACCCTCGCCCTGCTCATCGAGCACGCGGAGCAGGGCGGTCAGCGGCCGCGGGCTCCCCGCGACGCTCAGGAACCGCAAGCGGTGCTGCAGCACCTGGCGGCCCATCCGGAGCTGGAGCAGGAAGCGGTGCGCCAGGTGATCGCGGACAACGACCTGGGGGCGGCGGTGCGGGCGCGGGTCGAGCAGCAGGGAATGGACGAGGCGCAAGCGGCGCGGGAGACAGTGGCCGCCAACGCGGACTGGGTGGCGGAGAAGGAGCGCTGGCGGCGATCACGGGCGCGGCGCGACGTGATCGAGTCGCTGGGGCTGGCGCCAAGCGTGCGGCCCTACCTGCGCAGCCGCCTGGATCGGATGCTGGCCACCCTTCAGGCCCGCCGGGAGCTCATCGCCGAGCGCGGCCTGAGCGCGGAGCTGACCCAGCCGCGCTTCCGCTACGAAGCGACCGGCCCCTACAAGCGCTATCATTTGCTCTATACCCCGAGCCGGGTGGACCTGGGGGCCGAAGAGGTCAGTTCGGTGCGCAATGTTCCCAAGTGGGTGGGGGGCGCGGATCGCGCCGGCGCCCGCGCGGGAAGGGAGCTCTACGCCCTCTACAACGTTGCCGGCCCGACGGCGGTGGAATCGCCGCGGCTCGCCGAATTCCTCAAGGTCGGGGAAAACTTCTTCTCTCGCGGCGGCGTCTTCTATCTCTCGCTGGCGGCGGGCGCCAACCTCGACGCGTTGGGCATCGGCGACTTCGAGTTCTTCCGCGACCAGTGGAACCTGCGCGGCGACCGCATGGTGCTGCCCGCCGGCGAGACCTACGGCGGCTTCTGTGTGCCCAAGGAGTTCTCGCTGCTGTACGCGATCATCCTGGCGGCGGTCAACCCGCGCACCTCGACAGCGATGCTGGATCAGTTCGGGGTGCCCGCGGAACTCCACGCGCCCGTGATCGAGGATCTGCGGCGCCTGCTGCGGGCGCAAGTGGACTGCCGCGACGTACTCGCCTGGGAGGCGCGGGCGGAGAAATTCCTGGCGGAGAGATATGACTCGTACTTCGCGTTGCTGGGCCGGCCGGGCTACGTCGCCCGGCTGCCTCAGCTCGCGCGGACGCTGGAGATGGCGGGGGGGCTGTCGGCGCAGCGCGAGCGGGAGCGCCAGCTCGCCTTCCAGCTCGCCGAGTGGGTGAACAAGAAAGCCCTGGGGCTGGAGGAGATCAACCGCATCGGCCCCTTCCGCAAGGTCCACCTGATCTACCGGCTGCTGCACGAGGCGCGAGAGAAGAATCCCCGCATCGCGCCCGACGACCAGATCATCGGGGTGATGAGCGCCTCCTATAAGGAGGGCGAGCGCAAGCGCGGGCGTGAGATCCCCATCACCGATGTCCGCTTCAGCGCCGGCGCGCGCAAGCTCGAGATCTACGCGGGCACCGCCGAGCACCATCTGCTCAAGTCGCTGGACCCGGAAGGGCGCGAGCTGGTGCGCGAGATGTTCGCCGATTGGGTCGCTCCCGCCGACCTGCGCATGGTGGGCACCTGCACCGGCTCCGACCTCCTGAATCATGTGCCCGAGTCCGGCCTGGAGGCGATCAAGGATGAGGTCAACGACCGGCTGCTGGCCGCGGGGCTGGAGCAGGGCGTGATTGATGCCTGCTGCGCCGTGTACGGGGGCGACCTCGAGCGGTGGGCGGGGATCGCGGAGTTGCCGGAGGCCGAACGCCGCGCGCTGATCGGGGACATCGGTCCGCGAATCCACCTGCTGGTTCTCGATCGGCGCGGCCCCTACCGCCGCTATGAAGAGGCCGTGCAGGGGGTTGACTTTGTGGACCTGGGGATCCCGGACCCGGAGCTGCTGGACCTGGTGGACGATCTGCCCAAGCTCCTGGCGCTGATGCGCCGCGGGCGACCGCACAGCGCGCTGGCGCTGGCGGACGGCACCTCCGGCGCGCGCCGCCGCAGCTTCTCCGTCCGCTACGCCTGCACCAAGGCCAAGGTCAAGGAGCTCTTTGCCCTCGACGACGGAGCGACGTATGGGGCGCTTGGCCTCGGGCGCGAGACGATCGCAGGATGGCGCGAGGAGATGGTGCGGGAGCGGGATCAGGCGCGCGAGCTGTGGGACGCCGTGAGCGCGGGGCGCGCGGACCTGGCGGCCTTCGTTTACGCGCGGATCGGCGCCAGGATCATCCGCGAGGGCGGCGCCGAGGAAGCCGCCGAGGAGGAGATCGCCGCCCGCAAGTTCAAGGTTCCCGCCGCTCTCTATCGTTACCGCTCCGAGGCCCTGGGCCGCATCGCGCAGGGCCTGCCCCTGCAGAGCTTGGACTACGGAACCTGGCTCATCCTCGGCGGAGCGCACCTGGTCAACGGCCGCATGAGCGCGGAAGAGATCCAGCGGCACCGGACTCAGTTCGAGGCGGCGATGGAGCGCATCGCCGGCTGCTCCCGCCGCGGGGGCGGCTATGGTCGGGCCCAGGTGGATGACCTGGTGGCGCTGCTGCTGCGGCCAGCGTACGTGCCCGCGCCCGAGAGCGAGTACCGCGAGATGGATACGGGCATCTCGGGATCGCTCAAGGCGACGGAGGACAAGGTCGCCCGCCTGGAAAAGCGCGAGGCCCGTCGGCGGCAGGCGCTGCGCGCCGGAGCCCTCAGCGCGCGCCGGCAGGCTTATGCGGCGACCGCGGGAGCGGTCGCCGAGGTCGTTCGCGGACGCGACTACGGCTCCGCCTGCGAACGGGCCAAGGCCGCCCTCGGCGATCCTGCGGGATCGCTTTCGCAGGAGGCCGTGGGCGAGTTCATCGCCTGGGCGCGGGGGGCATTGACCATCCTGCTCGATCGCCTCCTGCGCAACCAGAGCGACCTGCGGTCGTCCCTGGGGGAGCAGGTCAGCACGCTCCTCGACGGAGGCGAAGTGGACGCCGACCTCTACCGCACCGTGGCGGCGCGGATCGCGGCGGCGGCCGAGCTGGCGGCCGGGGACGCGGACGAGCTCGAGCGCATCGCCACGGCGCTGGAGCTGCTCGACATCGCCCTGGTCGTCGAGCGCACGCAGGCGGTGGACGATCCGGTGATGCTGACCATCGAGTTGGCGCGGTTCTTCGATATCACGCTCAACAACCATGTCTTCGATTGCCTGCCCTATCACTATCACCCGGAGCGAGGCGCCGGTTTCCAGGGGCTGAATCGGCAGGCGAAGTTCGAGCTGGCGGCGCGGCGGCACCGGTGGCTCTACACCTACATCCGGCAGCTCCTGGCCACCCGCAGCGAGCTGGCCGAGCTGGGATCGGCGTACCACGACGCCTGGCTCGGTGACGCCGATCGCGGCGTCGTCCCGCTGGGGGTGCGGGGCGAGGATGAGACCCAACGCTTCTGGTTCGGCTACGCGCGGCTGCGGGACGCGGCGGTGCTGAGGCATGAAGGGTTCCCCCCGCCGGAGATCTTCGAGCACCTCGACCCGGCCGCGATCGCGCACCAGCGACGGGCCAACGTGGCGATCATCTATCCCCATGGCAATACGACGGTGCCGGTGGCGTTGGAGCAGGGCGCCAAGCTGTCGCGCCGCGCCGGCATCAACCTCGTCCTGTGCGCCTTCCCCGACCTGGTGGACGATGATCGCTACCGCCGCCGGGTGCTGCACCTGCACGACGGCTTCATGTATGTCTCCCGGGACGACTACCGCGCGGCCCTGGCGGCGTCGGGCGTGGCCCCGCAGGAGGTGGAGCGGCGCTGCCGGTCGGTGGGCGAGGACGGCGTCCTGGTGCTGGCCGGTTTTCGGGAGCCGGTGGTCGCCCACGGAATCTTCTTCCACTTCACTCATCCGCTGCGCCCCTTCATCGGCGAGGCCCAGGCTCCGCTCATCCAGCCGCTGGTGTGGGAGGCCGCGACCCATCTCAAGTGCCGCCTGCCGGAGATGCTGCGCGCGAGCGGGGTTGGCGCCCCCGGGCAGGTGAACTGGTATCGCGCGACCTGCGCGCGACAGTCGCCGGCGGCCGCGAAGGCCGCCATCGAGCGCGACCTGGCGGCCATGGCCGCCCGCTACGCCACCCTCATCGTCAAGCCGGAGAAAGAGTCCGGCGGGCGCAAGGCGAAGATCCTGCCGGTCGCTCGCGATGGGCGCCCGATCCGGGAGAACATCGCCGACCTGCGCGACCTGGTTTACGACATCTGCAAGACCGATAACGCGGTCATCCAGCAGGTGCTGCCGTCCCACGTCCGCCAGCTCTACGCGCCGTCCTTCCTGACCGACATGGTCGCGCGCTTCGCCCGCATCGGCGTACCGGTGCTGCTGGAGGGCGGACGGCCGACCCCGCTGTTCTCGTACTTCCGGCAGATCGTGGTGCTGGGCAAGGACGGCTTCGAGACTTCGCACCATATCACGGTCGTGAGCACGCTGGGGATCGCCAACGTGGGGCAGGGCGGCTTGCTCTACGAGTACCGCGACGAAATGATTGACCCCCAGTACCGCGCGGACCTGCGCCGCGAGCTGACCGAGGCCACCCGTGCTTCGGTCGCCTCCGAGCAGGCCTACCTGCGCGAGCACTGGCGCGAGATTCTGCAGGAGTACCTGGCGGTGCACCCCGAGTTCGCCGATGACGTCAAGCTGGAGGCGAGGGAAGACCTGACCGGGTTCCCGGACACCGGCATCGCATACGAGATGGGTGACTACATGCCGGTAATGCTGGTGGATGACAACCACCACCTGGTGCGGCTCTACGACCGCGAGCGGGGCGTGCTGCTGCCCCTGTTCGACCGCGAGGGGCGGCCCACCGCCGTCCCGGTGTGCGACGAGGGGGGAACGCCCGTGCCCCGGCTCGATGCGAGCGGCAAGCCCCTGCCCCTGCCGATGTTTGACGAGCGGGGGCGAAGAATCCCCCGCTGCGACGAGCGCGGGCGCCCGATCAGCGCCCTGGTCGTCTTCAAGATCGAATCCAACCCGGGAGCGGGGCTGTGGCGGCCGCACGATGATCAGCTTCCGGCGGAGCGCAAGGGCGAAGGCGTCTATACCATCTTCAGGTGCCTGGGCGAACGGGCGGCGATCTACCGGGAGGAGCTGGGCAAGCTGGCCGCCTCCGCGGAAACGAAGCCGCCGCGGCGCAGGCGAACCGGTCCCGCCCCGCGCTATCTGAGCGGCCGCCCCTCCGGCGGAGATGCCCTGGAGCGGGCGATCAAGCGCGCGAGCGAGGAGCTGGGGCGAGGCCCCGCGCGTCGCGGGCCGGGCAGGTGTCCATCCTCGCCGCCAGGCGAGTGAGGGCGCGGGCGCTTGGGCTCCGGGTTGTGCTTGAGCGGCGGTAATTAAGTCGACTGTCCCCGGAATTATGAGCGGCAAAGGCTTCGGCGCGGACGAGATGAGCGTGGTGCTTGCGCACTTCCTCGAGCAGGAGCTGCGGGCCCGGCCGCGGGAGATCGGGGAGCTGATGCGGCGAGCCCCCCCGCGCGCCCACGAGCAGCTCGCCCGGCTCCTGGTTTCGCGCTCGGGGGAGCTCAGCGCTCGCATCCCCGCGGCGAGCGGGACCAGCCTGCGCCTCCTCTTCGCCGACGCGGGCTACCTGGCCCGGGTCGCCGAGATGGCGTGGCAGCGACTGCGGGCCGGCGCCGATGCCCCGGCCTTGCGCATCGCCCCCCAACCCCTGGACGCCTCGGCGGTCTCCACCCTGCTCGCCGGCCGCACCAACCTCGCGCTGATCTTCGCCGCCGAGGCGGTTTGCCTCCAGGACACGCTCGAGACTCTCCACGCTGACGAGCGCCGCTGGCGCGAACGAGAGGAGATGACGGCCGAGAGCCGCGCCCCCGGCATCAATCTCCTTGCCGTCCACGCCGAGTGGCTCATGCCCGGCGGAGCGACCCGCCGCGCCCTGGTGGTGGACCATGGCGGAATGGCCAACGAGGTCATGTTCGATTCGCCGGTGCCCATCCACGCGGCGGAAGTCCTGCACTTGCCCACCGATGGCGAACAGGAGCTTCACCGCGAGCTCTCCCGGTATTGCGCCGAGAACCATATCCTTGAAATCAACCCCTACCCCGCGGCCGAGCGCGCGGACGACAAGTTCCGGGCGCACACGCTGTGGCGCCAACGCGGCGTAACCACGCCGCAGTCGTGGCTCTTCGCGCGATCACTATCGCCCGGGGAAGTCGCCGCATCGCTGCGGGGCGTCCTGGCGCAGATGGGGGCCCGCGGGCGCCGGCAGGCCCTCTACCTGCAGCCGAACCGCGGCACCGAGGGGCAGGGGGTCGCCCGCGTCGAGGCTGCCGCGCCCGACCTCGAGCGGCTGGGCAGTGCGCATCCCGCGGTCGCCGCCATCGGTCGCCTGGGCGCGGTAGATGATGCGCTCGTGCGCGAAGAGCGGGGCGACACTCGATTTCGCCACCCGGGGGACGGGGGGCTGCGCCGCATCGCCTTTCGGGTCAACGTGGGGTGGGACGGGAAGCGCTTCGTCGCGGAGTCGGGATTCGCCCAGGTGGCCGCCGACGAGACGGCCGACGCGGCCTCGCGCGGGCGCGGAGGAAGCATCGTCCCGGTGGCGGACGCCATGGCCTCGCTGTGGCGGCGCGGCGCGCGGGGTTGGAGGCTCGCGGCGCCCGCGGGGAGTGCCCTTCAACCAATGAAATGCGCCGCCGTCGCCGCCGCCGAAGCGCTCAACGCCGACTTGTGCGAGACCGCATTCCTGAAGCACCTGGGCATTGACATCGTCCTCGAGTCGCGGGGCGGGCGCTTGGCGCCGGTGGTGCTTGAAGCCAATGCGCGCCCGGCGGGATTGGCCCACGCCGCGGTTCTGGAAAGCCTCCCCGCAACCCCTGCGACATTCACCATCGGCACCGCCGTGTTCGGTTTCCTGAGCCGCATCCGAGGGCTCTGGCACCATGCCTGACCAACCGATCCCTTGCTCAGAGGCGCGATCCGCGGCGATGTCGGTCAGGTGGCACAAGGGGGATGATCGGCCTCGGCGAAGCCCGCTGCCGGCGCAAGCGGGGGGGGACCGGGCCTGGCGGGTGCCGGGGCGTCCATCACCGCCGCCCGGCGCCGCGGAGAGTTGAGCGACATGTTGAGCGACATCCGAAGCGGGTCGGCGAGCGCGTACGCGTGGTGGTTGATGCTGGTGGCGCTGATCGCCCTGCCGGTGGGCGGCTGCAAGCAACTGGTGGAGATAGATGAGCCGCACGAGATTGAGATCGGCCGCGACGCAGCGCGAAAACTGGAGGCCCAGTACGGCGTGTGGGATAACGCGGCGCAGACCTCCCGGGTGCGGCAGCTCGGGACCTCCATCGCGCGCAATACGCCGCGCCCAGGCCTGCCGTGGTCCTTCAAGCTCCTGAACGACCGGCAGATCAACGCCATGGCCCTGCCCGGAGGCTTCGTCTATGTGACGCGGGGGCTGATCGAGTCCGGCGCCGACGACCCGAAGCTGGCGGGGGTGCTGGGCCACGAGATCGCGCACGTGACCCAAAGGCACGCGGTCAAGATCATGGAGAAGGCGTTGACCGGCGGGGTGATCGTGGCCATCGTGACCAAGGACAGCAGCGCCGACACGCAGCTCGCCGCCGACATCGCGCTCGATCTCATCGTCCGCCAGGGGTACCGGGAGGAGGAGTACGACGCGGACCGGGTGGGGACCAGGTGGGCCTATGCCAGCCACCACCCGCCGCGAGGCCTGCTCGACTTCCTGAAGGACATCAGGGACCGGGAGGGCAGGGACCCGTCGCAATTGGAGACCTGGATCAGCACTCATCCGCCAACCTCCAAGCGGATTACGCGCTTGGAGGAGTTCATCCCCACGCTCACCACGAACCCAGCCGGGCGTCCTTGAC
>Ga0307378_10005245_pt1 | contig 18129 bp, 16 predicted proteins | sample UN1MG_FD_202238 | JGI IMG/M metagenome (GOLD analysis project Ga0307378, IMG submission 202238) | Soil microbial communities from Risofladan, Vaasa, Finland - UN-1 | ecosystem: Environmental > Terrestrial > Soil > Coastal area > Acid sulfate soil | place: Finland: Risofladan, Vaasa | collected... | reverse complement strand
CGGTCTGCTGGAGCATCTTCTTACGGAGGAGGAGAAGACCCGCTTCGACGCGCAAGGCGAACTCGAGGATTTTGCGGTCGCAGCCCAGCGGATCGTCGAGACGGACGTACTGTACTATATGGAAACGATGCGGAAGATCATCGAGAGTTGCCGGCAGCCGTATTGTCTGCGCGAGGACCTTTTCGACGAGATCAGCGAAGCATTGCAGCAGAGGCGCAACTCGCCCGACTTCCCGCTGGTGGCCGGGCGGTTGTTGCTGCCGGACATCCGGCAACAGCACGCCGATCAGGCCCAGGATCGGGCGAACTGGGAGGGTTGGGCTTTGGCGCTGGCATTGGCCACCGGCCGTCCCTTGCCGCCTTACAAGATCAATCCGCTCACCGGCGAAGAGTATTTCTACCAGGAATTCCACTACGAAGATCAACAGGACGAGATCGGCGTGCGGGGATTGAGCAACGACGAAGCCGATCCCGACCGCTGGATCATGGTGCCGGTGATGCGGGCCGAACGAGAAGCCGGTCCGCCGTTTTAGAGTGGGGCACGTTTTCAACGTGCCTTTTCCGTTGTAGGCACGTTGAAAACGCGCCCCACGTCAGGGCATCCCATGACACGCAAGAGCAGCCGCCGCAACTTCCTCAAGGGCAAATCGGCCGCCGACTCCATGGCCGACGCGCTCCAGAAGACCCTGCCGCACGGCGGCACGCCGGCCCCGACCGGCCGCCCGTCCGACGAAGCGTACTTCCTTCGAGTCTCGCGCCGGGCCATGGCCTGCGAGTTCGAGATCCGCTTCAGCGCCGGCCGATACGAGCACGGGACCGAGGCGGCGCTGAAGGCCCTGGACCTGGTCGACGCCCTGGAAGAACAGCTTTCCGTATTCCGGGAAGACAGCGAAATCAGCCGCATCAACCGCACGGCGGCCGAAGAGCCGGTGGAAGTCGAGCCGGACCTCTTCGAGCTTCTCCGACTGGCCGTCCGGTTGCACGGCGAAACCGGCGGGACGTTCGATCTCAGCGCGGCTCCGCTTTGGGAAGTCTGGGGATTCGCACGCCGCGCCGGCGCCGTGCCCGAGGAAGGGGTCGTGGCCGAGGCCTTGAAACTCGTCGGCAGCGACCTGGTCGAATTCGATCGCAGCAACAGAACGGTCCGCTTCCTTCGGCCCGGCGTGAAACTGAATCTCGGCGGCATCGGCAAGGGCTATGCGCTGGACCGCTGTGCGGAAGTGCTGCTCGGGGAAGGAATCGAGCATTTTCTCATCCACGGAGGCAATAGCAGCGTGCTGGCCCATGGTTCTCCCGAGCCGGAATCGGACGCGACGCCGGGTGGCCCCCTCCGCGGCTGGGAGGTCGGGATCCGCCATCCCTTGCGGCCCGACCGGCGACTGGCCGAGATTCGGCTCGATGGCCGGGCGCTGGCGACCTCGGGCTCGTGGGCCCAATCGTTCGTACACCGGGGGCGTCGGTACGGGCACATTCTCGATCCGCGGACCGGCCGGCCCGCCGAAGACGTCCTCTCGGCCACGGCCATTGCCCCCACGGCGACGCTGGCCGACGCGCTGTCGACCGCGTTTTACGTGATGGGACCGCAGGCGACGTCCGATTTCTGCCGGCAACGGCCCGAGATCGCCGCCGTGCTGGTCTGTCCCGTCCGCCACAGCGGCGGCATCGAGATCAAGACGGCCGGATTGGCCGAAGACGATCTCTTTCGGGTGGCGCCGGGAATCGCTCGTGCGCCGTAGACGAAGACGCCCCTGGGGCGTTACAATGACGGAATTGTGAATCGAGCGAGCACCCCGAGTATCGGCAAAGGCCCGTGTTGATGGCCCATTTCTTCCTGCTGGCCAACGTCTTCAGCGTTCACGCTTCTTATCTCGGCATTTTTCTGTTCATGGTGTCGACGGGAGCGGGGATGCCGCTGCCGGAGGAGGTCGCGATCATCACGGCCGGCTACTGGGCGTCGCCGGAAGTGGCGAAACTGGATCCCTGGCCGGCGCTGGGCGCCTTGTTGGCCGGCGGCCTGTTGGGCGACTGCATCATGTACTGGATCGGCCGCCATTTCGGCCGCGCCGTGGTGCGGCGACATCGCTGGTGGGCACATCACATGACGACCCCGCGCGAGGCCAAGATGGAGGAGATGCTCGACCGGCACGGCCTGAAGGTCCTCTTCGCGGCCCGATTCATGGTAGGCGTCCGTTCGCCGATCTACCTCTCCGCCGGAATCCTCCGCCTCCCGTTTCGGCAATTCGTTATTTGCGATCTGTTCGCCGCCTCGATCGTGATCAGCCTGTTCTTCTGGCTGAGCTATTTCCTTGGAAAGCCGATTGCCGAACAGATCGTCCGGATCTGGGAATTGCTGGTCGTGATCGGCGTCGTCGTATTGGTGCTGGTCGCCATCTACTACTGGCGCCGTCACCGGCGGAAGAAGGCCCTGGCCAACGCCCGGCCGCATGAAGAATCGAGTTCCGAGGCCGACAACGCGGAAGAGTCGGCCAGCGAAGTGGAGCACGTCGCGTAGTTCCACGCGGCCGTTCCACGCGTGAACGGCCCCAGCCCGGCTCCGAGTGTTGACAACACCACTTGCAGCGACCATCATGGGACCGTACCCAGCGCACGGGCATCTTCATTACTCATCACGAAACGTCGAAGCGAGAAGGAGACGTGGCCATGCAAACGACAGCGATCCGGATGGGGCTGGTGACGGCGATGTTCGCGGCGATCTGCCTTGCACCACCGGCCGGCGAGGCCGCCGAGGCGGCGGCAAAACGCCCCAACATCATCTTCATCCTGGCCGACGACCTCGGCTACGGCGAACTGGGCTGCTATGGGCAGGAGAAGATCCGCACCCCGATGATCGACGCCATGGCCGAAGGCGGATTGCGCTTCACCCGCATGCACGCCGGGGCGCCCGTGTGCCTGCCCACCCGTTGCACGCTGATGACCGGGCTGCACACCGGCCACGGGCGCTGCCGCGCGAATGGGGGTGGGGGTAATCACCCTATGCTCGAAGAGGAAGACACCACGGTCGCCACCGTACTCCGGGCGGCCGGCTACAAGACCGCAATGGTCGGAAAGTGGTCGTTGGGCGACCTCTTCGTCGGCTGCGTCGTCGACGCGAAGAACCGAGACGGCAGCGGAGCCATCTACAAACACGGCTGGGACTACTACTTCGGCGAGCCCAATCAAACGTCCTGCCACAGTTACTATCCGAATCAACTCTATCGATTCGACCGCGATGGACTGGTCGGCCGCAAGACGGACGGCAATCGGCTCGACGTGGTGCCGCTGGAAGGAAACGCGACGAACCAGACCCATTACACGCACGATCTGCTGACCGAGCAGGCGCTGGCGTTCGTCGATGCGGCCAAGGAAGGGCCGTTCTTTCTGTATCTTCCCTACACGATCCCGCACTCCCAGCACGTCGTACCCGAGCTGGAGCCTTACGCCGCCGCGGCGTCGTGGCCGGAAAAGGAGAAGGTCTACGCGTCGATGATCTCGCGGATGGATCGCGACGTGGGTCGGATCCTCGAACGCCTCGAGCGGCACGGAATCGACAAGAACACGCTGGTGATCTTCACCAGCGACAACGGGCCGGCCGCCCCGGGCGAGTTCAACAGCAGCGGCGGACTGCCCGGCCGGAAGGGGTCGTTCGAGGACGGGGGCATCCGCGTGCCGTGCGTTGCGTATTGGCCGGGCACGATTCAAGCCGGCCGAACGGCCGATCTGCTATCGGCCTTTTGGGATTTCATGCCGACCTTCGCCGAACTTGCCGGTATCCGGCCGCCGGCCCCCATCGACGGCATCTCCATCGTGCCGACCCTGCTGGGCCGAGGCGAACAGCCCGAGCACGACTATCTCTTCTTCCGCATGGGTTCCAGCCAGCGGATCATCCGCGGCCCGGGAGAAACCCGTAGCGACGAAGAGATCTCCGGGGAAGCGAATACCGACGTCATCGTGCCGAAATTCACGGCGAACCGGTTGTAAGAGCGGCCGTCCAAGGCCCGCTGTCTCGGATCGTTCTTGATAACCGCCCATTTGCCGTTATACTTTACGCAGATTGGCGTTCCGTCCAGAATCGTGGAATCTTGCGCAGGAGGAGGTAAGGTCATGCCCGCGGTCCCTCCCATGCCGGGTGTCGCCCAAATCGGCGAGACGGCCGGCACGTTGTGGTGCGTGTTGTCGGAAAACGGCCCCTTGACGATGACCAACCTGGTCAAACTGGTCGGCCAGCCGCACAATGCGGTGATGCTCGCCCTCGGCTGGCTCGCCCGCGAGGACAAGATTCATTTCGAAGAGAAGGGCCGTACCCGGGTCGTTTCGCTTCGGGAATAAAAGCGGGAGGCGTGTTGGACGCCTCCCCCAAGAAAGGTTTCAAGAAAGGTTTCTCGCAACGGGTGACGATCGAAGGTCACTACGTCGCAGAAACCCCAGCGGCCGGTTCTTTGGTCGCGGCTTTCTTCGCGTCGCGCTCGGTTTTCGCCTTGGCCGCCAATCGTTGGACCTCCTTGAGTTGTTCGGGCGTCAACACGGCGGCGACTTTCTCGTTGCGTTCCTTGGTCAAAGCGGCCAACTGGGCCTCCAGCGCGTCGATCCTCGCGGCATATTCCTCCTGAATCTTGTAGATCGCTTCCCGTTGCTTTTCATCCACGACAGAAGGGTAGTAGTTGGGCAAACGACCATGGAACTCCTTCGTCTTTTCCACGGCCGGTTCCGTGTCGGCGGCTCCATCCTGGCCCAATGCCAACCGGCCCGAACCTGACACCAATATGGTCAGCAAGGCCAACGTGGTCCAAAGCACGGCGCGGGCAAGAATCGAACGTTTCATCGCCTTCTCCTTTCAACATGGGTGGGTGGTCACTGATCGGTTGTCAGCGACCGGTTCTCGGTTGGTAATGCAAACTGGTCCTGCAAAAACGGATGAATGCCGGTCGGCACTTTTTCCGCGTCTCCATACAGTACTACCAGCCTTGGCAGGTCGTGCACTGCGATAGGCATAGTACCATCGTGAGTTGCGTATTGGAAGCAGTAGGGGTAAAAAACCCACCCGGCAGCAAAGGTCTGCCCGCGCTTGGTCGTGTATGTACGACTGGGGCTTGGGCATGGGAATGCCGGTTCTTACCCAGAGGGGACACCGGACCCCTACGATGGGTCATCGCAGTCCGCAAATGTCGCCGTACTTGACTCTTTGGCCGGTCGGCCGTTCGAATAGACCGATCGTTATTCTCCGCCCCTTGCCCTGCAAACTTTTTCGGCGTAATCTAAACTTGAAACCTGAAGAGGTTACGAATTCGGCATTTCGAGCAAGACCACGTGTCTTGAGCCACGAACATCCAGAAAGGGAAACTGGACGATGAGAACCCCCACCCTCCGTCTGACCGTCGTGATTGGCATTTTCACCCTTTACTTCACCCTGGCGACCGGCAACGTGGCCGCGCAGCCTGCGGTTGAGCCGTTGGCCACCCCCCCAGCAGTGGAAGAACAGCAGTCCCTGGAAGTCAAAGACGCGATTGAGCGTTTCAAGCAGGGGGACATCGCCGGGACGAGGGAGAAGCTCGAAGAGGCTGTCAAGAAGGACCCTGAATTGCCGCCCGCACTAATTATGCTATACCGCTTGTTTCAGGGGGCACGGCAGGAAACGGGAATGCGGCTCGCGCTGGAAATGGCCGTGCTCGAGACACCCGACGATCCGGAAGCCTTCATCGCACTCGGGGGATTCGCGCTGAGCGGCAGCCGCGTCACCGACGCTGGGTTGTTGTTCGATAAGGCGGCCGAGTTGATGAAGACGTTCCAAGGCAGCGCGAAGCGGAAATCGGCTCTCCAGCCGCAGATCTACGCCGGGTTGGCGACCGTGGCGGCGTCGCGTGCCCGCATGGTACCCCAGGAACAACGCGATGCCATGCTGACCGTCGCGCGGGGACACCTGGAGGCCTGGGAACTGGCCGATCCCGACAGCGCCGAAGCCAAATGGCAACTCGGCAACGTCTTGTTCCAATTGAGGGACCCGAACGCGGCCTTGGAGAAATTCAAGGAGGCCAAGACGGCCAATCCCGCCATCCGTCATTGGGCGACTCAGATGGCGGTACTTTATTACACCCACGCCGTTCCGGACGAAGCCAGCGCCAAAGACTGGATCACCTTCGCTTTGCAGACGGACAAGGACAGTCTGGATACCCAGTTGGCCGCCGTCCAGTTGTTCCTCGACATGGGCGACCTGGAAAAGGCCAAGGATCATGCCTCCACGGCGATCCAGCAGGACCAGACGTCGCTGCCGGCGAAGATCTTGCGTGGAACCATCTCCATGCACCAAAAAGACTACGTGACGGCCGAACGCTACTTCGATTCGGCCCATCAGCAGTCGCCCAGCAGTTTCGAGGCCACCAACAACCTGGCCCTGGCCTTGTGCGAGCAGGACGACGAGATACAGAAACGCCGCGCCCTGGAATTCGCCGGCACCAACTGGCAATTGCACGAGAAGAGCCGCAACGCCGCCACCGCCGCCTCCACGCTCGGCTGGGTCTACTACAAGCTCGGCCAGCTCCAGAACGCCGGACAAATGTTGCGCACTTCCTTGCAGGGCGGAAGCCGCTCGGCCGACACGTTCTATTTCGTCGCCCGGGTCTCCATCGACCTCAACCCGGAGCAAAACAAGGCCGAGGCCATCAAGGCCCTGGAAACCGCGCTTTCGACCAAGCGCCCCTTCTGGAAGAAGCAGGATGCCGAAGACCTGCTGAGACAATTGAACCGGTAGAACGCGATAGCCCCGAAGGGTCCAAGTGCGATAGCCCCGAAGGGTCCAAGTGCGATAGCCCCGAAGGGGCGAAATGAGATAGCCCAGGGCAACGCCCTGGGAATGGAAGACGAACACACGTTAGAGAGCCCTGAAAGGGCGACATACTTTCTATGTCGCCCCTTCGGGGCTGTTTTAATGATTGAATGACCTCTCTCCCAGGGCGTTGCCCTGGGCTGCCCCATTCGAGCCCTTCGGGCTCATTCTCACCCCTCGCCCCTCACCCCTCGCCTCACCGCGATCCGGACGAATCGAGGGCCCCTAGCCGGGCGTCGATCCGGTCGCGAAGCTCGCCGGTGGCCGACTCGGCGGCCATGCCGTAGTAGATCTTCGCCACGGCCGGCTTGCCGCTCTCTTCCGCAGTGCGGGCGCGGATGAACAGGGCGACGGCCTGCTCGCTCTGGGCCGCCTGCTCCTGCTGGTGCAGCCGCCGGGCTTCGGCCACGCTGGGAACTGCTTGGCCGGCCGAGCTGGCTTGGGCCGCGGCCAGTTTCCCCGCCGGTCCGTCCACTTCAGCCGCGGAAGCACCATTTCCACCGACCCGATCCAAGTCGTTCTCGGCTTTTGGTGCGGGACCCGGCACGGCAGGCGGCGGATTGCCCGCGGCCATCGCGGCCCGCTCGGCCGCGTTGCCCGCCACGGCTTGCTGGGCCTCGGCCATCTGACGCCGCATCGCCTCCACCCGCGGATTGACCTGCGGCACCGGCACGGCCATCATCGGGTTGCCCATCGCATAGGGATCGTAATACGACGGGTAGTAGGGCGACGAGGGAAACGTCGAGGCCATCGGATAGCCGCCCACGACCGGGATCACCGAGATCACGAACGGGCTCTGGGACGTATCGGAGATGAAGCCCGGGTAGCCGTTGGTCAGCGTGACGCTGGGCGTTTGGGTGACGAAGCTCTGCTGGAATCCCTGTCCCGCGCTCCAATTGAAGAACCCGCTGACGCCGTTGCGGCGGAAGGCGAAACCCGAGTTCAGCCCGGCGCTGGGATCGAACTTGCCGAACTGCGGCGTGGCCATACTGGGGCCGCCGAAGGTCATGAAACCGTTGTCCCAGTTCAACCCCCAGTGGGTCCCGAACCGTTCATAGAAGCTGTCGCCGATGCTGTGAAACGGGGTGCCCACGGTGACCTGCTGGGCCGGCGCGTCGGCCGCGAAGAGCCCCAACCCTGTACACACCAAGACCGCCGCCAGTAGATGTCCGGACCGCATCGCCAGATCCTCCTGCCGCCTAAGTCTGTGCCCTTACGCCCCTTATTGTATCGGTTCGCGAGCCGGCACGTCAAGAAAGTCTCCCGACGTGGGGCACGATTCCATCGTGCCAGGCACATTGAATCGGGGGTTACGTGGTCGGGGATAAAGGGGACAGGCGCATATATTGGCGAAGGAGGGAGGTTTCGGTAAGATTGCGGTCATGCCTCGAACCGCAGGAGTCGCGCCGGGAGGGATGGTGTTTGTGTGGAGCAGCCGGGGATTCCGGGGACATGAACCGATTATGGTCGTTTGAGTAATTTCGATGGACGGCCTGGTTTTCCAGGACGAAACCTGCGACCGACCGTTCGCTCCAGGCGTTCCACAAACGTCGCGCTGCCGAAGGGGTAGCCGGTACGGCCGTGCTCTCGCAAGTCGCGTAGCTCACCCTCGGGGATCGCGCTGTCGAGCAAGCCTCGCCAATCGGGAACCATCGCCAGCAGCGGAGCGACTCGGACCAAGGCGTCGTCGTTGCCCGAGAGGTGTGCTCGTGCGCTGCTCCAACGCCAATCTGCAGCATCAAGCACCAGACCGGCCCGAACCGGATTCAGCTCCACGTATCTTGCCGCCGCCAGCAGGTAGGGCTCGTCCATCACGAACGACGCAAACCGCCCCTGCCATAGGTGGCCCCGCCACTTCTGGCGGAAGTTGATCCGCCGCGTATAACGTCGGTGGGCCTCGCCGATCGCCCGTGCCAGCGCGTCCTGCGACTGCGGCACGGCGATCAGATGAACGTGACTGGGCATCAGGCAATAGCCCCAGATCGCCACCCCACGCTCGGCACACCACTGGGCCATCAACCTCCAGATAGGCCGCATAGTCCTCGTCACAGAAGAACGTCTGCTGCCGCCGATTCCCACGCTGGGTCACATGGTGCGGCAGCCCCGGAATGACCAATCTTGCCAATCGAGCCATGCCGGGACTCTGCGGAATCTTTCCCAGTATGTCAATATCGGTTCGTGTCCCCGGAAGCACGGAAGCACGGAGGCCGACGCGGCGCTGCAAGACGAGTATCGGGAGGGTTGGAGCCTTTAGGGTCCTCGCAGGAATGGCCCGATCAGGCTGTGAACTGCTCGAAGGAGAAGTGGGGAATGTCCGCCCTTTCTTTGGCGTGTTCCACGGTGATGGCGCAGATATTGCCTTGCCCGTCGAGATCGAGCAGCGTGTCCATCACACCACTTGCTGCATCGGTCTAACACGAGGCGGGGGCAGCGGGCGGCCCTCCGAGTCGAAATGAGCGATCACTTCCTCGACGGCCTCGCATAATTCGCGGTACACCCGCAGTGGGTCATCGCCGTGGATTCCCGTGATCAAGTCGGGGCATCTCCCGATGTAGGTCTGATCTTCTTCGCTCCACTCGACCCATTTATGGTACCGGTCGCTCGTCCTCATTTCTCGACCTCCTCGATAGCTCGTCGAACTTGCTTCTCCTGATAAGGCTTCGCGTCATCGCCCGGCTCTCCGCTGAGCGTGACGGCACCGGGATACCGAATGTGCGTGTACTTGCGGTGCGATCCTTTGCCACCGCCGATCTGATAGAATCCCGCGTCTCGCAAGTCCTCCATCAATTCTCGGATCTTTCTTGGCATAGTCCAGGTATTTGCTCCCCGGGAAACCGCCAGTTCGCGTGCCGAACGCACCCGGTAGCTGATGCTTGTATTACCGTCAGTATGGCCGCCCCGCAATCGCCCGTCAAGTGGGGGGTCACATGTCCTCGGGGCCCGTTTCTCAGACGAACCGGGCCAACGAAGCGCGCCCGGTGGAAATGGGTTTCGACAACTTGAACGCTACGCCGGAAGAAAAGCGTTGACATTCGGCTTCTGCGACCTATTTTGGGGATTATGTTGTGGGAAGCACGTCGGTAGCTGTCGAACATGGCACTACCGGGGCAAACCCGGCAGTGGCCCACCGGGACCCGTGGCGGTCAGTAGGTCAGCAAGATTCAGGAGGTCGCGATGATGAGCAGACGTTCGTTGTGGACTGGGCTGTGTATTGCGTTTGCTTTGGCACCCTCTGCAGTCGTGGCGGTCGAGGAGATCCCCGCGCATCGGCAGAAGCAGATTCGCGACGCGGCGCCCGAACAAGCCGCCGTTGCCGCCAAAGAGCCGCGAAAGGTGTTGATCTTCAACACGCCGGACCATCTCTATGCCAAGGACCCGCACAAAGGCTACTGCATCCCCTACGGCAGCTACGCCCTGCAGGCGCTGGGCGAGAAGACCGGCGCGTTCAGGCCGGTCGTGTCCGCCGACCTGGCCATGATTCTGCCGGAGAACATCGCGGGGTTCGACGCCATCGTGCTCAACAACACGTCCGGGCCGTGGATCGTGCCGACGCAGACCGACGTGCAGCGAGAGGCGTTTCGCAAGCACGGTGCCGACCCGGCGGCCGTCGAGCAGGTGTTGCGCAAAAGCCTGCTGGATTACGTCGGCGGCGGCGGGGGGATCGTGGCGATCCACTTCGCCATCGGGGCCAACCGCCAGTGGCCCGAGTTCCACGAGATGCTCGGCGCCACCTTCACGGGCCATCCCTGGAACGAGGAGGTGGGCGTGGTGGTCGAAGAGCCCGACCATCCGCTCTTGGCCGCGTTCGCCGGCAAGGATTTTCGGCTGGCCGACGAGATCTACCAGTTCGGCGAGCCGTACTCCCGCCAGAAGGTCCGCGTGCTGCTCTCGCTGGACACCTCGACGACCAACATGGGCGTGAAGTGGATCCGCCGCGAGGACAACGATTTCGCGCTGGCGTGGGTCAAGTCGTACGGCAAGGGGCGGGTCTTCAACACGTCGTTCGGCCACCGCACCGAACTGTTCTGGCACGCCCCGCTGCTGCGGTTCTATCTCGACGCGATCCAGTTCGCCACCGGGGATCTGGAGGCCGAGGCCGCGCCGAAGTAGGTCAGGGCTTGCCCTGACGAAGATGTGCCCGAACGTCGTCATGCGGTTCCGTCAGGGCAAGCCCTGACCTACAAGGAGAGGAAACAACGCCATGCTGAAACGAACCGTCTTCGCACTGGTGCTTCTCGGTCTGATCGTGAGCCTTGGGTATGCGGGCGAGCCGCCGGCTGGCGAGGGGAAGCCCGACTTCTACGTCGGCGTCTGTGCCCATTTCGGCCAGAACAAGGGGATTCCGCCGTTGAACCTGGCGCTGATGAAGACGGCCGGGATCAACTCGCTGCGCGACGAGTTGAGCTGGGGCGGCGTCGAGCGAGCCCGCGGGCAATACGCCATTCCGCCGGACAAATCGGCCGTCTTTCGCCGCGCCGCCGAGTTGGGCATCGCGCCGATGTTGATCTTCGACTACGCCAACGGCCACTACGACGGCGGCGACCGCCCGCGCTCGCCGGAGGCCCTGGAGGGTTACACCCGCTACGCCGAGTTCCTGGTGAAGCATTTCGGCCCGGACGTGCGGCTCTACGAGGTGTGGAACGAGTACGACATCGGCATCGGCATGAGCGAGCCGTTCCGCCAAGGCGGCTCGCCGGAAGACTACGTGCGGATGCTCAGGCACGTCTACCCCCGGCTGAAGAAGCTGGACCCGCAGATCACGGTCATCGGCGGGGCGTGTACGGCCGGCGCGGTGCACCGCGGCTGGCTGGAGGAGATCGTCAAGCTCGGCGCGCTGGACTGCTGCGACGTCGTTTCGATCCACACCTACAACTACGGCGGCAAGGGAGCCGACCGCACGCCCGAGGCATGGTGGGCGTGGATGCAGGACGTGCAGAAAATGCTGCGGGCGTACAATAAAGATCGCGAGGTGCCGCTGTTGATCACGGAGATGGGCTGGCCGACCCACTCGGGCCAGACTAACAGCACCTCGCCGGAGCTTTCCGCCTCGTACCTGGGCAGGCTCTACTTGTTGGCCCGCGCGTTGCCGTTCCTCCGCGGCGTATGGTGGTACGACTATCAGGACGACGGTTGGCAGGCCGAATACAACGAAGACAACTTCGGCATCATCCGTCCCGACCTGACGCCGAAGCCTTCTTACTACGTGATGGCCGACGTGGCCGAGCTGGCGCGGCGCGGCGAGTGCTTGGGTCGCGTGGAGGCGGAAGATCCGGCGGTGTGGATCCTTCGTTTCCGTCTCGACGACCAGGAGATTTGGGCCGTCTGGTCGGCCGACGACCGGCCGCGTCAGATCTTGTTGGAGACCGACACGCCCGATCGGCCCTTGGTGGTCCACCAACTCGGCCACCGGCCGGTCGAACGCGGCTGGGGCCATCGCCCCTGGGCCAGCAAGGGCAGTGGCAGCCAACTCGTCCCCAACCGGGCGTCGTTGGTCGTGGATCATCGGCCCTGGCTGATTTACCCCGACATGGACAACGTGCGGCTGGTCGGCGCGACGGACTCGCCGGGCGGGAATAATGAATAATGAATACCGAACAAGGAATCACGAATGAAGAAGGTTGACGAGTGGTTGCTGCGTGTCGTGCGAATACTGGCGATCCCGGCGATTCTGATTTCTCTGCAAATATCCGCCCCGGCCGGGGAAGTTGACCTGCGGCGGCCCAACGTCGTGTTCATGCTGGCCGACGATCTCGGTTGGGCGGACACGACCGTGTACGGGAGCACCCTCTACGAGACGCCCCATATCGCGCGGCTGGCGAAGCAGGGCCTTACCTTCACCAACGCCTACGCGGCCAGCCCGTTGTGTTCGCCGACCCGGGCGAGCATCCTGACCGGCCAGTATCCGGGCCGGCTGCGGTTGACCACGCCCGCCTGCCACCTGCCGCAGGAAGTGCTCGATCCGCAGGTTCCCGACCGGGCCTCGCCCCACCACCACGTGGTCATGCCCGAGACGCGCACGCGGCTGCCGAACGACTACGTCACCTATGCCGAAGTGCTCAAGACGGTCGGCTACCGGACGGCCTTCCTGGGCAAGTGGCACCTCGGCCGCGAGCCCTATCTGCCGGAGAGCCAGGGGTTCGACGTCGTGGTCGGCGGCCGGCACCATCCGGGTCCGCCCGGCGGATACTTCGCCCCGTGGCCGTGCGAGACGCTGCCGCGGTCGCCCGACGGGGCCCACATCGACGACGCGATCACGACCGAGGCGATCAAATTCCTGGAGACGAATCGCCAGAGGCCGTTCCTGTTGAATCTGTGGTTCTATTCCGTCCACGCGCCGTTCGAGGCCAAGCAGCCGCTGATCGAGAAGTACCGAGCCAAGGCCAAGGCCGACCCGACGAATCTGCAAACCAATCCCGTCATGGGGGCGATGATCGAAACGCTCGACGACAACGTCGGCCGCGTGCTGGATGCACTCGAGCGGCTCGGTCTGAGCGAGAACACGCTGGTGATTTTCACCTCGGACAACGGCGGCAACATGTACAATTTCGTCGAAGGAGTCGAGGCGACCAACAACGCCCCGCTGCGCAACGGGAAGGGGAATATCTACGACGGCGGGCATCGCGTGCCGTTGATCGTTTCGTGGCCGGGCAAGATCGCGCAAGACGAGCGAAGCGACGCGATTGTCTCCTCGGTGGACTACTTCCCCACCATCCTCGATGTCGCCGGGCTGCCGCGGCCGGAGGAACAGGCATGTGACGGCGCGAGCCTCTGGCCCGTGTTGCAGGGCGGCCGACCGGACCCCGCACGCGCCGTCTTCTGCCACTTCCCGCACATGCCGCCGGCCACGGGAAGTCTGCCGGCCACGTCCGTACGGCAGGGCGACTGGAAGCTGTTGCGGTTCTACGGCGACGCCTCCGAGGGGACCGACCGCCTGGAACTGTACCGCCTGGCCGACGACCCGGGCGAATCGCGCAACCTGGCCGGGAGCGATCCCCAGCGCGCGGCCGATTTGAACGCGCTGGTGGAAAAGCACCTTGCGGATACGCAAGCACTCGTTCCCAAGATAAACCCCGCTTACCGGCCGAGCGCCTTGGGTTGGACCGGCAATCAGGACGTGAAGCTCGATCGCACCGACGGCGTGCTGCACATCGAGTCGATCGGCAACGATCCCTGGATCGAAACGGACTTCTTCCCGCCAACCGGCGGGAAGATAACGGTAGAGTTGCGCATCAAATCGAACGCGTCGGGCCTCGGGGCCGTCTACGTCGCCACGCAAGCCGATCCCCGCTACGCCCGCGAGCGGATGACGCCCCTGAAGATCGAGCACGACGGCCGATGGCACACGGTCCGCGTGGACGTCGAACTGGCCGGCCGACTCGAACGCCTGCGCATCGACCCCGCCCAGGCCCCCGGCGCCATCGAGATCGCGCGGATCCGACTGATCCAGTGGAACGCGCCCGGCGCCGGGAGAGTGTCGCACGACTGGTCATTTTGAAGTGCAAGAAAGAGGGTAGCTGAATTCGCAAGAATTCAGCAATACACAATACACAATGGTGAGTTCGTCCGGGGGTTCTCTGAATTCTCTGCGAATTCAGCTACAGGATTCATGCAACTGCGGGGTCAATACGTCATGCCGATGCGGCTGATGGCGAACTCGCGGCAGGCGTTGCGCTCGGACTTGGTCGGTTGGCCGTTGCACACCTCCAGCAGCAGCCGCAGCAGATCGTCGGCCACGTGCTGCATCGGCCGGCCGGCGAGGATGCGGCCGGCGTCGAGGTCGATGTAGTCGGCCATGCGAGCGGCCATTGCGGAGTTGGAAGCCACCTTGATCACCGGCGCGACGGGATGGCCCAGCGGGGTGCCCATGCCGGTCGAGAAGATCATCACCCCGGCCCCGCCGGCGGCCATGCCGCAGAGCGACTCGGGATCCTGGCCCGGCGTGTCCATCACGACCAGTCCGCGTCGGGTGGGCGCGGCGGCGTACTCGACGAACTGGCCGATCGGCGAACGCCCGCCCTTGCAGATGCTGCCCAACGATTTTTCCTCGATGGTGCTCAAGCCGGCCTTGATGTTGCCCGGCGTGGGATTGACGCCGCGAAGGTCGCAGCCCTGCGATCGGGCCGTCTCGACGTACTGCTCGATTCGCTCCAGCAGCTTCCGGCGGGTCGCAGGGTCGGCGATCCGCCGCGCCAGGGCCTCCTCGGCGCCGATCATCTCGGGGATCTCCGAAAGGATGACCGTCGCGCCGAGTTCCACCAGCCGATCGCTGACCAGACCGATCGTCGGGTTGGCCGCGATGCCCGAGAAAGGATCCGACCCACCGCACTCCAGCCCGACGACCAGGGCCGAGATGTCGAACGGCTCGCGCTTTGCGGCGGCGGTGAAGTCCTTCATTTCGGCCACCGCCGCCATGGCCTGACGGTGAATCTCCTCCGCCCGGCCGATCTCCTGGATCACGATCGTCCGGACCATGCGGCCGTCGCTGGGCACGTGCTGGGCAATGTCGGAGGCGCCGACCGACTCGCACCCCAGCCCGACCACCAGCACGGCGCCGACGTTCGGGTTGGCGCACGTCCCGGCCAGCGTGCGGAGCACCTGTTGGCGGTCGTGGCCGAGATGGGCGCAGCCGTGCTGGTGCGTGACGGCGATCACGTCCGGATCGCTGCGGCCGAGGCGTTCGACCACGTGATTGGCACACGAGACGCTGGCCAACACGAGCACGTGGTTGCGGACGCCCCAGACGCCCTCCTGCCGGCGGTAGCCTTTCAGTTCGATAGTCATCTGTTCGACCGGTCGATCTGCACGTATTTGTCCGACAATGAGCTGCGTCAGCTTCGGTATAATGAATGAGCTGCGTCGGTTTCAGTATAATGAGCGTCAGTTCCAGTATGTTGTGTTTAGCGGGCGGGCTTGCCCGCCGTTGTCCGGACCGAGAAACGTTGCTTCTCCAACGGCGGGCAAGCCCGCCCGCTAAACGCTGACGACTCTCCGCAATTCAGCGCAGTGAAAACGATCCGCTCAGTCCTCCGTCTTTCCGTCAATCGGATCCCGCAACATCTCCGGCGGCGTGTAACGCTGCTTCACCGGGAGGCCGGCGGTCGGGTCGGGGTCTTTCCAGCCGCGGGCGTGGTACTGGACGACGGCCTCGGCCATCGCCCGGTCGACGTGCCAGAAAGCCAGCGTCTTGTCGCCCGTGTACTCGGCAAAGGGCGCCGGCTCGTGCTGCGGGGCCTTGATGTCGGCGTCGCTGAGCCAGCCGTCCTCGGCCTTCAACGGGCGGCAGCGGACGATGCTGTTGCCGCTGGGTTCCTCGGCGGGAAGACGCGCGTCGGCCGCGCTGCGGATGAACTGCGCGGTCAGCGCCGTCATGTCGTCGTCCCACGAGGTGTGGCCGGCGTCGCGATGCACCACCAGGCTCATCAGGTTGTCGGGATTCTTGCGGCGGCGCTCGATCTGCTGCATGCGGATCAGCACCCATTGGCTCTGGTTGCGCTGCTTCTTGTCGTTCGGGTCCAGGCTGTACTCGGAGCGCAGTCCGCGGCCCAGATCGCCGCCGGCCGGGCCGTACTCCTCGAACTCGCCGTTGATCGACATCAGCGGGACGCCGGCCAGCGTGCGGCCGGGGTCCTGGATGCCGTCCTGGAAGTTGCCGCTCTTGATGTGCACCACGCCGATGACCCGCTCGGGCTGCCAGTAGGCCACGTTGCGGCAGAAGATACCGCCGGTCGAGTGGCCCATCGTCAGCCAGGGCACGACGGCCAGCTCGGGCCGGTTGGTCTTTTGGGCCAGCTCGGCGAGCACTTTCTGCAGGTCGTTTTCGCTGTCGGTCTCGGCGTAGTTGAAGATCGCGTTGAAATGCGGCTCGAAGTAGAGGATGCCCAACCGCTTCTCCGCGGCCGCCTGGCGGATCGCCCCCTCGCAGCAGATCCTGCGTTCCAGCAGGATCTTGCCGGCGAGGATCAGCCCGCGAATCTTCTCGTGGGTCTTCGGCAGCCAGAGATGGGCGACGGACGGGCTCTGCGGATTGCCTTTCCGCGCCGGGCGGGGCAGCGTCACGGCCAGGTCCCACTGCCCCTCGGCCACCGGCGCGACCTCCTCGGCGGCGGCCTGACGGGCAATATCGACCGGCAGGACGGCCGCAACACAGCACACGGCGGCGGCGACCACGATGCATCGAGAAAGAAGCATCATCAGGATTACCTCCGAAGGGGACACGGCGAGCGTTCCGATGCCGGATCTTGCCGACGCCGGCACGTTGCACGGGGTATGCAAGAGATGTGGCTCCTCGGCAGAATTCGTGGGTCGATTTCGTGGTGTGACAGCACAACCCTCGCCATAGCAAGCCTTTACATCCCAGGCGGCGTGTCGTCTTTTGAGATAGAGAAACCAAGTACCGGTGCCTCTTCTCTATTCCGCGGCTACTTTGATCGATTGGCCTTCAAAGACGGGACTGGAGAAGAGGCACCGGTACTCCGCTATTGCATGTCGAACGTGAATCCGCCAGCCAAATCAAGGACGTGTCTCCGGAATTCCCGCCATCATCGACTGTCCTTTGGCGAGGATGCACACGCCGATAACCAACAGGGCGATGCCGGCCACGATCCAACCGACGCTACGGCGGCTGGCGCCCTTCCATTCTCCGGTGCGAAAGCCGTGTACGTTGCCGACGATGATCGCAAAGGACATGAAGACGGGGTAACCGACGGTCACGCTGAGTTCTTTACCCAGCTTGAACATGCCCAACCCCAGGAAGAAGACCGCGGCGTCGTGCAGCACGGCCATCGCCGCGGCCAGTGCAAGCACGAGCCCTACCCCGGGCTTGGCGAAATGCCCCCAGGTCTTGTTCTTGGTCAGTTGCACGATGCAATAGAGGCACGACGAGACGGCCCCGCCCCAGAGGATCAAGGCCGTCACGGCCCAGGCCGCCGCCCACTCGGGATTGAGTTTTCCGGCCGTGGCCTCAGCGCCGATCGGTTTGGTGAACTCCAGCGCCACGGCCCAACAGGCGCAAAGAATGCCCGAGGTGACGCCGATGAGCAGGCCGATGAGCATTCTGGGATTCTTGCCCGACGCCGCCGGGGACTCGCCGAGTGCCTCGGCTTCGAGACCTCCCTGAGAGCTTTCCTCCTTCAAGATGCCTGCCTTGCCCGAGACGATCACGCCCGCCAGGCACACGGCCACTCCGGCGAGGATCACGCCCCCGTGCGACGTGAAGACCTGGTCGCTGTGGGATATGAGCATCGGCCCCATGGAGCCGAAGACGATCTGAGCGCCATAGTTCAGGGCGTAGGCCAGCGACAGCCCGATGAAGGC
>Ga0307378_10005243_pt1 | contig 18130 bp, 16 predicted proteins | sample UN1MG_FD_202238 | JGI IMG/M metagenome (GOLD analysis project Ga0307378, IMG submission 202238) | Soil microbial communities from Risofladan, Vaasa, Finland - UN-1 | ecosystem: Environmental > Terrestrial > Soil > Coastal area > Acid sulfate soil | place: Finland: Risofladan, Vaasa | collected... | reverse complement strand
ATGGAAATAAAGAAACTGAAGAGAACCAGTTTTTGAATGTTGGTCTTGGAACGCATGTTGAAGAAATTGTTCACTTTCTTACAGATAAAAAAATAAAATTTAATCTTTCAACCTAATTTTTAGAATGGGAAGTTCAGGCTTCACAAGTTCACAAAATATAAAAAAATGTAATGAATGGGGTCAAATCTGTGTAATGAATGGGGTCAAATCTGTATTCTTGACAGTTCATTAAACTATTTTGTCAACAATAAAGATTTGACCCCAGTAATATAATTAATAAGAAACATATATTATAAAGAAAATATTAATTTAATATGGAGAAGGAAGGCGATAAAAATGAAAATAGAGAAGATTAGAATACAAAATTTCCAATGTTTTAATAGCCCTGACGAAGTGGAGATAAATGATAATATAATATGCTTAATAGGTAAAAATGAGAGAGGTAAAACAACATTTCTAAGAGCTTTGGAGTCATTCAATTTAGATTACAAATATGCCGAAGATGATATTAGTTCATATTCTGACGTTAAAGGAAAGTTAGATTCTGGGGAGATAGAACCAGAGGCTATAGTAATGGGTACGATTTGGTTCGAGATCACGGATGACGACAAAGAAAAATTAAAAGACATTCATGAAGCTATTGTTAAAATAAAGCATTTGAAAGTTACTAAATATTTTAATAATCATTATACAGTTGAAAGTACTGAAATAGAGACAGAGGAATTAAAAAAGCAAACTATAGAGTCAATACAAAAGGAAATAAAAACCGAAATCGATAATCTATCTAAAAAGATAAGTACTCACATGCAAAAACATACACCATTTGCTAATAACAAAGCACACTATGATCAATATGTAGGGGAGTTTATTTCAATGGAATTTACTGACCTTCCAGAAGGAGATATAAATAAGAAATTTGATGTTTTTTATAACAATCTAAGAGGACTGCCAGATAAAGATCCGCCAATTAATGAAGATATTAAAAGCACTGTAGAATCCCTTGGAAAGATTAAAGATAGATTAATAGAAGCATTAAAAGAAAACAATACAGAAGGTAGGATACTAAAATTAATACCACGTTTTATCTATTTTGATGATATAGACATCTTAAAACAGGATACTGTTAATATAGATGACTTCTTGAGTAATAAATTAAATTATAAAACTTTTGATAATTTATTGAAGTTAGTGGGATTAAATGCAGAGGAATTAAAGGTAGAAACACCATCTCGGCAACGCATTAACACAAAAAGAGCATCAAGAAAGATAACTGGTGAAATAAATGAGTTTTGGAAGCAAGGCGAATATGAAGTTGAAGTAACTTATAACACTCCTAATTTTGTTATTTTAATAGAAGATGAAACAAAAACAGAACCAACACCTCCAAGTAAAAGAAGTAAAGGATTTCAATGGTTCCTTTCCTTTTATATAAACTTCATGGAGGGATCAAAAAGTGAGTTTAAAAATACTATTTTATTGTTAGATGACCCCGGAGTTTACTTACACGCAGAAGGACAGAAAAATCTATTAGGTACATTAGAAAAACTTAAAGAAAATAATCAAATAGTATATACTACGCATTCTCCATTTTTGATTGATAAAAACCATCTTGATAGAATTAAAATACTTGAAAAAAGTAACAAAGGCACTGTTATCAAAAAAAAGTTTTATGAGTCTGAGTCTGATGCACTCGCACCGATAAGAGCCTCAATTGGAGCAACAATTGGAGATTCTCTCTTTACAAATAAGAAAAATATAATTGTAGAGGGGTTTTCAGATTACCTAATATTAGAGACAATATCAAATTATTTCAAGAGGAATAAAAAAGAATTTTTAGATTTTTCTAAAATTGCAATTATCTCTGTCGGCGGTGCCGATAAGTTCCCATACTTTGCACTTTTATTGGAAAAAGAAAATTTTAGATTCATCGGTGTTCTTGATTATGACTCGCAAGGAATAAAAGTAGCAAAAGAATTAAAAGAGATTTACAATATCAAAGAAAATATGGTAATCATGCTAAATGAATGTGTATCGGATAAAATAAAAGTGGGGGGTCGTGGAAGAGATATTGAAATTGAAGATTTAATTGATGAGAATTTTTATAACAAGGCAGTAAATGGAGCATATAGTGGAATAATAAAGAAAGATATAAACATGGATGAGTTAAATACTGATACAACCAAACACACAAAAAAGTATGTAGAGTTTTTCAAAAAAAATAAGCTTGGAGGTTTCGATAAAGTTTTAGTAGCTCACCAGATTGGTAATATACATCAGATCCCTCCCTTAAATATGATGATTTAGGAGCGCTAACAACAGGAAATTTTGAGAGATTATTAAAAATCATTAATGAAAGATTAACATGAATCAGGACACAATAATGGACAATGATAGGGACAGATAACTATTTTAAGGTGGATAATGGGGCTTCACAAGTTCATAAAATATAAAAGAGAATGGATTCATGATCAAATCGAGTGAGTAGCCATTGTATTAGTTCAATATTTCGGTAACTTTTTCTAACCTATCATAATGGGGTTTGATTGTGCTACTGTTATCGTGGGAAGAAAAAGTTTAAAGGAGAAAATGCTTAACAATATTAACTTGAAGGATTTTTTTAAAAGAATCAAATATAATTTATCAATAATAATAAAAGTTTGACGCCGATAGATCTTTTTAGAATATATTTTCTTTGGAGGTTATTATGGATTGGAATAAAATTGAATTAACTATCGATGAAGTTGTTAAAGGTAAAATAAGTGAAATTCAAAGTAAATATGAAATTATTTATTTATCGAATCGTGCTCCCAAAGAGGCTGCAATATTTTGTTCTAAAGGTGATTATAAGGAAAAATGTTCAATATATTTTTCACCAAAAGCTTCAAAGATAGGGAAAGTTATATTAGAAGAATATAAAGCAATATTATGTGAAATACCAAATAAAAAAGAAGTTGGTTTATTGATTGGTTATGATTCGGATTGGAAACTTTTAGAAAATAATTGAACAATATAATCGAAGAGGAGGAACATTATGATACCAGATTTTCAAAGCATTATGCTTCCCTTGCTTAAAATAACTGGGGACAAAAAAGAACATACAATACAAGAAGTAAGAGATTTATTAGCTAAATATTTTAACTTGACCGAAGAAGAAAGATCAGAGCTTTTACCCAAGAGCAAACAGAAAAGATTTAATAATAAAGTTGGGTGGGCAAGAACATACCTGGGAAAAGGAGGTTTATTGGAATATGGTAAAGTAGGGTCTTTTATGATTACAGATAGAGGTATAAAAGTATTACAAGAAAAACCTTCAAAAATCAATGTAAAATATTTAAAACGCTTTCCGGAATTTCTTGAATTCATTAAGCCATCAAAAAAGACAGATCAACCTAAAGACAAAGAGATTGAATCAATTCTTGAAATAAAAACACCTGAAGATTTATTAGAAATCGGTTATGAAAAATATCAGGAAAAATTACTATATGATTTATTAGAAAAAGTGAAACAATGTACTCCTGATTTCTTTGAACGATTAGTTGTGGAATTATTAGTAAACATGGGATATGGTGGATCATTTGAAGACGCAGGAAAAGCTATAGGAAAAAGTGGAGATGAAGGCATTGATGGAATTATAAAAGAAGATAAGCTTGGTTTAGATGTAATATATATTCAGGCAAAGAGATGGACAAATCCAGTTAGTCGGCCGGATATTCAGAAATTTGCTGGAGCTCTTTTGGGAAAAAAAGCTAAGAAAGGGGTCTTTATAACCACCTCAACATTTTCTGAAAGTGCTATTGAATATGCAAGGAATATAGAAAATAAAATTATTCTTGTTGATGGTGAACAATTAACAAAGTACATGGTAGATAATGGAGTTGGAGTATCTGAGGTAACTTCATATAAAATTAAAAAAATTGATATAGATTATTTTACTGAAGAGTAGAAAATACAAATAAAATTAATATTTTTTAGTTAAAATATAATGGAGGTGCTTATGTCATTTATTGATGCAAATGAAATAAGTTTACAAGATTTATTAATTAAAGCTACAGAAATATTTAGATTACCTTTATATCAAAGGCCTTATGCATGGACTAAAGACCAGTGGGCAGATTTATTAGAAGATATTCTTTCGTTACCCAAAGATGGTAGTCATTTTTTTGGAGCTGTTGTAGTAGTACCTACGCAAGAACCGAATCAAGGAATAAAATCATTTTATGTTATTGATGGCCAACAAAGATTAGCTACAATATTAATTTGGCTTGCTGCAATAAGAGATAAAATGAAAGAGAAGAATGATGGGCTAGCGAAATATATAAATAATAGTTTTTTGTCCTCTAATACTTTTTGGGAGGGTAAAACAATTTCTTTTCCAAAATTCGAATTGGGGGAATATGATAATAAACATTTAAAAAATATACTAGAAGGAAATATAAAAGAGGAAGAACATCCTATTTATAGATGTTATGAATTTTATAAAAATGCAAAATATTCAGATGATATTTGGACAATAATATTAAATAATGTTTTTATTGTTCATATTAATGCTCATGACTATTTTAATGCATTCAAATTGTTTGAAACTTTAAATGATAGAGGGTTAGAACTCTCGGCTGCAGATTTGATTAAAAACTTTTTATTGATGAATACATCTACAAATAAAGATATCTTTAATAATTGTATTAACGAATGGGAAGAAATGTATCAGAAAATAAGAGATAAAAGTCCGGTAAAATTTATTCGGCGGTATATGCTGGCAAATTATAAAGGAAAATTTTCTGAAAGTAATCTTTATCAACATGTAAGAAGCCGGTTAGAAAATAATATTCCTGATCAATATTTACAGTTTGCCAAAGAATTAAATTTTAGTTCCTCGATATATAAAAAGATCTTTGAAAGCTCATTTAAAGATAATAAAATTAATAAAAAACTAGATGAATTGAAAATAGTTGAAGTGTCTCCGAGTTTTACATTATTGATTAAAATTATGCCTCTTTACGAAGAAGACAAAATACCCAGAAATGATACTTTAAAGATTATGGAAATGATTGAGGCCTTTCATATTAGATGGGGGATTTGTGGTCAATCAACTGGTAGATTAGATCAGATATATAATGAAATTTGCGATGGGTTAGAACAGAAAAATTTCGATGAATATTTAGGTTATATTGAGGGAAAATTATCTCGTTATGTTAAAGAGAATGTTGATGACGAAATATTTAAACGTAATTTTGCCTCAAGGAATTTTAAATTTGGAGAACAGCGTACAAAGTATATTTTATGGAAACTATCTGATCCTACCGGTGAAACAATGTTGGATATTAATGAAATTGAAACAGAACACATTATGCCTCAAACTTTGAGTGAACAATGGATAAATGACTTACAAAAACAAACCGGAGAAGATAAGGATCAAATAACTGCTTTACATGAAGAGATGCTTAATAAAATCGGAAATTTAACAATAATCAAAGAATCTTGGAATAGAAGTATGTCAAATCGCGCATTTGTGCGGAAACAAACTGATTATGGAAAATCAGAATTTTCTATAACTGAAAAGTTACAAAAAGATAACCAGTGGGTTTTTGATGATATTGAAAGCAGAAGTAAAGATTTTTCAGAGAAGGCAGTTAAAATATGGAAATGGGAAGGGGAACCAATAATTGAGCCAGCCATAATTAGAAAAAAAGTAGGTGAAGAGCGTAAAGAATTTTGGAAGGGTTTGCTAAAGCTCAGCAATGAAAAGATATGGCGCTTTTCAAATTGCAAACCGAGCGAAAATGGTAGCACTAGCGGAGGATCGGGCATTGGTGGAATAGCTTATTATTACTCTATAACTTTAAATTACGGAACAATAGGAGTTTATATTAATAGAGGAGATAAAAAAGAAAATAACTTTATTTTTGAAGTGTTGTTAAAAAACAAAAAAGCCATTGAAGAGTTATTTAATGATACTTTAAAATGGGATAATTCTCCAGACACAAGAGCATGCTTTATTTTTAAAAAATATGAATATGGTGGATTAAGTAGTAAAGAAAATTGGACAAAGCTTCAAAATGATATGGTGAATGGAATGGATAAACTAATTGAAGCGATTGATAAATATTTAGATAAAATTGCAATTGAAAATAAAGAGTATGAGAAATTAATAGAAGATAAAAATAGAATAGCTAAAGGATATGTATTAAGATTGGATTTTTGGAAAAGTTTATTAGAACGTAGAAAAAATATAACCGCAGCTTATGAGGATATATCACCCAGCACTTACAATTTTATTGGAAAAGAAGCTGGGAAGAGCGGGCTATATTTTTATTTCACAATTACTAATTATTTTGGTCAAGTTAGGTTATATATAGATAAAGGGAAGGATAAAAAAGAAGAAAATAAGAAAATATTTGATAGTTTATATGAACACAAAAAGGAAATAGAGGACACTTTTGGTGCAGAATTAAGCTGGGAAAGAAAGGATACTCAAATCTTTTCTGAGATACGTAAAAGATATAATTTTTCTACTCTTAACGATAGAACAACATGGGGCGAAATACAGGAAAAAATGATTGAAGGAATGGTTAAATTAGAGGAAGCTTTTAAGAATTATATTAGTAAATTAGAAATTTAATATATAAATGAAACGACCGTACGATCCTTTGTCATACCTTTATTAAGCTTTTACATATTTTAAAGAAATTGCAGCATGTCAAATGTTGAGACTTGTTTCCTTTTGCCCTTTATATTTATAATTGAATGGGAATCCAAGAGGAAATATTTGAGGTTTTCTTCAAAAAGTTGGAAGATGATGTTTAAAAGAAAAATGAAAATAAAAACACTATTAGGTATTATTGGCATAACCCTTACGGTCACTGGTTGGTTTGTTAGTCATGGGGAGGAAATATCCTGGGTAAAACACTTGCTTGCTCGACAATATATAGTTGCTGTAAAAACCTATGAAAACATGATTAAAAACAAATCCGCGGTAAAAGAAGGAGAACCTGGTTTTAAGCAACTTGCAAACATTCTCTCCGAAAAGTTAGAGGGTTCAGGAGATTTAATAATTTCTGAAATTCGAATTCTTGATCATGCTTTTTCAATTAAATCATATGATACTGGCATGAAAAGCGTACCAACTATTTCAATTGAAATTACTTTGCGAGATGGTAGAAAAACTCAAACTTCAAGCATGGATGATTTACGTCCTGAATTAGAAAAAAGATATTTTAAAAAATCAATTTTTAACGTTGGTACCGGTATCTTTTGGATAGGTATATTAGTAGGAATATTGTCATTATTTGTAGAACAAAAAAACATAACAAATCAATCCACCTGACTTTTCTAGCCGCTTTAAAGAAAATGGAAAATAAGAGGGACACCCATTTTCTCGAGGTAAAGACAGTTAAAAAGAATATTTCTATTTGAGAAAATGAATTCCGGAGAAGGTGTTCCAGGTCAATAATTCGGTACCTTTTAGCGGAAAACCTATGGGGTCTGAGGAGTTTCTTATCCGGATGGTTAAGGCTTTAGGTATTATTATAAATAAGCGTACTAAATAAAGACCTCGTAAAATGGAAAGCTAAACTATAGAAAAAATAGGATGTATCCCTATTTTAATTAATTAAAATGTCTTTTCAAAAGATATAATAAAAATAGGTTGGGTGAATTAAAATACACAGAAAAAGATGAAGAAAAATATAAACCAACTGAATTAATTTGCTGCGAAGTGCCGAAATAAAAATTGCAGACATTTATTTAGGTATTTTAAAAATTAAAAATATATTAAAAAGGTATTTTTAAAAATGTCTGAACTTTTTGGGGTAAAAGTAGAATATAAAGAAGCGAAAATTTTAGCCGATTTAACACTAATTCTTCAAGACCTGACATTTACAGTAAGTGTTTTAAAACGCCTAATTAAATTACTTAAGGATAATAGTAAAGATGATGTTTTAATACAAAGTTTTTGGATTGCTGCACTTATTAGTTATATAAGGTGTTTTTCTGCTGACAAGTGTTTAGGATTGTCAGAGGATATTTTTAAAAATGATAAATTAAAAGGCGATCCATTAGGATGTCATCGTTATTTTAAAAATCTTCGAGATAAACATATTGCCCATTCTGTTAACCCATTTGAACAAGTAGTTGTTGACCTTCAATTATCTAGTCCAAAAAGTAAGAAGCGTGAAGTATTAGGTGTGGCAGTTTTATCACAAAAATTAATCTGCACGACCCTGGAAGAGGCTGAGACTTTCTTAAGGCTAGCGTTAATTGCAAGAGAAAAAGTTCGAAAGCAAGCTAAAGAATATGAAGCTAAAACATTAGAAGTGGGGAAAAAGCTACCAATCGATGTCTTATATTCAAAAGGAAGAAGTCGTATCATAACCTCAGGGCTAGAAGATACTGGAAAAGCAAGAAAATAATAATTTATTTCGATATAAACTAATTGTGAAAAATTAGTATGGGAAGAGAAGATAATGGAATATATTGAAAGGAAAATTGCACCATGGGAAATAAAATATGGACAAATTGCTATACCGGTCAAAGATTATAAAATTGCTAAAAAGTTATTTAATAATTATTTTAATATAACTTTTAATTTAGAAACATTTAAAGGTAATTTTAGAAATAGAAATTTCCTTGATAAGGGAAATAGATTAAGATTGGCCTGTACGCCATTTTTTAGCAAATTAAACGTGGGAGATATAATTTATATTCAACCGTTAAATCAAAATACAATCAAAATTTCTAAAGAAAAACCTACTAGAAAAGTGTGGATTTTAAAGATAGCGAATAAATTATTTTTCTTTATAAAAAAACAATTAATGGGAGTATTAAAATATATACAGAGGTAGTGAAAAAAACAGGGAAAGATCTTTGATAGGAGGTAATTGAAGTGATATATATTATGGTGACAAATTGGGAGAATCATTGGGATAATTTGAGAGATGATTCTACCTATTTTACTGTCAGGATGTTAAGGGAGAATATGAACGAAAGCAAACTTAAAGATAATACAAAAACTATTTTCATAAAAAGAAATAAAGAAACAAAATTAATAGAAGATGCATGGTTTGGGAATGTACTAGATATTGATAAAGGCATACGTAAAGATGGTAAAAAATGTATCTATTTTAAGGTGAAAATTGAAGATAAGATGCCTATCCCGAATAAATATTCTAATTACTTTGAGGGATGGTATGTTGACGAGGAAGAAGCGGAAGAGATAATATCTAGGGAATGTATTTTTGATCCTAGTTTTTTTTCAGAATTAAAAATAACAAATGATTGGCGAAAATTTGAGGAATATACTTATTATTTAATTAGATGTTTGGGCGTGCATATCAGTCATAGATTTGGTTTTAAAAAACAGAAAGGGAAAGCAGATGGTTTTTTTAAATTCAGTAATTTCGCAGTTTTGTATGATTGTACGCTTGATCTTAATTTCGAAAAGAGCAAGAATACTCAGATAGAAAATTTTTGTGATCAAATGAAAAAAGGAATTATTGAATATAATAGGAAAAGAATTAATATTAGCAATTGTAATAAAAATGTATGGATAATTACAAAGACCAGGAATACAGGATTAATTAAAGAAATTGATGAAATAGATGTCAAAGAAGTATCTATCGAAAAAATTATCGAACTTTACAGGAAACGCATTAAAGAAGATATTGATGAAAATATATTTGAAAAAGAACTTCGGAGTATTTAATTTTATATTAATAATAGGAACAGACATCTATTTTCTTTGATACTGCCTTTGCGATAAATAGATGTCTGTTCCCTATCATTCCTTACAAACTAACTGAAAAAGAAATAAAAATAATAGAAAGTATATTAAATTAATAATATATAGGGTGGCGATATGAATAATGTATTTAAAAGAATTAATAATAAAAAATTTTAGGGGAATAGAAAACTTAGAGTTGGAATTTCAAAAAGGACTAAATGTTATTATCGGAGAAAATAATACTGGGAAAACAGCAGTAATCGATGCTCTTCGGTTAGTTTATAGTATAGGAACACCAAGAAGAGAAATATATGTAAATGAGGAAGATTTTTATGTGAATAAATATGGAGAAATTAACAGCCCAATCGAATTTGATTTATTTTTTTCAGATCTAAATAAGCAAGAACAGGGATTATTTTATGAATTACTATCTTTGGATGAATCTTCAAAAGGAAATAATGATAAAGAAGAATTAAAAATCGAATTACATGTTAGATATTTTCTCGAAACAAGAAAAGGAACTAAAAAAATTATATTTAGGTATTGGGGAGGAGAAAAAGAAGGGGGTCAGATACCGCCAGAGGTTATGGAATTATTTTACTTTGTTTCTTTACATGCCCTAAGAAATGCAGAAAGAGATTTAATTCCCAGAAGAGGAAGCCAATTAGGCCAACTTTTTATTAAATTAGTTGATGATGAAGAAGAGAAAAAGCGTTTGCAAAAAATAATTAACGATAACGTTAAAAGTGCGGAGGACTGGAATAAATTAATTAAAGAAGCAAAGGAAAAGATTGCAACTCATCTTGAAGGTACCTCACATAAGTATAATATTCCGGAAATTAATATAGAATTTTTATCTTTAGAATTCCAGAAAATTGTAGACACACTAAAAATAAATATTCAAAATAGAAATTTTATAAAAAAAACAGTGGTTATTGAAAAATTTGAAAAAAATAATTTGACAATAATAGATAAATATTTCAAGGAAACCGAGAGTAAAGATTTAATTTTCAAAAATAATTTTGTCGATATCCTCAAATTTGATGAAGACATATCCACTCAAGATAAAAATTGGTTAGAAGAATTATATAATAATTCTAATAAAACGTTTGAAATATATCAAAATGGGCTCGGTTTAAATAATTTAATATACATGGCAACAGTGCTTGGGGATTTAATAGAAAGAAGAAATGCTGAGCTAGAAGCATACATAGCTTTATTAATAGAAGAACCCGAAGCCCATATACACCCACAATTACAAAATGTATTATTTGAATATTTTAAAAAAATGGAGAAGAAAAATATTCAAGTCTTTATAACTTCGCATTCACCTACAATAACTGCAAAAACAAACATTGATAATACAACAGTTCTATACAGTAAAAATAATAATATAAATTGCGTTCCAATAAAAAATATACCTTTAAACTTCAAACATAAAAAATATCTTGAACGATTTCTTGATGTAACAAAGTCTCAATTATTTTTTGCTAGAGGTGTTATTTTAGTAGAGGGAATAAGTGAGGCTTTGTTATTTCCTGTTTTTGCTTCTATTATGGATCTAAATACTGATAAATACAATCTAGATAAGAGTGGAGTTGAAGTAATAAATATATGTGGAGTCGCTTTTGAGCCTTTTGCAAAATTATTTAATAATCAAGATGTGTCAAAGAATTTAAATATTAAATGTGCCTTAATTACTGATGATGATAGGGATGCGCAAGGGAATATATGTCCAAGAGCAGAAAAAGCAAAAGGCTTGAAATCTGACAATTTATTAGTAAAATTAGCACAAAAAACATTTGAATATGAATTATTTTTAAAAAACGAAGACATACTAATTGATATTTATAAAAAAGATCTTAATCATATCAAAACAGAAATTATAGGTGAAAATATTCATGAAAAAGCAATTTGCTTCGTTGAAAAATTAAGAGATAATAAAGATAAGGGAGAATTTTCTCAAGCATTATCAGTTAAGTTGAAAGAGAATAATGTATTGAGACATTCCTTTAAAGTTCCAGAATATATACAAGAAGCAATAAGGTGGGTAACAAAAATTGATTGAATTAACGGAGAAACAGAAATATATTAAGAATCAAGATGGGATTTTTGTTATAAAAGCTTGCGCTGGGAGTGGTAAGACGATTGCAGTTGCAGCACGTTTTGCAAAGTTACTTAAATCTTGGGCATATACAAATCGAGGAATTGCAGTACTTTCATTTACAAATGTTGCCTGGAAAGAAATTGAAAAATTTTTATTTACAGAGTTTAGAATTGAAGAAAAAGCATCCAATATCTATCCTCATTTTTTAGGTTCAATAGACAGTTTTATAAATAGATATTTGTTTCTTCCTTTTGGACATATAATTATGAATTGTGAAGATAGACCAGAATTTACTGGTCCTCCTTATAATGATTGGGATCCTATTAACGATAAAAATGCACCTTATTATTTCAGAGAAAGGGAATGCAATAGCTCATGTAAGATAAATAATTTTTCATATAATGTGAATCATGAATTACAAGATTTTTCTACAAGACCTCATTTCCCGAATTGTGGATGGGGTCATCAATATTGTAAACGTGTAAAAGAGCAATTATACAGGAATGGATATGCAACACAATTAGATGCTAATTATTTTGCAATGAGAATTTTAGAAAAATATAATGCAATTGCTAAAGCGCTTGTATATAGATTTCCAGTGTTGATGTTGGATGAGGCTCAAGATACTTCTGAAGTGCAAATGAAAATTATAGATTTATTGATTGAGGAAGGGTTAAAGGAAGTAATGTTTATTGGAGATTCAGACCAAGCTATATATGAATGGAGAACAGCTAAACCTCAATTATTTGTAGAAAAATCTGAACATTATCATACTATTACGCTTAATGAAAGTTTACGGAGTTCACAGAAAATATGTGATTTTATACAAAATCTTTCTTCTTCAGATTATAAGATAAGAGCAATAAATGATGAAGTTAAAGATTTTGATTTCGTTCCGGAATTTTGGGGCTATAATGAAGATTGTTATGATGAAATAACAGAGAACTTTATTAGTTTATGTCGTGAGAGAGAAATCGAATTAAATAATGAAAATATTGCTATTCTTGCTAGAAGTGAAGATTTACTAAAGAAAATATCTGGAATAACGTCTAATGTTCCACAAAGTCCATGGAAAGATATATTTACTAAAGAAATTGCCAATAGTAAATATTTATACATCAATGGAAATTATTATAAGGGATTTAATAGTCTAGAAAAAGCAGTTTTTAAAAAAATAAAAGATAGTCCTATCGTTAATGAAAATGATAAAAAAACATTTATAGATAGATATGGTTTAAGAAATGGAGAAAAGATATTGGAAATATTATGTGCAAAATTCCAGAAACTAATTGTAAATTAGGGAATTGGGTTGAAATAACAAACACATTATTGAAAGATATAGAAATATTAAATCCATTAGAAATTGAAATTAAAGGAGGTATATATAAAAAAATATATAATAATCTATCTTTTGATGAATTATTTAAAACTGAGAGTAAACAAGTAAAAAAAGAAGAATACATATTAGGAACTATTCATTCAGTAAAAGGAGAAACATTTGAAGCCGTTTTGCTTATACTAAAAGAGAGAACTGCTAATAATAGAAAATATGTAAATCTACTCTCTGAAGATATAAGTAATTGTGAAGAATTACGAAACATTTATGTCGCTATAACTAGACCTAAAAAAATTTTAGTAATAGCTGTTCCTAAAAAAGATAAAGTAGGATGGGAAAACAAATTTTATAAATAATATGAAGGAAACTGTTGAGCTAACTCAACAATCCGGGAACTTTTTCTAACTTTTCGTAAGGGAGTTAGAACGAAAGAGTGGATAATGAGGTTCAGACTTCACAAGTTCACAAATCATTAAAGAAGTAACTGAAATAAAAATGGATGAAATAAAAGGGAACACAAAATCTAAAAGAATATCAGATATCAGAAAACTCTATATTAAAAGCTTTAAAAAGTATACAGATGCTCCAAATAAAGAGATAGCCGATTTGCTTGAAATCGGAAGCTTAACGATAACCAATATGTTAAGCGGAAGATATAAGGAGAATGACTTCATAATCAAATCGAGTATGGATAAAAATGTGAAGTTGTGATGCCTGACCCCGAAAGGATACGAAAGGATATTTTTGATCTGAGATTGTTAAAGTAAATAAACGAGGCGAATATGTATCTTAAATTAATAACAGATTATATATAAAGCGATAATAACTAATATAAAAGAGGAGGTGATAAAATGATAGAAATAAAGGACGTGTTAAACCTGTTGGGTAGAGAATTAAAAGATGATGGTGAGCAAGCGAAAAGATTTAGAGAATTTATTGAACAGGAAAAATGGGAAACCGAACAAATAAAAAAATGGCTTGGAGAATGTATAGTTAATAGTTTAGGTCCACATGACCCTCATAATCGAGCCTTCCAAGATCTGATAATATCTATGGGAAAAAGATTTGGATTTGGGATTTGTTATGGCAGATATACAGGGAAGTCAGGTGAAGAGAATTATGATGGAATTTGGGAAAGAGAGGACAGAGATACCATTGTTCTTGAGGTAAAAACTAGTACCTGGCCAATTGGTAGCATAAGTCAACTCGGAGATTATCTTGGGGAACTCGCCAAGAAAAAAGATACCAAAAATGTTTTCGGTTTATACGTTATCGGGAAAGGGGACGTTCAACCGCTGATTGAGCAGATACTTGGTAGCAAATATAAAGATAGCATGCGTTTAATTCTCTATGAAGATCTGATAGAAATATTAAATCTAAAAGAAGAATTAGAGCCCGTTATAGGCGAAGAAAATGCTATTGAGAAAATCCAGAATCTGCTTTTGCCGATTGAAAGTATTAACATTGGGAATGTGGTTAGGCTTATACTTGAAATAGCTACAACAAGGTCAGTAGTGGTTGCAGAGAAAGATGAGGAAAAGGAAATTGAAGAAGAATCTAAGGAAGGAAATGAACCGTGGACAAAAACCGAACTTCTTTTATATCTCAAAGATACAACAACATATCAGAGAATGCTTTTAGGAGCTCTAGTGCAAATAGATAAAGAACCTGCAACGAGCAAAACTGTAACTTTTCTAATGAACGAAATTGCGAAAAGAAAACCTTCGGAAGGAATAGATAAGAAGATAACCGGTCGAAGTATTGCTGGAGCAAGAGCTGGCTTAAAGATGAGAAGAAAGCCCTTGGGGAAAGAAGACATACTTGAAAGTTCATGGAGTCATGCTGAACGAGACTATGTCTATGAAATCAAAGATGATTATAAGTATATAGTAACAGATTGGGTAAAAAGTGAAAAATTATGGATAAAAGAAGAAATAGGATAGACCGTGATTTTAAATAAAATCAATTGGCTATAGAGTAAATCAAATGGAAATATTAGGATATTCGGAAAGAGGATTAATTAATTCACTATGCTATGAGCTGAAATATTCACCGGATAATTTACAGCTGCTTAATAATCTTTTATCTTTAGTTTCTTTTCCCTATCGGATGGTCAATTTTCAAATATCCGAGGCCAAGATATTGATCGAGCAGTCTTTTTCTGATTTTGGAGATGCCGATTTAGTGCTATTGGTCAATAATATTAAGAGTAAACAGGTTATTTTTATTGAAGCAAAGGTTAAGACTTTTCAAAGGGCTTGCTGGAACATTTTTGAAGAATTTGAAGAGTTTAAGAGGGGAATAGAAAAAGATAAAGTAAGTTCCTCTAATCTATTTGTTCAGCTTTATCATAAAGTTCGGCTTGTAAAGACATTACAAACCGGTGGCATAAAACAGCTTCAAAATGGAGTGCAGTCCCCGAGATGTTCTTCGAAGAGCCACAGAAAAATTGGAGATAATAAAGTAGTCTTAAAGGCTATAGGTCAATTGAAGGATTATTATAAAGAGGCATTGTTTATTGCGTTATTACCCGAGAATGACTCTAGCCTTAGGAATTTTTATAAAGGTACTTTAAAGGATTATAACCCTGAAGGATTCCAAGAGTGGGATGTTAGAGATTGGGGCTATATTTCTTGGAAACGGGTTGAAGAATTTTGTAAGAGAAATAGCTTAGAAGGGATATTGAAAAATTTTAAGTGGAATGAGGGGCAAATTTATTAGAAAATCTAAGAAAAATAAGAGGTTGAGGTAAACTTATTTTATAAAAAGCATATTTTAACGAAAAAATTAAAAAAGTAATAGGGTATAATAAACGAGCTTTTAAAATTTTGCGATACAGGTGAAATTTGAAGGTTTTTGAGGAGTAATATGAGACAGCGAATATAAACTTTATGGAGCAGATGAAGGAATTTATCGAAGGATTTTAAAAAATTTGAAAGGAGATTAAGGATGACTAAGGAGAGGAACAGAATGCCAAAGTATCAGTGTGAAAAATGCGGAACAGAATTTTATAACTTGGACATGGGCGAGGATTGTCCTCAATGCGGGGGCAAATTAAAGCTGGTTTCGCCTTGGACGAAGGTAGATAAAGAAAAAGGGAAATGGACGAAGGTAGATAAAGAAAAAGGGAAATGGACGAAGGTAGATCGAAAAAAACTATAAGCAATTAAAGAATTTTACAGGAGTGAGAGAAATGAAAAAGAATATTTCTATCTTATTAATCGTATTGTGTATATCTTAGCCATTTCTACTTTGATTTTATTTGCAGAGGAAGTTAAATATGATTTTTGAAATATACAAGGGACAAGTGTCCCTATTTAAATTAGTAATAAATGATTATGAGGTTATGAAATGGATCTTCCAGAAATAATGAATAGGAGATTTGAATCTACACCAAAGCCATCTTTAACCGGGGACGCTGGTAAAGATGTCGAATCGATAATTCAGTGGTTATTAGATTTTTCATTATTCAAGGATTTCGTCTATAGAAATCCTAAAAGAGAAAAAGGCAAAGAGTTTAGTGATGCTGTAGTAATTTATGATGATACAGTAATAATTATTCAAATTAAAGCTCAAGAATCGCCAAAAGATCCCATACGGTGGACAGAAAAGCATCTACAAGCAGCTATTAAACAGTTAAATGGAAGCTGCAGAATGCTAAGAGAAGGAATTGTAACAGAGTTCGAAAATGAGGTGTTGGGTACGAAAATTAAAATAGATTTAACAGAACATAAATGCATCTACGGAGTAATTATATTAGCACAATGTTCACAACCATATAATCCATTAAGTTTTATTTCTCAGAGCAATTGGCCAAATATTCCGTTTAATATTTTTTCTTTAAATGATTTTGAAATAACTTGCAGAAGAATGACTACAGCAGGTGATTTAATTTGTTATATTGAATTAAGATGGGATGCAAAAGAGAAGATAAAAATACTAATAAATGACGAAGAAAATAATATGCGTAAGATAGTGCCCCTTCTCCCTCAACTGATCAGCACTGATTCGTTAAGAAAATTGGAATTAAGTAAACGAGAAAATACCATTAAAATATTTTCTAAAAAATTAAAAGGTGAAATAATCTCAGATACTGATTTCAAATACAGCTTATTAGTTGATGATATAATCTCAAGAGCGCATGACATTGACATAAGTGTTTTTGGTGACTCTGAAGATGTAAAAATTCTTGCCCATAAGATAGCTACATGTTTGGGATATTTAACGCGTGAACGTAGAGTTGTAATTGGTAAAAAAATACTGGAATTTGCAGATAAAGCGAGAGATGGCAGTATCTACAAATTTGTGCATTTACAAAAACCTATTAAACAGATCTATATCTATATTTTTGCAAGTATAAACCGTGAGGACCGTGGTCAATATTTAAAAGCACAATGTGCAGTCGCACAAGTAAAATATGGATACAACAAAGTATTAGGAATTATTACGGAACCAATTGGCAGTGGTCGCTCATACGATTTCGTGTTTTTAGAGGAGAGACGTTTTCCTCCCAGTGTTCAAGTGCCTGATGAAATATTGAAACAACTTCCAGATTTGGAATAAATAGGGACACTATTTTAATTAAAAAAATTAAGGGGGAAGACTAATCTACTAGTAGGATGGGTGCTTATTCTCTTACTTCTTTTATTTTATTTCTTATCTTACTTTTTATCTCTTATCTTTGTAGTATTAACGAAATATCAAAAGAGGATTCGTAGAAAATAATAGGAGCTGTATAAAATTGAGGACCCACACTCTCTCTCTCATTAACCATTGTCATGCCAGGATGACTTTTCTCTAATATTTCACATTTCATTTAATCTAATTCAATCATTCCCGATTTAACCAATCCTGGCCACTCTGCCCAATCTGCTTTAATCTATTTTGACTGCTCCGACTAATTCACTACGGCTATTCTAATTTTACAATTACACCGACGGGGCGGGTAATTTTCCTTCCCCCTTAAATC
>Ga0307378_10005242_pt1 | contig 18134 bp, 39 predicted proteins | sample UN1MG_FD_202238 | JGI IMG/M metagenome (GOLD analysis project Ga0307378, IMG submission 202238) | Soil microbial communities from Risofladan, Vaasa, Finland - UN-1 | ecosystem: Environmental > Terrestrial > Soil > Coastal area > Acid sulfate soil | place: Finland: Risofladan, Vaasa | collected... | reverse complement strand
TATGCCAGAAAATTCTACAGTTGAGGATATAGAAAAAATTATTTTCTATATGTGGAATAATAATCTAAAGGGGGGAACCATCTATAGGAATTTAAGCAAATCCTTCCAGATACTAAATATAGGAAAATAATTTCAGAAAGAATCAAAAAATCCCCCTCTCAAATTACGAAAGGGGGATTTTGTTGTGTAGCTTTTTTTACGAATTAAATTTAGATATTATTTATATTATTTATCTTATTATTTCTCCATATTATGCTCCATAAATATCCATAATCCAGTTCATATAACTCATAGGAATTACTACTTCCTCTTTACAAGAGGGACAATTAAAAACTAAAGGAAACTTTTCATCTTTATCTTTTTGATTGTCTTTATCTACAAAATTACTAAAACAATTTCCACACTCTAATAATTTTTTTCCATCTGGTAATTCTTCTACAAATTTTACATTCATTTTATTTCTCCTATTTAAATTAATGTATGTTTATTTTCTTCATACCATTCTGTTATTTCTTGACCAATATCACTATTACTTATATCTATCCATTCAGTATCATCTAAATATACAAATAAAGTATCCAAATTATTTGAAAATTCAGCAATATCTTTAGGATTCTTATCAGTAAAAATCAAAACTTCTCCATCCATATCATCTATCAAATATTTATTATCTTTATAGGTTAACTGTGTTATTATTTGTACACAGTGTATTTCTGAAATATTCACTTTATTTTTCCTTTTTTATAGGGGAATGTTTCTCACATCTAGTCATTAGCCAATATCCATCACTTTTTAGTTCTCCAGATTTTCCACAAACTTCACAAGTATGTGCAGACTTTTCTTCATATTCATCTACAATATCATCTAATTCCTCAAAATAGGGATAAAAATATGCTCTCAAAGTTCCAAATTTTTCCTTTATTTGGGTAAATTCAAATTCATTTACGGAATTAGGGTAATTTTTTTCAAGACACTTTTTAATTTGGACAGCCATTTCCTTTACCAGGGGTATCCATCCATCTCCAATTTCATGAAAAGCGTGCCTCTCAGTAGAATTTATAACTTCATTTAAAGACATATCATCTAGTTTCATTCTTCATAACCTCCTTGAAATACTATTTGTTTTTCTTGATTATGTACCGGAGTTTGATATAATAGAAGCCAATCTTCATTTTCAAAATCTGGAATAAAAATATTTTTTGTTTCCTGAAGTATATCTACTCCTTCATCTTGATTTTCTGCTATTACTCCAACAACATAAACATCAGGATATGGATATAATTCATCCTCATGAAAAATTTCAAATACGTAAAGATTCATTTTATACTCCTCTAGCTAAGTGTTGTTTTGCTTTTATTTTTTGAATAAGATTTCCATAAATTTTCCAAGTAAATAACATACCCCAATTAAAATCAGATTGTCCGTCTGCCTCAAATTTTCTTAGATAGTTTAGTTTTTTAGGACTAATTTTCTCTCCAAAAAGTTCAATAGATACTAAGTTACCCTTATCCAAAACACTAACAACAGTAAATCTTCCATCATTTTTAAAGACAAAAAATTCTGGTTCTTGTATTAGTTTATTATTTATACTAATATTCATTTTAATTTTCTCCTACCTATTATAGAAAATTCTCCATCCCTTCTTATAATGTTTAAAATCTTAAATGATCCAACTAATGCTTTATATACTTCAATAAAATTAGCTTGAGATATCTCAGCATTATCATTTAACGCTGAATTATATAAAGAACGATACCTGTTTAGAATTATTTTTATTTCTTCAAGAGTCATTTTATTCCTCTTTTAACCATTTATCTAATCTTTTATATAATTCATTTTTTAACTCATTAAGTCTCCAATTATCTTCATCCATATTAGTAGAAACATCAATAACTGAGGCTTCAAATAATGTTTCCTCAATAAGTTCATCATTAGAAAATCTTTTTATTTCGGCAAGACTCTCAATTTGCCATTTTGAAAGTTTTTCATCTTTAATAATAGCCATTTTAACATCCTATTAAACTAAATAAATATAAAGCCCCATATCCCAATAATCCTAGCATTACTTGCATAAAAAATGCTATAAACATATAACGAGGACTTTTTATTTTAAAAAATATCATCATAGATAAGAATAAATAAAATATTCCTATCCCTAACGCAAAATTTCCATTTATTTGTATCATTTTAAATCTCCTATTCGTGTTCTTGTGTATTTGAATATAATGGTTCGTCTAAAATTTCATTATTAGTATTATTCATGTATAATCTTCCCATTTATAATCTAATTCTTTAGCCATTAGTACAACTTCATTATCACTATGATAATTCATATTTTGTAAGATTTCTATATAACCTGCCTCCTTTCCTATTTGTAAATTAGGAGAACCTAACATATCTGAAATAAATATCACTTTATATAAAAGAATTTTAGCTATTTCTTCTGCAATAGCAAGGCAAGTTTCAAGACATTCTTTTTTATAATTATTAAACCCTCCTAAAATTAACCAAGAACAATTATTTGGAAATGAATTAATCATACATACATCATAACTACTATAAGATAACCTTATATAAGCCATTCCACTCTCTTTTTCAAGTTTTATAGAATATCCTTCTGGAAAATTTTCTAAAATTTTATTAATATAGTGATTACTTAAATTACTTAAATGTCTGTAAACAGCCATTTTTATTTCTCCTATTTATATTTTATTAAGTTGTGTTATAGCTTCTTGAATAATATTTCTTTTATTTCTCATCCACCATCCTCTAATTATTTCATAGTGTCGGTCTGGATAGGAATTCCAACCATCTTTTAGACAATAAGCGTCTATATATTTATTTCTGCCATTTATAGTTATCCTATAAAGAGAATGATAAGTATAAGATTCATATTTTGTACCGTCAAATCGGGTACCGCCTGGAACCTTTTTAGGCACATTTACCTCAATCTCAATAATACCACCTTGCTTTATGTTAATTTGTTGAACTTCTATTTTCATTTTATTTCTCCTTTATCATTTTTTTTGTAAAAGCAATGAGTGTGTTTACCTCATTTCTACAAAGATTTTTACAATGTATTTTCATATTATCTGATATTTTATTTACCCATTCTGAATCATCCTCCGGTAAATGGTCTACATAGAATAAATTAACCCAATCTTCTATAGTTTTAATTTTTGCTGAAATATTCCATGGTTTTAAAAAGAAACAACACTTTAATTCTAAACTTAAATTTTCATATTCCTCCGATGTTAAATCTCTAGGGCTTTTAAATTTTCTAATTTCTTCTTTTTTCTTTTCTATTAATTCTTCTGTGTTCATTTTAATCTCCTATTTTATATCACAAATTTGAGTTTCTAATAAACAATTTAATTCATGTAAATTCTCCTTATCCATCTCTAAAAATATATCTTGAATCTGTTTACCTCTATTATATGGATAGATTAAAATAGTATCATCATTAACCTCTAATATGTACATAGATATCACCACATTTAGAAATTTTATACTACCAATCCTTCCATAAATATCTAAAAGTAATTGTATAATTGTTAATAACCCATGAATACTTTCTAGGGTATCTAAATCAAGCGTTGGAACAGAATAATTCTCATCATCTACATCAACATATTGATATAAAACAGTTCCATGTATAAAAAATAATTGTTCAATCATTTTTACTCCATATTAAAACTTTCTTTTGATGGAATTTTAAATTTTCCTTTCCAAATTTTATTAACTGCTTTAATAATTTCAGATACAACTTCATAATCAACTTCGGGGTATCTATTAAATATGTCTATTAACGGAAATAACTGATAATTTCTAAGCCCTCCTTCACTACGATGCCCAAAATTACTAAATTCTACTCTACTATTCCCAAAGTTTACATGAACTTGGGCATAGAAAAAAGTATCATCATTAATGTAATAATAATTACTGTTAATTATTGCTCCTACAGGTTTTTTCTTTATATAAATAGCCCCATTTGTAGCAAGAAATAATCCATAAAAAGTTCTAGGATGTAAAGAATTCCCTCCTTTTTCCCAAGGAATATCTTCAAAGTATTCATCACCATATTTTTTAATTTTTCCAGCTATATATAATATATCAGATTGTTTTAATACCCCATTGTATACTATTCTATTAAAAGATTCTAAAACACTCTCATCATCTAAAGCTAGAAAATCCTCTTTACTAACAAAATAATCTGTTAAAGCTCTTCCTTTAGATGATTCATTGTTTTTATTCAAAACAAACTCTATATAACCATCTCGTGGGGGTAAATCCCATAAATTAATTATGTATTCTGGAACAGAACAACTTCGTAAAAAATGATGAAAGATGTAGAGAATTTTTCTCTTAGTTTTACTTTCGACCTTTACATTTTCATTTAATGTGTATATATAACTACCTGCTTTTAAATATACATTATCTATAGAATTATCTGTAAAGCGGTAAGAAGGACCACTCCAGTCCTCGCTCTTAGTAATATATAAATCTTTTTTCCAAACAATATCTATCTTAAAGTTTTTAAATTCTTTATTAAATTCATCAATTACATTTTCTATCCATTCTGGTTGAAGATGGAAACCAAAATAAAATTTTTCTTTTAGTCTTGTATCAGTTGCCCAACTCCAAAAACCATCCATACATCCAAAATCTCTAAAAGTACTATTAATATTATGTAAACTATAATTCATATTTTTTCCATTGGAAATTTTATTATTTATAATTTTTGTAAATTGCTCAATATCTTTTGTTAAAGCGGCAAAAGATTCACATTTTAAACTGCTTACGGTTCTATTCATAAAAATTTACTCCATTAACTATTATTAGTAAACCTTGAAAAATCTATATTGTTAGAAGAACCAGAAGTAGCTCTTTCAATCACAGCAGTAAAAGTAGGTCGTTCATGAGAATCCTCTACATAATTATTTACCATTTCTTGCATTTCTAGTGCAACACGTAAAATGTGATTATTAATATTATGGAATTCTCCTAGAGTATTTTCTATCATATCACTTATATCATTTCTTTCACGTTCCATTTCTTCAAATTCCTCATCAGAATCAAAAAGACCTTCTTCCATTCTTGAATACAATTCCTCATCCCTACTATTATGGGAATCTAATTCATCTTCTAATTGACTTTTTCTTTCATAATTTCTTTCTAAATGTTGCCGTTGATTTAGAGTAATTTCTAATACTAAATCTGTATTATTAAGATGAGAATATTCCCTTATACAATTTATAAATTCATCTATATTTCGTGATCTTTTTATTAAAGATTCAAAATTTCCACTAGTCTTTATGGGAGTTCCACCATAATGTTCTGTAAGATTTACTTTAGATGGGTCTTTTTTCTTTATATTATCTTTTACATATGCTTTAAAAAAAGAAAAAAATTCTCTTATTTCTTTTACTCCTAACATAAATTCTGGATGAAATTGAACAGTATAGACATTTTTCCCCATAGTAGATTCAATAATTCCTTTATGTTTAGAAGTTATTTGTAAACCTTTTCCAGATGAAATAACTCCCTGATGGTGTAAAGAATTTACTATATCTATATCTTTTAAAAATACATCAGAGCTAATTTTATCTATTGCATGTGGGGAACTATGGTGTAAACTTGGTTTTTGTCCCATAAATAAATCTTGAATTAATCTTCCTCCTAATTTTGCATTTATTAATTGATGTCCTCTACACACTCCAAAAAGTTTAATATCTAATGCCATTGCTTTAGATAAAATATCTAATTCTATTTTATCTCTTTCAGGGTTAATTCCTCTAGTATATGTATTAGATTCTCCGTAAATACGTGAATCTATATCTTCCCCACCAGAAAAAATAACTAAATCATATTTAACTATTTCATCTAGTTTGGGATTTGGTTTTATAATTTCTATTTCTTGTTCAAAAGCCCGTTGAAAACTTTCTCTAAACGGGTTTGTTGCAATTCCTATATTAATTGTCATCTTATCTCCTCTAAAATTATTCCAGCTTGTACACTATCAGCATTAACTATCGCATCAATAGTGGGGTTTAAAAATCCTTTTAAAATATCAATTCTTTTTTCTAGTAAAAATTCTGTTCCTTTCCTCATCCAGAAAAATAATTCTTCGTATTGTGATTCTGAAAAGGATATCCAACTATTAGATGGACTTCTATATTCAATTCCTTTATCACCATTTTTATAGTTTTGAATTCTATAACGCCCTGGTTTACCATAATTCTTAGCACGTTGTTTTTCCAAATCAGGATATGGAGAGTTTGCCGTACAAAAATTTCCTACAGTAATCGCCAACAATTTAATTGCTGGTTCAGGAAATTCTTGAAAAGTATCTAATCCAGATAAATGTAAGTGTGCTCCACCATATCTGTATAAATGGGTAAAAACATCCACAGTTTCACATTTATAATCTGATTCTATGGCATCGTTATCCTCATCACAGCCAAAAATAAACCCTTGATAAATTTTATTTTCTTCCAAAAAATCTGTGTACATTTCTGGATTAACTTCTATAACAGGTTTTTTGTATACTTTAGGTTCTATATCAAAGATTCTTAGTGGAGATAAAAACCAATGTAAAGAATCTAGTGCATTGAGCATAATATATCTCATTTGTTTAGGAGAATAAATAGGATGTTTTAAAGTTACTTCAAAAGCACATCCATCCATCATCCATGAAAATTCATTATTATCTATATAAACAGGGTGTTTTTCCCATTCATCTTGATGTAAAAATTTTATACCACAAAATTTTTCTAAAAGTGCTGGTGAAACAGCCAAAGTCTTATCTCCTATATCTATAGAAGCAAAAACCTCAGGGTCTGCTCCAAATTTTAAATTTCTTATATCATTCATTTTATTCTCCAAATTTAATATTCACTTTTGATATTATTTCTATTAATACAGTCTTACTTTTAATTTCTATTGTTTTATTTAGTTCCACAATACAGGTTTTGCAATACTCTCCTGCAATTATTGCTCCAAATTTATCCTTAACTTTATAAATATTATCCGGATGAAAATACCCTCCACAAAAAGCACAAACAGATTCTAATTCAGATTCTTTGATAACAGAATTACACTCTGGACAAAAGAAAATTGTCTTTACAGTTCTTCTCCTGTTTTTATATATCAAATCTCCCAAAGAGATTCTTAAACAATCCTCTCCGATACCAAAATTTACTAGAAATTTAAAATATTCTGAAATATCTAATAAAATTGGCGTATGACATTCTGAATGAACTAATGTAGCCATTTTCTATACTCCTCATATTCCGTATCATCTATGTCTATTAAAATAATTCGTTCAAATCCAAATATTGTCCTAAATTTCTTTAAATCGTTATAATAATCATATATCTCCTCATCTGCATATAAAACTAAGTATTCATCAGATATATGTGCACCAGAAATTTTCACAGGAAATCCTTTTTGATCATAATTATCTATAAAAATTTCTGCATTATCAACTGATGGAAATCCATTTACCAATATCTCAGTTAAAGAGAAAACTTTGGACCCCTCTTCTCCTCCTCCTATTAATTCTTTTTTTCCTTTATCTTCTTCCTCCTCAGCTAAAGATTCTAAAATAATATTCTCAAAATTTTCATGAAGGTTATCTGTATCCAGTTTATTAGCTCCACGTTTATAATTTTCGCAAAATAGGTCGAGAAATGTTCCAGAAGAAGTTCTTAACGGAAGTCCAAATGTATGAGCAATGAGTAAAAAACTATAATCTAGCCCACATTTTGTTGCTGTGCTTGTAAGGATTAATTCTTCTGACCTATTGAAAAAGTTTGCCAAGCCAACTAAATTATCACTATCTTGTGCCAATCTGAAAATTTTTTGAGATATAGTTTTTCCATCAATACTTAATTCATCCCAAAGAACAATATAATGTTTATTAAGTTCTATTTTTTCCGGAGGATAAGAATTAAACCATCTAATTGGTTTCATCTTTGTTAGGTCATAGATTAATTCTTTCCCATCCATATCATAAATAAATCTATAATCAGTTCCTGTTTTGGGTGGAACTATCATTCTTATTTCTTTTTTAATTTTTTCAGGAACGGGTGTAAAACCAGAATCTCTTGCTTTTATCGCAGAAACAAGAAGAGAATCTTTTACTCCATTATAAGTTAAAACTGCTATATTATCAGCTGTTCCACTACCCCAAAAATATAAACGTTTTCCTACTAAATCTACCTTCATTCTAAGAGTTGGAATAATACCGTTTATAAAAACTGGGTCTATTACTAAACGTTCATGCATTTTGTACACTCCTATTTATATTTGTTAAATTTCTTCCTCGTGATGTTATCTCTACAATTCCTTGATACAACAATAGAGGTTCAACTTCTGTTAAAATTGTTGTTTTATCTATTCCCGTACCAGAAATTAAAGAAATTAAACTAGCACGACCTCCTACTCTTTCTAAATATTCTAAATATATTTCGTCAAAACGAGATAATCCTTTTTCTTTTATATATAATACCTCCTCTAAGATTGTTATAAGAGAGTCTAAATCTTTTGGGATATTATAAGAACGAAAAACATATCCCAATCTTTCGCAGATTTTTTTAGCAATTCTAGGATTTCCTCTACTCCTATCAGCTATTTCTGTCATAAATTCTTCAGGAATATTAGAAGTTTGTAAACTATCTCCAACAATCTGAGATATTTCCTCTAAGGTATATGGATGAAAAATAAAAGGAATACACCTATTTCTTAGAGGCTCTTTTAATCTTCCACTTTCATTTGTTAATATAAAGAAAGAATATTCTCCAGTATCCATTAGAGGATATAAAAATTCAGATGTTTTTAATTCGTGAATTTCATCAATCGTATGAATTCTTCTTTCTTCATTAAATTCAGGAGATAAATTATTTCCTTCTATATTTGGAAGATAATAGGCACAATTTTCTAATCCTAAAACCGACATACATCTTAGTGCTAATGTAGTTTTACCATGACCAGATGGTGCACGAAATAAAATATTATAATTTTCTTCATCATCTATCATAGCATCAAGCATTAACTCTATTTCATTTAATATAATTGTTTGCCCATGAAAATAACTCATAAAAATCTCCTCTAAATTTTCAAGGATTTTACTATTCTTTTAGCATACAAATCTGCCGTTAAAACATTAAGTCCTGGACCAGAATTTGCCTCAATTATAAAATATTCTCTCCTATTGGCATCCCATCCTACATCTAAGGATAGGAAATAATCAGCACCACAAGTAACTCTATTTAACACCTTATTATATAGATTACCTATTAGTTTAAATAGTTTATCATATCTATTATTCAATGTATTCTGGAGAACAAAAGTATATCCTTCATTAGTTTTTATAGGGTATTTTGCCTCCTCTTCGTCTGAATGCCAAGATTTTTTAAAGATTTTTAAAATTTCTCCATTAAAAAAATGTACTCTTAGCTCATATCTCATATCTATAAATGGAGTCCAATAATATCCTGATCTCCAAATTTCTTTAAAAACTTCTTTATTTTCTGCAATTTGTATTCCCTTCCCTTTTGAGAGGGTTAAAGAACTTCTCACAACTATAGGGAATTTATCCACATTCCTTTCTTTATGAAAAGTTGGAGCATAAAAACCCTCTTTGTTAAGAAGTTCAGAAAATTTAGCTTTATTACAAGAAATTGATATTAAATCTGCTTGGTTTAAACCTAAATCATTTCCCTCAGGAACAGGAGAAGAATTTCCATATCTTAAAAATTCCTGTCCAGCTTTAATTGAACTAGGACGTGTTGTTACTGGAATTTTCTTTTGTATAATATTTTCAAGAGAATCTCTTAAAATTCTAGCACTTGGTAAACAACTTCTATGAGACAAAATCTTCATTTTATTTCTCCGTCTACTTTTGTAACACCTATGTTTGGCTCTAAATATATATATAAATCCTCAGCTTTATCTACAACAAAATATGGGAAGGGTAACTTAAACTTTTTAGTCAAGTAAACATCACCGGTTCCTTTTTCTTCTCGTATTTCTCCCCAAACTTTTACTAAAAAGTCTTCCTCTTTTTTGGCAAATTTATTTAGATTAGGAATTATTTTATTAGCAAATATTCTATATTCTTCCTGACTACTACAGAGAAGTCCTGTTCCAAACGTATAATAAAACATTAGGTCTAAATATTCTAGAGAAATTCTCCACTTATTTTTAAACGCTGATATTTCTTTTGCTATTCGCAAATCTTCTACACTAAAACTTTGAGTTAAATATCCAGCGTTATTAAGATTATTATTTCTGTTGTAACCAGTGGTAGTAATCACAGGCTCACTATTTTCTTTCAGCTCACCTACTTTATTAATTTTAAACTTTTCAATTTCATAAATAGATTCTGCATCTAAAACTTCTTCTTTGTCTTCATCCTCCCAATTTATCTGTAGATTATTAGAATTAATAAGAAAATTATTTGCTATACATAAGCTATTGTATAGACTATCTTTTTCTGTATTTATTACAAAACCTGTTGGAACTATTTCATCATCTTTTTTGGTATTTAATTCCAAATAATAAAGTAAGGCTGTTTTTCCTCGTACTATTGTATATTTATCTTTTAAAATCTCATAGATAATAAAGGCAAACTTACCATGAAAATCATCCATAGCTTTTTGTAAAGCTGGTTGTAAATTATGTCCATTTTTGTTATAGATATTACTTAAAACTCTAAGGAAAATTTCACTATCTACCATTTTATCTAATTTATAATGAGGAAATTTTCCTATATCTTTTTTAAGAAGTGTCCCATTATGCATTAAGATAAGACTTTTTGTACGAAAAGGATGATTATACTTTGCATCATCAATTAATTTATTCCCCTTGACAAAGGAAGCCTTTCGTACATGAGTCATTACAGGTTTATTAGTAATAAATTTAATATGTTCAGTCCAATTTGTCAAATTCCAAGCACTATTTTCGTGCTTATAAATATCAGTTCCAGAAGATATTCCAAAACCATCTTCATGGGTTTTTTTAGAGTTAGCATATATTGACGCATATGCCCAAGATTTATTTAAAACTTTGTTATTTAAATTTATAAAACATAATTGGCACATTAATTTTCTCCTCTTAATACGTGAATATCCACATATTGTGGTTTACGACAATCTCTTTTATTTATAAGTTTAACTTCTCCACGATAAGGACTATCTCCCCAATAATTTCTCCTTAGCTTAGGTAATAAATGCGTTAAAACTGGTCCTTCTTTTAAAGAAATTTTTGGAGTTATTTTTATCATAGAAGAAATTATATTATGAAATCTTTCATCCAGTCCAGTAATCTCTGTAAATGTATCAAGTAAATCAAGAGCAGAGTTTTTACTAGAATCATAAATTGAATTTTCTTTTAACAGATTTAATTCCTTCAAATTTTTAAAACCTGCTGTCAACGCTAATTCTACAAATTTTCTACAAAGAAAAAATGTAGCATAGATAAAAAATGGATTTAGCGTTTTGTTAAAAACCCTGAACTCTACAGTTCCTCCTTTATACATTTCTCCAGGATATAATGGATATAAATTTAACCACATATACCTAGTAGGATTATATCTAAAATCGTGTCTTTGAATATCTCCAAATTTTACCCAAAAATCATCTGTATCAGTAGTTTTTAACAGATCAGAAATTTTAAAACATGGAGCAAAATATTCACCATTTCCTACAGGTACATACGGAGGTCCATCTTTTGTTATAGGTCTACAATAAATTGAATCATTAGATTCTCCACGAAATTTATATCCCATACATCCCGCATAGAAAAATAAAGGTTCAAAATATCTACCTACCCTTAGTAAACTTTTAAGAACTCTTATTCCAGAGTCTGGAAGAGAAATGTGATAATGAATCCCGCTTCTCTCACTTTCCCTAGGTTCTCCTAAATATTCTAATTTTCTACATATAGAAGAAATGTCTCGGAAAAAATCCTCATCATCACTATTAAAAATATCTGATACCAATTCTGCACCTACTACAATATTATTTTTCCTAGCAAGTGGAATTTCTCTATCTTTTCCAATTACTATTCCTAAATCTACCCTATGTTTATCAGTTTCACAAGATGCATCGTGTTGATATCTCCAGATTACTTTTCTATCCTGAAAATATGGTAGATGTTCTTTTGTAAGTGCGTCAGTTTCTATTTCTATTCCACATGTGACGCACATTTCTATTTGTCTTCTTGGTGGCATAAATTTTTCTCCTTTTACGAAACTTCTGATAAATTATTACTTGTAGATTCTAACATAAGATACATTTGAAATCTAAAATTTCTAATCGCCTCTTTTAAATCCGCAAAATATCCAGAATTTATACCCAAATCATAAATTTTTACAATATAAGTTTTATCCATTCCATTATAAGTAATGGAAAATCCATAACGAATCATCAATTTTGTTATTATATTATTAGGGCTATCTTTTTCTAGTATAGAAAAAATCTCCGATTCTAATCTATTACTTTTATAATATCCAGGTGAGAAATAATAAAAACCTCCACCACCCAAATCTTCTATATCAAAATAAGTATTTTTTACTAAATTAAATGCCTCTCTAACTGTGCTTATTATATGTAGATGTGGCTGACCTAAATTTTGGTCTGTTACATTTTTGATTATTTTATGTGACATTTTATTTCTCCTTAAAATTTAAATATTGAAATTTACTGGTTTAGGCAAATAAACGCAAAAATTCTGGAGGGGTGGTTAGTCCCTCCAGATTTTAAACCAAATATTCAGTTTATTTTACTAAACTTGAATTAGATTATTTATTCCCCCAATATTTTTTTAACTGTTAGAAGTTAAAAATCCCCCATAATTTTTGCCACCAAGATTCTTTAGGTCTAGAATTTTCTTGCGTAGCAAAGTATTTATTCCACACTTCCCTTCTTAATTCTTTATGATTTTCTAAATTTGAGGGATAAAACTCTTGCAAACATCTTCCTAAAGTATATTTTCTACGATTATTTTTACATAGATTAGTATTACATTCACTATCTATGTACATAGAATTATAAATAAAATCCCTTCCGAGGACTTGTGGTTCTACATTTAAATCCTCTAAAACACAAAATGTTTGAGCAAATTTTAAATGTCCATCATCATCAAAATCCTGAAAATGATGAAACTTCACCATTAGTTCTTTGTCACCTGTTATCATTCTAAACATTTTTTATTCTCCTGTTATTTTTACTAAATCAAATTTTTCATAATTTACTAAGTAATCAATAGCAGACCATACTTTTATACCAATTCTGGCATCTTCGTTAAACGAGATTAATTTTTTAGAGGGAGTAACATTCCCTCCATTGTTATTAATTCGATCAATAGCTTTTTCTCTAGTCATTCTCATAAGTTTCTCCCGCTTAATCGTTCTAAAATATTTTTATCTACTTTTTTATAAACACATTCCCTGTTACCTTTGTACTCTCTTCTATAAGATTTAAGGAATTTAAAATCAAATTTTTCTGGATGTTGATAGTAAGTTATATCATTACCAACTTCCCAATAATAATCTCCTATTTCCATTTCTTCTAGGAATCTTTTATATAATTGTCTAAGTTTTTCTCTACTTCCTCGTATTGGAATATAGGAATAAAATAAAATCTTCCTACCATTTCCAACATCTTTTCGTCTAAAATCTAATGCATCCATATTTATACATTTTACAGGATGGTCAATTATAGATTCAAATTTATCCATAGTTTCATAAAGATGATCAGGGTGAAATCCTATTACCTGATAATATCTATACCTAAAAAACTTGGATAGTTCAAATGTATGTCTATTTAATTCTACTCCCCAAGATTTAACAATCCTAGGGTGTAAATTAGATAACATAGTTTTATCACCAATTCCAGAACCTATATCTAAAAAATCAATCTTGCCTGGAATTTTTTTCATAATTATATCTATAAACCTTAAAAATCTTTCCCTATTAAATGGGATATATTTATAATTATCTTTTTCTGAATCTTCTTTTTTTTCAGACCAAATTTCTCCTCTTTGCTCTAAAAAAATTATCATCATAAACAAATATGTAAGCCTGTCATAAAAACCATCATCATGCTTTTTTAAATTCTGATATATTTCTATGTAGTCTTGCAAAAATTGTCTTTTTATACCATCATTTACACCAGATAAGCAAAAACGAATTTTGCTATCCCTTTGGTAACGTCTTTGTACTTTTACTAATTCATGGAGAGTATTTATCTGCTCACTCTCCGATTTAGATGATAAAACATCTAGTTCTACCACTTAAACCTCCTTTATATGAGATTTTATATTTATCTCTCCTAACAAATCGTTCATTATATTTCTAGACTATCTTTTCCTTTACTAATTTTAAAAATCCCAATCTCAAGGTTTAATAATAATTAAACCCTGAAATTTAGATTCTTAATCATTCAGAAATATGTACACACCATAAAGAATTGTAAGAAATATTGATACAGCACACACCGCCTCAATAAAACTGTAGGCTGGAGTAATCTTATCTAATGCAAATCCCCCCATAATTATTAAAAATAATCCAAATCTTTGTTTCATATTCATTTTATTTCTCCTTAAAGTCCTGCTAATGTTTTCAATTCTTCTGTTGATAAATTAGCACTATTTTTTACTATTTCTTCATATAGATACAATCGAATTTCACCATCATAATCAGATTCTAAAGCAGAAATTAAATCTTGCTCTGTCAATTCATGTTTTTCTAAATCTAAGTCTAATAAATAATTATCTGCTAAGTCATCTCCACTAAAGAACTTTAATGTCCCTTCATCATTTATTTCAATTCTTAGTGTTTGTACTTCAATATCATAAGTAGTTTCTACATGCTCTTTAATACGTTTTAGAAGATTTACCAATTCCATTTCCCATTCATTTTTAGTACCCATTTTATTTCTCCTTATGATTCTTATAAATATTAACAGTAATTGGTCCTAAAATAAAAACCAATAACAATATAAAACATTGATTATCTCCTACAGATAAAAACTCCCAAAAATTCATTATTATATTCCTTTAACTAAAACTTCAGCAATTTTATTGGCATATACTGCAAAAATTAACAATAAAATTATATATAGAACAAAGTATAATTCACTAAAAAATAGCAAGCTAATTATACAAAAAAAAACTATGTAAATTAAAAAACTTAATATAGCTTCTATCATTTTGCTCCTCCAACTACATCATAATTAAATCTTCTGTCAACCATATTTTTAAGTTGATCAGTAGTTTTATTTGGAATAATTTCTTCACAAATTCTGTTTAGTAATTCTTCTCGAATTTCTGCATCATATCCACTTTCTACTTCAGACATTAAATCCCCCTCATATAACTCATGTTTATTTAAATCTAAACTCATGAGAATATATTCTTCCCCCCTTTCTTCAAGAATATTAAGTATTCCATCAGAAGTTATTTGTAGTATAAGTTCTACTTCTACATTATATTCACTTAGCATACGGTCTTCAGCCCATTTTAAAAGATTAGCTAAATTTTTTGTATTGTCATAATTATATTCGTCTAATTTCTCACACTTCATTATATTACTCCTAACCATTGTAAGGTTTTTACTACAATTAATAGTACAATTAATGTTTTAATTACTAAATCAGCAACTGTAATTAATACAGTTAGTATAAAAGAAATTATAACACGATTTCTTTTCTGCCTTCTAATTTCTCCTATATTTCCCCAAGCTATTTTATTCATATCAATACCTCCCATATCCATTAGTTTATCATACATAGTTTTTCCTCTCATTTTATTCTCCTATTCCTAATCTTATTTTTAATTCTATTTTTAATTTACTATACAGCCAATTTGGATAGGGAACAGATACAACATAAGATGGTTGATCACCATAAAAATCCATACCATCTACCATATATATCAATTCATTAAATAATTCTTCATTAGAAAAATTATTTATTCTTGTTAATTCTTTATCTTTATATTCTTGTTCTTCATCCATATATTTTTTTTCTTTCTTCATATCTTTTTTCATATTCATCAGAAATAGTATACAATTTATTTCTCCTTTACTAAAATATTAATACCAAATAAATTTGGTTTAGAACCAATATCCCCGATAGGACTCGAACCTATATAAAAAGTTTAGAAGACTTTTGCTCTATCCGTTGAGCTACGGGGATAATTTTATTAAATTTTATCAAGTAATATAAACAAAATTATCATTAAAGCTCCCCCACAAAATCCAAATATAAATTGCCATAAAGAGGAAAGTTCATCATTAAAAATATATATTACTATTACAATTATTACGGCTATAATTATTTTCGCTAAAATTCTAAGTGCTGAATTCATTTTAATTCTCCCATTAAAGCTTCATACATAAGTTTTAATTTTTTAGAAGTTATACATCTAGGTGTTTCTAATGCATCTACAATTTCCTCTAAATAAAATTTATCTACATTATGTCCATAGTGTATTTGTACTGCACGTCTTATAGATTCTGCATCCATTGTATTAATATGTGCAGAAAATACACCTATATCATCTACCTTGAGTCGAACTGTCCCCTCTGGAAAAATAGTTACATGTAAATCTATATTCCAGTCATAAGTAGATTTATAGTAATTTTTAATAACTTTAAGTTCATCAACAATTACTTGATAATTTTCTCTACCTGGATATGTCATTTTAATTATCCTCAGGAAATTCTAATTCATCTTCATAATATAAATATGTAAAACCTTTAAGAGAATATTCATATTCATTTACATCTATACAATTTATACCAGTAATCTCTGCTATTAATCCAGTATCTTTAACATCAACTTTATCTCCAATACTAAATTTAGCCCCAAGGATATTTTTATTATGAAGTTTTACAAACAATTCTTCAATTATTTCAGATTCATCTCCAGAAAATTCTTTTCTTCTCATTTTAATTCTCCTTTATAGCAAGCATTATAATAACAAATAATAATGCTAGTACTGTAATTATTGTGTAATCATCCATTTTTCTTCTCTTTTTTATCACCATCTTCAATTAGAATTGGTTTAAATTTTCCGTCCTCTTGGAGGACGTACTTATATTTCTTTTTCTTTTCTACTTTTTTTGGTTTAGACATTATTAATTTCCCCAAAGAAGGAGTATTCCTCCACCTATGGTACATATTCCGTAGATAATAATATCAGAAATATTTTTTTCTAGTTTGTCAAGAATTGCATATTTTTGACCAATTATCAAAAGAAATAATCCAAATAATTGAGCATCTGTCATTTTAATTCTCCTTTAGCCCTAAAATATCACGTACATTTGGATTAAATTCATTACCACATTCTTTACATAAATATCTTGGATCAAGAACTTTAGAATTATCCCAAAAAATTTCTTTACTACCATATGTTTTTGGTTTAAAATCTTCCCAATCCTCTATATCTATCGCTATCTCAACTGAATTTAGTTCAGCAAGATAGGTAGATTCACAGTCTGGGCACGATGGTTGAGCAGGAATTATTCCAAATGCTGTTATTATAGCTTCCATTTCATTTCTCCTGTATAATAAAAAGCATTAAAGTTAAGCTAATTATTATTACTCCTATACAAATCCAAAATAGAATTTCCACTAAAGAAATTTCCAAATCTTTACTTCCTCAACTGGAAATTCTTTAGCAGTCGAGACAATTGACTCACCAACCTTTGTTTCTAAAGAAAATGTTCGTGTAGTTTTTTCAGAATCATTCTTATAATAAGCTTGGATTCTAAAATCTAATTCGCCTATTTCTGGATATCGTCTTTGTTTAATCAAAAGACATTCCTCATTATTCTCAGAAATAATACACACTTTTTCTATGTCTTTATATTCCCAAGTTTCATGTTTATCTTTTTCTTTCATAAATACTTTCATTTTAACTCTCCTTAACTATATAACTTAATAAAATTTTCTATAGATATGCAAAAATCCCTCTTATAAAAGAGGGATTCTTCCTAAGAGGTTTATAAAATTACTTTATAAAAGCCTCCTCTAATTTACTACAACACCAGTCTATAAAACCTTTTTCAGGAAATCTTACCATCTTTAGTTTATCTATTTCTTCCATACAATAGTCTTCAATTT
>Ga0307378_10005241_pt1 | contig 18135 bp, 15 predicted proteins | sample UN1MG_FD_202238 | JGI IMG/M metagenome (GOLD analysis project Ga0307378, IMG submission 202238) | Soil microbial communities from Risofladan, Vaasa, Finland - UN-1 | ecosystem: Environmental > Terrestrial > Soil > Coastal area > Acid sulfate soil | place: Finland: Risofladan, Vaasa | collected... | reverse complement strand
AAGGCCAATTGCCGCCGGTATCTTAGACGCCCGCTCCCGCCGAATAGTGCCTGAAAAATGCCGCCGCCCTCACTGAAACAGGGCCGTACCGACGCGGACGATGGTCGACCCTTCTTCGACGGCCACCTCGTAGTCCTGCGTCATTCCCATGCTGAGTTGCGCCAGCGGCGCGGGCAGGTCCGCTTCGCGGTTGATGCGGCCCAGCAGGTCCCGCAGGCTCGCAAACACCGGCCGCACCGTCTCGACCGACTCGACAAGGGGCGCCATCGTCATCAGGCCCGCCAACTCGACGCCGGGCAGGGATGCTACCTCTTCGGCGAGGCGCGACGCATCGGCGGGCGCGACGCCCCACTTCGCTTCCTCGCCGCTGACGTTCACTTCCAGGAGGCAGGTCGCGCGGACGCCGGCGCCTTCGGCGCGTTTGCTGATTTCCTCGGCCAGCCGAAGCGAGTCCACGCTGTGGATCATCGCGGCAGCCGGGACGACGTGCTTGACCTTGTTTCGCTGAAGGTGGCCGATCATGTGCCAGGCGACATCGAGGCTTTCGAGTTCGGCCGCGCGGTCGCGGAGTTGTGGGGCCCGGTTCTCTCCGATGTCCTTCTGGCCCGCTTCGGCGAGGATGCGGATCGCCTCGGTCGGGACCGCCTTTGTCACCGCGACCAGGCGGACGGCTTCAGCGCTTCGCCTGCTACGCGCAGCCGCCGCCGCGATGCGGTCTGTGACTTCCCGCAGGTTTGCCAGGATGCGCTCGGGCTTCAGGTCCATCACGTAATCGCGCCTCTCGCCATTTGCAGAGGCTTTGGCGGCTCAAAACGCGGCGCCGCTTCCGCGGCAGGCTCGCTCCGCAAGCAGCCTAGCACCTCGGCGGCAGTGCCGCAAGGCCGCGCCGGCTGCGATCGTTTCCTATGGCCGGTTCCTTTTGGGTTTGACGGACACCGACGGCCCCGATACGATGCGCCGCAACCGTGCAAATGACAGGGCTTCGGCTTCGGAAGCGAAGGAGGTTCGTCTTGAGCAAGTATGATGTTGCGGTTCTCGGCGGGGGTCCGGGCGGCTATGTGGCGGCTCTGCGTGCAGCCCGCCGCGGCGCCAAGGCCTGTTGCATCGAAGCCCGCGACCTGGGCGGCACGTGTCTGAACGTCGGCTGTATCCCCACCAAGGCGATGCTCCATGCAAGCGAACTGTTCTGGAACTTCGGCCGCGCTTCGGACTATGGGCTCGCGGTCGGCGAGAGGAGCGTGGACGGTGCCGCCTACATGAAACGGGTGGCCCAGGTGGTGGCCGGCCTTCGCAAAGGCGTCGAGGGCCTCTTGAAGCAGGCCGGGGTGGACGTCGTGCGCGGCCGGGGGCGGCTGGCCCGCCGCGGCGGGCTCGTCGTCGAGACGGCCGGCGGGACCGAGGCAATCGAGGCCGGGGCGATCATCGTGGCCACGGGTTCGCAGCCGATCCGGCCCAACTTTCTGCCGTGGGACACCGGCCACCTCTGGACCACCGACGAGGCCACAACGTGCGAGACGCTTCCCGAAAGCATCCTTATCATGGGTGGCGGAATCATCGGATGCGAGTTCGCCACGCTGTACGCCGAACTCGGCGTCCAGACCACCGTCGTTGAGATGCTTGACCGCCTCGCTCCGCAGGTGGATGAAGATGCCGCCAGGGCGATCCACAGGCTTCTGAAGAAACGCAAGGTCAAGGTGCTGACCGGCTCGAAGGTTGTCGGAATGAAAGCCGGTCCGGATGGCGCCGAGGCGAGGCTGGAGGGCGGCGAGACGGTCAAAGCCGCCCGCGCTCTGGTCGCCGTCGGCCGGAGGCCGAACATTGAAGACCTCGGCCTCGAGGAGGTCGGTGTCGAACTCGAAGACGGCATCATCAAGGTGGACGAGCGGTGCCGCACCAACGTGCCGGGCGTCTATGCAATCGGCGACTGCGCCGAGCGGCGACAGTACGCCCACCTCGCCAGCCGCATGGGCGTCGTCGCCGCCGACAATGCCACGGGTCACGATGCGGCCGACGATCGCACGGTTGTCCCCGTGGGCGTATACACACATCCGGAGGTGGCGGCAGTGGGTCTGTCGGAGGCCGAAGCCCGCGAGGTATGCGACCGCCTCCGCGTGGGCCGCTTTTCCTATCGGGCGAGCGGCATGGCCCGCGCCTACGGCGAGACGGAGGGCCAGGTCAAGATCCTGGCCGATGAGGCGATGGGCGAGATCCTCGGCGCCGTCGTCATCGGTTCCCACGCCACGGACGTCGTCCAGGAGATTGCGCTGGCGATGCGAAACGAACTGACGGTGGAGGAACTGGCCGCCACGATCCATCCGCACCCGACCTTTGCCGAGGGAGTCCTCGAAGCCGCCGAGGCCTGGCTCGGCCTCCCGATTCATGCGGTTTAGAAGATGTTTTGCTCTGTTGAAAACCTCAACGGGTGAAGTAAGAGGATCATCAGGTTAGGGGTGAGGACGCGCAGCAGGACCTCGCGGTCTTGGGCGTCATCGCAGTGGGCGGCCAGGGCCGAGCCCAGACGACGCTTGCCCCCCTCCGGCGGGCTTAGAGCCTATCCCAAAACCGGTCTCTCCTGCGGCTGGCTGTGAAGCCCGAGGCCGGTCCCGATCCCGGCGCGCCGGGATCGGGACCGGCCCAAAACGTCCTCGACGTGGCATTTCAGCCACGCCTCCGCCCGTTTGGGCCTGCCGCCTTGGCCTCGAACTTCTCGCTCAGCCTCGCGACGAGACCGGTTTTCGGATAGGCTCTAAATCTTCTGCAGCAGCAGGCAGGCATTTTGGCCGCCGAAGCCGAAAGCGTTGCTGGCGGCGCGGCGGATGGGCATCTGGCGGGCCTTGAGCGGCACGTAATCCAAATCACATTCGGGGTCGGGGTTCTCGAGGTTAATGGTCGGCGGGGCCACCTGGTTACGGAGGGCCAGGACGGTGGCAATCAGTTCGACGCCGCCCGAGGCGCCCAGCAGGTGGCCGACGCTCGACTTGGTGCTCGAGATCGCCAGTTTCTTCGCGTGGTCGCCGAAGATGGTCTTGACGGCCTTGGTCTCGGCGACGTCGCCGAGCGGCGTGCCCGTGCCGTGCGCGTTGATGTAATCGACCGAGTCGGCGTCGGCGGAGGCGTCCTGGAGCATCTGTCTAAGGGCCGAGGCGGCCCCTTTGCCGTCGGGATCCGGCTGGACGATGTGCAGCCCGTCGCCGCTCATCCCGAACCCGATGAGTTCGGCCAGAGGCTCGGCACCGCGGCGCTTCGCATGCTCGTATTCTTCGAGGACGACGATGCCGGCGCCCTCGGAGAGGACGAAGCCGTCGCGGTCGCGGTCGAAGGGGCGGCTGGCGCGCTCGGGTTCATCATTTCGCGTCGAGAGGGCCCGGTTCGCGCAAAAGCCCGCCAGGCCCAGAGGCGTCAGGGCCGCCTCCGCCCCGCCGGCAATCATCACGTCGGCTTCCTCGTTCTGAATGACCCAGAAGGCCTGACCGATGGCGTTCGAAGCGCTGGCGCACGCGTTGGCGACGCCCGCGTTGGGTCCTTTGATGCCGTAACAGATGGAAATCTGGCCGGCGGCGGCGTTAATCATCAGTTTCGGGACCATGAAGGGGGACACCTTTGTGGGCCCGCGCTCCAGCAGCCGCTTGTGCTGGGCCTCGAACTCCGCCAAACCGCCGATCCCGCTGCCGACAATCGCGCCGACGCAGAACGGGTCCTCGACGTTCGCAAGGTCCAGGCCCGTGTGCTCCACGGCCTGCACCGCGGCGGCGACGGCCATCTGGCTGAAACGATCCAGGTGGCGCACCTCATGTTTGGGCAAATACGCCGTCGGGTCGAAATCCTTGACCTCGCCGGCGATCTGAACGGGGAAACCCGCCGTGTCGAAATGCTCAATGCGGCTGATGCCGGACTCGCCGGCAAGCAGCCGCTTCCAGAACAACTTGACGTCCGAAGCGAGGGAGGTGACCAGGCCGAGGCCGGTTACGAGGACGCGTCTTCTCATCGGTTACAGGTGCGCCTCCACATAGTTGATGGCCTGGCCGACGGTCTGGATCTTCTCGGCCTCTTCCTGGGGCACGTCGATGTCGAACTCGTCCTCAATTTCCATGACAATCTCGACGGTGTCGAGGGAGTCGGCGCCCAGGTCATTGACGAAGGACGTCTCGCGGGTGATTTGGGACTTGTCCACTCCGAGCTGTTCCGCGACGATTTCGATGATTCGCTGGCCGACGTCGCTGGCCTTTCCTGACGACTTCTCTTGGGACGATTCCGGGGCCATTTCCGCCTCCTCTGCGTTATGCTTTTCCGGCACCATGCTCACGCCTCCTCAACCTGTGTGGGGAATGCTCCTTGCGGTTCAAATCGGATACGCCTGTTCCCTCTCCTGAAACGTCGCCGGCAGTCTAACAGCCGTCGCGCCCCTTTGCAACGCCTTTTCACCGCCGGTGTCCAGCGCTGGCCCCTTGAGCCTTCGCCGGGCGGCGAGACTCCAAGCCCCCCACGTCGCAGCGCCGATTACGTCGCCATGCCCCCGTCCACGGGGAGGACCTGGCCGGTGATATACGAGGCCGCGTCGCCGGCAAGGAAGACGACGGCGGCAGCGACCTCGTTCGGCGTTCCCATGCGCCCCAGCGGAATGGCCCCGAGCGCCCGCTCCTTCGCCTTCTCCGGCAGAACGTCGGTCATCCGGGTCTTGATGAAACCGGGGGCGACGGCATTGCAGCAGACGTTCCTGCGGGCCAGTTCCCGGGCCACGGTTTTCGTAAAGCCGACGACGCCCGCCTTCGACGCCGAGTAGTTCGCCTGACCGGGGTTCCCGACGAGCCCCGAGACACTCGCGAGGTTCACGATCCGCCCCCCGCGCTGCCGAACCATATACTTGGCCGCGTGCTTTGTCATCAGGAACGTGCCCTTCAGATTCACGTTGAGGACGGCGTCCCACTCGTCCTGGGTCATCCTGAGAAGCAGGTCGTCGCGCGTGATGCCGGCGTTGTTGATGAGAATGTCGATGCGGCCGCATGTTTCGGCCACCTCGTCAATCATCTTTTCGACCGCCGTCTCGTCGGTCACGTCCACCGCGTAGGCGAGCGTGTCGGGGCCGAGTTCGCCGGCGGCTTTTTTGAGGTCCTCCGCCAGGACGTCCACCAGGACGACCCTCGCGCCGCCTTCGGCCAACTGTTTGGCAATCTCCAAACCGATGCCCCGCGCCGCGCCCGTGACGATGGCCGTCTTGCCTTCAAAGGTCATGCGCTTCCTTTCGCGTTCAGCGATTCAATGTCCTCGACCGTGCCGATGGCGACGGCACGGCGGCCAATCTTGCGGTCAATCCGCTTCAAGAGGCCCACGAGCACGCGCCCCGGTCCGATTTCATAGAACGTATCGAACCCGTCGGCCAAGAGGCGCTCGATGCCCTGCTGCCACCGGACGGCCCCGTCCACCTGGCGGGCCAAAAGGTCCGCCGCGGCGGCGGGACCACTATAAAAATCTCCCGTCACGTTTGCAACCACGGGGAACGTAAATTCCCCGACCGTCAGATCGGCGAGTTCCGCGGCCAGTTTCTTGCGGGCGGGGGTCATCAGAGGCGAATGAAAGCCCCCCGCCACCTCCAGCGGCACGGCTCGTTGAGCCCCCATGGACTCGGCGATCTCGACGGCCCGCTCGCACGCCGCCGCCTCGCCGCTTACGACCACCTGGCCAGGACAGTTGTAATTCGCGGGCCAGATCCTGCCGGCCTCGCGCGCGGCCTCGCAAACTCTTTCGGCGCCTTTCTCGTCCACGCCCAGGAGCGACACCATGCCGCTCAGCACGGCGTCGCACGCCTCTTGCATGGTGCGGCCGCGAAGGTGGGTCAGGCGAACGGCGTCGTCGAAATCAACCGCTCCGGCGGCCACGAGGGCCGTGTATTCGCCCAGGCTGAGGCCCGCCGCCGCCTGGGGCTTGAGGCCCGCCCCCGCCTCGGTCGCCCGCAGGGCCGCCAGGACCGCCAGGCTCGTCACCAGAATGGCCGGCTGGCTGACGTCGGTGGCCGTGAGGCGATCCTCGGAGCCCTCGAAGCAGATCTCCGAGAGGCCGAAGCCCAGAACCTGGTCGGCCTTGTCGTAAAGGGCCCGGGCTTCGGGAAAGGCCTCCGCCACGTCCTTCCCCATGCCGACGGATTGCGCCCCCTGACCGGGAAACAGGAATGCGGTCTTACCCATGTTGTCTCTCTCGTCCGTTTCTGTGCTGAGACGTACCGGGTTTGCGCGGCCGCCCGCCCCGGCGGATAAATCTCCTCACCCGCCACGGAAAGCGACAGTTTAGCGACGTTTCCCTTTCCGTCCAGATGAAAAACAGCCCGGTAGGCCGCCTGGACAACATCGCTGACGATGGTAGTGGTACAAACAAATACGCCGCGTACACCTATCTTGGAGCGGGAACCATCGTGAACGTCGCCCATCCGGCCGTCTCGCGTTGCTCGGCTGTGAATGGCGAATTGTGGGAGAGAATCGAGCGTTCACGGTCCAGGGCTTGTTGAACGTATCGCGCGATGGGCACATGGGCTCATGCCCCGAGAAGGAAAAGTGGGGAAGGGCTCAGGCCCCTTTCCTTCCTCGGGGTTCGGCCCGGACTTCCACGCCCTGGTTGTCCAGACAGCGGTATGACGCCTCGTCGATGCTCGCCCGGGCGTTGGTCAGGATGCGGATGCGTTTGCGCAGGTCGTTCTCGATCTGCGAGATGGCGTCGCGCTTCACGTTGGTGAGATACTCGGCCACTTTGGGATGGAGGCTCACTTCAAGGGCGGCCACCTCGTTCCGGTTGATTAACAATCGCACGGTCCGCATGACATCCAGCGCCATGGATTCGGGTGCCTTGACGATGCCTGTGCCCTTGCAGTAAGGGCAGCCTGTGTAGGTCGTGCCCTCGAGGCTCGGCCTCATGCGCTGACGGGTCATCTCGACGATGCCGAACTTGCTCATGCGGAGCATGCGGTGTCGGGCGCGGTCGTTCTTCATGGCGTCGCGCAGCACCTTTTCGACGTGGTGCCGGTTCTCGGGCTTTTGCATGTCGACGAAATCGATGATCAGGACGCCGCCCAGGTCGCGCAGGCGGACCTGGCGGACGATCTCCTTGGTGGCCAGCACGTTCAGTTGGTGGGCCGACTCCTCGGCGTCCTTTCCGTGGCGGAACTTGCCGGAGTTGACGTCTATGGCCACCAGCGCTTCGGTCTGATCGATGACGATCGTCCCGCCCTTCGGCAGGGTCACGATCCGGCTGTAAACCTGTTCGATGGCCTCCTCCGCGCCATACTTGTGAAACAGGGGAACGCTGCCGGTGTGAAGTTTCGCGCGGCCGGCCTGGCGCGGGATGGCGATTTTCATGAACTCGCGGACCCGCTTCAGCACCGGTTCGGAATCGACCCAGACGGTGCTGATGTCGGGCGTGAAGATGTCCCGTAGCGTCCGGACGACGAGATCGGATTCGCGGAAGATTTCGGCTGGCGCCTTGGCGCTTTGGGCGCGCGACTGAACGACTTTCCACAGCCTGAGCAGGTAATTCATGTCGCGGCGCAATTCCCGCTTGCCGCGGCCCTGGCCGGCCGTCCGCACGATGAAGCCCATGCCCTTCGGCGGGTCGAGGGTGGCCAGCAGTTCTCGCAACTGGCGGCGGGTTGCTTCGTCCTCGATCTTGCGCGATACGCCCAGACGCGCCAGCGAGGGCATCAGCACCAGATACCGCCCCGGGATGCTAAGCGCGGTCGTCAGTGCCGGGCCCTTGGTCCCGATCCCCTCCTTAGTCATCTGGACGATGATCTCATCGCCCGGCTTGAAAATGTCCTGGATGGGCGGGCGCCAGTTCGAACGCCTTTTCTTCTGGCCGTCTTTGCCGGAGTTCTTCACCCGCTTCGGGTAGGACGACGGAATCACATCGCTAACGTGGAGGAAGCCGTTCTTTGGCATCCCGATGTCCACGAAGGCGGCCTGGATGCTCGGCTCGGTGTTGTTGATGCGTCCCTTGTAGATGTTGCCCACATGCCGGGCCGCGCTGCTGCGCTCCAGGTACAACTCTTCGAGCGTGCCATCGGACACAATGGCGATGCGGCACTCTTCCCCTTCCAGAACATTAATCAGCATTTCTTTGGACATCCGGGTGTCGTCCTTTCCCGTGAGTTTTCCCTGCAGCGGGCCGCTCGCCCCAGCGAGTCGCCTGCGGAGACCCGCACCTCAGGCGAGGCGAATCGCCACGCGGCGAAGGTCGGCCCGGGCAATTGTCTCGGCATCCAGGCCCAGTAGGCGCAGCACCTCGTCGGGCCGCACCGTCCCCCCCGGTCCCGTTCGAACCACCATGCGCAGCGACTGACCGTTCGCTTCCAGCGACTCGATGAACGGCCGGGCGTCGAGGTGCTTGTCGCCGCTCGGGCGGTGGCGGGTGACCGGCGCTTCGGACCGGGCGAGCAGGTGCTCCACCCGCCGGCCAAGGTCCTCGACGGGCGCCGGCAGGCGCGCCGTGTATTCGACGCTCATGGGATGGGCCTTGTCGGTGGGGCGAACCAGATCCAGATCGACGACCTCGATCTCCTCCGGAACCTGGTCACGCACGACGCTTAGGACGGCGTCGGGATTGACCCAGTCGGCCAGTTCGAACTCCAGGAGTTCGGCCTCTGAGGCAATACCGACGCTGCGTGGTTCCGGCAGCGACATCTTGGGCCGCGGGTTGAAGCCCTGGCTCATCCGAAGCGGCAGCCCCGCGCGCCGAAGCACCCGCTCCCAAAGCCGCATCATGTCATGATGGCTCAGGTAACGCTTGTCTCCTTCCACGCAAAACCAGAGGCGCAATCGTTGACGGAACAAGTCGCCTCCCTGATAGGTCCTGAATTCTCACCGGGTCCGCCGAGGCGGACCGGCTTGGTGCCCTCAGACGAGTTCGGTCTTTCCCGGCACCGCGACGGGCGGCGGCTCGAACGGGCCGAACAAGTGCATGTTCTCCGGACCCAGTTTCAGTTTCGAAGATTGAGTGGCCCACTTCCAGGAGATCTCGCGGCCGGTGTAGGCGCTCATCCGGCCCATGACGGCCGTCATGGTCGACTCGGCCACCTGCTTGGTCTCGTTGTAATGCGGGCCGTCGCCCTTGATGCTCGCGATGAAGTCCACATGTTCCTGGACGTAGGGGTTGGGTTCCTGGCCCTGGTAGTTCCATTTCGTCTCGCCGGAGATGTCGCCGTTGCAGTTGGAGAAACCCTTCTCGCCGACGACGCGTTCGCTGACGCGGTCGGCGCTCTTGGGCCAGTGCGAGCAGTAACTGGCGCAGCGGACGCCGCCGGGGAACTCGTACTCGACGGCGAAGTGGTCCCAGATGTTGCCCGGCTCCTGGCGGGCCTGGCGGCCGCCGACGGCCACGCACTTCTCCGGCGGCGACCCAAGGGCCCACAGCATGATGTCGATGTTGTGGACGTGCTGCTCGACGATGTGGTCGCCACAGGTCCAGCACCAGGCGTACCAGTTCATGATCTGCCACTCGATGTCGGACATGTTCGGCCCGCGCGGCCGGTTGTGCGTGACCGGCCCGCCCATCCAGTAGAATTGGCCGCCGACGACCTTGCCTATCCGGCCGTTGCGGATCTGCTCCAGGGTGGCCCGGTACCGGTTGGAGTGGCGCCGCTGGGTGCCGGCGACGACCGTGAGTTTCTTCTGCGTGGCCATCTCGTGGGCCTTGATCATCTCGCGGTAGCCCCACGGATCCACGCAGACGGGCTTCTCCATGAACACGTGCTTGCCGGCGGCGATGGCGGCGGGGACGTGATAGGGCCGGAAGCCCGGAGGGGCGGCGGTGACGATGGCGTCGACGCCGCTCGCGATGACCTTCTCGTAATTGTCGAACCCGCCGAAGCACGCCTCCTCGGGGGCGTCTACCATGGCGCTGAAGTTCTGGTCCTTCTTCAGATTGTTCATCGAGCCCTTGGCGCGGTCCCCCCACAGGTCGCCGAAGGCGACGACCTTGGCGGCGGCGTTGCACTGCTTGGCGGCGTTGAGGAAGTCCCGGATCGCCCCGTTGCCGCGACCCCCGCACCCGATTAGACCGACCTTGATCGTGTCCGAACCGGCGGCGTAGATGTGGCTCGTGCCGAGGCCCGATACCAGGGCGGCGGCCGACATGGCCGCCGATGTCTTCAAAAATTCCCGGCGCGAAACCTCGCTCCGGCTACACCCTCTGGATTTCTGCTTGTGCATCTTCATGGGTCATCTCCTCTCTCGTCTTCCTTCTGTGTGGCGGACGGCGGCTGTTACACCGTCGCCTTTTTCCACTCGCTCTTCAGAAACGCGAACGATTTCGGAATCTCGACCATCGGGTCGCCCTTGCAGCCGCACTCGAGGCTGCAATAGTCCTGGTATCCGATTCGCTTGAGTCCGCGGAAGCCGTCCACGAAACTTCGCTCGTCCTGACCGGGGAGGTTCCGCTGCCGGCTCGCCAGGTGGACGTGGTGGAGATACTTGCCCGCTGACAGGAATGCGCCCTCGTCGCTCGTCTCCTCGATGAACATGTGGTAGAAGTCGCCCATCATGTCAATGCCGTCGCTCTTGCAGTCACGACAGATCGAGGCGGCAACGGCGAGTTGGTTCAGGAATCGGGCCTCGCCCCTGTTAAGCGGCTCCAGCAGGACCCGCGTGCCACACTTCACGGCGTATTCCCCCACGGCCGGCAGCAGGCCGACCAGCACCTTGCGTCCTTCGGCAAAAGGGAGTTGCGGGTTCTGGTTGAACGCCGGAACGAAAATGACGCCGGTGGACCCGGCCTCGCCGGCGGCCTCGAGCGCTTTCTTGAGGCTCTCGACGCCCTTCCTTCGCTTTTCCTCGTCGGGGTCGATGAGCGGGATGTAGCCGTAGCATAGGGCGGCGATGCCGGCGCCGGTTCCCTCGAGTTCCTTTCTGGCCTGTTTGGCGCGGTTGACGTCTATAGCGCCCAACTCCAGGCCCACACCGCCCCATTTCAAGAGGTTCTCGGCCTTCTCTTTGAGGCTCTTGCCGGGGATGCGGCTGTCCTGGCTGCACAGTTTCAGGACGGCGGTCGCTTGGGGCTTTTCCGCCGCTGCCGCCGGCAGACCGCCAGACGATAGGCCCGCCGCTGCGCCGGCCCCCACCAGTGAACTCTTCACAAACTCGCGCCGATCCATCGCCTGGCTCCCTCTCTCCCCCTCAGGTTGACCAACTTTTTCCAGGAAGAAAACGTAACGCCGCCCAGTTCACTAATTAAACAGGCTCCGCCACCAAAAGTGCACCGAAAAAATCCGGAAATGCAAGGATTCTTTGCGGGAGTCTCGCCGGGTCTCAAACCCTCAGGCGTGGCGACCGCCGAATCGGCGCGTTCGCGCTTTTTGGTCCTCTTGGAGGCGGCGGCGGGATTCGAACCCGCGAATAACGGATTTGCAATCCGTCGCCTTAGTCCACTTGGCTACGCCGCCACCGACCGGACGGATTCTAGCCCGCCTTGCCCCGCCGGTCAACCCCATTCGGTCGGCCGCTTTTTGGCGTTGACGGCCTTCCACGGACGGCCTAGAATCCAATCGGACTATTTTCGGAGGGAGGTCACGATGAACGACGGACTGAGTGGTCAGCCGCCCCGTGAGGGGTCTTCCCCACAGGGGCCAGGCGGGCCGTGGGGGCCGCCTCCCTTTCCGGGCGAACAGGTCTCCGGATTCGGCCGGAACATCCCGCCGCCGGCCGTCGCGCCGCCACGCCGGCGAAGGAGCATTTGGGCGGTCTTGGCCACGATTCTGCTCCTTCTGTCGGTCCTGGTCAACGTGGTCCTGTTGGTGACGGTCATTGGCCTGGTGTCCTCGCTGATGGTGGGCGGCATCGGCGAAGCACCGATTCAGGAATTGGTGATTCAGAAAGGGCCCGCGTCCACCAAGGTCGCCGTCATCCGCCTCGAAGGAATCATAGACGAAGAGATGGTCACGAGCCTCGACAAGCAAACCCGGCGGGCCGCCGAGGACAACAACGTCAAGGCCGTCATCCTGCTGATTGACTCGCCGGGCGGCGGCCTGACGGCCAGCGACGCGCTCCATCACCAGGTCAAGACGCGGCTGGCGGACCGAGGCAAACCGGTCGTCGTAGCGATGGATTCGGTGGCGGCCTCCGGCGGATACTACGTCGCGTGCGCCGCCGACACCATCGTCGCCCAGCCGACCACAATCACGGGCTCCATCGGCGTCGTCGCCCAGTTCTTCTTCCTCCGCACCTTGATGACGGACAAACTCGGCATCACGCCCGTGACGCTGAAGATGGGTGAGCGGAAGGACTGGCCCAACATGTTCGGCGACACGGACTTGAGCGAGGAGCAGCGCGGATACCTGATGGAGACGCTCCTCGTGCCGGGATACGATCGGTTCGTGGACGTGGTGGCCGAGGGGCGGGCCATGGACCGCGACCGGGTGCTGGAACTTGCGACCGGGCGAATCTTCATGGCCCCGGAGGCCCGCGAGGTGGGCCTCGTGGACGAAGTGGGCTACTTCGAGCGGGCCGTCGAGATCGCCAAGGAGGCGGCCGGCGTGGACAAGGCCCGCGTCGTCGAGTACGTCGAACCGTTCAACTTCGGCCGGCTTCTGGGCCTGTCGGCCAAGGCCGAGCGGATGATGAACATGACGCCGGAGAGACTCGCCGCCCTGGCCTCGCCCAAAGTCATGTATCTGTGGACGGGATTCTAGAGCCTCTATCAAGATGCCGTTCGTCGCGAGGCTGAACGGGCTATTCGATAGGCTCTAAGAAAAAGCGCGGCCCGCACGAGCCGCGCTGAATTCACCGCGTCACTTCGTCACTACGTTGCTGCGTCACCCCGTCACTGCTTTACCGCGTCACTCAGTTACTGCCGTGCTGGAGGATGAGTTTGGCGCCTTCGGCAGCGTCGAGGTCCAGGCCGCCCAGCGCCTCGCCGGCGGCGTCGCGCAGCGCGTCGTCCGGGTCGGTGGCCAGAGTCTGAATCGCCGCAATCTGGTCGGCGGTGAGTTTGTTGCCCACGAACCGGGCCGCGCGCGCCAGCGACTCAAACGCCGCCACGCGAACCGGCTGGGAGCGCTCTTTGTTGATTCCCACGTTGGCCATGGCCTGGGTGATTTCGCCGTCCGCAATCTCCGCCAGGGCTCCCAGCACGGCGATGACCAGTTCGTCGGGCCGGCCGACTGCCAGGCTCTCCAGCAGCGACTGCCGCGCCCGGCGGGCCGAGTAGATGCGGCTGCCGATGGCAATCTCCTTCAGAATCCGAGCCGCACGCAGGCTCGCCTGCCGCGACGCATCCACATCCAGAACCATCGACCCGGCCGCCTTCTTCAACTCGTCAATCGCCTCCTCGAGCGCGTCGGCCTTGATGCTCGGCTCGACGGCCTTGACGTATGCAATGTTCGACTCCAGCCAGGAGGCCTTGACCGGATCCTCGGGCCAGGAGAGGACGACGATGGGCGTGACGGCGGTCGTATAGTCGCTACGAAGGAGGCTGACCACGTCGGCGTGGCTGACGTTCTGGGTGCGGCTGGAGACGACGACGGCATCGACGCGCGGCATGGTGCGGGCAGTCGCCAGGCCGTCGTTACCGGCGGTGGCCGTGGCGACGTTCCATCCGGTCTCCCTCAAGGCCGCCTGAAGCCGATTCCGCGTGTCCGCCTCGGGTTCGATGAGGAGGATGCTCTTTCGGGCCTCCAGGTTCAGCGCTTCGGTCAGGACCGGCACGACCTTTCCGGCGCCGGTAAAGGGCTTGGTGGGCTGGATGTCGGCCAGCGCAAACGCGGCGGCGAAACGCGCCCGCTGGTCCGCATACGTCAGGGCCATCACGAGGGGGCTTCCGACGTCCGCCTGGCCGTAGAGCGCCAGGAACTCCTCGTTCGCGACGGCCTCCAGCGCCTGGCACGCGCGGACCACGACGGCCGTGTTGCGGTCCTGAATCGCCCGGTCCAGCACCCGATACAGGTGCTGTTGGCCGACCGCGCGGGCGAAGAAGTCAACCGACGGCATATCGTCGGGCAGGAACGGGTCGGCCTCGCGGGCCGTCTTATCCCCCAGTTCCGCCTCCATCTGCATCAGCGCCGAGACCCAAAGGGCCACGGCTTCGAGCGCTCCGGGGTCGGATTTCAGCGCGTCCGAGCACGCCCGCGACGCCAGGATCTCGTTGACCGCCTTGCTCGGCGCCGCCCGGTAAAGTAGCCCCGTCCCCTTGACCCAGTCGAACAGGTCGCAGGTCGGCGCCCGCGCGTCCGCTGTGACGATCTTACCGTAGTAGTATTTCTCCGCGAGGTCCAGGTAGAGCGTCTTGGCGGGGACGCTTAGGAGGTTCTTGCCGGCGATGTCCACAAAGGCACTGCTCGCGGCGGCCTTCAGGGTGTCGCCCGCCTCCGGGTTCTCAATCATCGCCTTGAGCGCCGGCAAGGCGTATGGGTACCCGAGCCGGCCGAGGACCCCCACAATGGTCTGCTTGAGGTTCCGGTTGGGTGTATCCAGCGCCGCGACGAGCGGCAGGACGACCGGCCGACCGAGTTCCGACAGCGCTTTGATAACGAACGGCACCAGTTCCTTTCGGCCGGGGTCCTCAAGAATCGCCAGGGCGTGCGGCACGACGTACGGGCCGCTGTCCTTCAGTTCTTTCATAGCCAGATAATACGGTCGCGGCCCTTCACCGAGGCGCATCAGGTTGGCCTGGATGCGGGCGCTGTCGGTCCGCTTCATCCGGGCGCCGTCGTCGGCCAGGGAAAGCAGGCGCGCCGCCACGTCGCTCATCTCCTCGACGCGCGCCATCTTGACAAGCAGGTCATAGCCGGTGGACGGCGATTCGGCCAGCGCCAGGACCATCTTGCCATCCGGATCGGCTGCCAGGACGCGCGCGCCCCAGTCGGCCGCCAGATCGAACCGCGCCAACTTGAAATAATGGACCATCCACCGCCAGTTGTTCTGCAACTCGGCGCCCGCGACGCTGATCGGCAGGCCGGCGGCGCCGTATCCGGTGGCGGCGGCTTCCTCCTCGGCGGGTGTGGTGGGCACTTCGGCTTCGGCGGCTTCTTCAGCGGCGGCTTCCTCTGCCGGGACCTCTTCTTTCGCCGCCTCTTCTTCAGGCGCCTCCTCGGCCAGGCCGAACAACTCCTCCAGTTCCGAAGCGGCGTCTTCCTGGGCGCCGGCGCGGCCGATCGGCGCCAGCAAGGCGAACAAGGCTAAGGCGAGCAACCAGGTTCCTGGTAACGCGCGGCAGCGTCGGGCGGTTCCCATCGGCATCTTGTATCTCCCTTTTAGCCCAGGGCGAGTTCCGGTTGGCGGCTCTGCCGACCCCGTGCGGGCCTCTAGCGACCCGGGGCTCGACCGCCGGTGGCTTATTTCTCCCCACCCCCTGGCGCCATAAGTCCCCCCCACAACGAAAGATAAAAGCGGGACGATTATAGACCGGCGCTGAGGGGTGTCAACAAAAATTGGTCGGGAATTTGCCCATTGTCCGCGCCCAACTTCCGCCAGGATTGGTTTCATAACCGCGCCGGGGTTGTCCATCGCCGAGGTCGACTCTTTCCCGCCGATTATGAGACCGCTTCTAAACACCCCACCTGTTTGGGGAAAACTCATGCTTGACAAACCTGGCTTTATAGAGGGGTGACAGCCCGGGGACCGTGCTGATGCCGGAGGGAAAGTCGTGCCCCGCGCCTCAAGCGTCCCGGTCGAACAGGTCGGGTTCGGGCGTCTTCTTCCTTTTCGGTTTCCGGGCCGGTGCTTTGAGGCCCAGGTGTTCGTAGGCCACGGCGGTGGCGAGGCGGCCCTGGCGCGTGCGGCCGACGAAACCAATCTTCAACAGGTACGGCTCGACCATGTCCACCAGCGTATCGACCTCCTCGTTGAGCGTTGCGGCGATGGCTTCGATGCCCGCCGGTCCGCCGCCATACACGTCGATGAGCGTCCGCAGAAACTTTCGGTCGAGGGCGTCCAGGCCTTTCTCGTCCACGGCTTCCATCTTGAGGGCCTCGCGCGCCAGCCGCGTTGTGACTTTCCCGTCGCCCTTGACCTGGGCGTAGTCGCGGACGCGGCGCACCAGTCGGATGCAGACGCGCGGCGTGCCGCGGCTTCGGCGGGCGACCTCGACGAGGGCGTCCTCGTCGGCCGGCGTCTCAAGCAGTTCCGCCGAGCGATGGGCGATCCGAAGCAGGTCCTCCTCCGGGTAGAACTCGAAATGGTGGAAGATGCCGAACCGCTCCCGAAGCGGCGCCGAGAGGAACCCTGCCCGCGTCGTCGCGCCGATGAGCGTGAACGGCTGGAGCGGCACGTTAATCGTCCGGGCGAACGAGCCGCGATCCACCGTGATGTCGATACGAAACTCCTCCATCGCCGGGTAGATGAACTCTTCGACGACGGGACCGAGGCGGTGAATTTCGTCGATGAAGAGGACGTCGCCGGGGGCCAGGTTCGTCAGGATGCCCACGAGGTCGGCCGGGCGCGTCAGGGCCGGGCCGCTTGTGGCCTTGATCCCGGCGCCCATCTCCGCGGCGACGACGTGAGCGAGGGTGGTCTTGCCGAGTCCCGGCGGGCCGTAAAAGAGAACGTGCTCAAGCGGCTCGGAGCGTCCCTTGGCGGCCTGGATGGCGATGATGAGTTTCTCGACGAGGCTCTTCTGGCCGACGACGCCACCGAGGCGCTTCGGACGCAGGCTCCACGAGAAGCCCTCGTCCTCGGGTCCCTGGTTTTGCGGGCTGACAATGCGTTCGCGCGGCATAGTTTTTTAACCTTCTGCGGCGGTGGGCCCCCGGTGAAACGCCTCGCGGACCAGTTGCTCCACGGTAGCCTCGTCGCCGAGGCGTTCAAGGGCCGTATCGACTCTGCTTTGCGCTTCCGGCCGCGGCAGGCCGAGTTCCATCAGAACCTGGACGGCGCCGCGGGCGGCTTTGGGCTCCTCGCCGCGCGGCTTGGCTCCGGCGGCTTCGAGGGCGAACTCGTCCAGTTTGCCGCACAGTTCCGCGATGATCTTTTCGGCCGTCCGGCGACCGAGGCCCGGCAGTTCCGCCAGTCGCGCCGCGTCGCGCGATTCGATGCGCTCCGCGATCTCGCCGACCGGCACGACGAGGCTTTTCAGGCCCTTGGCGATGCCCAGGCCCTGGACGCTGATATAGCGGACGAAGAAACGTTTCTCGGTCTCGGTGAAAAACCCGACGAGGCGCGGCACCATCTGGCCGTAGGCCGGATTGCCGTCCATGTACTCGAGCGTGTAGAGGACGACGCGCTGGCCCAGCCGCGGCCGAAGTTCGTCCGCCGTCACGGGCGCAACGAGCACCTCATAGGCGAGAGGCCCGGCGCTGACGAGGACGCGGTCGTCGGCGACCTGTTCGAGTTGTCCTGAGAGCCTGGCAATCATGGTTGCAAGGCCTTTCGCGCTGCGCGGTGGGCGTGGCAGAGGGCGACGGCCAGGGCGTCGGCCACGTCCGCCGGCTCCGGCGGCACCTCCAGATGGAAGTGGCTCTGGATGGCCCGCTGCATCTGGTGCTTCGACGCGTGGCCGCTGCCGACGAGCGCTTTTTTGATATGCGTGGCCCCGTAACTCGTGACCGGCACGCCTGCCCGCGCGGCCACGAGGAACGTGATACCCCGGGCGTGACCCATCAGAATCGCCGTCCGCGGGTGCTTGTAGTGCGAGTAGAGTTGCTCGATGGCGACGGCGTCGGGTCTAAAGTCGGTGAAGACGGCCTCGAGGCCGTCGTGGATTTCGGCGAGGCGCTCGGCGAGAGGCATATCCGCATCGGTGCGTATGACTCCGGCCTCGATGAGGCGCATATCCCCTCCCGGCGCGCCGGGCGCCTCGATGACGCCGTAACCGGTCCGTTCAAGACCCGGGTCTATACCGAGGATTCGCATGGTCAATCGCCCCTCCGGGGCTCTGTTCACATCTTGCGTATTCCTACCACGGGCTTGCGCCCGTGGCTAGAGATCAATCGCCCTTTCAGGGCTAATGTCAGCGTGGTCGCCACCGCGACCACCCTACTTGAACCGCCACGTGGTGCCTGTTGTGCAAGGGCCGGAGGCCCGTTTGCGCTCTAGCCCCGGGCGCAAGCCCGGGGTAGGCATCCGTCACAACAACCCAAGAGCCCCGTAGGGGCGATTGAAACCTTCCCTGGGGCTTTCTGTTTTGTTTGTGGATTAAACCCGCCTTTCAGGTTTTTGCCGCTTGAACGTG
>Ga0307378_10005240_pt1 | contig 18139 bp, 13 predicted proteins | sample UN1MG_FD_202238 | JGI IMG/M metagenome (GOLD analysis project Ga0307378, IMG submission 202238) | Soil microbial communities from Risofladan, Vaasa, Finland - UN-1 | ecosystem: Environmental > Terrestrial > Soil > Coastal area > Acid sulfate soil | place: Finland: Risofladan, Vaasa | collected... | reverse complement strand
AGCAGGTAAAACAGGATAATCGTCTTGATAGAAATGCCGATAATGATTCGTTATGTATGGAGCTGCTGGCTAACAGGGCTATACTTTACTACCGGAATAACGAACAGTGGTATGGACTAAATCCATTGCTGCCGGAACGTGACATCTAATCCAATGGAACCTGAAAAGTTCTTCTCAGACCGGACAAATCAGACACTCCTCCAGCAGGCGGAGCTTGCTGCTATTCTCAGAATGCTGAGCATCTCCGAAGGTACATTTTCTTTGAGCATTGCGATCTGCAATAGCCCCGTCCTGCGAGAATACTTAATAAGCAAAATTACAGAGCAAAAAGCCGGTATTGAAAAAATCCCAATAGAAAAAAACTGTACCGACATGCTGGCGTTTGCTGAAAAAAAGATAACGATCAAAAGACCTTCCGCTATCTTTATCACCGAAATTGAAAACGCCCTGCCGTCAGATGACGTGCAGCCGAGGATTATAAGAAATCTTAACGCTTCAAGAGAACTCTGGCAGCAAAAATTCTCCTGCCCTGTCGTTTTCTGGCTCCCAGAATATGCCGCCACAATGTTACAAAGAGATGCCCTCGATTTTGCTTCGTGGCTAAGTCACATCTTTGAGTTTGTATCCGAGCAAGCGACTGCGATGGCCGGGACGCTGGATTCTTATGCCGGTGATATTACGTCCGCCGGTAAGCTTGACGCCAACAAGAAACGTTTCAGAATTGCAGAACTCGAACAGCGTATAGAAGATGCAGGCAAGCCGCCAAAGCCCGAACTTTCTCAGCACGTACTGATCTGGCTTAATGAGCTTGCTTACATTTACAAAGCCATCGGAGACCTGGATACAGCCGAGGAGAGTATTCAAAAATCACTTCACATCGCGGAGAAGCTCGGTAATCAGGCAACGATAGCGACTGACTACGGCAATTTAGGGCTGATTTATCGAACGCGCGGCGACCTGGACAAGGCCGAGCAGATGCATACCAAGGCGCTGGAGATTGACGAAAAGCTCGGGCAGTTAGAGGGAATAGCAAATGGTTACGGCAATTTAGGGCTGATTTATCGAACGCGCGGCGACCTGGACAAGGCCGAGCAGATGCATAAGAAATCGCTGGAGATCGAGGAAAAGCTCGGGCGGTTAGAGGGCATGGCAAGTGATTACGGCAATTTAGGGCTGATTTATCTAAAGCGCGGTGACATGGACAAGGCAGAACAGATGCATACCAAGTCACTGGAGATCAACGAAAAGCTCGGGCGATTTGAGGGTATGGCAATTCAGTACGGCAATTTGGGGGTGATTCATCTAACGCGCGGCTACCTCGACAGGGCCGAGCAGATGTTTAAGAAGGCTCTGGAGATTGACGAGAAGCTCGGGCGATTAAACGGAATGGCAAATCATTACGGCAATTTAGGCACCGTATATAAACAGCGGGGTGATATTAAGAAGGCCAGAGAGTACTGGGAGAAGGCGCTGGAGCTTTTCAAGAAGATCGGCATGAAGTCGGAGATAGAAAAGACGCAACGATTTATTGATGAACTGAACAAAGGCAGTGACTCGTGACTGGTGGCTCGTGGCTCGTCGGTAAAGGCGCGGAATAGAAAATAGGAAGGGATCGAAAATGGGAAAACGTATATTATTTTGTGTGGCTTTGGTTATTTGTCTTGTGAGTTTGACATTTCGTGCTGATGCGCAGGAATTGGTGTCGAATCCTACGTTTGAGGCGGGGCAAACGGCGAAGGTGCCGGCGGGATGGTCTGTGTGGGAGCCTGTGTGGGAAAAGGCAGCGTGCCGAATCGGATGTGTCGATGAAGGGCTTTTGATTGATGGACCGAGCGATCCCTACGCTGTAGGCGGGATTGTTCAGGATATCGAAGGTATCAAGGGTGGGCAGGCATACGCGGTCAAAGCGGTTTGTCGATTGCGAGATGTTCCAATGCCTTACTATTCATTAATTGTGCGTATGAGCTGGACCCGCGGCGGCAAATTGGTTCATCCGGCCGGTATGCTTGTACGGGGGCCAATCCTTGAGGATGGCCAGGCACGTTTCGACGATGTGCTCGTGGTGCCCGAGGATGCCGATGGGGCGCGGCTGTCGCTGGAGGTCAAGTGGCCGCGGGGAGGCTCGGTGCTATGGAAGAGCGTGAGTGTCCGCCCGGCGCCGTCGCCCGGGCCGCGGAAGGTCAAGGTCGGCACGGTCTTTCTGCGACCCAGAAACAGCACGCCGCAGAATAATCTGAAGCTCTGGAGCGAGCAGATCGATGCGGCCGGCAAGCTCGGACTCGATATTGTATGCCTGGGTGAGACAATCACTATTGTCGGCGCTTCAGCTACGGTCAAAGACTGTGCCGAGCCGATACCGGGGCCGGTCAGTGAGGCATTAAGTGATGCAGCACGAAGAAATAATATCTGGGTAGTGGCCGGTCTTTCGGAACTGGTTGGCGATGTGGTTTACAATACCGCTGTTCTGCTTGACCGTAAGGGTCGACTTGCGGGCAAGTATCGCAAGGTCCATCTGCCGCGTGAGGAGTGGAAAAATGGCGTTCGGCCGGGCCATGAGTATCCTGTTTTCCACACGGATTTCGGCAAGGTTGCGATTCAGATATGTTACGACTGGTTCTTCCCCGAGGCGGCTGCGATATTCGCCCTCCAGGGAGCGGAGATTATCTTCGCCCCGACCTGGGGCAATACATTGCCTGACAAAGACGGCCGAGTGGATGGTGAGTCGACTTTCAGGGTTCGGGCGAGGGACAACGGGGTCTATATGGTCCCGTCTGTGTACGATGGCAATAGTATGGTCATCGACCCGATGGGCAGGATTCTGGCTTCAAATCAGGGCAAGCAAGGCGTATTCTGGGCCGAGGTTGATCTAAATAAGCGAGAAAGTCTCCAATGGGTAGGTTACTGGCGTTCCATCGGTCCGCGTCACCGCATGCCGCAAACTTATGGAGCCTTATCAGAGAGCTCGCAGTAGAAAAAAACACCCTGCTAAATGTGGGCTAAATGTATAAAGGGAAACGCTTTTGAAAGAAATATTCCAGGGTAAATTTATAGTGCTCGATGGCCCGGATGGTTGTGGTAAAAGTACACAGACAGAACTCCTGGTCAAATGGTTGCAAGGCCAGGGCGTGCCGACCAGCAGCTTTCGCGATCCTGGCGATACGGCTATCGGCGAAAAGATAAGAGAAATCCTGCTCAATCCTGAGCACCTTGCAATGGGGACGCAAACAGAAGTATTGCTGTATATGGCTGCAAGAGCACAGCTTTGGATCGAAAGAATAGCGCCGGCGCTCCGAGAAAATCAGTGTGTCGTACTCGACAGGTGGCTCTCAAGCACATGCGCCTATCAGGGCTTCGCCGGCGGCTTTGGCACGGACAAGGTGATAAAGATAGCGAAGGACTGTCTTGAAAGAGTCTGGCCGGATTTGACCATTATTCTTGACGTGGACCTCAAGACTGCTTCGAGGCGACTGGACCGGCAGCTCGACAGGATGGAGGCCAAGGGGGACGGCTACCACCAAAAAGTCCGCGAGGGATTCCTGCAATTGGCCGAGGAGCACGAAAACGTGCTGGTAGTCAACGCCGCCGGGGATATTGAAACAATTCACAAAAAGATATTGCAGCTTATCTCGGAAGTGAGATTTACATAGATGTCATTCAAAGAGATTTTTTGCCAGGATAAAGCAATCGACATTTTGCAGCGGGCCTTTGCATCGAGCAGATGGGCACATGCATATATTTTCGCCGGCCCTGAAGGTGTCGGCAAGTTCAAAACGGCTTGCGAATGGGCCAGGCTGCTTCTTTGCGAAAAACCCATTACAGAAAACGATTTTGCCGACAGTTGCGGCTCGTGTCAATCCTGCCGGCTGTTCGAAACCGGCTCAAATCCGGACTTCAATCACATCTATAAGGAACTGCGAGAATTCACTGAAAACGGCAAAGGCAAACCTCCACCTGTCGATTTGCCGATAGATGTGATTCGAGAATTCCTGATCGCGAAAGTATCGAGAAAGCCGACTCTTTCGCAAAGAAAGGTCTTTGTCGTCAGCGAAGCTGAAAAGCTAAACGCGGCCTCGCAAAACTGTCTGCTGAAAGTTCTCGAAGAGCCGCCCGATTATTGCTGTATTGTTCTACTTTGCACACGTCTGGAAAAGCTCTTGCCCACCACTAAATCAAGGTCTCAGATAATCCGGTTCGGTCCTATAAACGAAGATATAATAATCGCGAAATTGAAAGAAATGGGCCTTGCAGACAATCAAGCTCAGTACTTCGCACGCCTGGCGCAGGGAGGTTTAGGCACAGCGTGCTTATGGGCAGAGCTTGAATTAGCCGGTGCGAATCTTTACGAAGCCAAAAAGGAGCTGGTCAGCTCTTTGGCCGGCTATGAATTAGCCGACGCTCTGAACCTGGCGCAGGAGCTTCTGGATAAAAGTAAGAAGATCGCCGCTGTCTGGACAAATCTCGACAAGACCACAAGCGGGACCGACATCAATCGAAGGGCCTCTAAAACTCTTGTTCGAATAATCATATCAGCCTTGCACGATGCGATGCAGCTCAATATTACACATACGAAAGAGGCTGTTAATTTTGACCAAAGACAGCAGGTAGAGAAGTTAGCTGCTCGCTTCGACGCCGAACAGGCAGCGGAAAAAATCTCCGACTGCTACCGGATGCTGCGCTGGATTGAGTCCAGTGTCAATGAAAGGCTTATTTTCGAACAGCTATTGTTAAGTCTTGCCGATTCTGATACAATGCGGATTTGGCGATAGTATGAGTTAACATTAATGATAAATCAGAGTAATCTGGATGACGAAAAATATAGAAACAAGAACGAAACAGACAAAAAACAAGAAATATATGTTGGTTCGCTACGGGCGGATGAACACGCTTGGCCTCTTTGAGCATCACGAAAGCAGAATATCCAAGGTTCACACACGGGTAGTGGTGAAAACCAGCAGAGGTCTCGAATTGGGTTGCCTAATAGGCCGACTCAGCTCCTATAGAGGCGGTCAATTCAGACTGAGTCATGGACAAATAAAAGAGTATTTCAATGATGATGATGTCGATTTTTCTGCCGGACCGGCGGGCAAATTCATACGTTATGCCACAACCGCAGACATAAGCGAAGAGCGACATCTGCGCAAAATCGTAAAAGAAGAGATAGAATACTGCAGAAGCTTCATCAAAGAAATGAAACTGCCGATGAAAATAATCGACGCGGAACACGTATTCGGCGGCGAACGCATCATCTTCTACTTTATGTCTGACGGACGGGTGGATTTTCGCGATCTGGTAAAGAGAATTGCACAGGAATATCAGACAAGAATCGAAATGCGCCAGATCGGCTCACGCGATGAGGCCAAACTGCTCGGCGATGTGGAAAGCTGCGGGCAACAGTGCTGCTGTCAGAGATTTCTAAAGATCCTGAAGCCTGTCAATATGCGGATGGCCAAAATGCAAAAGGCGACCCTGGACCCTGCCAAAATCTCCGGCTATTGCGGCAGATTGAAGTGCTGTCTGCGATATGAGGACGAAACCTACACGGAATTAAAGGGACGGCTGCCGAAAAAGAATACAAAGGTAATAACCAAACTTGGCCAGGGCAAGGTTGTGGATACTCATATATTGACTCAGCTGGTAGTGGTCGAAAACGAAAGCGGAGAAAGAACAGCCTTCGGTGTTGATGAGATTGAGATAATCCATGCATCGAAAGACGAAAAACAAAACAGTGCTCCAAAAGAAAATAATCAGAAGAAAAATGACAGTACCAAGCAATAGTCGTCAAGGAAGGAATATGTCCCGCAAAATCGTTGTCACATCGGCTTTGCCTTATGCAAACGGCCCGATACATATAGGGCATTTAGTAGAATACCTCCAGACAGATATCTGGGTGCGATTCCAGAAGATGTGCGGCAATAAGTGTTTATACTTCTGCGCTGATGACACTCACGGCACCCCTATTATGATAAGCGCCCGTGCTGCCGGCATTAAGCCCGAGCAGCTCATCGGGCGGATGCACAAAGAGCACAAAGCTGATTTTGACGGCTTTTATATCGAATTCGACAATTATTACTCGACCCACTCGCCAGAAAACAAGTTTTTCAGCGAGCTTATATTCAATCGTCTCAATGAGGCCGGCTCAATTGTTACACGGGACGTCGAGCAGACCTATTGTGAGAACTGCAAGATGTCACTACCGGACAGGTTCGTCCGCGGCACCTGCCCACGATGCAAAGCCGAGCACCAATATGGAGATTCCTGTGAGGTTTGCAGCTCAACATATCAGCCTGCCGATCTCATTAATCCCTACTGCGCAACCTGCCGGACCAGGCCTGTATTGAAAACATCCGAGCATTATTTTTTCAAACTTGTTGATTATGAAAAACAACTCAAGGACCTTATTGCCGGAGGACATACACATAAATCTGTGGCGAACAAGCTCAATGAATGGTTCAACGCTGGATTGAAAGACTGGGACATATCACGCGATGGCCCGTATTTCGGGTTTAAAATACCCGGAGAAGAAGACAAATTCTTCTACGTCTGGCTGGATGCGCCTATCGGATATATGGCTTCGGCAAAAAACTACTGCGACGAAAATAATCTTGATTTCGACAGCCTCTGGCCGGGCACCGGTTCTGTGAAGGTCAGCAACGACGAATATGAGCTTTATCATTTCATCGGCAAAGACATTATTTATTTTCATGCTCTTTTCTGGCCCGCGATGCTGATAGGTTCCGGCATAAAAACCGCCAACAAACTTTTTGTTCATGGCTTTTTGACCGTAAACGGTGAAAAAATGAGCAAATCCCGCGGAACCTTTATCAAGGCAAGCACCTACGTCAAACACTTGAATCCCGAACACCTGCGGTATTACTACGCAAGCAAACTAAACGACGGGATTGACGATATCGATTTGAGAATAGAGGACTTCGTAAACAAAATAAATTCCGACCTGGTCGGCAAATTCGCAAACCTGGCATCCCGTTCGGGGCCAATGCTGGCGAAGAAACTCGATTCTCAGCTTGGTCAATTAGACCAACAGGGTAAAGATTTAATCAATGCGCTCTCGGCCGCTAAAGACCAGATTATTGAGGACTACGAAAATCTTAGATTTTCCAGCGTTGTTCGGACGATTACTGCTCTGGCTGACGAGGCAAACCGATATGTCGAACAAAATCAACCGTGGGTAACTATAAAAACAGATTTGGAAAAAACGCGAACTATCTTGACCTGTATCATAAATGCCGTACGCATTCTGGCGATTTACCTAAAGCCCGTACTTCCCAAATATGCTGAAAAGGTAGAAAGATTTCTCAACATCGACAATTTATGTTTTGCAGATACCGGGAAGTTGCTTGAGAATCACAAGATAAACGATTTTAAGAGATTATTTGAAAGAATTGATGAAACACAGGTGAATGCAATGGTAGAAGAAAGTAAGGAAACACAGAGTCCCCAGCCGGCAGCGACTGGTCCCGCCGAGCCGTTCAAACCGGAATGTACAATTGAAGATTTTGCGAAGATTGACCTGCGAATCGCAAAAGTAATAAAGTCAGAACCGGTCGAGGGCGCCGATAAGCTGCTTCGGCTGGACCTGGACGTAGGCGGCGTGACAAAGGCCGTTCTTGCCGCAATAGCCACCGCCTATAAGCCGGAAGAGTTGACCGGCAAAATCGTAGTGTACTTCGCCAATCTAAAGCCAAGGCAGATGAGGTTCGGCCTGTCCGAAGGCATGATTCTGGCAGCCGGAACCGGCGGAAAAGACATCTTTATGCTAACGGCCGACCCCGGTGCAAAACTCGGACAAAAGGTACTTTAACAATATTCGATTTCGAGGGTGTGCGGCAATTTTTCGAGGGGGCAGTTGGCGCATTTGGATTTTGGTCTGCAGAATTCTTTGCCCAGTCTTACCAGCAATGCGTGGTACTCATTGAACAGTTGCGTCTCCTGGGGCAAATTCGATTCAAACAATTCTCGCAACTGCTCATAGTCGGCGTCCGGCTCTATCAGTTCGTGCCGCAAAGCGATTCGAGCGGTGTAAGCATCCACGACAAAGACCGGCCTGCCTAAGGCGTAGAGCAAGATAGAATCGGCGGTTTCGCGCCCGACGCCCTTTACGGACAAAAGCTCTGCTCTTAATTGGCCGGTTTCAACACTTTCGAGGTTTTTGATTTCGCCGTTGTAATTTTCAAAGAGCCAGTTCACGAAGTTCATGAGCCTCGCTGCTTTGATATTATAGTAGCCGGCCGGCCTGATAAGCTCAGCTAATTGCGGAAAGTGTATATGATAAAGTCCTTCCAGGCTCAGGCAGTCGGCGTCTTTCAAGTTCGAGATTGCCTTCTCGACGTTGGCCCAGCTCGTATTCTGGGTAAGTATCGCTCCAGTCATTATCTCGATAGGCGTCTCGCCGGGCCACCAGTGCTGAGGGCCAAAGGCATCGTAGAGCAATTCATAAATTTTAGCTATAATTTCTCGAGTCATTATACTACCGCTATGTTGAAAGCACCGTTGCCTTTTCGATATCAGACTGAGCAGGCAAAAACCATTTTGGGAACGGTTTTATCTGCTGCTGTTTCAGGTCAAAACTGTAAACCACCGATTCACCGTCGGCGGCAGATTCAACAAAGTTATTATTGCTCAGGATAGTCTGCATCTGATTATTCTTCGGGCCTTTTTTGAATCGCAGAATCACTTTTTCAAAATTCTCCGTTTCGGCATGATTGAGGACCGATGTAAGTGTATAATCTTCTACACCTTTACCAATAACGCGACAACTGAAAAGCAAAGTATCGATTTCGTAAATCTCATCTCTGCGAAAAGATATGCAGACTCCAACCAGGCCGTAATCACCGAATTTATCAGATACGTTTACTGCAAATATATCACAGCTTTGGTCTTGGCCGAGAGAAATAATCTGGTCTTTCGTGTAGCGCTTTATGGATGTGTTAAGCTGATTTGTTCGCTGGATCAATTCTGTCACTCGGTCGACTTCGTAAGGCTGCATTTTATCCACGTTGATTTTGAACCGGCACTGATTGAGAAATTCGTCTCTTGCTGTCGTATTTTGGGCCTGTTTGCGTTGGTTTTCCGCAGCGTAAAATTTTGTCCTGTTTTTGCTTTCTTCTGTTATAAATTCGGGCTGAAATTCGGGCTGGTAGAGCAGTTGTTCGAAAACATTCTGGTCATAGACCCTGACCTCAGGAAGCATAGCTTTCATCTGCTCTCTCTCGAACTGGTTGTCGTCGATGAAGGCAATGGAATCCATGCCGATATTCAACTTCTGCTGTAGTTCCAAAAGGTTTTCCCATTTATCCCTCCAATTGAGCTCAAAGCACACGAACTCAGTCCCGTAAAGGTATGGTTTGATGAAATTATTAATATCCGCTTCAAGGTACGGGTCGTTTTTGCTTATTACGCCAACCAAAATACCTCTTACGTAGAGGATAGCCAGGACATTCCAGTTAAATCGTTCTTTGTCAATTCTGATTTCGATATTTTCAACACCTACGTCTCTGATAACACCTTTCCACATTGTATTATCAAGGTCAACTATGACACACTTGACTTTATTGCTGCGATGCAGCACGTAATTTATCAGGTGAGTATATTCCTGCGCCAGATGCGTCGCTGGAAACTTAATATGACTGTACCATGGGGCATCCGCCTGCTTGAGTGTTTGCTGAAATCCATACATTGAGCAGACATTGGTTAAGTTGAGAAAATAGAAACCAGGATACCTAACGGCAAGCTCTTCCATCGCAGTAACATATTTTCTCATAAACTGTTCTTCGTTATAAATTGGCAATGTGTGCTTGAACCTGTTAAGCATATTTGTTCTGAACCAGGGAAAAAACTGCAAAATGATTGGAGCATCCAACTGAGAGAGCGTTAATATCATCAGCTCACACTGGTCGACAAGTTCTTTGAGCTGCTGGTCCTGCTGTGCCCTTGAGACATTCCGATTCAGTTGTATTTTTGTAATTGAGGCCATCATAAAGTCGTGCTGTGAGATGATAACCACATCGGGTCTGATATCTAAAACCTCCTGGTCATTATCGGCAAGAAAGGTATAGGGATTTGTCTGTGCACGATGCTCAAAGCTGTGGAAATAATCAAATTCGAAATATCTTCGCGGATCCGATTTAAGCTCCATGATAATATATTCGAACTCGCACCCACCGAGAAAGCATAAAAACGGTTTCATATACATTAATCCGGTATCTTTGGTATTTGCTATGTTTATCTATTGTATTTTCGGCTAATTTGAAATAAACTCTGTAAAATTTTAGTAGTTGAAACAAAATGGTGCCCACAGAGAACACAGAAAACACAGTAGAAAATTAGAAATGGGAAAAGCGAAAAAAGCTAACAGAACGGAAACTAAATACAAGAGCAGCACGAGTCAACTATTTAACTTTGTACAAGATTCCTATCTTGAGAGGACATCTCGTCCGATCTACGCTATAATTTTTCTGCTGCCTTTTATTATATTTTACGAGTTGGGGACGTTTCACATTAATACTGATGTCCTTGACCAATCGCAATTGCATTGGCAGATTCGTGTTCTTGCTTTTGTTTGGCTGCAAAACCTGCTCGAACCGTTGGGTTTTGGCGGCAAATTTGCCTGGGCGGCCCCACCCCTGGCAGTTATTGTCATTTTGTTGTCTCTGCAAATTACTTCCGGCAAACAATGGCGTTTCTGGCTTGGTGATATTTTTCCGATGGCCGTAGAGTGCATTTTACTTGCAGTGCCGTTAATTGTCCTGACATTGTTTCTAAGCTCGGCCAGCTCACAAAGTAACCCTGACCAGTTCGACAACAGTACGACAAATGCACAAAACGGGCCGCTAACGATTTGCTCTTCGGTAGCAGACAATAGCCTATCGTCCCTTACCGCCGGGGCCGACAGTGATGAGCCGGGCGGCTCGCCGCTGGCAAAGATCGTTACCGGAATAGGAGCAGGAATTTATGAAGAGCTTGTTTTTCGTTTGATTTTGATATGCCTCTTGATGCTGTTGTTTCAGGATGCCTTGAGGCTAACTCATAAGAATTCTGTTGTGCTTTCATTTCTTATTTCAGCGGCGTTATTCAGCGCACATCACCATATAGATTTTTTCAGCGGGCAGATAAATTCTACAGATCCGTTTAATTTGACCAAGTTTGCCTTTCGAACAATCGCAGGAATTTATTTTGCGGTTATATTTGCGCTTCGTGGTTTCGGAATCACAGCCGGAACTCACGCTTTTTACAATATTATTGCAGTCTCTATTACCACACGCTTTTTTCAGTAGCAAAAAGCGGGGTACATTCAATTATTTTCGATTTTTTCCGAAAAAAGTTTACTGCTGTTACTCTTTTGCGTTTCAAAGCTTGCATAACAATCGTCCTATAAGCGCAGATGTCGGCCTTATCAGTACTAATATCAGGCTTGAAATCGGGTATTGATTGTGGTATAATAATAACAAGTTGGAAGCCAGAATTTAGTGTTAGGACTATAAGATGGAATTACCACAAATCAACGTAGCCGTTGAAGAACTGATGTTCAGTCTTTTCCAAAGACCTTTGCATCCTGAGCTTTTTCAGATTTACGCCAGTAGAAACTTGAATACCGAAAAATACGAGGCGATTATCTGGGTCACAGGTTGCACTCATGTTGTTAGTGTTTTTGCCGGTGACATATGCCTCGCTGAGGTTGTCAGCACGCCCGGCCAAATGCTGCCCTCTCGCGGCCTGATTGAACGTTTTCAGTTCAGCGGTCCACGGACTCATAAATGCACTTTGAGTCGGGGTGTAAGTTATATGACTGACTTTCAAATCGAGAAGATGAGTCCCAATTTGTATCGGCAGAGCCACACTGACCTTGAACGATTCGCGCGAAATCGAGGCGTCTTTGTAAAATTCCCGGAACTGGAAATCGGCAAGCTCCAGCCATTCTGCTATGTTGACTTCGAGGCCAGGCGAACTGAACTGCACATTCATACTTTCGCTGCTTATCCCGATCAAGTGACAATGATTAAGACCCAGTCATTGTTCGATTTTCAGCAATAAAAATGTCAGATCAAATAATTTCATTTTTTTGAACTGTCATTTTTGTCCCGGATTTATTGACTGAGGATTTCTCGAGATAATCAACTGCTGCGGCTACTTACCTTTGCTACATTATAGAAGCAAACAACTATAGGCCGGTGAAGAAATTGAGATCTCTTCGTCATCCGAGCAAAAAATCGAAGACCACCCTCTCGTTCACCGCATGTGTTTAAAACCGCTGTAATCTTAAAAATGGCCTTGTTTTTATTTTAATAGTTCCACTGCGCTTATGCCACACCGACAGATAATAACGCGAAATAGTGACAATGCAACATTAGGCCGGTGCTGTCTCGTGGTCAAGCCTCTATACCATAAGTACTCAGAACAAGTTTCGCCTTACGATATCTCGGTCTAAACAGCCGAAATATTTTTGAAGACGTGTATTCCCTGGCGTGCACACCTAACAATTGTTGCAGATTTGAACTTCCCTTGAGAAAATTTCCATAGATACAAATGCCGTAAGGCAGAGCAAAAAATCTCAAGGGGTAAGGTGTTGAATTCCAGACAACATTTAACAATCCTCTCCATCCAATTTCATCGTAAATGCTCGCACTTTTCAATCCATTGACCATAACCTTAGACTCCTTCCAATCGACTACTACCTGAAACTTCCTATTTCAAATACATATCTATACCGCCGAGTCTCTAAAATTTGCTAAAGCAAGCATAATTCATTGATGACTTTTCATTTTTAGACTCATCAGTTTGATGCTTTTCTATCAACAAATAAATTGCCGGTCAAGATAAAAATCGCGAAATAATAAGAAATAACCAATATATTTTAGGACTATCACTATTGAGATGAATAGAAATCAGATGAGATATTTACTGTTTTTCTATCTTAACCTTAGATGTAAGATTTGATCAGTATGAGGTTTGAGTTCTAAATGCCTTGTAATTGCACGTTCTGCTTAAGAACACCCAGTTTTGCGCGGATTTCTTCAGACATTCTACTGTTTGGAAAATCGTTGATAATCTGTTGTCCGATATCGAGCGCGCCGATCCATTGCTTTTCAGTAACAGCGATGGCGAATTGCACCCCGAGGTTGTGCAGCTTTGTCCGGAAGACATCCCTTGCTGCTTCCTGCAGGGCTAATCCCTCATTGGGAGTGAGATAGAAATCCAGCTCTTTTAGAATGTCCAGGCTGCGGTCGGTTTCCTGGTTTTGTATTGCGTCATCCCAGGCGGCCAGAAGTATTCTTTTACGCTCCTGTTTCTTATCGAGCAGGATTTGTCTCAATGCCTTTGCCTGCTCACTTTCCGGATGAGTCTTAATTAGCCCTTCAATCTGGGCACTTGCCCTGGCCCACTGACAGCCGACCAGCAGTTTTTCGATATGTGCTATGACCTGACTTAAGCGTTCATGGTCGGTTGAATCGTGGAACTGGTTGGCCTGCACTCTTAGCTGCTCGGCCAGTTCCTTGTATTCGGAGCGTTTATCAATTTCATCAATTATTTCATTGGCCGAATTAAAATCCTGCTGTTGCAGCTTATCAAAAACAGCTTCCCTCAAAGACTGTCTGTCTGCATCACGGAATGCAATAGCCTTCGCTGCCTCGCTGATGCGAGTGCTGTGGTTGATTTCCGTCAGTCCTGATCTGATTTTCTCCAGGGCACCGGTAACCTCTTCAAGCTTTGCTCTGTTGTCTCGAAGTGCATCAAGTATCTTAAATACCCTTGAGAGCATTGCCAGAAGTGCGCTCAGGAACACCAGTGCACCAAGCATAAATATAAGCTGTCGCAGCAAATCGGCCTCAGATTTCTGGAAGATGTTTGTAAAAAGTGTCAGCATCAGAACAATTGCTAATGCGATAACAATAATCACTATATGCCATTTGAATCGCCTTAACAAACCGTCTTTTCCAGAGTTCATAACTTTCCTCTTGAAAAAATGACACTACGCAAGTTATCTCCGATATACTATGATAACATTAATACCTTGTCTTTGTCAATAGTTGAAAAAAAACAATAGCCAAAAATATCAATTTGCCTGTTAGGAAACGAGTAAGTGATTGTTTTACGATGTTTTGAGGCTTTTTTCGTCCATTTACAGCGATTGCCTGTCAACCAATTGGCTATAATTAGCGTATTAACTTATATTGGATATACTTGAAGATAAGTACTAACAAAATAACAAGAGGGCGGCTAACATGAAAGCGGTTAAATGTGTTTTGGTTTTAGTAACTCTTATGACGGCTATGGTTGATTGCCTGGCTGCGGAACAAGCAACTGCAAAAGAAAAAACGAACAAGCAAATCATTATTCAAGGCAATAACGAGTTTGCTCTGGAAATTTACGCAAAGCTGCAAAGCCGGGAAGGAAATTTATTTTTTTCGCCTTATAGTATCTCGACAGCCCTGGCGATGGCTTATGCCGGAGCGCGGGGCCAAACAGAATCGCAGATTGCCAAAGTGCTGCACTTTCCAGCGGTTGTAAATCCGGCCACAGAATCGATAATTTCTCTCGTGCCGGACCGCAGGCATTTCGCTTCGGAATTTGGAGAGATTATCAAAAACCTGAACAACCGAGGCCAAAAAAGCAACTACGAGTTGAACGTCGCCAATGCCTTGTGGGGTCAGAAGGGCTACGATTTTCTCGAAGAGTTTCTGAATCTTGTCAATACCGGCTATGGCGGGCAGCTCAACGAAGTCGATTTTGTAAGAGCCACGGAAGCCGCTCGTAAAACCATCAATTCCTGGGTGGAAAAAAAGACCAACAATAAGATCAGGAATCTCATTGGCAAAGGCGTGCTCGACTCAATGACCAGACTGGTCTTGACAAACGCCATTTACTTTAAGGGCAATTGGGCAAGTCAATTCGAAGAAGATAGAACACAGGATGCGCCGTTCACACTAATTGACGGTCGAAAGATTGATATTCCAATGATGAACCAGACGGCAGAGTTCGGCTATATGGAAACCGAAACTTTTCAGGGGCTTAACTTGCCCTATGTCAACAACGAACTGTCGATGATTATTCTGCTGCCAAAGGAGCGTGACGGCCTGAAAGAATTAGAGAAAACACTCACTCAGGAAAATCTTTCGCGCTGGATTAGCAAACATCGCGAACACAAAGTCGTTGTTTCCATTCCGAAGTTCAAGGTGACAAGTCAGTTTAGTCTGGCTTCTGTGCTCAAGTCGATGGGAATGGAGGATGCTTTTTCGACGAATGCGGATTTTTCCGGGATTAATGGTAAAAGAGACCTTTTTATCTCAGCAGTCATTCACAAGGCCTACGTTGATGTCGACGAGGAGGGCACCGAAGCAGCAGCGGCAACGGCGGTCACGATGAGGCTGACATCGGTTGGACCGACTCAGATACCGGTCTTTCGTGCCGACCATCCATTCCTGTTTTTAATCCGCGACAACGATTCCGGCAGCATCTTATTCATCGGCCGGGTAATGAATCCGAAAACATAACACTAACGTTTACCCGCGCAAACTGAGTCTCAGCTACCTCTGACACGACCTATCTTCCTCTAAGTATCTGGTACTGATCCCAGGCCATACATCTTATCCTTCGCACGGGGATACGATATTCTTTGGTTATCCCAATAATCCGCAGATTTTTCTTGACGTGAAGATGGGCGATATAGTATAAATTAAGATAGATAGCTTTGTTCCCCTATGTGCCGGTTTTACAGTTAAGGTCCCTTAAACTGGAAACTAACGGCCCGTATGGGTTTTTGGAAGGAAGGAGATAGTCTCAAGTCGTAAAATGTTCTTGGATCAATAAGAATATAGTAAATGTCACGTGTTTTATTGGTCGTTTTATTAACTCTCTTTTTTTGAAGGAGGTCTGTTATGTTTAGAAAAATGATTTATCTGGTTTCTTTTACCTCTGTGGTGGGTTTAGTGCTAACCTTTACAGCCAATGCTGAACTCATCCAACATCTCGACTCCTCGGTGGAGGAGTCGGTTCTCGTTGCCGCAGATGGTGTGGTGGGCAGGTGGAATGATCTAAGTGGAAACGGCAATGATGCCATTCCTGGCATCGGGACTGTCACCTATCCAAGCAGCATCTCATTCCCCGGCGGCTCGGCCGGGCTTGACTTCGGTTTGCAGCGAAATACAATGGAGATCTTTACCCCCGAACGTTCGACGCAATGGCTGGACCAGAGTGACGGAATAGGTGGCTTTGCCGTAATTATTGTGACGTACACGACAGCAATGCCCGACAGTTGGTGTGACATGATTGGCGATCACAGTGCTTATGCTCAGGGTTTTGGTATTCGCTACAACCAGGATGGAAATGCCCAAGCCTATGTAAAATATGTCATAGGCAGAGGTGGGGCGCCGGTGGAAGTTGGTGACACTATCGTATGGATCTTTAATTATGATGCATCGACGGGTGCGTGCTATTTATGGGATTCCAAGAATGGCTACGCTGCAACAGCGACGAGAACGCCTGAAGACTTCGGCAGCGGTAATGCGGTAACCCTTGGCAGCACGAGTAGTGCGGGTCGCTTTTATCGAGGTCTGATCGGTGAAGTGATGGTATTCGACGCACCTTTGAGCGAGGATGAATTAGCCCTATATCAGGCAGAGCTCGTCTACAAGTGGATAACATCCCTGGCGGAAAAGGCGTATGCCTCTCTGCCTACTCCTGGTGATGGCCTTACGGAAGTGCCTCGGGATGGCGTGACACTGTCCTGGAAACCGGGAATAAGTGCCGAAAGGCACGATGTGTACTTCGGCGCCAGTTTTGATGCGGTGAGCATTGCGACCCCTGAAGCTGATCCTGACGGTGTTTATATGGGTCGCCAAGACTCAGCCTCTCTTACGCTTGCTCGTTTAGAACGTGGCCAGACCTACTATTGGCGCGTCGATGAGGTCGCCGGGCCAACGGTTTATACCGGTGATGTGTGGAGTTTCACGATCGAACTCGTCGCCTATCCCCTGGCCGGGGAGCACATTACGGTCATTGCCTCCAGTAGTTCCAAAGATGCACCGGCAGAGAATACCATCAATGGCTCCGGATTGGACGCCAATGACTTGCATTCAGCACAACTCACAGATTCGTGGCTCACCGACCCCAATGATCCGAATCCGGCGTGGATCCAGTATGATTTTGATAGGGCTTATAAGCTACATGAAATGCTCGTGTGGAACCACAATACACCGGTTGAGAAGTTCATAGGCTGGGGAATCCGAGAGGCTGCCACTGAGTACTCCACCGACGGGAGCGAGTGGATAGTGCTGGATGAGGCGGTCACGTTTAACCAAGCTCCCGGCACGGACGGTTACCCGCATAATACGACGATTGATTTTGCAGGCGCGACCGCAAAACACGTCAGGATTAACGCTATCAGCAACTGGCCCGGCTTAGTTCCTATCAATATGTTCGGTCTCAGTGAGGTTCGCTTCCTCTACGTACCTGTGCGTGCAACGGAGCCCAACCCGGCTTCTGGAGCAACAGATGTCGACTTGGATGTGATCCTTAGCTGGAAAGCGGGAAGAGAGGCAGCCCAGCACGACGTTTACCTCAGCACCGACGAGCAGGCTGTGATAGACGGTAATGCACCTGTTAATACTGTTACAGAGACCAGTTATGATCCCCTGACCATCGATTTAGGCACTACTTACTACTGGCGTGTCGATGAGGTCAATGACGCCGAGATTCCCCCTACCTGGCAAGGCGATGTCTGGAACTTTAACACCCAGGAGTATCTTGTTGTGGAGGATTTCGAGTCCTACAATGACATTCCCGCCGGGCAAGAGGGCAGCAAATTAGTATATGGTACATGGGCAGATGGATTTGAGAATCCCGCAAACGGATCGACCATGGGTTATAATGTACCGTTCCAACCCACGATGGAGACTTCGATTTTTCATGACGGCAAACAATCGGCGCCGCTTTTCTACGACAACACCGTGGCCACCTATTCAGAGGCTACTGCGAATGTGGCTGATCTGGCGATTGGCGAGGATTGGACCAAGCATGGCATTAAGACCCTATCGCTATGGTTCTCTGGCGATCCGAACAATGCTGCTGAACAGATGTACACGAAGGTCAATGGCGTCAAGGTGGTATATGATGGTGATGTGGCTGA
>Ga0307378_10005239_pt1 | contig 18141 bp, 9 predicted proteins | sample UN1MG_FD_202238 | JGI IMG/M metagenome (GOLD analysis project Ga0307378, IMG submission 202238) | Soil microbial communities from Risofladan, Vaasa, Finland - UN-1 | ecosystem: Environmental > Terrestrial > Soil > Coastal area > Acid sulfate soil | place: Finland: Risofladan, Vaasa | collected... | reverse complement strand
CTGCAACGAATGCCGGTAGTCCACGCTAACCCGAATCGCAAGCGAGGGCCGGCGCTTTCGCGTGTTTGTCCCTCGCTGGCGCTTCGGGTTAGTGTCGCAGTTTTTCTGGAACGGGCCATACTTCGCCGAGCTGGGGTTGTTCAGCCTGGAACAAGCCCATGTTCGTTTCCGTCAATCCTCCCCGAGGTAACACCACCGACCGGAGAGCCGGATGCGGGAGATCCGCCCGTCCGGCTCGGAGGGAGGGGAGACCGGGCAACCGGTCTTTCCCACCCCTATCGGAAATCGTGAACTTGTTTTTCGCCGGATCCCATTGAGCCTTGCACAGCCAATGATCGGAGGGCTTCCACCGGAAGCCCGGGGCCGAAGGGTCCGGTCCACGTAGGGTGATCCTTGGCAATGCAAACATCAATAGACGGAGTGTTGACCATGTCGGCGCGCAGGGCGGCCTTCATTGGGGATCTGCTGTGGGAGAAGCGGTGCCGGGCGCGGAGAAGATGGCCGGCGGGGCCCAACTCAGCGGCGGACGGCTGGCTTTGGCGTTAGATCGTCAAGGGTCTCCAGCAGCCTTTGCCCGTTCAAGCCGCACAATCGTCATCAGCCGCCAAGGCAGTCGGCGCCGGTAACCTATGTACTTATAGGCATGAGAGGGCGGGACCATGGCAGAGAAGGAGACGGCACCAATGCCCCCGATCAGGACCAGCCGAAGAATGAGTTCCGCATCCCTCCCGGCACCCGGCCGGGGGAGATGGGTCGCGGAATCCGGAAGTTGTTTTCGGGTCGGTCCTCACGTCCGTCGATTGTGGGCTTGCATCCGGCAAATGCAATCTCACCTCCGCCAAATGTGGGCTCGCAGTGGCTGATTGCAGGCTTGCATCTCAGCATCGTAGGCGTGATACGGGCAAGCGTGGCGTCGGCGGGATCAAGCGTTGGGTCGCTGATTCGAGGCGTTGAATGGCGAATGTCAAGCGTTGCGCCTAAAAGGGCAAGCTTGCCGTAATGCCGGAGATGCAGCGCGTCACAAGGAGGCTTCATGAGCAATACAAGGGAGTCCGGCAAGCACACGCGCGTGAGCGACACGCGGCGAGCGACGATGCTTGCGTTCGGGGGCGCCGTTCTGCTGGTGCTGCTCGCAGGCCTCTTTCTACCGGTGGCGGGAAGTGTTGCGTCTACGACTCTGGCGCCTGAGTGGCGCTGGGATCATGTACCGTTCCATTCGGCCGTCGAGGTCGCTGGGGGACTCTTCGCGCTGGCGCTAGCGATGATCCTGCTGGCGTCGCGGACGCCCGGGAACAACCCGCATCATCTCTGGATGGCCGCTGCCCTGGTCGGCATGGGCGTTCTCGATATCGCTCATGCCGCCGTTGCGCCCGGCGAGACGTTTGTCTGGTTTCACAGCACGGCGACGTGTGTGGGCGGGATTCTCTCCGCCCTGGTTTGGCTGCCCGCCCGGATCTCTGATTCGCCGCGCTTCCGCCTGGTGCTCCCGCTGACAATCGCCGCGGTGCTCGCGGTCTGCGTTTGCTCGCTCGGGTTCCCCGGAATGACACCCGCCATGGTCGACGAGGGAGCCTTCACCACGACGGCGCGGGCCCTGAACATACTCGGCGGCCTCGGATTCCTGGCCGCTGCCGGCTGGTTTCTCAAACGCTATCGGGTCGCTCAGGGATGGGACGACTACCTCTTTGCCTGCCTGTGCTGCCTGTTTGGAGCGGCCGGCGTCCTCTTTGAGCTCTCTTCCCTGTGGGATGCGGCCTGGTGGTGGTGGCACTTGCTGCGTGTGGCAGCGTACGCTCTTGCGATCGCGTATTCCGCTATCGCATATCAGCGCGAGATCGCCGAGCGCAGGCAATCGGAGGCCTTCCAGCGGGCGCTGACCGAGAGTTCGCCGGATTTCATCTTCGTTCTGGGCCGGGACGGGACCGTCCTCCGCGTGAACCGCACGCATCCCGGGCACGAAGAGGAGGACGTCGTCGGCCACGACGTGCGCTGCTTCGTGCCGCCCCCGTATCTCGACGCCTTCAACTCCGCATTCTCGCAGGCGTTGGAGACCGGCAAGATGCAGACCGTCGAGACGACCATTCCCCTGCCCGGCGGCGAACGGCATTTCCTCAACCGGCTCAATCCCGTCTCCGAACTGATGGATGGTGGCGTGCTGGTGCTCATCGCCACCGACATCACCGACCGCAAGCAGGCCGAGGAAGGACTCCATGAGACGATGGAACGTCAGGGGGCGTTGAACCGCCTGCAAGACGCCCTGCTTGGACGCGGTGACCCGGCGGAGAAGCTGACGAAGATCACCGATGGCGTAGTGGAAACCTTCGATGCCGACTTCTGTCGTATCTGGATCACGAAGCCGGGAGACCGCTGCGAATCCGGCTGCATCCACGCGAGCGTGACGGACGGGCCTCACGTCTGCCGGTATCGGGATCGGTGCCTGCATCTGATGGCCAGCTCCGGGCGCTACACGCGCATCGACGGAGACGTACATCGGCGTGTGCCCTTCGGCTGTTACAAGATTGGGCGCGTGGCGTCGGACCAGGACCACAAGTTCCTGACGAACGAGGCTGCGACCGATCCGCGGGTTCACAATCATGACTGGGTGAAGGAACTTGGTCTCGTCTCGTTCGCGGGTTATCAGCTCCGCCCGCCCGGCGGGCAGACCATCGGTGTGCTGGCGCTATTTTCCAAGCACGCCATTGCCCCCGAAGAAGACGCCTTGCTGGAGAGCCTGGCCAACACGACCGGCCAGGTCATCCAGAGAGCTCAGGCAGAGGAACAAATCCGGCGGCTCGCAACCATAACGGAACAGGCCGCTGAAGGTATCGCCGTTGCGGACCTTGAAGGCAATATGCAGTTCGCCAACCATGCGTGGGCCGCAATGCACGGATATGAGAGCGGCGACGAACTGGTGGGCAAGCATCTGAGCATCTTTCACACTCAGGAGCAGTTCACAACGGACGTGATCCCGTTGAACGAGGAGGTCAAGCAACGGGGGCACAACGTCCGTGAAGTAGGGCACATGCGCAAGGACGGCACTGTCTTCCCGGCCATGATGACCGTCACGCTGCTGAAAGACGAGCAAGGCACGCCATACGGCATTGCCGGTTTCATGCAGGACGTCACCGAGCGCAAGCGGGCCGAGGAGCAGCTCGACCAGTATGTTGCCGCGCTCGAATCGACGAACAAGGCCTTGGAGGAGCTCAGCGAGGCCGGAAGGGTCACCAGTGCGTCGTTAGCGGAGAAACTGGCCGAGGTCGAGGTCTTCAATCGGCTCGCGGTGGGACGAGAACTGCGGATGGTCGAGCTGAAAGAAGAGATCAACGGCCTGCTCGCCGAGCAGGGCAAATCACCCAACTACGAAATTGCCGAAGCGGAGGTGACCCTATGAAGGGCGTCGTCAACAAAGGCATTCAGGAGTTGGTGGAGGAACGCTTCGGGGAGGACACTTGGGACGAGATCCGCAGCGCAGCAGACTGCGACGAACCGTCATTCTCGCCGTCCCTGGACTATCCCGATCAGATGACCGTCGATTTGGTGACGGCCACCGCCCGTTGCCTGGGCCTCTCGCCGGATGAGACGATGGTGGAGTTCGGAAAGTACTGGGTCTCGAACACGGGGAAGGAATCCTACCCTTCGCTGTACGCACTGGCCGGCGCGAATCCTCGTGACTTCTTGCGCAACATGGATCGCATTCACCGACACGCGACGGTGAGCATTTCCGGGGCGCGTCCGCCTTCACTTCGGGCAGAAGACCTGCCGGACGGAGGATTGGCGCTCCACTACGACTCCGAGCGGAAGCTGTGCCCGGTTCTCCACGGCCTGATTCTCGGCGTCGGCCTCTATTTCGAGCAGACGCTTGCCGTGGAAGAGGTCCGTTGCATGCGCAACGGTGACCCCGAATGCGTGTTCGAGGTAAGGTTCCCGTAGATGAATATCACGACCAGCACAATTCAAATTGAATCGCTGACCCGGCTTGGTACGTGCGTGCTTGTCGTCGATCGAGCCGGCACGGTGCAATGGGCGTCGGAACGTCTCGTGCGTCTGATCGGCCCGGATTGCGTGGGCAGAAATCTGGATGGCCTCGCCGTCCCGTCGGATCGCCCCCTCATCTCCCTTGCCCTGACAACCGGCAGCGAAGCCGCGCTTCCACTGCGCGGCGCTTGGCTTCCACTGGGCGATGGAGGGCGCCGTGTCTTCGTAGGCTCCCCCGCGCCGGAAACCAACGAAGAAATGACCCGCTTGGGCGTCGAGCTCGACGACTTCCTCGATAGTGATGGTTGGCTCAACTACCTGATCTTGTCCGACGAGGCGACCGCCACTCAGCAAGACGCCGTCGAACGCATCCAGCAGCTCAAGCAGGAACGGGCGAAGCTGGCTGAGGCGCGCGACCAAATGGCGGAAGCCCGCAAGGCTACCCTGAACATGATGCTCGACCTCGAGCAGGCGAGAATCGCAGCGGAGGCCGCAACGAAATCCAAAGGCGAGTTCCTGGCCAACATGAGCCACGAAATCCGCACTCCCATGACGGCCATCCTGGGCTTCACCGACGTGCTGCTCGGCGAAGACGGTCTGGACAGCGGGCCTCCCGAGCGCGTCCAAGTCCTTGAGACGATCCAGCGCAACGGGCAGTACTTGCTGAAACTGATCAACGACATCTTGGACCTCTCGAAGATTGAGGCGGGCAAGCTCGAAGTCGAACGGACTACCTGCTCACCCATCGAGGTTCTGGCCGATGTGGCCTCGCTGATGCGGGTCCGCGCCCAGGCGAAGAACGTTCCTTTGGAAATCGAGTACATCGGCGCGATCCCCGGACAGATCCAGAGCGACCCGATCCGGCTGCGGCAGATCCTGATCAACCTGGTGGGTAACGCCATCAAGTTCACCGAAACGGGCGGCATTCGAGTGGCCGCCCGCCTGGCCCAGAGCCCCGGCGAGCCGCCGCGCTTGCAGTTCGACGTGGTCGATACCGGCATTGGAGCGACACCGGAGCAACTCACTCGGCTCTTCCAGCCGTTCACGCAAGCCGACTCGTCCACGACAAAGCGAGTCGGCGGAACGGGCTTGGGACTGACGATCAGCAAACGGCTGGCCGAGATGCTCGGCGGCGACGTCACGGTCACCAGCACACCGGGAAAGGGGAGCACCTTCAGCGTGACGGTCGAGACCGGCCCGCTCGAGGGAGTCGCCATGCTGGAAAACCCGGCCGAAGCAGCCGCCCAGCGCAAGCCGAAGCCGAAAGCTGCCGCCGCTGCCGACGTCAAGCTCGACTGCCGCATCCTGCTGGCCGAAGACGGGCCGGACAACCAACGGCTGATCTCGTTCGTGCTCAAGAAGGCCGGGGCCGAGGTCACGCTGGCCGAAAACGGCCAGATCGCCGTGGAAAACGCCCTGGCCGCCCGCGACAAGGGGAATGCTTTCGACGTCATCTTGATGGACATGCAGATGCCGGTGATGGACGGCTACACGGCGACGGCGAAACTCCGCAAAGCGGGCTACGACGGCCCGATCGTCGCTCTGACCGCGCACGCCATGGAAGGCGACGAGCAGAAATGCCGCCAGGCGGGCTGCGACGGCTACGCCACCAAGCCGATCGATCGGGCCAAGCTATTGGAGACGATCGCCGGCTACCTCGGAAAATCGACCGAGGCAAACGAGCCCATCCTAACGGAGCGTAGAAAGCAGCGAGTCTGTGATGAAGCCTGACGATGCGCCGCGCAACCCGATCACCGATGTCACGTGTTACACCTGAGAAAGCCAACTCGCTGTAGTGGCTGGGACGGGAGTCTTCGTGTATGAGCGACAAGAGACGGACGAGACGACTGAGGTCAGACAATCGATGGACGGGCGCCGTTCTTCCGGCAGTGCTTACCGCGAGCATTGACTGGTTCGTCCCTCCCCGCGTCCGCGGCGGCGACCCAGAGCTGCTCCGCCCTGCCCGGCTGGTGGTGACGTTCGGCTGGGCCCTGATCTCGCTGGCCCTCATCTACGCAGCAGTTTTCTTCTGGATGAACAGCCCGATTGGCGCCGCCGCGCTCGTCACGGGCGCCGGCGTGGGAGTCGGCAGTCTGTGCGTCATGCGTCGGACCGGATCATGCTTTGCTGCGGGCAACCTGATCACCGCGGCCTTCTTCGGCGTGCTGACTGTCCTGGCATGCCGCTTGGGGGGGCACGGCTCTCTTGCGCTGCCGTGGTACGCGGCGGTGCCCGTCGTGGCCCTGAGCACCGCGGGCCGGCGCTCGGCCGTCTTCTGGCTTGCCGTCACGGCGTCGTCGCTTGCCGCGTTCTATACGCTCGGCTCGAGCGGCTACTCCTTGCCGAATGATCTGACTCCCCACCACTACGGGCTGCTCTGTCTGCTGGCCTGGATAGGCCTGATCGTTCTGGTGCTTGCTCTCGCTCTTTTGTACGAGTTGGCCAGGGACCAGATGCTGCGCCAGCTTCGGGAGGCGAGAGAGTTCCTGGAGACGGCCCTGGCGCAGTCTCCCTCGGGCATCGTGATTGCCGACGCGCCCGACGTCACGATCCGGCTGGCCAACCAGGCGGCATTCGGTATCCGCGGGGGTGACCAGAGCATCCTGACGGGCATCGACCTGGCGCGGCACGCCGAAAACTGGCAGACGTACCGCCCCGACGGCTCCCCCTATCCGCCCGAGCAGCTCCCGCTGTCCCGCGCGGTACTCCAGGGCGAAGTGGTGCAGAACGAGGAAATCATTATTCGCGATGAAGAAGGAAACGATCATTGGGTCAGCGCCAACGCCGCCCCCGTCCGCGATGCGAAAGCCCAAGTCACCGCGGGAATCGTTGTTTTCCACGACATCACGGAGCACAAGCGGGCCGTGGAGAAGTTGCGGGAGAGCGAGCAGCGCTTTCGGGATCTGGCCGAACTGCTGCCGCAAACGGTATTCGAAATGAATCTCGAGGGACGTCTGACGTTCGTGAACCGAAACTCGCGTGCGATGTTCGGGTACTCGCAAGAAGGTCTGGAAGCGGGGCTGAACAACCTGGACATGCTGGCGCCGGAAGATCGCGAGCGGGCCCGACGCAACATGGAGTGCATTGTTCGTGGGGAGAACTTGGGGGGAAATGAGTACGTTGCCCAGCGAAAGGACGGAAGCCGGTTCCCCATCGTGATCTACAGTACACCGATCCTGCGGCAGGGCAGGCCGGCCGGGTTGCGAGGGATTATCGTCGACATCACGGAGCACAAGCGGGCGGAGCGACAGTTGAAACAGTACGCCACCGCCCTGGAAGGCCAGAAGGCGGACGTAGAAGAACTCTACGGCGCCGCCGAAGCGGCCAACCGAGCCAAAAGCGAGTTCCTGGCCAACATGAGCCACGAAATCCGCACGCCGTTGACCGCCGTCCTCGGGTTCACCGACGTCATTCTCGAAGCGAGCCGGGAGCCTCAGGTGCAAGATGCCGCAACGACGATCCAACGCAACGCGCGGCACTTGCTCGGCGTCATCACCGACATCCTCGATCTGTCCAAAGTCGAGGCCGGCAAGCTGCGCATGGACCCGCAGCGATGCAGTCCCGGCCAGGTGGTTGCCGATGTTGTCTCGCTGATGCGCGTCCAGGCCGACAGCAAGCGCCTCGCGTTGCGTGTCTCCTATGCCGGCCCGATTCCCGAGACGATCGAGACCGACGCGGCACGCCTACGGCAGATCCTGCTCAACCTGATTGGCAACGCCGTCAAGTTCACGGATCTCGGCCAGATCGAACTGTGCGTGCGGCTGGCCGACGGCCCGGATCGCGAGCCGCGTTTGCGGTTCGACGTGGAGGACACGGGCATCGGAATGACGGACCAGCAGATGGCCGAACTCTTCCAGCCGTTTCACCAGGTCGATACCTCCTCCAGTCGCCGCTTCGGGGGAACCGGCCTGGGTCTGGCCATCAGCAAGCGCCTGGCCGAGATGCTCGGCGGCGACCTGACCGTCGAGAGCACGCCGGGCCGAGGCAGCACCTTCTCGCTCACCATCGCGACCGGGGCGTTGGACGACGTCCGAATGTCTAGCCCAACGGAGGAAGCCGACGACGACTCGCCGCGGGAAGCGCAGACACTGTCGCGACCGGCGGCGCCGGAACTCAAAGGCCGGATCCTCCTGGCCGAAGACGGACCGGACAACCAGCGGCTGATCTCTATTCTTCTGAAGAAAGCAGGCGCGGAGGTGGTGCTGGCCGAAAACGGTCAAGAGGCCCTCCAGAAGGCTCTGGCTGCCGTTCCCGGTCGGGGGCAAGGGCACTCGGACGAACGCGCGTCGATCGACCTTGTCCTCATGGACGTCCAAATGCCCGTCATGGACGGCTTGGAGGCGACGCGACGGCTTCGGCAGGCGGGCTATGACCGCCCCATCCTCGCGCTGACCGCCCATGCCATGCAGCACGACGTCCAGCGATGCCTGGATGCCGGCTGCGACGCCCACCTGGCCAAGCCCATCGATCGTGAGAAGTTCCTCGCCACGGTGGCGCACTTTCTCCATGCAGGCGAAGCCCGTTCCGCGGAATGCGTCCCTGAAAGTGGCTGCCAAGGAGATCCGCACGACAGGGCGATCCACATGGAAGAAGAATTGTCAGCCGAGGCGGGACCGCCAAGGTCGCCCGGCGAAGACGAGTCGTAGGTATCCCCAGAGGGTAACGATGAAGTTGCCCACGAAGTTGCCCGATGAACCCAAACGAAACCCAACCCCTGAACGTCCTGGTGGTCGACGATGACCCCGCAGCCCTGCGCTTGACTGCCAAGATCGCGTCGTCTGCCGGGCATCGAGTCTCCCAAGCGGAGAACGGGCGTCAGGCCCTCGATTCGATTTTACAGGAGCCGCCGGACCTGGTCATTTGTGACTGGGACATGCCGGAACTGGACGGGGTGGGACTATGCCGGCAGGTTCGAGGGCAACACCTCGCCCAATACGTGTACTTCCTCCTCTTGACGGGGAAGTCGAGTACCGACGACATGGTGGAGGGTCTGGCGGCGGGCGCGGACGACTTCGTGACGAAACCGATCCGTCGAGCCGTGCTCTTGGCCCGACTCGAAGCCGGATCGCGCGTGCTGCGCATGGAGCGACGGCTCCGCACGGTTTCGGAACAAGATCCGCTGACCGGCATCCTGAATCGCCGGGCGTTTCACGAGCGTGTCGTCCAAGAGTGGGAACGGGCGACCCGCTACGGCCATCCCCTCTCGTGCGTCATGGTAGACCTTGATTTCTTCAAAAGGATCAACGACACCCATGGGCATGCCGCCGGAGACGCGACACTGACGGCGGTCGCCTCTCTCATGAAAGACCAATGCCGGCCAAGCGACGTCCTCTGTCGTTACGGCGGAGAGGAATTCTGTGTCCTGCTGACTGAGACGAACGAAGCGGGCGCCGCCCAATGGGCTGAGCGTGCTCGAGCTGCAATCTCCGGGGCGGCGATACCTGCTGCTGACGTGGTGCTCCGGGTTACCGCGAGTCTGGGCGTGGCCGAGCGTCTGGCCGACACGGCGAGCCCGGAGCACTTGATCGAGCTGGCAGATCAAGGGCTCGCCGTCGCCAAGCAATCGGGGCGCAATCGCGCGGTCCGCTTCAGTTCGCTCAACGAGCCGATGCTCAACCCGCAAGACAAGCAGGCGGCCGTTGGACCATTGGACGGCGTCTTGGCCCGTGACGTGATGTCCGTCGCGCTTCTCTGCCCAAACCAGGATGACACGGTTGCGTACGTGGCCGACCTCTTCCTCCAGTTGCGGCTCAACTCCGCGCCGGTCGTCGATGAAGCGGGTACGGTGGCCGGCATCGTGGCCGAGGCGGATCTCTTGACACGGACGGCGTTGGGAAAAGGCTGGGAAGCGAAGATACGTGACGTGATGAGAACCGACGTGGTCTGTTACGATGAAGACACGCCGGTCGAACAGGTGTATCAGTTCCTCTCGCGTGTTTCGGTTCCGCGAATCGTCGTCGTGGACCAAGGGCGGCCGACCGGCGTGATCAGTCGAGCCACGCTGTTGCGGTGGTTCCGCAACTGGGTGGCAACCCATGAGGAAGCCGGCTCCGACGACCGACGGACCTGCCCGGATCGTGAACGCGAGCGCCGCAAGGCCGCGATCATCAAGACCGCCGAGGCGGCCGAAGAACGGGCCGCCGACCTGCGTCGGAGAGTCGTAGAAGAAGACAACGACTTCGTTCCGTGCGTCGTGGGCGAAGCGACCAGACTACAGAGCCTCGTCAATGACCTGCTCGGGCACTGCCGAAACAGCCACGTGCCCTGAGAACGCGTCCACGGGTCAGCGAGCTCCCACGCCGCCGGGGGCACAACGTCCTGACCGTCGCGTGTCTACCGACGGCACCCCTCCGCCATCCGTGTTTTGTGGGCTGCTTCCGTGCCTTCCCCTACTATTCCAGGTACTGCGGCCCGATGACCTCCACGAGCTTGGCGAACTCCTTTTCCAACAGCCTGGAACCGTCCTTGCCGGCCTCCATGCCTTCGTCGCTGAGGATGATCTCCAGGTTCAACCGCAACAACGGCTCATTCCCCGAGGGGCGAACGCAAAGCCACCCGTAATAACCGTCGCCCTTGAACTCCAGCTTCAGGCTGGGCCATTTGACTTCCGTGCCCGGCGGATTCGGCGCCGCATCGTAGCTCGTGACCGGTTTCCCCCCACGCTCCTTGCCGTGCTGTTGGACCGCCTTGACGCACCCTTCCAGAAGCTCGTCCTGCTTGGCTTTGGAGATCGTCCGGTCCGGCAGTCGCATGTCGAAGTTGGTTTCCGGGACGGCGAAGTATTTCTTTCGCCACTCGCAAATGCCGTCGTACAAGTCGAGGTTCCGTCCTCGGAGCGCAAGCAGGTGCTCGATGATCATCAGCCCGGCCGTGGTGCCGCTGTCGGCGAAGTAGAAGCGGGGAAAGAAGTAGTGACCTGAATGCTCGCCGGCAAACACACAGGTCTGTCTATTCTCCTTGCGATACTCCTCGGTGGAGTGGATGCGGAGGATCGGCTTGATCTGGCCGTGGCCCACGGGCGTCATCAGGGGCGTCGCCCCTTTCGACCGGACGAGGTCCGGAACCAGCCGGCTGCACGTCAGGTTGTACATGATCTCCTTGTCGCCGTGCCGCAGCGGGTTTCCGGCGTCGTCCTCGTCGGGCAGAAGCCGGTCGACGATGATCGCCATCACCTCGGAGGGGGTGATGATCTGGCCGTGGCTGTCGACCGCCCCCACCCGATCCCCGTCGCCGTCGAACGCCAGGCCGACGTCCGCCCCGTTGTCGAGCACGTGCTCCCGAACCATGCCCATGTAGTCCGGCTTGACCGGGTTCGGCAGACAGATGGGGAACTCGCCGTTGGGCCGGGCATCGAAGTAGAGCACTTCGAGATACGGGAGCTTGCGGGCGACCTCGCGGAAGGCCAAGGCGCCGACGCCGTTACCCGAGTCGACGACCACGCGCAGCCGGCCCCCGTCCCACTGCCGACGAATCCCGCTCTCGTCGATCACTCGATCGGCATACGCTTCCCCGACGGGGAGCGAACAGGCGGGCTGCACGTCTCGCTCGAGCAGCTCGCCCGTCTTCTCGGCGATGGCGTTCAACTCGGCGCCGCTGATCGACTCAGCGCCTCGCTTGACGATCTTGAAGCCGTTCTCGTCCTTCGGGTTGTGCGAAGCGGTGATCATCACGCCGCCGGCCATACGCTCGCGGCTTCCCACGGCGAAGTAGAGCATCTCCGAGCTGCACTGCCCGACGGACCGGACCGTGGCCCCGTGGTCACTCAGCCCGAGCATCAAGGCCCGGGCCAACGACGGGGAGCTGAGCCGGGCATCCCAACCGACGGCCACCTCGACCTTCTCGCTTCCGCTGGCGCCGGCCCCCCCGAGCACGGTCTCCATCAGGGCCCAGCCCAGGTGGTACGCCACGTCCTCATTCAGGTGATCGGGAAACTTGCCGCGAAAATCATCTCGTTTCTTTATTTTGTCTATATTGCCTGCGTTATGGATTGCCATGTCCGAGTCCTCCCCGTGTTTCTCCGGCGATTGCGATGGCAGCGAGAGGCCGTTCGGGAGAGCGAGCCGCGCATTGCCAGCCCGTCCCTCGAAAGCCCTCTGCGGTCACATGTTAGCTAAATATAGAGAGATACACCGGCCGTGAAAGGGGGCTGCCACGGTTTCGCGCTCGCGCGGCGTCCCTCCGGAAGCCGTCGCATGGCCGGCGCGATCGCAGGATCGTGCTCTCGGTGCCCGCTACCGCCGCCTGCGGACAATCCCGGTCAGCCCGGCCAGCCACAAGGGGACCACGACCCAGCTTATCGCCGAGATGACCAAGGCGTACATTCGATAGGTCACGTGAAGTCGTGGACAGCACAAGAGCTCGGGCAGCTCCGCAATCGGGTTGGTCGATGCGACGTAGTACGGGTCCGCCTGAATGAAGCGGAACATGGGGAAGTGGTAGCGGAGCGCCACGTGGAGGGTCGTCTCCCACGGGATCTCGGTGACCGTCAGGGGTCGGGGCTCCTCCGGGCTCGATGGATGGTACGTGACGAGCGAATCCGGGCTCGTGAAGAAAAACGCGGTGAACAGGAACGTGATCAGAATGAACCAGAACAGACGCGACGGCCGGGCGCCGTACCCCATGGGAATCCCCAGGATCAGCCACCGAAACCACCGCTCCGGAAGGTTCCGGCCGAGGAGCAGGTCGCGCTTGGACATCTCGATGTACACGCGTGCGGCCTGGCCGTCCAGGCCCTTGTTCAACAGCAGCCGCTCCAGGTCCAGATAGGTGCTTTTCCGGAAGGGCTGCGTCCGTTTGAGGAACTCGGTGTACTCGAAGGGCCGGCCGGGCAGCTCCAGGTCGGCCAGGATGATGCCGTCGGCGTGGATTCGGTCCGGGATGGCCTCCTTGAACTGGAGCTTGGAGACCCGGGCCCGGTCCAGCCTCAGTTTGGCCCGCGCTTCGCTCGATTCCCGCTGCCCGATGAACAGCCGAAGGAAGAACACCAGAAATTCGGCGCAGAAGGCGAACGGGCGAGCCAGCCAGCCGGCCAGCCCACGCAATTGGCTGGAAGCCCCGAACAGCCGTCCGTCGAGGACCACGTCTTGTGCCTGGGCGCCGGTGAGGATCATTCTTCCGTCGACCTGGAAATGGCCCCCGACTCGCCTGCCGCCGTCCTCCGGGTGCTCCAGGCAGCGATCCTCGTCGGAGGCGCACACCAGCGGGCCGTTGATCACGGTTCGTTCCATGTTCAGGTCCCCGTGGATTCTGGCCCGGTCGAACTGGACGGCGCACTGGACGTTCGCCGCAAAGGTACGAACGTCGCCGTGGACTTCGGTGAAGTGGTTTGCCTGGGGGCCGCCGTAAAGACCTCCGGTGATCCGAGCACTCTGAAGGTTCAGCGCCGGCCCGGCAACTTGCTCCGGGGGCGCCAGCCCGATGTGGGTACCCATGAAGACCACCTGCCCGTCGATTCTCGCGCCCACCAGCGAGACCGGGCCGTGAATCTCGGCGCGATAGCTGTGCTCGGCGCTCTTGCTTTCCACGGCACTACAGAACAGGTCGCCGACGACGTCGGCGTCCCGGAGATTGAGCTCGCCGGGCACGGGGGCGACGTCGGGGAACTGCCCTTCGCGCCCGATCCGGACGCCGTCGAAGAAGACGTCTCCGCCGACCGACGTCCCCCAGAGCAGGACGGACCCGAGAATCTCGGTGCGATAGCTGTATCCGACGGTCTCGACGCCCAGGGGGTTGCAGTAGACGTCGCCGGAGATCTCCGCGTCGCTCAGATCCAAACGCCCGGGAATCGCCGGCACGTCCAGTCCTTGGGCCTCCCGTCCGATCTTTGCCCCTTGGAAGGCGACGCTGCCGCCGACCCTGGTCCGCAGGAGGGAGATGGGCCCGAAGACCTCAGCGCGGGCGTTCTCCACCGCCCTGCAATAGACGGAGCCGCCGATGATCGCGTCCTGGAGGATCAGCTTTCCGGGAGCAACTTGGTCGTACTTGGAGCGGGCTTTCGGGCCGATCTTGATCGCGTCGAGGACCACGAGTCCGCCGACCTCGGCCTCGAAGAGCGAAACGACGCCGAGGACCTCCGTACGATAGCGGCCGTTCGGCTGGCAGAAGAGGTTCCCGTCGATCCGGACGTTTCGCAGATTCAGCTTGCCCGGGATGGGAGAAGTGTGCTCGGAGCCGATTTCCCGTCCGATCTTGACCCCGCTCAGGCAAACGTCGCCGCCCAGCGTCGCTCCGTAGAACGACATCTCGCCGAGGATCTCGGTGCGGTGCTGGTCGGTCGGGTTGCAGGAGACGTGGCCCTCCACGACGGCACTTGCCAGCGAGATCGCCTCGCAGCGGTCGTTGGCTTGGGACTGCCCGCCGATCTTGGCCCCGTCGAGGCGGACTTCGCCCCCGATTGCGGCGCCCGCCAGCGTCACGCGGCCGAGGATCTCGGTGCGTCGGCCCTGTCTCGACTTGCACGAGAGATGCCCGGCGATTCGGGCAAGCTCCAGGTCCAAGTCGCCGTCGATCTTCACCCCTTCGAATTCCGCCGACGCGCCGACCGACGCTTGGGTGAAACAGAGCCCGACCTCCGACTCCAACAACGAAGCGCTGAGCAGGCCCGAAACCTCCAGGTGCGCGAAGTTCTCCGCAGCGACTTCCCGGACCCCTTTGCGAATCTTCGCGCCGGCGAGCAGAAGCTGCCCGTCGATCCGGACGCAGGAGAAGCTCAGCTCACGCTGGAACTGGCAGCCGGTCAGGTCCACGGTGCGGGCAAACCGCGATTCGCTCAAATCCACGTGTCCGGTGAACACGCTGTTTCGGATCACCAGCTTGTGCCCGTAGTCCAGATTCGGCAGATTGAGGTCCCCATGGATGACCGCTCCTTCGACTTCCACGGGCTGACCGCTGCGAAGTGCTTCGAGCAATTCGCGAGCCGGGTGCGTGCGCTGTTGTTCGGGATCGGTAGGACGGTGCATCCATTTGAGAGGCTGCGGATCGGCCATGGCGATGACCTCCAAAGGTCTGCGAGAAGCCCACGAGAGGGGATGGCGGAGCAACCGCTTGCGCCCGGGGGCGACGGCCCCTATTCGCTGAGTGTAATACGCGCTCGGGCGACAATCAACACTCCGGAGATGCCGAATGGGGGGTGCCGAGCGCGGCACGGGGCTTGCAAGGCAGCAGACGGCCAAAGGGAGGGGCACCTCAGGGGGGCCCCGAATGGTCCTTCTGGATGCGGGAGACTACCGGGGACCCCCCTCCAAGAGGTTGCTCAGCCCGTCTCCGGGAGATACGTCGGCATGCTCACTCCCCGGAACGGCTGGAACCGGCCCCGGACCTGACAGAAGTGCAGCTCGCAGTTTCTCGCACCCCAGGCGTACAGGTGGCGGACCAGCTCGTCGCACTCGACCGGCACGACGAACACGACCCCGCTTCCGCGAAAGCGGTCCAGGGCCCTGGCGATCAGGGCCCTTGCCTGGCCCTCCGTTCGCGTCACCAAAGGTCCCAGCATCGAGAGCGCCGGATGCTTCACGGAGAAGAGGAAGCCCTCGACCCGGCTGCCCGGCTCCTCCCACACCAGCGCGTCCCAAATCCCTTCGCCGTTTTGGATCAGGTACCCGTAGTCCTTCTCCCGCGTGATCCCGGCGACCTCCATTTCCAGCGAGGCCATCGCCGCCACGTCGTCCGCGGCGGCCGGGCGCACGTGCTCCTCGCCGGGCGCCTTCCGCTCCAGACCCGACGGCGGAACGGTAAGGATCATGTCCTGGTACGCGGAGCGGGGCACGAAACCCATCCGGGTGTAGAGCGAGTACGAATCGAGGTTCAAGGCGCTTTGCACCAGGCGGAGCGCGGGGTGGCCGTGGGTCTCCGTGTAGTCGATGACGTGGGCCACCATCGCTCGGGCGACGCCCCGTCCAAAGTAGTTCGGATGCACGTTGAGGATGCCCAGCGTGACGTGCTGAGGCCGGGGGTGAAAGAAGCACGACCCCATCAGGCGCCCGGTCCGTTCGTTCTCCGCCACCACGCCGCAGCCCGGGTCCAGGGCCTCGTACACGTCGAAGAAGACCTCCGTCGAGGCCGGGCCCGCGGTGAACGTCTTCGACATCCCGTGCACTTCATAGTAGTAGTTGAGGGAGACGTAGATCAGCTCGGCCACCTCGGACCGGTCCTCGGGCTCCATCGGTCGCAAACGCATCGGTTCCATGAACGACTCCTTCGCCGGCCGGTGAACTCAGGCGCGTCGACGAAAACGCGCCGAATCCACGCCTCGGGGATGAACTGATTATGCGGTTGGAGTATGCTGGACGCAACCCGCTTGCGGCCGCGTCGCCGTGCCGGAATGGTGTTGGTGCTTGGCAGGAGGTTCGTGGAGATGACGTACTCGCGGTGCCTTGGGTTCCGGTGTGTCGCCGTGGCCGCGGCTCTGGCGGTTCTACCGCCCGCCTCAGCTCAGGAAGTCGCCACCGAGGCGAAGCGGGCGTTCGACTTCGAGGGGCCCACGGTCTCGTTCCACGCCGATTTCCCCGGCGCGCGGCTCAGCGACTGCACTCGCGGGAGCGAGGCGGAGTACGAAGTCCGCATCCTGCCCGAGAACACGCCGATCAACAATAGTGCCTGGTACGCCTTTCAGGTCACGTCGAAGGCTCCCCGCACGATCACGGTCCGCCTGACCTACGAAGGCGGCACGCATCGCTACCATCCCAAGATCAGCCGCGACGGCGCGGGCTGGACTCCGCTCGGGCCCGAGGCGTACACCCGCGACAAGGCCAAGGGAGAAGCCACCCTCCGGCTGGACGTGGGACCCGAGCCCCTCTGGGTCGCCGCCCAGGAGCTGGTGACCGGCAAGGAGCTGAACGCCTGGGCGGACAAGATCGCCGGCCTCGATTTCGTCCGCAAGGGCGTCCTCGGACGTTCCGTGCTCGGCCGTCCGATCTACAAGCTCCAGACCACGGGGGCGGAGCCGTCGCGATGCGTGTTCATCATCGGGCGCCAGCACCCGCCGGAGGTCACCGGCTCGTTCGGCCTGATGGAGTTCGTCGAGACGCTCCTCGGCGATACGGAGCTGGCCGAGCGGTTCCGCGCCCGATTCCACCTCGTCGTCGTGCCGCTGGTGAACCCGGACGGCGTCGATGCGGGCCACTGGCGCCACAACATGAACGGCGTCGACCTGAACCGCGATTGGGACAAGTTCGCCCAGCCGGAGACGCGCGCCCTGCGCGACGAGATCGATAGGCTCCAGTCGGACCGCGGACGCCGCCTCTACCTGTTCCTCGACTTCCATTCCACCCAGCGCGACGTCTTCTACACGCAGCCGGACGACGCGAAGACGTTCCCCGAGGGCTTCACCCGAAAGTGGCTCGACGCGATCCAGGCGCGGTTCCCCGACTACCGCATGCACCAGGTCGGCTCGCACGGCACCAAGCTGAACACGTCGAAGCGTTGGGTGTATCAGGTCCTCGGCTGCCCCTCGATCACCTACGAGCTCGGCGACCACACCGACCGCGCGCTGATCCGCCGGATCAGCCGCGGCGCGGCCGAGGAGATGATGCGCCTGCTGGTCGCCGAGGTCGACTCAACGAAGGACCGGGCCGCCTCGCGCAATCCCTCACACAATCCCTCACACGTGCCCTCGTTCCTATTGAGCCTTGCACAGCCAGTGAACGGAGGGCTTCCAACGGACGCCCGGGCCCCACAGAGCCCGTCCGCGTCGCGTGATCCTTGGCAAGGCAAACTCCAATGGGCTCTGCCTGATAGATGACGTCTGCCTTTGTGCGCGCAATCTCGAACGTTATCCACCGCTCCCTCGATCGCCGCGCGGCCCCGTCAAGCGAACCGATGGCTGTCCGCCATACTCTGACGACGAAGCGCTTCCCGAAGAAACGTGCCCAGCCCGAATCACCGGGCTTCTTGAACACAGGATTGCAGCTTCGGCTTCGCGAACTGCAATCCGCAATAGGTTAGATGGCATTCGCGGGCCCAACCCGCGCTAACCTGGTGCATTCAGGTGAAGTAGCTGTCGAAGGTGAAGTCGCCGGGAATCTCACGCTCGCAAACCCAATCGACCAACTGACGGAACAGCTTGGTGTGGTCGAAGAACTCCTCGCCATCTCCACAAGGCCAATTTGAAGTCTGCAAAAGTCCAGTTATCACTTCCGCGGAGCCCTGCGGCTGCCGAGGAAAAAGAGC
>Ga0307378_10005238_pt1 | contig 18142 bp, 13 predicted proteins | sample UN1MG_FD_202238 | JGI IMG/M metagenome (GOLD analysis project Ga0307378, IMG submission 202238) | Soil microbial communities from Risofladan, Vaasa, Finland - UN-1 | ecosystem: Environmental > Terrestrial > Soil > Coastal area > Acid sulfate soil | place: Finland: Risofladan, Vaasa | collected... | reverse complement strand
TCAAGTGGCTTCGGGCCCGCGCCAAAGCCGCCGAAAAGGCGCTCGATCGACTCCATTTCAGCGTAGCAGAAATTCGCGCGGGCCGAATGACCGATAACCTTGGGTTTTTTTTGGGGAAGGTTTATGAGTGGGAGCTGGAGCGTGATACCGCGGGCCGGGAGCTTTCCGAGGCGACAGCCGAGGGGCAAAGGGTTCAGCGTGAAATTTTTGACGAATAACGAGCGCGGCGTTTTTTGGGTTCCACGTCTTGCGCTCCCCCGCGCCGTGGTCTGGTCCGCCCGGCGTGGGGTTTTTTCGCATTCGGTGGGGCGTTCCTGCCGAGGGCGGCCGTCGTTCGCGGAGGCGGTCGTCTCTTGAACATCGGGCCGGCCCGTGGGCAGGACACTCAACCGGGGGGTAGAGTGGGAACCACGGTTCCCACTCAGGCCCCCGGCGGCGGGGCTGGCAAAGGGGTTGACAAGCCCGGCCGGTTCGGGGAAACTGGGGGCGTTATGAAACCGTGAGGGTGAGTGATGCGCCAACAACATCACGGGGCGAAGGCCCGACCGCTTGTCGCGCGACTCCAAGCTATGATCCCGGTGGCGGGGGAGCAAGGGCGTGCGGGCGTTCTCACGGACGCCATAACGCGAGTGGTCGGGCCTTCGCCTGTTCTTGCCCACGCTGGGCACGGAGAGAGACCCATGTTAGTTCTTTCTCGAAAGGTGGGCGAGTCGATCATCATCGACTCGCCCCGAGGTAATGTGACCGTCAAGGTCATGTCAATCCGGGGGGCAACGGTCCGGTTGGGGTTTGAAGGCCCTCGGTCTATTTCCATTGCCCGCGACGACGTCAAAACCGATTGGTTGGGGCGGGTCGCCGCAGGTATGGCTTCGCACCAGGGGGAAGGGGGGTAAGGGCATGTATCTCGTCACCATCGACCCCGACGGCTCTGCCGAAATCACCGTGGGCGACGGGCCGCTAGACGACTTCGTCGACGTGGTCGAGCGGCTGGAAAAAGAGAACGCCACCCACGCCACTGTCACGCCTGCGGGCGACGGGTGGCGTACCCGTGCCGCGCGCGTTGACCGACTGCTGTACGACGTAGGTTTCGACGTTTCGTGATACCTTTGCCCTGCCCGTCGCCCCGGACTCGCACCTGGGGCACGGGTGGGGCGTTGTGCGAGAAAGGAACCCAAGATGATAGCGACCACCCAACACGACCCGATCCCCGCCGCGGCATACGTCCGCTACTCCACCGATCAGCAGGACGGATCGGACGAACAGCAGCTTGACGAGATCCACAAGCTGGCAGAGCGTTCCGGCTGCAAGATCGTCTTCACGTTCTCGGACGAGGGGATCAGCGGCGACTCCGGCCGGGAGCTGCGGCCCGACCTGTCCAAGATGCTTGACGCGGCCGCGGACGGGCGCTTCGAGGTGTTGCTGGCCTGGGATACCTCCCGGATCGGACGGCAGGATTGTATCGAGGTCGGAACCCTGCTTGGCGTTCTCAAGACGCAAGACATCACCATCAAGACTTGCCGGGATGGCGACTTTGATTTGCGCAATTCTCAGGATCGGATCAGGTATATGTTCCTCACCGAGGGGAACAACACCGAAAACGTGCGCCGCGCCTACAACACGACGCGCGGCCTGATCCGCAACGCCAAGGCCGGGAACCACAACGGTTCCCGTGCCAACTTCGGCCTGGACCGTGCCCAGTTCGCGCCAGACGGCAAGCTGGTCCGCCGTCTGGCCGTCGGCCAACGCAAGGACTGCAAGGACCACGTGGTCCGCCTGGTGCCCTCTGAGAACGTCGACGCGGTGGCAGCCGTCCGGTATGCGTTCCAGCGGTTCGGCACGTCAGACGTGACGCTGAGGGGCCTGTGCGGGGAATTGGAGGCCAAAGGCTACCCTTCCCCCGCCGGTCGACGCTGGAACCACATGACGCTGCGGTCGATCTTGTCGAATCCGTGTTACCGTGGCGTTTCCCGCTGGGGACAGAACTCCGTCGGCAAGTACCACCACGCTTGTGGTGATGACATCGTCCCCGCCAACGGCCACCGTGGCGCCAAGCCGGTTGGCGACTGTATCATGGTGGAGGTCTCGGATGGGCTGGTCGAGGACGAGCTATTCGATCGGGTGCAACGGCGGTTGAAGCAACGCAAGCGCCGTCCGGCCCCTCGGTCCACGTTCCCGCTCTCCGGGCTGGTGGTCTGCGGCAACTGCGGTTCCATGATGACCGGGAGGACGATCAGGCAGAAGGGCAAGAACGGCAAGCGGTACACCTATGTGACGTACACCTGCAAGCGGTACATGGAGCTGGGGCCCGCGTCCGGTTGCGGCAACTTCCACGTCCGGGCGGACCGCTTACAGCGTTGGCTTGTCCAGGCCCTCCAGGAAGCGTTCCTAGGCCCCGGTCGGGACGAGCTGGTCCTACGCATCAAGCAGGACTTGGAGGCACGAGGGAGCCGCACAGGCGACGACGTGGGGCGTCTGGAGCGACGGTTGACGACGTTAGATCAGGAGATCGTCAACCTGGTCAAGCTGGCCCGGATCACGCCCGACGTGGCGGAGGTCGCTTCGGAGTTGGACAAGCTCCAGACGGAGCGCGAGCGGGTCAAGGCGGAGCTGCTGAGGGTGGCCGGGACGACCACACCCTCCGACGTGGAATCCGAAGCCCGGCGGATAGCCGATCAGGTGTGGCAGCTTGGGGAGGCAATGCAGAAGGCCAAGCCGGAGACGCTTCGGGAGTTGATCCGCCAAGCCGTCTCTCGGATCGTCTGCCGATTCGAGAAGGGGGCGACCCGCTGCAAGCTGGTGCAGGGCAAAGTGATGCTGCGGCCGTCCCCGTTCTGGCAGTTTTTATCCGGTAGTGGCAAGAACGGCACCATGTAGCACCTCCCATGGAACCCCAGCGCATTCACCATGGAACCCCAGCGCACTACCCCTCGGGCCCTAGCGCACTTGCGCGCAGTGTTAATTGGGCATCACGCCGCAACAAGCGAAGTGCGCTCGCGGTAACTCGTGGGGGTAGTGCCCCTCATAGGTGGCGAAGTCGGGGCCGCGGCCGAAGTGACCGTGTCCAAGAATGAGAGGGGAGTAGGGAGACGGGAGTAGGGAGTGAGGAGTGGCGAGTGGGGCACGACGTGACAGGACGAAGCTCGTCGGGTGCCACTGCTGGCTTGTCCAGCAGTGCCCGACCTGATACGATGTTCACCATGAGAAGCGTCCAGCCACATCGCTGGGGGTGCGTTGCTGCTCGCGGATGAGCCGGCAGGCCGAGGGAAGTAGAAAGAAAGCGTCAGTTCGCTGATTGCCGTGCAGCACTGCTGGACAAGCCAGCAGTGGCACCCGGCGTGGCGGTACCCATGCCTTCAACAAGAATGGGTGGTTTTACGCACCCTACGGCTACTGGGAACGAGAACCCCGGTGAACCGGGGTCATCCGGCAACGGGGATTGTCGCCGCGGCCACCCCGGCGTAAACGCCGGGGCTATCACCGCCTGCGGCGGAAAACGGCCCTGAACGGCCGTCGGCTGCGGCGAGTTGGGGTCGGAGGGGACGCGAAGCGTCCACTCGTGCGTTCCCACGCGAAGCATGGGAACGATGCACGGGTTGGCGGCGACCGCGGCTAGTGGAAGTCGTCCCAGTCGCCGACGGTGATTTTGAGCTGGGACTCTTTGCCGTCCCGCCAGATCACGAGGGGCAGCTCTTTGCCGATTTCGGTCAGGTGCATCATGTCGACCAGGTGGGCGTCGTCCTCGATCAGCACGTCGCCGATTCGGAGGACGACGTCGTTCGGCTGGAGGGTGGCTTCGGACGCGGGGGAGTCGGGCCAGATGCTGGCGACGCGCGCCCCCATCGTCCGCGGCAGGCCGGCCTGCGCCGCCTGGGCCGCGTCGAAGTTGTTGTCCAGGTTGACGCCCAGGAACGCGCAGTTGACTTCTCCGCTTTGGATCAACTGCCGGGCGACCAACATGAACATGTTGACGGGGATGGCGAATCCGATCCCTTCGCTGCCGCCCGAGTTGCTGGCGATCGCCGTGTTGATGCCGATCACCTCGCCCCGCAGGTTGATCAGCGGTCCGCCGCTGTTGCCCGGATTGATGGCCGCGTCGGTTTGGAGGAAGTTTTGCAGGCGGACCCCCGACTTGCCCAGCTCCAGGCCGCGGCGGCCCTTGGCGCTGACGATCCCGTAGGTCACCGAATAGCTCAGCCCGAACGGGCTCCCCACGGCCAGCACGAAGTCGCCGATCTCCATGGCGTCGCTGTCGCCGATCGGCGCGGCGACCAGATTCGGCGCGGAAACGGCCATCACGGCCACGTCGGTTTCGACGTCCTCCCAGACGCGCTCGGGGTGGATCTCGCGGCCGTCGGCGAGGTGGACGTTGATCCCCTCGGGCTTGGCGCCCGCGATCAGGTGCCGGTTGGTGAGCACGTAGTCGTCGTCGTTCAACTGGACCAGCACGCCGGAGCCTGCTTCTTCGACTTGGCGGGCGCGGCCGTACTGGGGCGCGTGCTGCAACGCGGTTCGGTCGGTGACGTCGGCCTCGATATGCACCACGGTGGGGCCGAGGAGCTTGGCGACGGTCTTGACGATCGCCGCTTGGGCCTGGAGGACCTCGGCCTGACTTCTCAGTTGCTCGTACAGTTCCGCCCGTTTGTCCGCGGAGACCGGTCCGCGGCGTTCCATCGCCGCTTGGATCGCGCTTTGGGCGAGCGCGACCCGCGACGGCGTCGGGTTGGCGAGGCAGCTCAGGGCCAAGCCGAAGAGGATGAGTGGGGCGAGAGGGTTCCGCCGAGTGGGCGAAGCCGGTCGTGGCATGGGAGACTCCTCACAACAGACAAACCGGCCGGGCCGCTGGTGTCGCGGCGCAGCGGGACGGACACGTCGCAATGCCGCCACGAGGAGAGGGAAGCCGGTACGAGCCAAGTGCAGATCCGGCCGGCAGTATACCAGTTTGCGCGCGGGGAGTGGAGACACGGCGGCCGGTCGTCAGGAGACGTCCAGCTCGATGTCGTTGATCGACAGATCGGTGTCCTGGGAGCCGGTTTCCAGAAGACGGCCCCAGTCGACGTCCATCCGGCCGGGAGCGCCCTCTCGCTCGGCCTCCCGCTGACACTTGATGCACATCGTGGCGTAGGGCAGCGCGTTCAGCCGCGCCATGGGGATGTTGCATCCGCACTCCTCGCAGAGCCCGTATTGGCCTTCCCGCATCCGTTGCAGGGCGTTTTCGATGCGGGCGAGCTCGCGGCTTTCGACCTCCGCAAGCTGGGAGCTGATTTCGTCCTGGACCGAGTCCAGGGCGGCGTCGACCACGTCGCCACCCTTTTTGGCGCTCAGTTCTCTCAACAGGCTGAGGTCTCCGGCCAGGGCCTTGCGGAGCGCGTCGCGTCGCGTGATCAAGACCTTGTGCATGTTCAGGATCGCTTCTTGGCGGTTCTTCATCGTTGTACCTTGTTGTCCGATCCTGGCCGCGCTGAAGGATGCGCCCCCCTCAGATGAGCCGTTTTCGAACTCCCCTTCTCTGCCACTTGTTGACATGAAAGCTGGAATGACCCCTGCCGTCGGAAGTTCCGGGGTCCCGACAGCAACCAAACTATAGTACGAATCTGGAGTCTGGGGGTTCCAAAAAAACCGGAAACTCGCCCCGGCCGCCGGGGTCGACCGATAGCCGTGTCGCAACTTGTTTAATTTCAAGGGATTGTGGCCAGTATCCCGTTTCGCCGGGCCCTGCCGTCCCCCCCCTTTTTCTCTGCCTTTTCTCGACCCGGACAAGACACTTTCGGCCCCCAATAGACCACGATTTTCTCAGCCCCAGAAGGCCCCCTTGAGCTTCAAGCCCCGGAAGATCCTCCGGACGGAACGTGGCCGTGGCCGTGTGCCCGAAGTCGCTATCGGATAATCGACAAAACCGGCAGAGATATGCAGCCGTTTTCCCCAATCCCGCCCGGCCAACCACGCCTGAAAGGGCCTCCTTTGACTCGCCACAGACCGTAAGCTAAATCCTCTAAGAGGTTTAGCGCCGGCGGCGGCGTCCGACTGTCTCTCGGGAATGTCGACGCGGGGTACCCCTGCCGGCTGGTTCTTGCCTGGGTGGATGATCGTGGTTGGCATCGCCGCTTCCTCGATTCTGGACGTCGCGGACCAGGAATTCGTGCTCCGGGTTTGCGGCTCCCCTCGTCATGGACAGATCGTGCGGCTTCGATCCCCGAAGTGTACGATCGGCTCCGGGCCCCGCTGCACGCTCCGGCTCCGCGCTCGCGGCGTCCAGCCCGTGCACTGCCTGGTTCTTCGGGGAGCAGCGGGCACCGTGATCCGCCGCTTTGCCGCCGACACGCGACTCAATGGCCGCGCCTTCCGCGACGCGAAGCTGGTCCCGGGCGACCGCCTCAGCGTCGGCCCCGTCGAGTTCGAGGTGCTCGACGCCGATCAAGTGCCCGACCACGAACCTCCTATTCCGCCTATTCCTCCGATCCCCGCGCCCACGCCTCGGCCGGCCGAGGCGCCCGAACGGGAAGATCTCGGTGCCCGACTGGCCTCAGCCAACCGCCTCGGCCGCGCAAGGGCCCGGCGCCTGCTCCGAGAGCTTCGGTCCGCCCGTCAACAGATCGCCGAGCTGGAGAAGCAGCCGGTGACCGACCGGACCCGTGATCCCGAGCAACAACGCGGTGTCGAGGGACAAACCGAACGACTCGATCACCGCCTGCGAGAGCTGGACGCCCTGGCGAGCAGACTCTCCCACCGAGAGCACTCCCTTCAACAGAAGCAAGAGGCGGTCGACGAACAACAGCGGACCCTCCGCGAACAACAGGCGCTGGCCGAACAAGCAGAGGCACACCACGAGGAACAAGAGGCACTCGGCGACCGACGGACGCTCCGCGAGCAACAGCGCGCGCTCGACGAGCAGCGACAGGCCCTCGATCGCGAGCAACAGGCCCTCCATGAGCGGTCGGAACAGCTCGACCGGGCACAAGCCGACCTGAAGTCCCAGAGAAACGTGTTCGACGAGGAACGTCGCCGCTGGGACACGGATCGGGCCGCTTTGCAGGTCGACTCGGGCCGGCAGGTCGAAGAGGTCGAAGCCCGTCTGGCCGAGTTGCAGGCCCAACGTGAAGCCCTCCAGCAAGACCGCACGCGATGGGAGAACGAACGCGCCGAGGAACAGCTCGACAAGCGGGCTGAACAGGCCGACGCCCAACGCCGGGCACTGGACGCCCAGCGACAAGAGATCCAGCACGCCCGCGATCGTCGGACCGCTGAGCAGGACGAGGCCCGCAACAAGCTCGAGGCCGAATCGGCCGAGCTCGAACAGCGACGGGCGGAGTTGGACGCCCGCGAGGCGAAGTCTGGCCAGCGCCGCGCCGAATTGGATGCCCGTCAGGCGGACTTGGACTCCCGTCAGACGGACTTGGACACGCGTCAGGCGGAGTTCGACAACCGCCGGGCCGAGTTGGACGACCGCCGGGCCGAGCTGGATTCCCGCCACGCGGACCTGGACTCGCGACACGCGGATTCGGAGTCGCGTCACGCCGAATTGGAGGCCCGCCAAGCGGAGATGGACGCGCGTCAGGCGGAACTGGACGAACGGCACGGCGAATTGGACGCCCGTCGGGCCGAGTTGGACGACCGTCGGGCGGCGTTGGACGCCCGGGAGTCGGAGATCGACGAAGAGTGCCGACGGTGGGAAGCCGCCCGGGCCGCGGCCGACATTGGGCCCGGGCAGCCGTCCGGCGAAGCCGACCAGGAGGAGGATCTCCCGTTTGAAGAGCCGTCCCAGGGGTCGCCGGAAAGCAGCGACGAAGTCCTTCGCCGGATGGGGATAGCTCGCTCATTCCATGACGAGGTAGAGGAAGACGAAAAGGAGGAAGGCCAGTCGCCGGACGCCTCCGAGACAATTCAACGCGCCCCTGAAACGCCCGCCTCACCGCGCCTGTCGGTCGAGAAAGAGGACGAGTCGATCGACGACTACATGGCCCGGCTGTTGGACCGGGTCCGCGCGGGCACGGGCCGTCCCGGCGAGCCGAGGGCGTCCGTCCCCTCGGTCCCTGCCGCGCCGGCCTCGGCGCCGTCCGCATTACCCGCCCCGGAAGCCACCGATTCGCCGCCCCAAGCGCCCGCCCCGAAAACGCGCGAGAAAGGGGAGTTCTTGCCTCGGGCAGTCGCTTCGGTGAAATCCGTAAACCTAAGCGCCATGCGCGACCTGGCCAACCTTTCCGCCCGGGCGGCCATCAATCGCCACGCCCGAAGCCGACTGCTCGGCCGGGCGGCCAACAAGCTCCTTGTCACGATCGTAGCGCTGGCCACCGGCACGATCCTCCTCTGGATCTGGTGGGCCAAGACGCACGACCAGGTGACGCTCTACGCCGCCGTCGCCAGCCTCGTGGTCGCCCTGGTCTGGCTCGGCCAGTACGTCCTGCTCGGCGGCTACGCGCTGCTCAACCGACCCGGCCGCTCCAAGGAAGATAAGAAGGGCGACGAGGAAGAAGCGGACACCGGGCAGCAGGCGGAGTAGCACGCGCGGTGGCGTCGTGACGGAACGGATGCCCCGCGCCCTCTCTACTAGAACCCCCTCGCCGCCTTGATGTCGTCGAAGTCGCGGAGGTGGTACTCGATGCCGACGTAGTCGAGCACGCGGCAGAGGGCCCTGAGGGCGACGCCCATGCCGTCCGGGCCGCTGTAGCCGCCGAATTGGCCGCCGCCTTTGACGTGCGGCTCCAGGTCGAGAAACACGCCCGGGATCCCCCGGCGGCGGAGCTTGCTCTCCATCTTGGGGAGAACGGCGGCCAGGTCGCGGAGGATCGCCTCGTGGCCGCTGTCGCCCTCGTCGGAAGGGACGAAGTTGGCCAGGGCGTCCTCGTCGACGTGGCCCCGCTTCTTGACCGGCTTGGGATGGTGATAGTCCTTGATGTGCAGCCAGCCCAGCCCCGGCTTCATCGCCTTGTACTCCTCGAACACCTCGCTGCCCGTGTACCCCTGGACGAGGATGTTGGCCGCGTCGAAGATCAGCACCATGGCGGGGTGGTTCACTTGCCGGTGGATCTCGGCCAACAGGCGGCCGGTTTCGCCCACCAGGTTGGGCTCGACCTCCAGCCCGAAGGTCAAATCGGACCGGTGACACGCCTCGGCGATCTGGCCGAGCCGGTCGACCGCCTCCGCGAGGTGATCCTCCGGCTTGGTTCCCCGGGGATGGTAGAAGGAGAAGCCGCGGATCAGCTTCGTCTCGAACGCATGGGCCAGCTCGCAGACCTTCTTGACCTCGCGGTCCAGGTACTTCTTGAAGGGGACATAGGCGTTGTGGGTCCCGTCGTCCACGTCCAGGAGCTTCACCTTCCCGATGGGCGAGCCGATCGAGGAGACGCAGAGCCCGAAGTCGTCCTGCATCCGGCGGATCTTCTGGATCTCCTGCTTGGTGAGCTGCATCGCGTTCTTGGTGCCGCCGCCCACGTCGACGAACCGGATGCTGTAGTACTGGAGTCCCAAGGCGGCAAACGCCGTAAACTGCTCGACGGCGGTCTTGTCCTTCTTTCCGGCGGCTTCGTCGGCAAAGCCGGACAGAATCACGCGGGGCGGGCCGGGCATGATGGTATCCATTCTCAGGCTGGAGGTTCTCACGGGCCACGACAGGAAAACGCTTGATCCGTATTGTCCGGCTAGTGGTCCGTTGTGACAAGGGGGCGGCGCGGGGCCACTTGCGGCTTCGCCCGATTCTCCCTCGTTGTTTGGGCAGTTCTTCCGGCCGTCTGCTTACCTCGCCGGAACGAAGGGGAGCGAGTTCTCGATTCAACTCGCCGGGGCGTGCAGCGGACCGCACTGCCCCAACATCTCCGCCCGCGCCCCCCGTTGGGGGGTGCTATTCGATCTCCGAAGTGGAGGGGCTCCTAAGCCGAGCACCCGTCCGATGGGGTGACGCACTGCTCCGAGATTGCGTCGGAAGCGTGTCTCGCATGCTCGTTCGCCACGCGTTCACGGCATTTTGACTGCTGAGATGTGTATTTCGGACCGGCCGCTCCTCGCGAGCCACATCGGGCGGCATGGTCACCGTTTCCGGCTGGAATACGGAGGTATCTTGACACTCCCGGAAGACCCGCTAGGTTGTGGGGAAACCGATTTTCCTTTGATAATATATCGCTACTGTCGCCACTGCGCTGAAGGTATGGTGGCAGGTTGTTCGAAACGGTTTGAAGGACGGGTCACGGATGACGGTGCGGCTAATGGGGAAATGAGCGGTCTCTATTGTGAACTCGCGTGGAAAGGGTAATGTGGGAAACAAGTCATGAGCGACCAGTATGTCGACTGCAAAGGGATTCGGTGTCCCATGCCACTTGTAGAGATTAGCAAAGCGATCAAGGGCATGGCACCCGGTGAAACGCTGGTGGTTGAAGCGAGCGACCCGGCATTTGAAGCGGACCTGAGGGCCTGGGCAAGGAAGACGGGGAATATCCTGGTTGAATTTGCAGACGGAGACGTGCAGAAGGCCGTCATCAGAAAGGCATAAGCTGTGGGAGGATGGCAATGAGCGATACGACAGGGGGATCTGGTTCTTCGATCGACCCTTCTCTGAGGAAACTCATTGAGGAAATTGTCGAGAAGAAGATCGCAGATCGACTCGAAGCGGTTCAGACAACGGTAGGCCAAGTCCAAAGTCGGCCGGAGTCTGCGGAAACCGAGGAGGTCGCGGACCGGGTATCCTTGCTGGTTTTCAGTTGCGACATGGACAAATTGTTGTGTGCATTCATTATCGCTGCGGGAGCGGCGGCGATGGGAATGGAAGTCTCCATGTATTTCGCGTTTTGGGGACTTGTGGCGGTCAAGAAGAAGACGATTTTCAGCAAGAAACCCTTTCTCAAGAAGATGTTGGCGGCCATGCTTCCGTCGGGCCCGAGACGGGTTGGCACGTCGAAGATGAATATGCTTGGCATCGGGCCCGCGTTTTTCAAAATGTTGATGAAAAAAGAGAACGTAGAGTCCCTTCCGGCATTGATCGACCAGGTCCGCGAGTTGGGCGTGAAGCTGGTCGCATGCACAATGTCGATGGGGGTAATGGGCATGAAAGAGGAAGAACTGCTCGACGATGTGGAGTACGGCAATGTTGCCACCTATCTGGAGGAGGCGAGCAAATCGAAGGTGACCCTTTTCATCTAGCCATCGGCCCAACGCAAGCGAGCGGTTTTCGCAAGCGCAGACTCTGCAGGTGACGGATCCAAGTGGCCCCGACACGTGGTGAGCGGGTCGTTGAGTTCGAGAGAGCCGCACAGGGCCGCGGACGCAAAGTCTGGAAGCCCGGAACAGAACACGAAACGGAATTCGATCATACGCGACGAGAGCGTAGCGGCAAATATCCGGCGACCGGGACAACGGTATCGTAGAGAGTGCATGAGCCCTGAGATAAGAAAGACAAAATGAGCGTGGTGTCAGAGAACGCGCTGATTATCACGGCAGACTTCTCCTTGGCGCAAGCGATTCGGCGATTTCTTGCCGAAGCCCAGGGCTATCGGTTTAAGGTTACTCAGGCCAAGTGTATTGATGAAGCACTTGCTCTTCTCGGCAAAGGGGGCGTGGACGTCATTTTGCTCGATCTGGCGTTGCCTGAGTGCGGGAGGCCGGACGGGAGCTTACAGATAAGCAAAGCCGCGCCACACATTCCACTTGTTGCATTGGTTCGTGGGAATGAGGCGGGCCGCGGCGCAGAAGCGATGCGGAACGGTGCGCATGACTTTCTGGTCAAAGGGCAGATGGACGTCGGTGTGTTCGAGCGGTCGTTGCGCTACGGGCTCGAGCTCAAACGCTTGGAGCACGAACTGCGGAGAACGACAGAGGACCGGGCACGGGAAGCGGCCGAGCGGGAGAAGGCGAAAGAAAAGCTGAGACAAACGAACGAGGCCCTGGCAGCGGCCAATGTTAACGCAGCGGACGTGATGCTGGAGCTTGAGGAAACCAACAAGGCATTGAAAGAAGAATCTGCCGAGCGGATGCGAGCCGAGGCGGCCATGAGGGAGGCCAAAGAACTGGCTGAGGAAGCCAGCCGTGTCAAGGGCGCATTCCTGGCGGCGATGAGCCACGAAATCCGTACTCCCCTCAACGCGGTCATCGGCCTCACCGGACTTTTGCTGGACACCGCGCTGGATCCCGAGCAGCAGGATTTCGCCGATACCATCCGCCGTAGCGGCGAAACGCTATTGGCCCTTATCAACGACATCCTCGATTTCTCAAAGATTGAGGCGGGCAAGATCGACCTGGAAAACCAGCCCTTTGATCTGAGGGAGTGCGTCGAGTCGACCCTCGACCTTGTGACGGTCCAGGCGAGGGATAAGCGCCTGGACCTGGGCTACTGGATCGATCCGGACGTTCCGGCGGGCATCGTAGGTGACGCAACGCGGGTGCGCCAGATTCTGATGAACCTGCTTACCAACGCCGTGAAATTCACAGAGAATGGTGCGGTCACCGTCACCGTTTGTGTATCCAATTTCACGGAGCGCAGCGTGTACATGGACTCTCCCCAACAAAGCTCGGGGACAACCTATGAATTGCAGTTTTCCGTTCGAGATACGGGGATAGGCATTTCTCACGAAGGGATGGGTCGGCTTTTCAAGCCTTTCAGCCAGGCCGATCGAAGCACCAGCCGCAAGTATGGCGGAACCGGCCTGGGACTGGCGATCAGCATGCGGTTGGCCGAGGAGATGGGTGGCAAGATCTGGGCGGAGAGCGAAGTGGGCAAAGGCTCCACGTTCTGTTTTACTATCAAGGCCATGCCCGCTGCCGAGGTGCAGGGCTTGGCTTTTGACGGCCAGGAAATCATGCAAGACAAGGTCGTCATGATCGTTGACGACAACGAGACCAGCTTGGAGATCGTCACGAAACTGTGCCAGTCCTGGGGTATGCTTCCCCGTCCGACCACGTCCGCAATGGAGGGGCTGGCATGGCTCCGCGACGGTCAGCGGTTTAACTTGGGCATCTTGGACATGCAGATGCCGGAAATGGACGGTCTCACTCTGGCCGGGGAAATCCGTCGGTGCCGCGACAGCAAGCAGCTACCCTTGGTGATGCTCACCTCCATTGGAACCGAGGAGCGGCCGGAGCCGGCCGTCATTGCCGAGGTGCTGACCAAGCCGATCAAGCCCTCTCATTTGTACAACGTCCTGTTGAGCGTGCTTACCGGTCAGCCGGTTTTTCTCTCTGCCCGCAGGAGATCCGACCGCAGTCAGCTCTTCGACCCCGAGTTGGGTAGAAGGCACCCTCTCCGCATCCTCCTGGCCGAGGACAACCCGGCCAACCAGAAACTGGTGCTCGCCTTGCTGTCGAAACTCAATTATCGAGCCGACGTGGTCGCGAACGGCCTGGAAGCGCTTCAAGCGCTGGAGCGACAACGCTACGACGTGGTCCTGATGGACGTGCAGATGCCTGAAATGGACGGCCTGGAGGCGACGCGACGCATTTGCCGGCGCTGGCCAAAAAAGGAGCGGCCGAGGCTGATCGCTGTAACAGCCAATGTGATGCAGGAAGACCGGGAGGAATGCCTTGCTGCCGGCATGGACGACTATATCACCAAGCCGATCCCCCCCGAGGCGCTGATTAAGGCATTAAAGGATTCGCCGCCTTTGGGAACGGACGTCGCAGAAACGCGGCCGGCCGGGGCCGTGGCGGAAGCGAACGGACCTATGAGGCAGGCAGAACGGGCTTCCCCGCCACGGAGCGAAGACACTTCGTCTCCTGAGTTAGAATCGCAAGGGAACTTCGATTCGACGGCTTTGGACAGGCTCTGCGAGATGACGAACGCGGAATTCGTAGTCGAGGCTCTTGACGATTTCGTCGAGCACGCGCAAGGCTTTCTCCAAACGATGCGCAGGGCCCTGGCAGAGGGGCGGGCGGAAGAACTCCACCGTGCAGCACACACGCTCAAATCGAACAGCGTTAGTATAGGCGCCACGGCGCTGGGCGATGCTGCCAGGGAACTCGAAGCCCTGGGCAAGGCAGGTCGGTTGGACGAAACATCGGTGGCCAAGCTGGAACACATTGCGGCGGAATTCAACCGGATACGCCCCGTCATTGAGCAGAAACGAAGCCAGTGGCAGAAAGCAATCGACACGTGAAGAGCGCCGCCGATGTCAACCTCCGGTGCCATATTGTCGGGTAATGTGGAATTCAAGTTCTCGGAGAGGCGGGACAAGCACCATGGCGCAGGAAAAGAGCCGGCTTCTGGTCGTCGATGATGACCTGATGAACCGGAAGACGCTCACGCTTTACCTCCAGAAGGAAGGCTACCTCGTCGATACTGCGGAGAACGGTCAGCAAGCGTTGGACAGGTTGCGCGCAGCGTCGCGGCCTCAAGGCCCGCAGGTGTTCGACCTCATTCTGCTGGATCTTGTTATGCCGGGCATGGACGGCATCGCGGTATTGGAGCGCATTAGGGCGAATACCCAGTGGCGCCAGATCCCGGTCATCATGGTCAGCGCAGTCGAAGAGACGAAGAGCATGGTACGCTGCATCCAACTGGGCGCCGAAGATTACTTCTTCAAACCTTTCGACCCGATCCTCCTGAGAGCGCGCATAGGCGCCTGCCTCGACCGGCGCGCCTTCTATCGCACTCTTCTGGAGACCCAGGAGCGGTTGACGCATGAGTTGACTCAGGCGGCGGCTTACGTACGCTCCCTTTTGCCCGATTCTCTTACCAGCGGCCCGGTCAAGGCCGATTGGCGGTTTCTGCCTTCTGCGCAGCTCGGAGGAGATGGGTTCGGATATCACTGGTTGGACGCGGATCGCCTGGCGCTCTATCTTCTGGACGTTTCCGGACACGGTGTCGGGGCGGCACTGCTGTCGGTATCCGTGATCAATATCCTGCGGGGACAATCGCTTCGCCGAACCGACTTCAGCCAGCCTTCTCAGGTCATGGCGAGGCTGAACGAAACGCTCCAGATGCACGAGTCCAGTGAAATGTTTTTCACAGCTTGGTATGGGGTGTATCAGCAAAGCAATCGAAGTCTGACCTTCTCCTCAGCGGGCCACCATCCGGCCATCCTGGTTCCGCCTGAGCGCGGAACGTCCTGTGCCGTGGGTACAAGCGGCTTTCCGGTCGGCGTAGTCGGCGGCGCGGCATACGATGCCGAGACCGTGAACGTCCCCAAGGGTAGTCACCTATATCTCTTCAGTGACGGCACCTTCGAGTTTCTCACGAAAGAAGGCCGCTTCTGGACGTTTGAAGAACTGCGATCTTTTCTGGTCCAGCCTCTTGATCCCGCACGCAGCGAACCGGAACGGATTGAACATGTCATCAGAGGTCTGGCTGAAGGCGAGTGCTTTCGGGACGACTTCTCCCTCCTGGTTTTCAATTTCGATGAATGATCCGGCTGGCAAGTCCTTATTCAGCCTTGCATAGCCAATGAACGGAGGGCTTCCACCGGAAGCCCGGGACCGAAGGGACCGGTCCACGTCGGGTGATCATTGGCAATGCAGACATCAATAAGAGGGCGCCAACGGTGTATTTTCCGGCGTCACGATGAAGCTATCTTCGCGTCGAGCCGAGTAGGACTCGAACCTGCGGCCTACCGGTTGACCGTTTCGGTAAGATCCGTCCATATACCCTGACCGCAGGCAAGCGGGGAGAGGGATTGATTGCTGGAGGGCTTCTGACGCCCCGGCTGCCGGATAAGCCGAGTCTCGGCTAGATCAGAACATTACCACCACGTCGGTGGCGAAGGTGAACTGGTTCTTGCTCTGGCCGCCGTCGAAGGGGAACTCTCCGGCCAGGTTGCGGGAGCCGCTGTAGACGTCCCAGCGGGCCTCCGGGCGGACGAGGACGTTGGGCTTCGGCTTCCAGTTCAGGCCGATGGTCACTTCGCTGAAGTTTCCTTCAAAGCCGGGGGCCCCCATCCAGCCGCGGTTGTTGGGAAGGTTGCCCAGCCCCGCGACGCGAACCCCGTCGTCGTCGCGGAACCACTCCACGCGGAGGCCGGCCGACCAGCAGGGGTTTATCGTGTAGAGGTAGTACTGGACTATCGAATACCACTCGGCGTCCTCCTCTCCGGCCACGCCGTTAAGGAAGCCGACGTTGTTCTGGATGACGTAGAGGGCCTTCTTCGAAAGCTGGTGCTTGAATACGAGGCTGTGAACATATTCGTCTCGCAGTCCCTCGTCATCATTCGGGCCGACTTCCACGGCATAGGCCAGCGACGTCCCCTTGTCCCGGCCGGTCCAGATCAGCCCCCCCTGGAAGTTCAACTCGTTGTTGTTGTCCTCAAACCGGCGGACGCCGCGATGGAAGCCGGCCAGGGCGGTCCATCGGTCGGACAGCGGGTACTTGCCCATCAGGCCCGTGATCAAAAGCGGTTCCGTGTAGCATATGGTGTACGAGTGGGAATAAAAGAAGCTGCCCATTGGCGGGATCATCTCGTACCCGAGGATGCCGCCCATCCGGCCGATCTTGACCGACAGCTTGTTGATGGCCGCCTCCAAGTAGAACAGGGGTATACCCAACCCATAAAGCTGATCCAAGCCGTTGATCTTGTCTTCCAACCCTTGACCCTGACACACTGCGAAGCGAAAGTCCGTTCCATAGAACAGATCCACGCGTCCGCCGACGTCGACGCCGCACCCGCCCGTGTCGCAAGGCCGCTCAAAGCTGAGCCATACCTGGTGCATCTGGAACTCGCCGTCGCGGTCGTTCATCAGGATCGGGCCGTTGAAGCGATCGGCCGGGTCCTCGGCGTTAAACGTGATGCCGGCTTGAAGCCAGCCGCTCGCCTTGATCCCGAGACACTGCAGAACGCATGGCTGAGGCAGTTTCCAGGGATCTCGGGCCAGCCAGCGGCCGAACAGGCCGCACTGGTCACAGCCGCAGGGATCTTCGCAACCGCTCGAGCACGGGCCGGTAGCGGCCGCGCAGGGGACATCGCAAACCGTCGCGGCCCAAGCCACGCGCGCCGAGAGAGTTCCCAGCAACGCAAACCCCAATGCCAACCTTGCGATCTTCATGATCGACTCTCCTGGGTCTGAAAAGGACAGTACAATCCGGAGAAGGTTTAAGGCCCAAGTGGCACTGAAAGGGCGTATGGCACCCCCCGGTTGCTGGCCCCACTTTGGCAAACGTCACGAAGTTACTTTGGCAAACGTCACGAAGTTACTTTAGCAAACGTCACGAAGTTACTATCGAACCGCCAACAGGCTGCTGTTCGATAATTCCACGATAACGGTCGCATCGGCTGGAGGGGCCGATTCTTCGAGGGCCTTCAGTAGCGATTGGGGGAACCCTGCGGGGCGAGTTGGCCGAAAGCCAAAATGAGCCCACAAGACAACAACGACAGTCGGCGGAGACAAAAAACGCCGCGGGAGGGTTTCTTGTGGCCCCGGCGGCACCTCTTTCGGGGTAGGTGGTCGGCCGACGTGACGCCGGGGCGACGCGCTGGCGCGAGATTGCGCCGGAAGCGTGTCCGGTCAACCTCGCCTCCCACGAGTCCCTGGGCGTTTCGAAAGATGAGATACGTTCTTCGGCCTGCCGTGCCCGCCTAGGGCGTCGTTTCGGCTTGCCGCCTGTCTCGTCCGAAGTACGGAAGGCGTAATCGACAGGCAACCGGGGAGTAGCAGCGGCTCCGAGCTTCCGCAGCCTCAAAGGGCATGGCGTGATCCCGATAATGCCGATCAGGAACATTCAGTTCATCCCGCGTGGGCAGCGTGAGAAGGCGATCCGGTTCGTCATGGACTTGCCGTCGCGGTCGCCAGTGATGCGTGTTGGTCGACGGTCTCTTTGCTCGTCGAAGAACCTGCACACGCGGTCAGCGTTTTCTTGACAATCGAAGCGGAGTATGGCGACAATAGTGCCTGAGTTGTTGCCTCAGTGGGCGCTGCATGCCTCCGAGGCTTGTAAACGGTACTCGGCGGTCATGTTGGGAGGAAGGGTCTGGCGATGTGTGAACACTGCACGCGAAGGGAGTTTTTGGGAACGGGCGCCGTAAGCGGGTTGCTGCTCGCGGGTGCGACGTGGACGCATGCGAGGGCTTCCGAGTCGCCGCCTTCGCAGCCGCGCGGCAAATCGCGGATCTGTGTCGTTTTCACGGGCACCCCCCAGCCGGAAGATCGCAACTGGGGCGCCGACGCCAAGCAGATCGAGGCGATGACGGCTCGGCTTGCTGAAGCGGAAAAGAAGTTGGGAAACGTCGAGCTGGTGGTGGGG
>Ga0307378_10005237_pt1 | contig 18143 bp, 15 predicted proteins | sample UN1MG_FD_202238 | JGI IMG/M metagenome (GOLD analysis project Ga0307378, IMG submission 202238) | Soil microbial communities from Risofladan, Vaasa, Finland - UN-1 | ecosystem: Environmental > Terrestrial > Soil > Coastal area > Acid sulfate soil | place: Finland: Risofladan, Vaasa | collected... | reverse complement strand
GCAAGCTTCCGCGGGTACTGGGACTACGACGGCGGCGGGCTGACCGACATGGGGCAGCACTACCTCGACCCGGTGCAGTACTTGCTGGGTAAGGACGAGACTGGGCCGGTGGAGATCTCGGCCGTGGCCCCCTGGCCGCCACACCCCGACGCGGTCGGGCTGTGGGAGTCGGTCACGATGAAGTACGCGGATGGAGACACGATCATTCTCAACAGCGGCGAGTGGGGCCAGCCGGACCCGGCCGGGTTGCCGTTCATCGAGGGGCCTAAGGGCAAGGTGTACGACAACTACCGCACGGAGCCGGCGGGGCTGTTCGACGAAGTCGCCGGGCTGCCCGATCCCGAGCCGCTGGTCGATTTCGAGACCGCCGTCCGCACGCGGCAGAAGGCGGGCGGGAACGAGGTGCCGGCCCACCATTCGTGCACGCTGGTCAACCTGGCCGCGCTCGCCATCCGGCTCGGTCGGCCGTTGAGGTGGAACCCGGATAAGGAACAGTTCATCGGCGACGAGCAGGCCAACCGGCTCGTCGATGTCCCCATGCGCTCACCGTGGCATCTGTAGGGAGGGGGTGAATGATGAACACGAAAGCGAACGTTGCCATGAAGCGGTCACCAACAAACGCCCCATCCGAAGGGTTCAGGGTTCAGGGGTCAGGGTTCGGGCTTCAGGGTTCAGATGTAGCGGCCGGGCCCCGTCCCGGCCGTGCCTCTCGGGGTCCAGATGTAGCGGCCGGGCTCCGTACCGGCCGTGCCTCTCGGGGTCCAAATGTAGCGGCCAGGCTCCGTCCCGGCCGACGGGTGGCCCATCGCTTCAGCGGTGGGGAACACGAATCAACCCACCGGGTGGCACGGCTGTGTCAGCCGTGCTCTTCCACAAAGTCCCGAAGGGACGACCTGAATGTAGCCCAGCGTGCAACGCTGGGATCAGATAACCTCACGCGGCCATCGAGTCCCAGCGGGACGAATGAAACTTCAGCCGTCCCTTCGGGACTAGCCGCGTCGGCGCGTCGCCTCCGTCCCAGCGTTTCACGCTGGGCTACTCTCTTGCGGTCCCTACGGGACGCTCGGATGGCGAATACGCATTCTCTGAAGGGGTGTAGCGCCGTTCTGGTTGTCATCTGTGGCATCGTGCTGCTGGGCGCGGTGCAACTCGCGCGCGCGCAGGATGCGGCGACGAAACTCGACGCGCTGCTGGAACGGGTGTCCTTCAACAACGCCGAGAAGCCCGAGACGCTCGGCAAGGAGTTGGCCGAGCTCGACGCCGCTTACCTCGCCAAGCTGTGCGACATGCTCATCGAGCCGGGCACTGGCGACGACACCAAGCCGCGCATGGCCCTGCACGCACTGACGTGGTACCTGGGCTCGGCGGGCACTGCCGAGCAACGCGACAAGTATATGGACGCGTTATGCGACGCGCTCGAAACCGATACCCCGCGCGAGGTCAAAGCGTTCCTGATCCGCCAACTCCAACTCGTCGGCACCGACCGCGCGGTTCCCGCGCTCGCGAAACTGCTCAGTGACGACGACCTGTATGCCGACGCCGCCCAAGCCCTGCTCGCCATCGGCGGCGACGAAGCTGCCCGGGTCTTTCGCGATGCGCTCCGCCAGAGCGTCGGGCGCCAGCGCGTCACAATTATTGACGCGATCGGGTTCTTGCGCGACGGGCGCGCGGCGCACCTACTGGAACGGGTGTTCACCGATGACAAAGCGAGCCGACTGCCCGCGTTCTCGGCGCTGGCCAGCATCGGCGTCGAGGGCTTTCAGGCGCTGGCCCCCGGACCCCTCCCGGGCGACTCCTGGTACGGACAGTGCGTGGTCGTCGCGTGGCTTCTGGAGGGCCTGGAACGCTCGGCCGAGAAGGGCGACGCATGCGCGGACTCCGCCGCGCACGAGTTCGCGCTGGGGCTCGGGCCCCCCTCGCTTTTGGAGGTCCACCAGAAGTGTGCGGCATTATACGCTTTGGCAAGGGTCCAGGGTGCTGACGCCGTTGGCCGTGTCGTCGAAGGCATGTCGAGCATGAATGCGGAGCTACGCGCGGCGGCGATTGAGACCGCTGTCCGGCTGTCGGGCCGCGGAGTAAGCGCGGCGTTCGTCGATGAACTGCTGACGACGGAATGTTCCGATGTTCAGATTGTGATCCTGAACGTACTCACGCGCCGAGACGATGTTATGGCTTTTCTTCCGGCCGTCCTTGCGCTGAAGGACGAGAGCAAAGACGTCCGCTTGGCGGCCGTGGAGGCACTCGCCGCGCTCGGAAGAGAGACAGCCGTCGAGCCGTTGGTGGAGTTCGTCGCCACGGATGAGGGCGACGAGCGCAAGGCGGCCGAGGACGCGCTGACGGGATTGCGCGGCGACGACGTGCCACGCCGAATCGCGAACGCGATCGCCGGGCAACCGGGTAGGACCCGCGCGTTGCTGCTGCACGTCCTCGCCCGTCGGCGGGCCAAGACGGAGCTGGACACGATCTTCAAGTTCACCCGCGACGAGGACGAGGACGAGGAGGTGCGTGTCAGCGCGATCGAGGCCGTCGGAGAGCTGGCCGACGAAACCGCCGCGGCGAAGCTGCTGCCGCTGTTGCCCGGGGCGGACTGCGAGCCGGTACGCGAGGCGCTCGAGACGGCGTTGGCCGCGGTGTGCAGCCGGGGTGAAAGTCCGGCCATGCGCTGCCGGCCAATCATCGATGCACTCGCGCGCGACAACCCGCGCGATTACTGCTCACTGCTGCGCGTCCTAGGCCGCATCGGCGGCGCTCCAGCGCTCGAGCGACTGCGCGAAGCGGTCGGCGACCCGCGGCCGGATGTGCAGGAAGCCGCCATCCGCAGCTTCCAGGAGTGGCCGGACGCGACCGCCGCCAAGCCTATGCTCGAAATCGCGCGCGGAACGAAAGAAACCAAATACCACGTTCTCGCGATGCGGACCTACGCCCGGCTGGTCGGCCTCGATGCAGATCGACCGGCCGAAGAGACGCTGGAGATGTACACCGCCGGCCTGGACGCGGCCCGGCGACCGGAGGAGAAGAAGCTGCTGTTGGGCAAGCTGGCCGAGGTCAAGCACGCCCGCGCGTTCGACGTCCTCAAGCCGTATCTGGACGACGAGCAGCTCCGGGCCGAAGCGGGCTCGGCCATGATCGGCGTGGCGCGCGGGCTGCTGCCCACCGGGTGGGCGCCGGCGCGTGAGGCGCTGGAGCAGGTGATCGCGGAGGTCAACGACGAACGCGTGCGGCGACACGCGGAAGACGTGCTCAAGGAGGTCGCGGAGCACGAGGACTACATCACCGGCTGGCAGGTCAGCGGCCCCTACCGTCAGGGCAACAAGAAGGGCAATGAGCTATTCGACGTTCCGTTTCCGCCGGAGGACCCCGACGCCGAGGACGTCGAATGGAAAGAGCAGCCCGTCACTGATGATCCCGCGCGCTACTGGTTCATCGATCTCGCGCGCTCCTGCGGCGGCTCGCACCCGGTCGGGTATCTGCGGACGTACTTGTGGTCGCCGAAGACGCAGCAGGTGCTGCTGGAGCTCGGCAGCGATGACGGGATCAAGGTCTGGCTCAACGGCGCGGTGATCCACGCGAACAATGTCCCACGCGGGTGCGACCGTGCTCAGGACAAGGTCAAGACCAAGCTGAACGAAGGCTGGAACGAACTGCTGCTGAAGATCACCAACATCGGCGGTGCCTGGGCGGCGTGCGCGCGTGTGCGGGCACCCGACGGTTCGCACCTGGAGGGTCTGAAGTTTGATGCGCAGCGGCAGCCGTGACCGCTGCGGCGCGGTGAGTTAATGAGCTTCAACACATCGGGAGGATGGAAATGCGATGCGCGAAAGCTTCGACGTTCTGCTTGCTGTCACTGGTGCTCCTATGCGGGTTGAATACGCCAGTGGCGTGCGCGCAGCCCACACCTGAGCAGATCGAGAAGATCAAGGCCGCAGCGCCTGAGAAGGCGACCGCCAAGCCGGAGAAGCCGCGCAAACTGCTGATATTCAACCTGTGCAAAGGTTTCCGGCATGGGGCAATCCCGCTGGGTGCCAAGGCGCTGGAGATCCTGGGGGAGAAAACCGGCGCGTACGAGGCGGTCGTCAGTGAAGACGTGTCGATGTTCCAGCCGGATAAGCTGCGGCAGTTCGACGCGATCTGCTTCAACAACTGCACCGGCGAGCTGTTCGACGACCCCGCGCTCAAGGAGAGCCTGCTCGAGTTCGTCAAGGGCGGTAAGGGCATTGTCGGCATCCACGCCGCCACGGACTGCTTCTACAAGTGGGCCGAGTTCGGTGAGATGATGGGTGGCTACTTCGACGGCCACCCGTGGAACGAGAGCGTCACCGTCAAGATCGACGACCGCGACCACCCGATCAACGCCGCCTTCGGTGGTAAGGCGTTTGAGATCGCCGACGAGATCTACCAGTTCCGCGATCCCTATTCCCGCCACAAGCTGCGCGTCCTGCTCAGCCTCGACACCAGCAAGACCGACATGACCAAGCGCGGCATCAAGCGCACGGACGGCGATTTTGCCGTCAGTTGGGTGCGCCAATATGGCAAGGGCCGCGTGTTCTACTGCTCGCTCGGGCACCGCAACGAGGTCTTCTGGAATCCGGCAATCCTTCGGCACTACCTCGACGGTATTCAGTACGCGCTGGGTGATCTCAAAGCCGACGCGACGCCTAGTCACGGGCCAGACGCCCGCGCCACGCAGTTGAAGGAAACCGGTTGGGCGGAGCTGTTCAACGGCCAGGACCTGGCCGGCTGGAAAGGGCTGGTCGGCATTCCCAAGACGCGCGGACAGCTCAAGCCCGAGCACCTCGGCAAAGCGCAGGAGGGCGCTGATCGCAAAATGCGGGAGCATTGGAAGGTCGAAGACGGCGTGCTCGTTTTCGATGGAAGTCACGAAGGCTCGCACCTCTGCACGGTCAAAGACTATGGTGATTTCGAGCTGCTGGTGGACTGGAAGATCGAGCCCGGCGGCGACAGCGGCATCTACCTGCGCGGCTCGCCGCAGGTGCAGATCTGGGACGTCACGCAGCACCCGGAAGGCTCGGGTGGACTGTACAACAACCAGAACCATCCCAACCAGCCGCTAAAGGCCGCGGACAAACCCGTCGGCGAATGGAACACGTTCCACATCAAGATGGTCGGCGAGCGCGTCACCGTCTACCTCAACGACGTGCTCGTTACCGACGACGTGGTGATGGAAAACTACTGGGAGCGCGACAAGCCCATCTACCCCACCGGACAGATCGAGCTGCAAAGCCACGGGAGCAAGCTCTATTTCAAGAACATCCGCATCCGCGAAATCCCGCGCGGCCACCTCGGGGACGCAGGCCTCGCCGGCTGGATCCCGCTCTTCAACGGCAAAGACCTCACCGGCTGGACCTGCAAGCCCGGAGCCTGGGCAGCCGAGGACGGCGTGCTGACGCGCAAAGGCGGCAGCGACATCTGGACGGAAGGACAGTTTGACGACTTCGTGCTCGACCTCGAATTCAAGGTCGGCCCGGGGACGAACAGCGGCGTCTTCTTCCGCACCGGTGACATCCGCGATTGCGTGCAGACCGGGATCGAAATGCAGGTCCTCGACTCGTACGGCAAGGAGACCGTCGGCAAGCACGATTGCGGAGCCATCTACGACTGTCTGGCCCCGCGCAAGAACACGGCCAAGCCGCCGGGCGAGTGGAACCACGTCGTCCTGACGTGCAAGGGGCCGAAGATCAACATCGAGTTGAACGGCGCGCAGATCATCGACATGGACCTGGATCAGTGGACCGATCCGCACCAGAACCCCGACGGCAGCCAGAACAAGTTCAACACGGCCTACAAGGACATGCCGCGGATCGGCCACATCGGTTTCCAGGACCACGGCAAGCCGGTCTGGTACCGCAACATCCGCATCAAGCGGCTGGACTAGGTGCGCGGCAGGTCGCGGGTCTCGGCCAGTCTGGGCTCCGGCCGAATTCGTGTCCCCCACCGCTGAAGCGATGGGCCACCCCGCAATTCGGGGCGCACAACAGAAACCCATTCGGTGGCCAAATGCAGACGCTGCGACCGACAATCCCCGAAGACGTGCCGCGGATTCTGAAGCTGATCGGCGAGGTCTTCGCCGAGTACGGCTGCGTGCTGGATGCCGAGAATGAGGATACGTACCTGCTGGACCCGGGGCCGTACTTCCGCGAACGGGGCGGGGAGTTCTGGGTCGTGGAGGAGGTCGGGCAGATCATCGCGACGGTCGGCGTGCTGTTGCACGAGGACGCCGGCGAGCTGAAATGCCTCTACGTGAACCGCGCGTATCGGCGACAGGGCTGGGGTCACCGGCTTAGTGAAATGGTCTTGGACTACGCCCGTCGGGCCGGAAAACGGTGCATGATCCTGTGGACCGACACGCGTTTTCTCGACGCGCACCGACTCTACCAGAAGATGGGCTTCACGCAGCGTGGGACGCGCGAGTTGCACGATTCGAACAACACGGTGGAATACGGCTTCGAGCTTGACTTGTCGGGGGCCGGACAGCCGGGGCAGACAGAATGACCAAGCGGATCACGGTGCGGACACGCGGGCAGGGGTTGCACGAGGTTACGTCGGAGATGCAGGGGGTGGTTCGGGACGCGGGCTGCGACGAGGGGCTGTGCACGATCATCGTGCAGCACACGTCGGCCAGTCTGATCATCCAGGAGAACGCCGATCCGTCGGCCCGCCGCGATCTGGAGGCCTGGCTCAACCGGCTGGTGGCCGAGGACGATCCGCTCTACACGCACACCGCCGAGGGCGCGGACGACATGCCCTCGCACATCAAGGCCGCACTGACGGCGACGACGCTGTCGATTCCGGTGGTCAATGGGCGACTTGGGCTGGGGACGTGGCAGGGCATTTATTTGTGGGATCACCGCCGCCGGGGCTCGTCGCGCCATCTGCTGGTGCACGTGACGGGATAGCGCGCGGCTTGGTGCACTGCCGTTCGCGCCTGTCTCTATTCAGATCCCCGTACAATCGGCGTATAATCGCCGTTATGGGTTGGCTGACTCTCGCACTGGCGGTGGGGACCGTGCCGGCTTTCGGCGAGGTGGAGGCGGCGGGTGTACGCATCCGCGTGCATGTCCGCGCAAGCGAGTACACGTACGAGGTGACGAACACGGGACGCGATCCAATCACGCGCTTCGAGTTCGCCTTCACCAGTGGGTACAACTTCACGCCACCGGACGGCTGGGAGAGCGATCACGACGGGGGCGTATTCCGCGCCTGGACGCAGCGTAAGGGCGATGCGATTCACCCTGGGCACACGGGGCGATTCTCGTTACGCGTCAGCAGCCGGGGGGGTGTACTGGGACACGTGCGTGCCCGCGTGGAGACGCTGTCCGGCGAGTCGGTGACGCTGTGGAACGTGTGGGGGGCGGTGCCGGAGCCGCGCGGCCACGTTCTTCTGGTGGCGGGTGTCGCGGGGGCGATCTTCGTGCTTCACAGCCTGCTGCTGGCCCGTAGCGATTGTCGAAGCGGCCGCCGAGCTACTCCCCCTTGAGATCCGCGCTGTCCGGGAAGTACTCGGCAACCAGCACGGGCAGCGCCTCGCTGAGGAGTCTCTGGCACACTTCCAGCGCGTAGGGCCGGTCGCGCTCCTGCGCGTATGAAAGTATTGCCTCGATCTTGCTGAAGTAGACGTATCGGTCACCGGGGCGCCCAATGATCCAGCGGACCTGATCGCGGCGGCAACGGAATTCCCCGTTCGCGCAGAACACGTAACCAGTCAGGCCGTGCGTGCCGACTTTCTCGAAGTCCACGACGCGCACCGGTACGGGGGGGTGGTTGGGCCCCAGCCCGGGTACGCTGAGAGCAACGCTCGCGATGTTGCTCACGGTGATGCCGACTTGGCGGGCGCATACTTCCGGTGTATGGGGAACCGGGTCACCCGGGTTGCTGTAGTAGGTCACGAACAGCGTGATCTGGAGGTCCCGGAAACCCGGGGCTTTCTCCTCCAGGCGGCCCCAGAATAGCTCTTCGGTGCCGATATCCTCGGTGGGCAGCTCCACCGGACCGGAACCGGCCGCCGCTCGGAATGACTCGAGCGCCGACACGTCGAACTCCGTCAGCGAGCGGCGCGGCGCGATGGGGTGCTTGGCGTAGCGGTTCGCGAGCCATTCCATTGCCGGTCGAAGTCCGAGCGCGCTGGCCGAGATGACCGCCGCGCAAGTCAAGAAGAGCGGCGACAGAAACGAACGATTAAGTGATAGACCCAACCGGAGCATGGTCTTGCCCGTCAGCGGGATTCACGTCTTGGGCCCCTTCGCCGTCGTCGGCGTCCGACTCGGAATCGACGCGCACCAGGACCCAGCATCCAAATGCAAACAGAAGATACGCGAGCAATAGCGATATCGTCGCGGCAACGGCGCGCGGCACGGGGTTGACCGGATCCGGGCGGGTGTAGATCGCGATCAGCCCCCAGCACACAATCCGCAGTAAGTTGCACAGTAACGAAATCGGCGCCGCCGCCAGAGCCAGCAGCATGATCTGCCACACCGGCCGAATCCGCGTGAACACAACGAATACGCCGATGGCCACGTAAGCCGTGAACAGCGAGGCCCCGCGCCGCGGCTCACCGAGCGCGATCGTTCCATGCTGGTCTTTGCGGCTGAAACTCAAGTCGGGGCCGTCGCGCTGAACGTCCACGCCGGGCAGTTGATCGAGCGCGAAGCGCGTGGCGGACAGAGTGTACGTTTCAGGCCGGATGATCAGGGCTGCATAGGCGCGGGGGGCGACGGGGATACTCAGCAGGAGCAGCAACAGCATGGGCAAGCACAGCTTCAGCACGCGCCAACCGCAGATCGCCAGGATGATTCCCGCCACCACGGCGACGATCACCGCTTGGCGCGGGTAGCTGTAGCTGCAAGGCCAGATGAAAACGGCGTGGAGACCGAGTCCGAACAGGAGCAGCAGGACACACCCCAGACCGAACCGCGCGTGAGGACGGCGGCGAGCGCGCTGCGCCGGCGGAGAGCCAGGATCAGTATCGCGACCGGAACCACCAGCCCGTGGGCCCAATCACTGTTGCCGATGGCGGTCCGGGCAACGCTTCTGAACTCGGGCCAAAACGCCCAGACGAATAGCCCCAACAGGATCAGCACTTTGGCGATCGCCACTCGGGCGACCGGCCCGTGTTCCTGCCGTCCGGCAACGCTGACTGTCTGTTGGCCATCCGGCATTGCGACTGCGTTCCACCGTTGCGGCGCGGGGCGGCCACCCCGGCGCCATGCTAGGGGACGTAATATGCCCGCGCATAGCGTCCGGAACTGAACGCCCACCAGTGCCCGAACAGAAACCGTTTCCTGAATCGCTTGGCATCAAACACGATGTACGAGTCCTGTTCCCATTTCATCAGCTCTGCGATGACTTGGTCACTCTCGGGGGCGGTCACCAGGCGTGGCGAGCGTTCCCCCGGATCGCTGTCGAGGTCATACTCGAACACTTCCCCACTGCGCGGCCAGTAGAGCCACTTTCGCGAGCCTTGAACGTACCCCAGCGGGCTGCCTTCAAACCACGTAGAGAAGCACAATTTGCGATCAGGGTCCGACGGGGTCATGGCGTTCCGGCCGTCGAAACCCGCCTCTGCAATGCCGTACCCGAGCAAGCTCAGAACCGTCGGCGTCACGTCCGTCTGGGAGCAGGGCCACGCGCAGCGCAGGCCGGCCGGCACATGGCCGGGCCAGTGGATAACCCAAGGTATGCGGATGACCTCCTCGTAGGGGACCCAGCGCACGTGGCGGGCCTCGGGGTGAAAGCTGTCACCGTGGTCGCCGAGAACGCATAGGAGAGTGTTCTTGTCAAGGCCGAGCTGCGTAAGCCGCTGGCACACTTCCCCGAGGAATGCGTCGGTGTATTGAACGGACTGGATATAGCGTTCGTAGTCGTCCTGCTTGGGCGGCGCGAACCATGTGGGCAGCTCGTACGGATCGTGCGCGACCGAGGTGATCATCATGAGGAAGAAGCGTTTGTCGTCCTGTGTGGCCCACTTGAACGCGGGATCGAGCAGGCGGAAATCGTCGCCGGAGAAATACCCCAGGTGCGCCGCGGGATCCTCGAGGTTCTCTCGAAACCAAGCCCAGTCAAAGGCGAAATTCGCGAACGTGCCCGGTGCACATTCAAAGGAACCTTGGGACATCTCGAAGAAAGCGCTGCGGTAGCCCGCGCGGCGTAATAAGGACGGCAACCCTTCATACGGTTCGTCTACCAGGACGGCTTCGGAGTAATCATAGTATATGTCAGGTATGGTTCCCGAGAGCATGGTCCAGAAGGCCTTGCCGGTTTGCGACACGGGCACATAGGTGTTGGTGAACTCGACCCCGGTGGCGGCCAGCCGTGCCAGATTCGGCATAACGCTGCGTTCCGGATCGCCGAGCCCGGAGGCCGCATATGAAACGCTCTCCAGCATGACGACGACGATGTTGGGCAGCTCCGTCGGGCCCGTCTGAGGCACTTCGACCTTCCGTTGGCCGATGCGCGGCAGCGATCGCGATTGGCCTTCGGCGTTGCGGGACGGCGTAGAATCGACGAGTAGCGACGCGAGCGCGTGCGCGTGGCTGCTGAAAACCAGCACCTGACCTGAGGGGGCCGCGGGACTGCGCGGTGCGGAACAAACCTGCACGAGCCCTGAGCCGGTCAGGACCGCGGCGAACGCCGTCGCGCGAAGCACGTGGCGCCGGCGATATCGAACGACCGGTACCGGGCGCACCAGGCGCCATATAAGCCAGGCCCCTGTGACAACCAGCGCCAGACCGGCAGGGATGGAGACGGCCAGGTGCCCCAGCGCTCGGCCCCACACCGTCGGCCAGTACTCGACCGGATTGTGTAACACGACCAGGATGACACCCGGCTGAAGCTGAACGCCCGTAACCAGCAACCAGGCCGCGTTTGCCGCCGACCAACCCAGCACGACGCCGCCCAAGATCAAGGCCAGGCGGGCGATCAGACGGCCGGGCCTCAGAGCGTAGGCGACGGCGACGCCCACGGCCAAGGCGGCAAAAAAAGTCACGTCGCTGACGGTGACCTCAGCCCACGTGGCCAACAGGCTCGACGGTTGGTGTCGATGGAGGACCAGCAGTTTAGCGCCCGCCGTACAAATGAAAGCCAGGAGCAGCAACGCCGTTTCGGGACGCGGCAGTCTCCGGCGGATTCGTAATCGCGCATGTTCTTTGGATCGCGAACCCACGTCGCTCGCTCCCATCACCCACCACCCGGTCGCGTCGCCGGCGCATCCCTTCGCGTCACGTCGACCCGTTTGAAATGTAGCTCTCAAAACCCTTATTTTGCCTCCGGCGGGCTGGTGCGTCAAGGAATCAACGCGCGCTTGCCTATCCGAGTGTCGCTGTCAGCGCGGTAACTAAGGTCCCCTGACCCGAGCGATGCGAACAGGGGCGCCGGGGGTAGGCTTGCTCGTGTCGGGTCAATGCTCGACATTGGGCGCTGCGTCGCGGTCTGTTGCCGAGCATCACGCGAATCGGTGCCGCGGGCAACGCCGGCGCCGGAAGCAGCCGGCCTCCCGATCGCGTCTGGCGGGCCTGTCCGGGGTCCACGGGTACTGTGAAGCGCCCAAGAAAGGCCGGGAATTTAATCTGGACTGACCGAGCGGCGTAAAGGGCGGTGGAATAAGGGGTTAGGGCGGTTTTGGGTGCGGGGAACTATGCTGGCGAAAAAGCGCCCGGGAGCGGTTACGGGCACGTCTGGTGACCGCGGGCCGGCGCTTCTTGGGCGCTTCCGGCGCTTTTTGGGCGCGTTCTAGGTCGTTGTGGCTGCTGAGGTTACGGCGAAATCGGGGGGCTGCGTGACGCTCTGGCAGAGCGACAAGCAAAGCGTCAAAGCGTCACGATTTCGGCCCGGTTGTCGCTTTGGTTATCGGACACTCCGGCCGATACGCGGCATATCGTCGGCAGGCGCTTAAACCCTAACATGGGCCGAACACGGATGCCGGGTAGCGCGGGGCCAGCGGGGAATCAGGAATCGTGCCGGGGATCGGGATCGTGGACGATTTCGGCGGCGGCCAGGGCGGCGAGTCCGAGCGGCCAGCTTCATTCGGCAAGAATCACCGAGGGCGGGGTTTCCCCCTGGAGCGCGGCCTATGCTTTTCGACCGCGCGATTCAAGAGTGATGCGACGGCTTCCAGCAGTTGCGTGTTGATCTGACGGTTGGGCACGCGCAGCGCTGGGACTAGATCGACAAGCTTGGAGATGTGGCTGTAGACGGCCCCGGCAGTGGCGGGTTCGGCTGGGGCATGCTCGGGAAGGAAAGGCTGCGGACGCAGCAGATATGCAATGAACTGGCGAGCAGCTTGGATCGGCTCTGGAGGCATGGGCCAGCTCGGCGGCGCGCCGCGCCGGAAGAGAAGATGAGCCAATTGCCAACGGCGGACCGCGGTTACAACGCCGGGCGGCACCATATCGAATCCGTAGTGAACGTCGAGATCGTCGGCGATGAAATGACACGAGGCACCGCTAGTTGCGAAGTCGAGCGTCCACCACGAAAGCAAGCCCATAGCAGCGGCGATGGCGTGGGTTTCACGTGTTGCCCATGACACGAAGAGCTCAACTACTCGCCCCCATGGCGCGAGTGGGACCAGCGCCAGTGCGCCAGGCCGATCCGCGGTCCACGATTCGCCGAGGTCGCTTAATGGATGGAGCTTCCAGAATTCGCCGAGGAGATCGGGTGACGATTCTACTAGCGGTGGGAGAATGGCAAACGGAAGGAATGCGCGAACTTCGCGTTCGCAAGAGTTCTTCCATTCCCAAGGGACCGTGAAGCCGCGGGCACGCTTGGCGAAGAGCTCATCCAGTTGGGCATCAGTTCGCTCTTGGGACTTTGGTACCCGGAGAAGTGGATCGGGGATGGCACGTTCATCGGTCGTCCACTGTTGCAGCTCGGCGAAGCGCTGCGATCGCTGCGGTTCGGGAAGCATCGTGATGAGGGCGCTCACGTCCGTATTGTAAATCGCCGCCAGCGACAGGAGCTTGGGCAACGTGATCGCAACGAGAACGCCGGTTTCAAGCTGGCTGATGTAGGCGTGCGAGACCCGGCCGGCTGAATCCCCGGTGAGCTTTCGGGCGTATTGAGACACCTGACGAAGCGTCAGAGTCCGGGCTTCGCGAAGCGCCCGGAGGTGCTCGCCGAAACGGGACCCAGAACCAGTCACCCGAGTTCTTCGTGCCATACGGGCCGTAAGTGTAATACGGCTAGGCAGTTAGCACAAATCCGCCGGCGCGTCAAAAAACTGACGCAACCCTGGTTGACAGTGGACACCAGAACGGTTAGAACTTACCAACGAGTTGGAGTTTCTTTGATGCCCAAGGTCCTGACAGTGGTGTTCGATCCGGAGAAGCTTGCAGCGCGGTGTCGCGAGCTTCTTATGATGCGCAGCGAGCTTGCCGCCCGCGCGCGCTGCTCCCGGATGACTGTATGGCAGGCTGCAAGGGGCATACCAATTGGCGTCGGCATGGCGCGTCGCCTGGTGCGCGCGCTTAGGTCGCAGCCCCGTGAACTCTTAGTCTCGGATAATGTAGGAGAGCGCGCCGTGCAAGATGGCCGCGAACAGCTCGCGCTATCGCGGGCGGCTGGCGTTTTCGTCGAAGATTGTGCCGCATGAGCAGGAATACGGAAACACAAACCAATGAGATTCCGCCGGTGACTGGGGATCTGCTCGGCAGCATTGAGGCGGTAGCCGTGCATGTCGTGACAGCTAGAGCGGCCAAGGATTTGGTTTTGGCCGCTTATGAGCGGGTCCTGGACGTCATTCCCGTAACGAGCCGCAAGGCTTGGGGCGTCGTCATGCGAACGGTTGAAGCGGGCTGGGACAATCTTCAGCAGATGAGCAGTGCGTCGGGGGGCATTGATGCCTTGGTGTGGGAGCTCGTCAATCTGGGCAAGGCGGTCAAGCCCAACATCGGCGGGCCGCTGGTGTTGGTGGTATCGGCCTTGACGTTGGTCGGGGTCGCCCAGCACGCGGTGCGGCGGCGGATGCGCGAGTTGCGGAACGCCGCGGGGGCGGCCTGAGGGTTTGTCGATGCGACGTGGCCGAATGTCTTGGCTCGATCGCCTCGGTGCCCAGCGGCACGGCCGGGTGCTGGCAGCCATCGATGCGCGGGTAGGCACCGCACGCGATCTGTATGATCAGGTCAATTTACGACGGGCTGTATCCTTCAGCACTTTTCGTCGATTCGTCAGCACGCGCCGCCGCGACCGAGCCATTCGCAGCCAAGGTGGAACCACTCAAAAGACCAAACCAATCAGGGCAGACGAGGTTAAGGCGGCCGTATTCAGGAGTGTTATCGACCTGCTCGATGCCGGACGTTTCAACGCATCAATGCTGCGGGAGGTGCGGCTCCTTCTCGTGGAACTGGGCCGGCTCCCTGGGGTAAGCGACAAGGGCAACCAGACATGAGCGCGGCAGTGGCAAACAATCTGGCCACAGCGACCGAGGCGGTAGCGGTCACAGTCAAGGCAGAGCCGCACGCCGTCGCGAGCCCGGCGGACGGGTTCGTGGCGCTCGGCGACGTGCTGGGCGCGTTCGGTACGCCGGAGCTGAAAGCGACCCGCCGGACCGCGCAGCGCTGGGCCGCTGATTTGCCGAGTTACCTGAGGAACAAGCGCGCGGGCCAGTGGTACGTGCACGTTGACGCCCGGCTGCCGGACGGTGGGCAGGTGCTGGCGTTCTTGAAGTGCGGCGGGCCGCCGAAGCTGTACGCCGGTCAGGCATTGCCACCGGGGAGCGACCAGTGGACACAGAAAGGTTGGGACCACCTCGATAACGTACTGGAATTGCGCCGCCGGTATGACGAGATGCGGCCGCGCTTCCCGAGGCTGAGCAAGGAAGCGTTCGCGCGTGTCTTCGCGCAGGAACACGGTGGGTGGGCGGCGAGCTGCGGGCCGTATCGGCTGAGCTGCAAGCGGAAAGCACTCGACACCTACTTCGCCCGGATCGATCCGCACAACCCGCAGTACGACGGCGGCATCGATCGTCGCGGGCGGAAGACAGCGGACGGCCAGGTCGCGGGCTGTTCACGTGAAGCGTGGGACTTCTTCAAGACGCTCTATTTGACGCAACAACAACGCAAGATTGCGTTGTGCTGGGAGATCGTCACGGTCGAGGCTCAGAAAAACGGCTGGAGCTGGCCGGCGTTGCGGACGATCGAGAAGCGCCTGAAGGCCGAACTGCCGCCGTTCATCGCTGACTATCACCGGCTCGGTCCACAGCGCTGGGCACGGAAGCATGCGCCGCGCATTGAGCGGGATCTATCGGGGACGCGGCCGAATCAGGCCTGGGTGGGCGATCACGCGCTGTTCGACTTCCTGTGCCTGGTGGACGGCAAGCCGGTTAGGCCGTGGATCACGGCCTGGATGGATCAACGATCGCGCCGGCTGGTCGGCTGGACGATCACGGCCGGGCCGGACAGCGACACGATTCTGGCGGCGTTCCGCGAAGCGGTGATCGAGTACGGCGCACCGCTCCAGGTCATTATCGACAACGGCAAAGACTATCGCTCCAAGGCTGTGAGCGGGGGACGGCGGGGCAAGCCGCGGATTGATGAAGAACGGGTCAAGAGCGTGCTGGGGCGGCTCGACATTCGGGTCACGTTTTGCGAGCCGTTTAACCCCGGTTCAAAGGCCATTGAACGCCTGTTCGGAACGATGCACGACCGTTTCGACCGGCTCTTCGACTCGTACTGTGGCTCCGAGCCGAAAGAGCGCCCGGAGGACCTCTACCGCCGGCTGAAGGTGGGGCGCGTCAACGTGCCGACGCTGGACGAAGTGCGGGCCAGATTCGCGGGGTGGGCTCAAGCGTACCACGATCGGCCGCACAGCGGCAACAGCATGGAGGGGCGGTCGCCGCGGTGGGTCTTCGAGCACTGCGATCCGATCCCAAAGCGAACAGCGCCGCGCGACACGCTCGATAAGCTGCTGGAAAAGGCGATCGAGGTCAAGGTCACAAAACGCGGGGTGCGCTATCGAAAGGTGTACTACGGCCAGGGGAACGTGAAGCTCCACAGGCTGCACGGCCAGTCGGTGCTCCTCCGCGTGAATCCCGAGCGCGGCGATCTCATGGAAGTGTGCGACGTGGGCGGGCGACATATCACCTGGGCCGCGGAGCAGCGGCTGGACGGCACGAAACAAGAGCACGTGAAAGAGGGCTACAAGCGGCAACGCGCGGCGGCTCGGGAAGCGCGCTCGGCGCGGTCGGCGATCCGGGATGCGAACAAGTCGGTAGTCGCGCACGCGATCGCGGCGCAGCGGGAACACGCCGGACAGCTCCGCAAGGCGGCCGGGGGCGAGTCGGACGTGCCGCCGCCGCCGCGGGACCTGGCGATCATGCCAGGTGCGATCGAGCTGGTGCGGGCCGGGGTGGCGCCACCGCCGCCGGCGGCGCTCACCGAACACCCCGCGCACGGAATGGACGATCTCGTGCTCTCGGAACAGGACGGCCGGGAGCGGGAGACGTTGGACTGTGACTACGGCCAGGACGTGCATCTTTCGGATCACGGCCCGGCCGAAGTCGAACAGGACGAAAGCCTCGGGGAGCTCTCGCTGAGCGAGGGCGCCGGCGACGAAGACGCCCAGCCTGGCGGCGCGGACGGGCTGCATGGAAGCGGCCCGTCCGCCGTCGGCGACCTGATAATGGGGCTGAACGATGGGTAGGAATTTCTTGGACGAAATCGCCGAGCAGGACGCTCGGGTACGCAGGGTGTCAAGGATGACGAATGCGAATGAGGGCGCGCTGACGCACGAACAGCGGAACCTAGCCTTCGAGGATGTCACGCGGTTCTTGGAGGAGAATAAGCTGACGCATGCTGACTTCGCGAAGGGTATTCGCGAGAAGCAATCCACCGTCAGCCTGCTGTTTAGCAATAACGCGAAGCTCCGGCCGGACACACGCGACGAGCTGCTCCGCAAGGGGCTTGCGTGGATCGAGCTCGAAACGCGAGCCATCGAGAGCCGTCAACAGTTGCCGTGTGGGTACTACGATCAAACGAAAGTGGCCCTACGGGGCATGGCTATTGCCCGCAAGCTCACCGAGCGGGTCGATTGCGGGGTGTGTTGGGGGCCGGCAGGTATAGGTAAAAGTATCGTCTTCAAGGCGGTCGCGGCGGAACTGCCTAACGCCATTATGGTCAGCGTTCGCGAAGATTCCCGGCGCTATAGCGGCTTCTTGCGGGCATTGTATAACGTGATGCAACGGCGCCGCCGCACGTTCCGCCAGCGCGTTTTTCAGGCCGAGGTGGTCGAGCTGTTGAAGCAATCCTCCCGGGTCGCGTCGCGTCCGCTCATGATTGTCGATCAGGCGCACCTGCTGCATGACCGAGTCCTGCACCTGCTGATGGACATTAACGAGGAAGCCCAGTGCAGCATACTGCTGGTGGGGACCGTCGATGCTCACAAACGAGTGACATTCGACGACACGATCGAGTTCGGTCAGCTGTCGTCGCGGTTTGGGGTCCGCTGCAATCTGGCGCCCGAAGTCTTCAAGGCGGGCGGGCGCGCCTCAAACGGCAGGCTCTTCAGTGTCAAGGACATCCGGGCAATCTTTCAGCGCGGGCAGGTGCGACTTCATTCTGAAGCGGTGGGTATGCTCTGCGATACGGCGAATACGAGCAACGGCCACTTGCGGCGCGTCGATCGGCTGGTGCCGTGGGCCTACGCCATAGCTCGGAAGCGCTGCAAGACGGGCGACGTGACGATCATAGCAGCCGACGTGCTCGAAGCGTCGCGTATCGTCGAAGGTGAGGACGAGCGCCTCACAGCGCCGGTCGAGGTTGGCGGGGCCCAAGTGGCAACCGCGTAAGGGCGGCTGTGAGTATGGCAGGATTTGTTACGACCTCTGCGATCAGGCCGGTGTCCGGCGGGGGCCGCCCCGCCGGCCCGGCCGGTCCGAGGCGCGGCGATGCGCGGTCGTTAACCAGAGAAAGGCGGCGAGCGGGAGCGGCCCGCTGGCCTCGTGGCGGTACGGATTATCGTCGGTCGTGTAGGAGTACTTCTACACACAATGGGTTACATCCTGAGCCTCAGAACGGGCATTCTGTAGGTGTCATGCGGTGCGGTGTGGCAGGCACGCTTGCGACGAAACTGGACGACGCGGTGTCGCGTTCGGGGCGGGTCGATCAGGTATCAGACCGCTCGCGGTGCGTCGCCGGCCT
>Ga0307378_10005236_pt1 | contig 18147 bp, 25 predicted proteins | sample UN1MG_FD_202238 | JGI IMG/M metagenome (GOLD analysis project Ga0307378, IMG submission 202238) | Soil microbial communities from Risofladan, Vaasa, Finland - UN-1 | ecosystem: Environmental > Terrestrial > Soil > Coastal area > Acid sulfate soil | place: Finland: Risofladan, Vaasa | collected... | reverse complement strand
AGTACTGGGCTATAGACTTGAAATCTTTTCATCTAGTAACCTACCGCAAGCCAGTAGAATCCATCTCTCGCTGAATTTGGACATCTCCAATTGAAATCACCTAAGTTTGATACGGCGTTAAGAGTAACGCTATCAGTCGTCGCCGCGCCACCTTCCACCATTGTGAGCGTTATAGACAGCACGGCAGTTGGAAAGACTGTCCCGTAGGTCACTGTCCCGGATGTTGCCCCTATGGCCGTATAACCGCCCTTGATTATTAAGCCGTTGGCGAACGTGACGCTCTGACCCCCCGCATACGCAGCCGGCGTCATATTCTGAGTGTCAACCTGGTCGTCCACATACTTCTTGTTTGCCGCATGGTAGTCTGTGGTGGGAGCGGATGAAGGCGTTACAGGAAACGAACTGAACGTCTTGACCCCCGCAACCGTCTGGCTGCCCGTCAGGTTGCACGAGTTAAGAATACCGCCCGTGGTAAGCTGAATCTCGTTACCGGCCTCATCGAGAAAGTGCAGTTCAACCACACCCGAAACGTCTTTGGTATAGAGAAAGCCCTTGTTCGTGACGTTGGTGGGCGTTGTCATCGGGGCGTTGAACTTAATTTTCTTATGTTCGCCGGCGGCGTCCTCGGTATACCCGCTGCCACTGTCGCTGCCAACGTAGTGGTCGATATTGAGAAGTTCCGCCACGGCTGCCGCCAGTGTCCGAATGACGTTGTCGCCGAGTCTGGGGCTTTCGCCCGTCGATGCCGGCCGATTAGGATTTAGCGCATTATTTTTGCTCATAATTATTCCCTTGAGTCATGACGAATCTGCACAACTGCCATCTCGCATGGCTCGTGCCTGGACATCTCGTTTTCGTACTTCTGCCGCATACTCTCGGCCTTGTCGTGGATCTCGTAGTCGTCGTAGATTTTCATACAGACGAAGAACACAACAGCCATCTTGAGTTCATCTACAAACTCAAGCGAACTGACGTCGGATGCGTGATACCTGGAATAGTACAGCGTATAGCTCTTATCGTTGTCGGGCGTCGGCCTGACGTAGATAGTGCCGTCCCTGTACGCATAACCGGCTATCTTGGCCGCCCGCCATTCGGCGAAGGTAATGGGGTCGAGCAGACTGTCGCCGAGATACAGGTCGTCGATTGCCGCTTCAGACTTCACCATATCCGTAGGTGCGGTTATCGTATTGTCGGCGGCGGACAGCGTCCCGGTTGCCTCGTCCCTGAGATTCAGCAGTCTCGCGGAAATCTCTCTCACCGCCTCCTGAGTAAACGTGGTGATTCCGGCACTGGTCAAACCACTGGTGTTATCCCGCCTGGTAATCTGCCGCACCCGGCTTTCGATAATCGAAGACGTTAGCGATGTGCTGACGCCCGATGATATCAACGCGCCTGTCTGGCCGCCTGTGCTCATAGCCGCACCTGAAAAAGAAAGGATGAGGGCGGGTTAAGCCCACCCTCATCGGTTAGTATTACCATCAATCGGTTAGTATTACCATCAATCGGTGAGAACCGCCGTATCGACACATATCGTGCCGAAGTCCACGGAGTTGAAGACGGACTTCTTGACACCGCAGATCATGTCGGTGTGCACCTCGTACTTGGTGTTATGAGGTGCGTCATTGTAACCCGACTTCCAGACCGGCATCTTGCCCCAACCCAGGCATGTGGCCTGAGCGCCAAGAAACAGTGACCTTGCAACAGTGACGCCGTTGTAACAGACGTCGGCACTGGTATCGAAGAACTCGGGCGCCGTTACGCCAGAGGCTCCGGTACGCCTGTGCAGCAGGTCGGTACTCTTGATGACGACGTTGTCCCAGACGCCGTCTGCGCCGTTGAATATCCAGTTGTCCCTTACGCTTCTGGGCAGGGCGTTGAGAGTGGCGTTCTTCCACTTGGTATCGGCCTGCAACTGCTTCTTTTGCAGCAGGTCGATCAGCATCAGATACCACGGCTCGCCGTTGACCATAATCGGGCGAATCGGAGAAACGGCGTTGCCGCTGCCGTCAACGGTCATCCTCGCCATACGCCGCACGTACTCGATGACATCGGTGCCAAAGAGATGGTTGGATGTCGAGGTGATGAGTGCGTCGGTGGCCACACGGCTGATGGTGCCGCTGGAATTCTGTCCGCCGCCGAACCATCGAGTAGCCGTTGCGCCCTTGGTAAGCGACGTCTGGTTGACCGTAGCAATCTGAACACTCGAAACATCGACGGCATTGGCCCCTGTAACTCGGCCCGCAATGTGATTCTTGGATACCAGGCCGCTCAAACTGCAAATGAGATCGGAACACTGGACCATACCTACCCACTGCCGGGCGGTTGTCTGAGCTTTTGGGCGCAGCTTCGTCCACGCCGACTGCTCGGTCATATTGCCGTTGAGCGGGAAACTGTGACCTCTTTCGTGGAGTTCTACGCTCATGTCGTAAAAGGTCATCGCCTCGCCGTTGCCGCTATACGCACCGTCGTCGCCCTGGCCGTCGCCCGTGGGCAATGCCTGGAGTGCAAACGTGAGCTTGTCGCCCTGCTCCTTCAGGAAGTCTTTCGACACCTGAATGATCTTGTCCGGTCCCGGACCGATATAGGGAGTCAGGGGGTTTTGCTCGAACGCAAATTTGAAGTCCTTCTCGGACCACTTCTGGGGCACCAGGTTAGTGTGTGTGGAACCCCTCTTAAAAGTTGCAGCTGCCATTATAAACTACTCCCGCACCCGACGCGGAAGAGTCGTTTCGTCATTCAGTGCCGTAGACGGCGGCGAATATCTCATCGTCTGTCATCTCGCGGCCCTCGTTGTCGGTCAATTCGTCCTCTTTTGCCGGGGCTTTTTCTTGCGGTTCCGTAGTCTGAATGCCGAGCGCGCTCCTGAGAGCGTCTACTTTCGTCTTGCAGGTTTGGTACAGTACCTCGGCCGGGCTATCGGCATCGAAGCACGCCCGCTTTTCGGCGTCGCTGAGCAGCCCGTTATTGATAGCAGCTTTGGTCACAACATCGTAATCGACGTGAGCCTTTCGCACGGCCTTTTCGGAAGTCACTGATTTATCTGCCAGCGACTCGTACTGCTGCCGTCGCTGCAAGTCGGCCTCTATGGCCTGTAGTGATTCCTCATGGGCCTTTGCTCTGGTCTCGGCGATTCTCATTGTGCGTGCGTCTTGCCATTTACGCTCTGCAAGTTGCACTGACGCCGGAACGAAATCGTCGTCGGGATTTTCTTCGACGTGCTTCTCAAGTGGAGACGGCTCTTCTGTGCCGGGCTTTTCCCCGCCCGTCTGGGTACTGGCAGTCTCCAACCGCTGTCTGAGTTCGTCCCGTTCCTTCTCGGCCTGCTGTGCCCTCTGCCTGAGCTTGATGTGCTCCTCGACCGGAACTCTAAGATCGGCCTTTTGCTCTGGCTTCGACTCGGATGGAAGCAGATTGCTGATTACCGATTCGACCTCTGCGTCAGCGTCGGCCTCTTCGTCCTCAGTAGAGTCAAGAGCCGCCTGTGTAGCGTCCACATTGTCGTCGTCCCCTGTTTGTTCGGCTTGCTGAGTTTCCTCATCCGAATCCTTTGTTTTCTGGGACATGGCGCCGGGTGTTCCCTGCGGGGCGGTTTCCTGATCTGCCTCCTGCGATTCCGGGTCGAGATTGAGATGTTTGCTAAGGGCCTCCGGGCCGCCTGCATCTTCGACGCCCTCTCTGTAGAACGCCTCTGCATCAAAATCTGCGGAACCTTTTTCTTTACTTGTCATAGAACTACCCTTTCGTTTATGCCGCCCTGGGTTACGTTTGGGCGTCAGCTACCCGGCGAAATCCGTCGCCGTTGCGGGCCGCGATTCACCGCTGCGGCTTGCGTAGGTAATAAAAAAAGCCCCATCGACCTGACCACAGGTCAATAGAGCTTCGTTTGTTACGATCGTCTCGTTAGACGTTATTCAGTTGTCGGTAACAGGGCTACTGCTTGGCGGCCTGCTGGATGGCGCTAGTGCGAACCTTCAATTCCGCACGCACGGCTTTTCCGAAGGTCTTGTCCTTCTTCATTCTCAACTTGATCTTTTCTGCTTCGACCAAGGTGGATGCAGCGCCTTCAATCTCCCATTTCTTTTCTTCACTGGTTGCCATTTCCGGAACCCCTGTCATTTCACGCTTCTCTCTATTCCATTGTCGTCTGCCACGTTACTGTTCACATACTTACCGTTCTGCAAGTTAAACGTAACCTTACCGTAGAACTTCGGCAATTTACGGGCAAGTTCTTCACCGACCTGCCTGAGCACTTGCTGTTCGTACAGCCTCGCGGCCTCGTATTCGGGGGGGGCATGGCTCATGCAATCTCCTTTTTAGCTGCAAGATACACCTGGAACATATCCAGAATATTGAGTCTGTGCCAGTGGCCGCAGACAGTTTCACCGTCGGCCCATATCTCATATCCGGCGGCCCTGATCTTGTCGCTGAAGTATATATCCTCGCTCTTGAGAACGTCCGTCCAGTGCTCGTTGTACGTCGTCAACTGATATGGCGGCTTGAGCTTTTTGAGTACATCTCTGCGAACGAGCAGGCCCGTTCCACCCACCCGATAGCACTTGAACAACCTTTTCGGCAGTTCATCGGGACCGACGTTTTCGAGTTTGGGATTTTCTTCTGTGTGGCCCTCCTTGGTGACTATTGTGTTCCATAGAAACAGAAAGTGCTGGTCGTCCCGCTCGTACCGGCAGATAGGAGTCGGGGCACAGACAACGGGTTTGTTGTGCCTGAGCAATACCTCGATGGTGTAGTCATTGGCCGGCGGAGAATCGTCGTCGAGAAAGAAGATATGGGTTTTCTTCGGATGATTGATGAGGAAATCAGCAATAGCAACATTTCTGGCGAGTTCTGGCGCCTTGCTCGGAATCATCTTGCAATCGGCGATGCCGCGAGCAACCGCCTTGGTAATGAACGTACTGGTCTGCTGGCAGGTCAGGTGCTCAGGGTTATGCGGGCGCACGATAAGCACCGGCGGCTCTACCTTGCCTATGTAGGTTGTTCGTCTCTTGGTTCGGTTAAGTTTTCTCATTGCTTCTTTAACTACTTCCTCTGATTTTCTGTTTTATCAGTGACGTGCTTACGTCAGACGTCGTCGGGATGAACTCAACATCCACAGTTTCCATCATCTTTTTCAAGTGCCCCGGCATCAATTCCTTCCAGTTGTCGCCAAGAAATACCATGCCGACACTCAGACTCTTCATGTGATTGGCGTCAAACTGCACGTCCTGCCTGACAACCGAATCCGCGAGTTTAAGTGCCTTAATAATCTCCCGTCTCTGCTCGTAAGGTATAACGGGTGCTACTCCTTTGTATCCAAAGGCGTGTTCGTCACTCACGACACCAACGACCAGTCTGTTGTTCCCGGCTCTAGCCCTTGCCAGTTTTATGGCCCTTAGATGGCCGATATGAAACAAGTCCCACACCCCCGCTATGTAACATGTTTTCTTCTTCATTCTCCACCCGTCATATAATCCTCATGCTGCTTCTCTCTATCTTTTACGTCGCCTTTGAAATTGAAGGTTCCGTAGAACCCACCCTTGGGCGTTCGCCAGTCTTCGCCGTAATGCTCCACAAAGAATTCGTCCGTCATTGCCGGCACACGAAACTCCGTACCAAGAAACGGGATTTCCCGGAACTTCGAGAAATAGTCCTTTTTCTCAACCCTCGGCCCCCAACACCAGCCCTCGCCATATCGTGCCATGACATAGAAATCAATGTACATGCCGTTGCGCAAAAGCGATACAACCGCGTCGTCATAAGTGGTTCTTATGATTTCAAAACCCTGTCCTCGAAGCGTAAGAAGCGACTGGAACACCTTCTCCATATCCTTCTCAAAGACGCCGATATCGGTGTCCTTGTCGTGCGCAATAAACCCATTGTCTCTCACTGCACCGAGCATTGTACCGAACATCAGCCAAAAGACTATTCCCTCGGCATCAAGTACCGCTTTGACTACCAGTAAGTTCTCAGTAGCTATAGGAATGTCCAACGGCTTCGGCAACGACTGCAAATCGTAACTAAGCTCTTCTTGCTGTCCGTCAGTCACCCTATGTGCAATGCTTGGGTTCATGTAAATACCTCAATGACGCAGTAACAGAACTTGCATAAAATATGCAACATCTGATCCTGGCTTATATTCAGTTTCGACTCACACTTGGCGTAATCAATCCACCAATGCAGAACAATCTCTGCGACACCCAACATGAGTGATTGAGTCACATAGAAAACAACAGCGCCGTGCACAATAGCATGAGCGGTAAGCCAGTAAGGCCAAGAGGGAACAGTATTCTTGTGGCCGTTGGGAATCCGACCCGGTTTATTGTGTCGGCTCTTAAGCTTCGCCATAACGTCGCTCTGAAACACGAAGTCTGCAAAGACGTGGGCAGCCAACAAGAGAAACAGCAGTTCCAGTATCACTATTTGCCTCCTTTAAGCTTGGCAACCCAGTATTCAAGCAGGTCGCTCATGGTCTGCTTCAGTGGTATCTCCGGCTGCCAGCCAACCACTTCTTTGAGTATTGCGCAGTCACCTCTTTGAACCTGAATATCTATGGGTCGATAGAACGGCGCGTGTATTTTCTGCTCTATACCGTCCAGGCCGGAGGCTTCTATCAACAGGTCGGTAAACACCTGCATCTTGTGGACATCCGGCCCGCAGACGTTAAAGACAGTCTTTTTCGTATCGCTCTGCATAAGCAGGTAATACGCCCTAATACAATCTCTGACATCCATTACAACTCGCTCGGTCTGAAGATTGCCCACCAACAACGTCTTGTCCTGCATCCCGAGCATCATACGTGCCAATTGTATTGCATCGGATGAGATGCTGAACTTATGGCCCCTGCGAGGCCCGGTATGGCTGAACGCCCGCGTGATAAAACCGTTGATCGAGCCATTGGCGATACGCTCCTGCGCAAGCAGGTCTATTGCGGCTTTCGACGCACCATAGGGATTGACCGGCGACAGTGGAGTCCTTTCGGTCATGTCACAACTCTGGTTGCCGTACACCTCCGAGCTTGAGCAGAAATGCAGCCGGCAATTGTGACTCTGGTGCTTCTCGATGCAGTCGATCAGGTGTACCGATCCCATGACGTTGGTTTCCCACGTCATCACCATTCTGGTAAAACTGGTTGGCGGGTGCGACTGTGCGGCCAGATGAAATACGCCGTCGAACTGGTTCTCCCCTATGACACTTTCAATGGACGTATAGTCTTGAAGATCCCCGACGAGCCAGTCGATAGAACTGATTTCATCGGCGGACATTACATCGAGAAGGTCCATCTGCCTGCCGTTGCTGCCGCGAATAAGACCGAATACATTGTGGTTCTTTTCAAGTAGCAGCTTAGCCAGATGAGCACCGACGAATCCCGTAATGCCTGTGACAAGATAGTTCATTTGTGAGTCCTTGCAATCTGTTCGACCCGGTCGAGTGTTATCGCGTCCCAGCACTTGAAGTCGTTTTGGCAGGGCAAATTACTGTAGCAATGCCTGTAATCAGTATCGCTTACAATGTTTTTGTGCCCAGTATATCCGGTCCATGCGGGGTCGCTGAATCCGCCAAAGACCACCACAGCGGGCACATTCAACGCGGCGGCAATATGCGAAACCCCGCCTTCGGCACAAACAACAACCTTATATTCTGAGATTTTCCTAACCAATTCCACGGGTACGTCGCCATCAGTTATTTCGGGTATTGCTTCAAAGCCGGGACGTTTGGCCAACTCTTCAAAGTGCGGCCATACGCGCTTGGAATGATAGTTGCGGCGATGCAACGTCTGAACACCAATTACATCGCGCTTCGGCGGCAAGCCGGTAAGATAGAGTTCAGGCCGCAGCATCGGAGGTTCAGTGTGTAAGTCGTAGTGCGTGCATATAATACGCCAGTCCTCAATTATGTGATGCTCCGTCGGGAGCTTGCCGGAATCAGGCGCTGTGTACATCAAAAGAACGCCTTCAGGCTTATCACCAACCTCATCAATATATGGGTTGCCTTTCAGCAGGCCGGGCCGGCTCGTATTCACAACCAACTTACAGTCGGGGTACGTTTCCTTTATTCTGCGAAAGGACGGCGTTGCGAACAACAGATCACCAATACCCCAAAACGATTGTATAGCTATAGTTCTTATTTTACATATCCACCCACGTCCAGTCTGTGTTTGCCGTTGCATCGAACGGCTTGCACTGCGTTATTTCCGGTATAGAAAAATCCTTGAACCAGTTTTTGCCGCGATAATTCATGTAGCAATGCTGAATCAAAACGTCCAGCCTGGCAGATTCCGGCTCGAATATCTTATGCTCGCTCAAAGTCTTGGATACATTGACTTGCGACTTCTTGACAGCACAAGACAGTGGAATCATTTCCCTGCCGCCGCCGGTGGCTTTCCACAATGAGTGCCAAATATCAAAACACTTCCTGCACTTGTCGGATTTGGTAAAGCCAATGAAACCGCCGCAGTAGATTTCCAACGGAAGTGTTTCCTGTGCCGTACTCATTACCCGTTTGGCGATAGCAACAACCTTGTCACCAGGTTTCCAGTCATAGTAGCGAAAGAGAACCATGTCGTGATCTTCGAGCCGGTCAAACACCCGCCCTATACCGGGATTCTGAATAAGCGAATCACAATCTATGTAAATGGTCCTGGCGAACGGAGTATGGAAAAGCATCTGCGTCTTGACGAAACGATTTTCTTCCTGCTTCATATCGAATACGGTGAAGGTGATGTCGGGCACTTCGGACCAGAGGTCGCAGCGATCGGCTTCGGGGATATTGGTCAGGACGTGAATGGGTAGGTCGGTAAACTGCCGGGAGTGCCACATTGTGTGTGCCGCCATGCTGTCGTAATCTTCACCGAACGCTACTGTGATGATACCATTATCCATCACATTCCCTCCCCGACAATGCACGCATTGGGATACTTCCCGCACAGCTTCTTCTCACACCAATACGTACCGGCGGGAGCGTACTGCATCTTCAATGTGGAAGCCACCACTGAACCCACAGACATATCGTGGCGATGCCCTCCGACGGTGTCGTCGTCGGAAACCTGATGTTTCTCGTTAGTCCACGCGCCCTGGAACATGCCGTCAATAGTCATGCAGTGGAGCATTTCATCGAGAAACAACGTCGCCTTGTCATTGCGAAAGTCCAGCCCTATCAGTCCGCCGTCGTGCATCACCATAGCCTTGGCTTCGAGACGCGAGAGGCCCAGCTTCTCAATCGCAACGTCCGACGTCCAGTCGCCGACGGTGTAGCCCTCGGACCGTTGCAGGACGTAACCCGCGTCAGTGATCCCGTCGAATATTCCGTCCAAAGGCTTGGCAGCGTAGAACGAGCAGTCCAGCCACAGCGCCTGGTCGTAGCCCATCTCTCGAACACAGTCGAAGGCCCAATACTTGAAGCCGTAGGGAATGTCGTAGTGGCTCGGACAGTCCGGGTGAGACGTGGCGTTGAAGAGGAACACCGACTCTTTCCAGCCGACACTTGCAAGGCTCTGCAACAATCTCGCCTGCCCTCTCGGATACCAGCCGCCTTCGGCGTAGTTTATGATGCAGCGTTTCATCCTTCCGACCACCCCCCATGATTCAAAAATAGAAATCTGTCGTCGTCCTTCTCCTGCGAACTGTACGTCAGAATATGCTCGATGAACGGTCCCATGCCGAGATTGTGACCTATCACCGCACCCGCCGTCTGGTCGTGCCGGTGACCCAGAACCCTGCCGTCTTCAGACGCCTCCCGGCTGTTATTGCTCCACGGTCCTTCAAACGCCCCGGATTCCGACGCCAAGACATACTGATCGAGAAAAGCCCGGCACTTCTTATTGGCCGTCAGGAAACCCATTACGCAGGCCATGAGATTGGGAATGGTGAACGATTCTTCCCTGCTGAGACCCAACGGCTCCAGGGCGGAGTCCGCACACCATTCACCGGCGGTCCAGCCGTTTAACATAAGCATCCAGTCATGGTCCTTGAAGAAGTCCAACACCTTCTGCCAGGGTTTTACCAACTGAATGCCGGCGTCGCACCACAGCACGAGATCGTAGTCGTCCCAGACCTTTGCTATTGCAGCGGGCTTAAAAGCATAGGGCACCTGGCTGTGCATCGGGCACTTGAGATCGGCGAACTCAGTGAACTTGCGGAAATCACCATCGAAGCCGTTAGTCCTGAGACTGTTTTCCAGCCTCTCGGCGCCAACCGAATACCAACCGCCATTCGCAAATGTCACTATGCAGGATTTCATTTTGTCTTGCCCATAACCACATTTTCGCCGGTCGTATGAAGAATGCCGAAACCATAAGGCGACAGCAACGACTCCACCGCCGGTATGTCATCATCGTATTCGATGCAGACACACAAAAGCCGTTCGAGATAAACCGATGGTATTCGGCGAAGAACCTTTATGTTATCACCTTCGATATCAAGGTTCATAAAATCAAAATCGCATCCGCAATCACGGAGCAGCGAGGACCAGCTAATGCCGGCAACGGTAATCAATTGGTAGTCGGCTAACTCGGCCCACTTGCGACTGTGCCCCTCGTTCATAGTGGACACAAAATCGTATGTATGGTAGAGTTCTACGGGACCGTCAGTGTCGCACAGCGCGGCCTCAACAACAGTGATCCTATCCATCGCCCGCAAGGACTCGCAGAAGTTAGGAGAAGGCTCAACGGCTACCCCGCACCACCCTCTTTTGTGCAGCGCCTTTGTATTCGAGAAACACACGCCGTCCGCCGCACCGATATCCAAAAAACGCCCCTCGTCTTTGCCACCAAAGTAGTCGCAGATAAACCGTTCCTCATCGTGTTGTGAATACACTAGAACCAATCCTTTCGATAAAAAACTCCACCACCGCCATCCTTGATAACCAGCAGTTCGGGCTGCTGGCGCATGGCAAGGAAGTAATCAAACACGGCTTGTTTACAGCCCTTGAGACGATAGGCGTCAATAATAACGTAGCCATCCTCGTGAACCAGCGGCGACAGGTACCTGAGACAAGTCGCAATGGACTCATAGAGAACGCCATCAAGACGCAGTACGGCAATACCGCAATCAAACAACTGCGAAACATCCGTCGGCAATGTATCCTGGAACCATCCGGGATGGTACACCAGCGAACACGGGTCTATCTGCCAACCGGCCATGTGGCCCTTAACGGCATCGACGTCCTGAACGGCTACCCCCGAAGACACCAATTCGCCTTTACCGTCGCCAATACAACCCTTGATGTCGTCGCCGTCATTCGGCCCGGCCTGGGGTATGCCCTGAAACGAATCAAACAGGTGGATCTTCCGCCCGGCTTTAAACACCTGATTAGCCAGTGCCATTGCGGCAACCTGTGTGCCACAAAACACTCCGCACTCCACGAAATCGCCGGGGATGTCCAGCTCGATGGAATGCGCAGCCATGTTGTAGCTGTTAATCACGTCGCCCGGCTCACCTAATGCCTGCTGTCCGAATAACGCCAGTTTTTCTACTACATCAGCGTCCATTATGCCCTCAAAACAATCAAAGAGTCCCAATAATTAAGGACATTACTCACGAATCGCCGGTCTTGTACGTGCTGCACAACGTCATACCACTGCCCCAGATGGGCGAACATCCGAGCGTAGGTCTGCTCACCACTGGGATTTGCTCCGACGAAATCGTGAAACTGTACGGTGATCTGACCGGCTATGGGACCGGGCCAATCAAGCAGGATGTCGTACTCCGCTCCCTCGCAGTTAAACTTGACAATGTCCCAAAACTCAATTCCGGTGCGCGACATTATCTCGTCAATCGAATGACATGGCGTCATCTGCCTCGTGGCGTCAAATGGAATATCTCCGTGCACACAATCAAGATGATTACCAGTACCATCGCCCCACTTGATGAGTTCCTTTTCACCGGTATTACCACGGGCAACCATCGCACCCTTGATAAGCTCTATATCCGGGTGATTTGGCTCGCCGGCATCTGTGTCAGGTTCGATAGCCACAACCCTGCACCCCATGCCGGCCATAGGTTTGGCGAAACCAAAACCACGAGCACCGACATCCAAAACAGTCATGCCGGCGCGAACATCCTTCAAGATAGTATGGTCGCATACGATAGTTAGCTTGTCACTGTCCATCCATTAGCCTTCCTTTGTTTATAAAGTTGTTCGTCATGGTCCCAGTCCCTGCGATTCTTTATCGCCAGGGCGTCTACGTTGTCGCCCTTCCAGTCGTGGTGCACTATCATCATCTCACATTCGGCACACTTGCCCATTTCACGAACAACATCGGAGAACTCGGTATCGCAGTAGAAGCTCCTGTATCCTGGGTAGTAGATGTAGCCGAAATGCTCGTACAGCCTACGGCCCATGATCGACTGCGTGATTAAGCCGTTGTTTCCGCAACAGCCATCGGGGAAGTTCAGGGCGCCGTCCAGATCGGGGAAGTTCTTTTGCATCTCGGTCGCTATGACGTCGTCGAGCCTAAAGATGCTCGGCAGCATGTCGTCGGATACCAGAACGAGAACATCCCAATCACCGGCCATTTCCATATCCGCGTTGCAAGCCTCGATTTTGGTCTTACTCTCGCCGTAGTGGTACATGAGATTGTGCTGGCGGTCCAGGTACGCACGCATGGCATCGTTGTTCATGCTGGCGTCATCGACGTCCATCGTGATAAGCCACTGGTGCTCGTGCGTGTCGCCGAGCTTGTCCTTGTAGAGCTCGAGCGTCTGCTTGAACCAATCTGGTCTTCCGCGGCTGGGATACTTCATAAGGATTTTCATTCTACCTGCTGTAATAATTATACATAATTGGCTCGATGAACACCTCTCGTCCTGGGAACTCCGGATCGTCACGGAGTAAACCTACGAGCCTGTTACTGTACTCATGGTCCTCGCCGATCTTTTCGTCTGGAAACTTTGCCTTGATCGCCATCGCACGCTTGACCGGGTTGAGATGGTTTGGGGGCCTGCAATGCACTCCACCCTCGCTATACCAATGATCGTATCGCGTGGAATGGATGAACACCTCCGGCGGGTTGCCGGCATGAAAGTAATGCCCCTGGATACCAACCGCGTCGGGCTGATAGCCGTCCTTGTCGGGCACAATGGCCTTGAGAATCTCTTGCACGTAGTAATCGGGAACGGTGTCGTCGTCGTCGATGAAGCAGATGTAATCGCCGAGAGCCCTATCGAGCAGCATGTTACGCTTGGTGCCCGTCGGTAGGATAGCCCTGTCGCCCTCGACTATGATCTCTACGTCGGTACTCAGTTGGGGCGTTAGAATATTGCGGAGCCGCTGGAGCTGCTCGATGCGATCTTCGAGGTGGCAGATTAGGATGGATAGCTTCATCTTCGGTTTTCCTGTTGTTCAGGTTATCGTTTTCTACTTCTTCGCCTTGGCCCCTTATGCCTCTTGGCTGCCGTCCCTTTTATCTTCGGCATTGCGTGGGGAATCTGATTTTTGGCCGTCATGCGGCCGCCCCCTGTGCCTGCTGCGGCGCTTGAGCCTGCGCCTGCTGGGCCTGCATCAATCTCATCTTAATCTGCTCGCGCTTGGCCTCGGGAAGGTCCGTCAAGTCGATAAAGACGTCCGGCGGAATCAATTGACCGTACTTGCTCATCAGGGCATCAACCTGCATGAACTGTGCCATGCGCTCGGTCGGCGCCGACGGCGAGATTGTGACCTTGACACCGTACATGCCCTTGTCCTCGCGGAGCTTTTTGAGCAGCGATTCAATGGCCGATGCCTTAACCGCCTGGTCCCACGTCTCGGACATCTGCGGATACGCCTGTGCGTATTGCCTGGCACCCTCGACGCCCTGTCGCATCGTATCCATCACGCGGATGCGGTCTTGAGGCTTGACGAACTGCATCCCAGCCGGGTCCATCGGAGGCGGCATCATGGGTTGCGGCAGATTGAATGCGTAGGTCGATTGCAGTTTGAAACGGGCCTGTGCCATGAGTTTGCTGTCGATCAGTGACGACTCATCGACGATAGCCCATATCTCGTCGTTGGTATAGAACTCGTTGTTGAGCTGAACGTGCATGAGCAAGTTGCCGAAGATTTCGAGCGTGCGGTAGAAATTATCGAAGAATGGCTCATTCGACATCCGGTTTTGTGTCATTTTTAGGTTGATCGCCCGCCCGGACTCGCTCTGCGACGTACCGTAACCCTGGCTCGCATCATCCACGCCAGAGACTCGCTTAACGTCCTGCTCGAACTGCTTGGCCATTGTGAAATGACCGGCCGGCAGTTGGTTCGGTGTTATCTTCTCAACGCTCCCGCCGAATTTGTCTTTGGGAATGACTATGCCCATGACGCTGCCGAATTTCTTGAGCGCGGCCAGCCACTTCTTGTCGTTGGCACTACCGACTACGAAGCCGGAGTTAGCCGTCTGATTGAGTATCCGCACGGTCTGGGTACGGTGAATGTTTTCCTCTTTGTTCAGGTCGACAACATCGTCCAGCACACCAACGGCATAACCGGAATCCCACATTGGCGAGTACCGCACGATCGGGTAGTCGCTGACGTTATCGCCGAGGGGGTTTGGTGTGTCCTCTAGCATCGTTTCGCCGAGCATCACGGTTTCGTGCAATACCTTTTTGACGACGTTGACGATGAGATATCGCACTGACCGTTTCGCCTTGCGAGTGAGTTTTGCAATCTTTTTCTCGTCCTCGATTTTAACAGTCGGCTGCTGGCCCTGGCGGTCGGCGACGATGATTTGCGGTTTGACTTCCTTCCAAAAGACTCGCCGCACCATATACCGATACTGCTTGAGCAGCTCCTGATCGGGGATCTGAGTATCGGCGTCGAGGTCGTCGTCACAGCCCGTGCTATCGCTCGCCATCCACGTAGCCAGCCTCTCTTCGGGCTTGCCGTCGAGGTCGTCTATTTGACTGACGCCTACCTCAATCTCCTTCTCGCGGTGCGGCCACAATGCCTTGACCTCGTCCTGGTCCATCCACTCGTTTTCGATCACGTACTTCGCCGACTCGTTGAGATCGTACTCGGTGGCGTTGCGATCGACATCGACTTGCAGGAGCGATAGTCCCTGTATTTTCGGCTGCCCGTTAACGTTCTCGCCGCGGTCGATATTGAGTTTGAGATACGCCTCCGTGTCGATGCCGCCGCGCATAAAGACTTGAGCGTAGACGTAGTCGGCATAACTGACATCCTGTGTGTGCTTGAGCAGCTCGGTATGCACTTGTCCGACTACAGCCGTCCCACCGCGACGGGGCGAGACCGCAACCTCCTGCTTGCCCTGCAAATACATGCCGAGCAATGCCTTGAGGACCGGCTTGCACCTGTTGATTGTAATCGGCGTCACGCCCTTGCTGGTGTACGCCTCGTATTCCTCTTCGGACCACTGGTGTTTGCCGCCTCGAAAGAAGTCCTGATAAAGCTCGGCCCGCTCCTGCTGGCCTCGCCGCGTGGTGTGCTGGCGACTGTCCCGGACAAACTTGCGGGCGTTCTTTCGTATCTCTGCCTCTTGTAGTGCCATGTCTAAACTCCTATCCCGAGCATGATGTCGTCGGGGACCATATCCATTGCTCCGGCGGTTGATTGTATGATGCCCTCTGCGTCAGTCGGCGTGACGTTGCGGCCATAATACAAGCCGTTCACGTAGGCATCGGCCCTGTCTGGTGATTGTCCTCGGCCCAGCCGCTTGGTAATCTCTTCCTTGCTCTCGATGTATATCCGCCCATTGCTGTATTTGTACTTCGGAGTGCAGAGCTGCTTGCGCAGCATCGGGTCCTTGTGGTGAAGCTCTACCTCACCGCGAGACAACGTCCTCGCTGCATAATCCCAGACCTCGGCCCGCTTATTGCCGTAGGTGTACATTGGGTTTGTCTGGTCCGGCCTGGTGGCTGAATTGGCCGCAATCACATTGACGCCGTTACTGGCGAGCACATCCACAACGCCGCCGCCGACGCCGCCCTCGTCAACAATGACCGGGCATTGATTGTGCTGATTGCTCCACGCCGTGAGGCGGTTGACTGTGTAGTCGATACCACGCTGGCCATAGATAACCTCATCTACAATATCAGTGTCGTGCATGTAGTAATTGACCGTCTCGTTGTCGCCATACCGCGCCACGTCACAGGTGATGTACTTGCGAGTCTGAGGTTGGAACTTGATCTGCGTGAAACCGCCGGCCTGCTCCAGCCAGATAGCCTTAAGAACCTGATCGACGTCGTCAGCCAGATCCCACGAGCCGTAAAGGTACGCCTCGAGCAGCTCGGGGCGGTGGCCGAAAGAGTCTTTGAGCATGTCGATGTAGGAATCCGGCAAGTGTGGATTATCGCTCGGCAATGCCTGGACGAACCGGCGGTATGGTGCCGAGTCGGGAATGAAATCGTCTTTCAGCCAACAGTTAGCCGGGTTGGCCGTGTAGAGCCCTTTGTAGTACAACGGATGCCCGTGGATTTTCAGCCGCCTCGATCCCTGCAAGACCGCCACATCATCCTTCGCTGTCTCTTCGGCTTGGTCTATAGCCATGAATCCGTACTCTGCGGAATTGAATTTGTTTATGTCTTCGCGCCGGTCCAGACCGCCGAAGTCCACAGCTATGCGGCCCTGAATGAGTATGTGTTTCGGGTGTTTTTCCGTCCCCGCTTTGATTTGATAATTATCGTCAGGGATAACATCCTGCCATGTCTGCAATGTTGTGGAGGTGAAGTCTGTCGCCTGTTTGCGGCCCATCCACCCAGCGTGGATTGGCTTTGGTGTAGGCTGTAGATTGAACGTGTTTGCGATATGCACCGCGAGCTGAAACACCCACACACAGAGGAAAAATGACTTACCGCCACCTTTCGCGCCGCCGTACAGGACATCTACCACAGTGGGATCATCCAGCGCCTGATACGCCTCAGTTTGTCGCTTCGTCAGCTTGAACATTCTTTACCTGGTCGGGTGAGATATTGGGTTCCGATGTTGAATCACCATTGCCCCCCGCCATTTGCACGATCACCGGCCCAAAGCTAATCTGGCCAGCTAGATTCACGTCGTGGTTGTCTCGCCAATACAACCCCTGCCGGTTCTTGAGCCAGATGATTGCAGCTCCGGTATCTGGTGGGTAGTGCTTGGTGACCTTGTGTTCTATCACCTTTCCTTCCTGACAGAACACCTTAACTTCCGGGTGCGAGTAGCCTTTCGCACGGTGGTACAGGCTCTCGGCTACCTCTGCGTCCGCCTGCAATTTGCCTCTTTTTAAGGACTCTAAAAACTCTGGAAATTCATGCTTCCAGTTGTTGATTGTCGCCTCGCACACGCCGAAGAAATCAGCTAAATCTTTGTCTTTCGCCCCCAACAGCGTCAGTTTGTACGCCTGTTCGGTGTACTTATCGTGGTAACAAGTTGGCCTGCCTCCCGGATGCTTCTGCTCAGTTTTTTCGTCTTCATTACTCATACCCCCCGTATCGGCAATTTGCGACGAAATTCATTTTGGCCCCGGGGCATTTGACGCCCTGTGTGGCTCTGTGGCGGCCGATCTCTGGTTGACCGGACTATTGGACGGCTCATAACTCTCATATCTATTGCAGTAACCTGCCGCCAAATGGATCTTCAGGCCCGGCAAGTCAAAATCGTCTTCATCGCAAAACGGGCAGTGTATCGTCTCTGTTGCTGGCTGCTCTAAATTCTCGTATTCTAGCGCTGGCTGGTATGCTGGATCGCCTGGGAGTGGCATAGCAGTAACGGACCCACGCATGGCGGCGCCCGCAAACTCATCCCACTCATACCCCTGCTGCTCCAGGCGTGCCCAATGCTCCGGGCTGTAGACGTCCAGTGGGCCGATAGGCTCGTCAACGGGACGCTCGACCTGCTCTGCGATTGCGTTCGGCGGCTGCTGGTGATTGGTGCGGCTCATATTATCCTCCGCTTATAGTTGACCTCGCCATATTCCTGCCCGGCTGGCGCTGATATAACGGTATGTGATCCGGTGTAAGTACGATTGTCGGCAGTGTGTCTCTCTCCACGCTGGAACGCATAGTGTTCGGCCATGTTGCGGTGAAATGTCTCTTTTTCAAGGTCCGTCATTATTGCCATCAATAGTCCTCCGGGCTGATGTTACACATAATCCGGTCTGCGTATTTCTCTGGGTGTTTGCTCTCGGCCTCCGCCCGCCGTTGTCGTGCTTTGCGTTGTCCGTGATGATAGGCTCGGTTTCCCGCAGGC
>Ga0307378_10005235_pt1 | contig 18149 bp, 17 predicted proteins | sample UN1MG_FD_202238 | JGI IMG/M metagenome (GOLD analysis project Ga0307378, IMG submission 202238) | Soil microbial communities from Risofladan, Vaasa, Finland - UN-1 | ecosystem: Environmental > Terrestrial > Soil > Coastal area > Acid sulfate soil | place: Finland: Risofladan, Vaasa | collected... | reverse complement strand
CTACCCAATGCGCTACGCACCCATTAATGGTGAAGATGGCTCGCCAAATGCGAACAGGCGCCGGGATCTTGAGCCCCCTAGACCAAAGCATGAAGTGAATTTCCTCAGGAATCCAGTATGGACAAGGCGATTCATAAGGAACATGGAGATCATGAAGGGTGCGGCGCATGGGGCGATCTCAACGGTGCCCGGCCTGGCTCTCAGGACGATAGGAGAATCGTTTGAGGAGTTCGTCGCTAACCTTTATATGCCCGAAGTGCTTATCCGCAATAGGAACAAGCACGAGAGGCGAGTCTACACACGGGAGCCAAAGCGCTGTCCTGGAACGGGCATGGTCGAGGAATTCAGGGATTTCATTCTCTGGCTATTGAAACACCCAGACAGTGCTTTCTGGGAGTTCCACGAGGCCGTGTCGCAGAACACGCGATCTGCGGTTAGAGAGTACATGAAGCGGTGCGAGAACAAGGAGATTGAGAAGTGGCTGGAGCTTTACCTACAGAGATAGACCGAGAACGTCCAGTTATGGGAGCTGCAGGCAAAAGGCTCTTGGAGGCCATCACAACAGGGATGTATGACGACCCTTTGATGTCCATCAGGGAGTACATCCAGAACGCCACGGACGCGATAGATACGGCCGTGGCAGACGGCTTTCTCGCCCCAGGCGAAGAACGCATCTCTGTATCGATTTCCGGCAGGAACCGCACGATCACTGTGGAAGACAATGGATGTGGGGTCCCAGAAGCGCGAGTTGAGCGTGCTCTATGTGATCCAGGATATAGCGAGAAGCAAAGCTGCACTCACCGGGGATTCAGGGGCATTGGGCGCCTCGGTGGTCTAGCTTACTGCAAGCGTCTTATCTTCACTACACGCGCATCCCCCAAGGAAGTCGTTACGGAGGTAGAGTGGAATGGATCCGACCTCCGCAGAGTTGTCGATGATAAGAATGATTCGGCCGACCTGGCCTCGGCAATCGCGGCGTTGGCAGTGATCAGGACTCGCAAGGCAACGCCGTGCGAATCTCACCGCTTTTTCCGCGTAACGATGAAAGATGTATTTCGTTTCTACGATGATTCGATCCTTAACGTCAGGGCGATCCAATCCTACCTTAGTTCGGTGGCTCCGGTCCCATACGACGAAGATGGTTTCTCCTTCTCTGATAGTGTAAAAGACCACTTCGCGGGTATGCCCGGTTGGCGGAGCTATAGAATATACGTAAATGGCCGGCAGCTCTTCAAGCACTATCGCGATGAAGTGCGGCTTAGTGAGACGAAATCTGACCGTATCGCCGGCGTAGAGGCTTTCGAAATCAGAGGCATAGACGGTGGGCTAGTTGGTAGAGGATGGTATGCGCTCACAGGACTGCTGGGTGCGATACCGCGAACGGAGCCTGTCCGCGGAATACGTGCTCGCCAAGGAAATATAGCATTCGGAGACGAGCGCTTTTTCGAAAAGGCTTTCATCGAACCTCGCTTTGCGCTCTGGCACATGGGCGAGGTTGAACTCTCACACAATGTTCGTCCCAATGCCAGACGCGACGGTTTTGAGCAGACGGCTTCCTACGAGAGGCTGTTGGCCCATATGGCCATTCTTGGGAGGGAGTTAAGCTCACGATGCAGGACCTCCTCAAGTCTTCGTAGCCAAGAGCGAACGCTCAGCTCCATACTTAACGAAGTTGAGCGACTCATTTCTAGCTACCCAATGTTCATTGACAACGACCATGCTACATCTGTGGCGAACAAGGCCTCAGTCCTCCTTGGCAAGGCGCGCCCTGCCGCCATGGACGGCATGAAGGAGAAGGATGTTGGAAAGCGATACCTCGCTCTGTCACGCATGCTACGAGCAGTCCAGAAGCGACCGCCGCTCATATCAGATTGCATCGACGAGAGGCTATTGGGAGAAGGATGCACCAAGAGGTTTCTCGAGGATTTATGTCGTCGCATCTTTGACACATTGGGCCCAGACGGCACCCCCGCCAGCGTTCTATCGTGCATCCTGATGCCATATCTAAAGGAGGGTGTTGAAATGGCTTTGAGCAGTCGAAAAAACGGACATGGACACGAAGGCGAGCATTTTTCCTAGGCAGGTTAAGGCTTTGAAATGAGCGTTCCGCGCAGTTCGCAGATAGGCCATGCAAAATAATCGGAGGAGTAATTCATGATGCACGAGTGTGAATTCCAGATGCTACCGATTGAAAACGTCCATCTGGACTTCGAGAATCCTCGAATCAAGCAATTCACCGAGATGTATGGTGATGATCTAACGCACGAGCAGATATACCTCGCATTGAACATAAGCACGGGCGCGGAAGGTGCATCTTTTACAACCTTTCACAGCTTAGAACAGTCGATCCGAACACACGGTCGCATCATTCATCCGATACTTGTGAATAAGGAGGTAGATGGGAAGCTTGTTGTAATAGAGGGAAATACAAGGGCGGCAATATACAAAAGCTTCCTTGAAAAGGGCTATCAGGGGGGGTGGGACACAATCCCCGCCATGGTCCATGAGAGGCTAGATCAAGCAGAAATCGATGCCATCCGGCTCCAGAGCCACTTGGTCGGACCTCGTCCATGGGATCCATATTCCAAGGCTAAGTATCTTCATTATCTGCGAAATGCAGAGCATCTGACAATGGCGCAGGTTGTCGACTACTGTGGAGGAAGGCGGTCGGAAGTTCAGACGTATTTGGCAGCATATGAAGACATGGAGGCATACTACCGCGCTAACCTTGGAAGCGATGATGAATTTGATGCGAGTCGGTTCAGCGCCTTTGTGGAACTCCAAAGGCCCAATGTGAAGAGGGCTATATTGAGGGCTGGTTTTGATTCCTCCGATTTCGCTAGATGGGTCATAGAGAAGCAGATCTTCCCCCTAAGCACGGTCAGGATGTTGCCCCAAATACTCGCGAACAAGAGGGCAACGGAGATTTTCCTGAGCGACGGCGCCAGGGAGGCCATCAAGGTCATTGATGCACCGATCTCGGACGAGGTCATCAGAGATGCCTCGCTCGAGGCGCTGGCCCGCGAGGTCATCAGGCGCGTGCGGTCCATGCCGTATTCAGAGCTAAATCTGCTGCGCGAGGAACCCGAAGGCTCGCGGGTGCTGGCGCTGATGGAGGCTAGAGATGAGCTCGAGGTTCTATGCCAAGACATTGTGTCTGATGAGCAGATATGAGCGAATCGGTCGTTCATCAGGTGTTGGTAAAGCGTATGGCAGACTGGGTCGCTGAAGAGCTGCTTGGTGGGAATTCCGCGTCTATCCTCCTTGATTCGCCTTCAATTAAGCTGACTGGTCGGCCACCGACCATCAACGGACATGTGCCGGACCTTTTTGCGGACGACAAAACGTCAAGATTGCTGGTTATCGGTGAGGCGAAATCAGCAAGGGACCTCGAAACGGACCGATCCGAAAAACAGATCATCGCGTTCTTGGAGTACTGCTCGATCCACAAAGACGCCTTATTCGTGCTAGCAGTGCCATGGCATAGAACTAGGTTGGCCCGAAACCTATTGCGGATATGGAAAGGCAGGATGGGGTCGCAATCGGTGTCGACCGAGGTCTTGGACATGTTGCCAGGATGAACCGATGGCTGCGTCCCCAGGCTGCGCTTCTGTTGGATCCTGCGTAGGTCGATATGCAGAAAATTAAGCTCAAACGCGAGCCTGATTTGGCACCCAAGCACCGGGCCTTTGCCTACCAAGCCGAGGCTGTTGAAGCCATACGCGACTTGGAGTATGCCGCCGTGTTTCATGAGCAGGGGCTGGGCAAGACAAAGATCGCAATAGACCTCATGCTCTATTGGCTGGAGAAAAAAGAGGTTGATACGGTCTTATTCGTCGTGAAAAAGGGACTGTTGGACAACTGGAGTCGCGAGCTGAGCTCTCACACGTCTATCGTTCCTCGCGTGATTTCACAAGACCGGAAGCTCAATTTCTACGCTTTCAACAGCCCTGCGCGGGTGATGCTTGCCCACTATGAGGCTGTGAGAAGCGAGGAGGAGCGCTTGCAGCTGTTTCTGAAGGCAAGACATGTTGCTGTCATTCTGGATGAGTCAGCCAAGATCAAGAACCCAGAGTCTGCTCTCACCAAAGTGTTCCTAAGACTCGCCCCGATGTTTGCAAGGCGGATCATAATGACAGGAACGCCCGTCGCTAATCGCCCATTTGATTTGTGGTCTCAGGTGCATTTCTTGGATCAAGGGGAGAGTCTGGGCAGGGATTTCGTGAAGTTCCGAAAAGAACTCGACCTATCAGGCAGGCTTGCAGCTAGCAATTCGGCTAGGGATGAGTTTGAAGACCGACTTGAGTCTCTCAGGGACATGATATCCGAATTCTCGGTGCGGGAGACAAAGGACAGTGGGATAATCACGTTGCCAAGGAAGACCATTCGCTCTGTGTTCACAGATTGGGAGCCGCGCCAACTGGAACTCTATCACAGCATACGCGATGAAATGCGCGCCGTAGTCGTGCGTGAGGGTTTGCCCACTGAGGACGAATCTGAGTCGATCCTAAAGCGCATGCTCCGCCTGGTCCAAGTTGCGTCCAATCCCAAGCTTATAGACCAGAGCTACTCGGCACAGCCCGGGAAGTTTGAGCCGCTGCAAGAACTAGTTCAGAACATTCGCCGCAACGACGAGAAGTGCATCGTGTGGACTACCTTCACAGACAATGTTGAATGGCTGGCATTCGAGCTAGCGCCCTTCGGTACCGAGAAAGTACATGGCAAGCTTCCCATGGAGCGACGAACAAAGGCCATCGACAGATTCATGACCGACCCAAAGCGCGGGGTGCTTGTGGCTACACCGGGTGCCGCCAAGGAGGGGCTTACTTTGACCGTTGCCAATCACGCCATCTTCTTCGACCGGAGCTTCAGTCTCGATGATTACCTCCAAGCACAGGATCGGATTCATAGGATTTCCCAGCAGCGACGCTGTGAGGTCGTCAACCTCCTAATGAGCGACTCTATTGACGAATGGGTGGACGTTCTACTTCACGCCAAGCGGCTGGCCGCTCAACTCGCACAAGGGGATATTTCCCGCGAGTACTATAGCAATCAGATGGAGTACGGATTCGCCGAGATGTTGAGGGATATACTAAATATTAGAAGAGAGGATAGGGAGACGAGATGAAAGGGGCCGAATTCAATCAAGACACCATGACTCTGCGCGGAAAAGAGATAGAGGTCACAGTCGGATTCTTACTGCAGGTCGAACTTAAGTTCTATCCGGAAAATCCCCGAATCTACTCCATTATATCGGCAGATGACCGCCAGGCAACGCAGGATCAAATCGAAGAGGCACTGAAGGCCATGGATCATGTGAGACAGCTGGCACAGTCGATAAAGGCCAACGGGGGCCTTACTGATCCTCTCCTTGTGCGTAAGGGGGATTTGGTCGTTTTGGAAGGGAATTCCCGTCTCGCTGCATACAGGATGCTGTTTGTCCAAGACCCTCTTCGATGGGGCAAGGTCAAATGCAAGCTGCTTCCGCATAACATAGCCGAAAAGGACGTATTTGCCCTCCTTGGGGAGTACCATATCATCGGCAAGAAGGACTGGGCACCCTATGAGCAAGCTGGTTATCTCTATCGACGCCACAAGCGACATGGCGTTTCCCCGACCACAATGGGCAGGGAGTTGGGGCTGTCGGGCAAGAAGGTCGAGCAGCTCATCGCCGTGTATGCATTCATGGTCGATCACGAAGAGAATGACGTCAAACGGTGGAGTTACTACGAAGAATATCTAAAATGCAGGGCTATAGGGAGAGCGAGAGAGGCCTACCCGAGAATAGACCAGGTGGTCGTCAAAAAAATCAAGAACCGGGAGATCCCCCGCGCTGTCGATATTAGAGACAAGCTGAAAGCCATCGTGAAATCTAACAGGGCACTTCGGGACTTCATCCATGAGAAAAAGGACTTTGAGCAAGCCTATGAGAGCGCTCAAACTAGAGGTGTTGGTAATGTCTGCTATGGGAAGCTGCTGCGATTCCGGACGTGGCTTGCTGACGCAGAACGAGTTGAGGATATGGATGAGATGGAGGAGCAGATCCAAGCGAAGTGCAAATTCGAACTTAGGAAAATAGAGAAACGATGCAATGGCCTGCTCAAAGGACTGGACCAATAGCCTGCTCAACGATGTGGACAACAAAGAGAACAACTGCAAAAGCTCTGCACTTCAAGAAGCGAATTGGGATTCCACCAGCGAACGCGAGAGACATTTTACACCTTTCCTGATTTCCTCCACTGCCCCACTAGTTAGAAGCCCGAGGAACGCCGTCAAAGAATTATTGGGGCTACTGTGGGTCTTATCGACCGACTCACGGTAACTGTCAAACTGCCAGTGTGCCCTATTTGTGCCCACAATCGTTGTCATACCGCCCATACAGCCATTCATCCAATGATTGTATTCTGCGCCGCCATAATGAACACACCAATCATAGTGTCTCGGAACACTGTGCCCAGGGTGTGCCCTATTTGTGCCCACAAACGCGCACACAAGAAATGAAAAGACCGTAAAACAGCCTATTGCAGAACAGAGCGAAGTCAGGGCATTTCGTAGGTGTGAATCGATGGGCAGGTGGCTAAATGGCTGGAGCGGGAAACGGGATTTGAACCCGCGACCCTCGCCTTGGCAAGGCGATGCTCTACCTCTGAGCTATTCCCGCTCTAGAACTACCCATCAATTTAGGTTCCCCCCAAAGGAGATGTCAAGTCCGATCCGATGAACAGGACTGAGACGTTCGTTTTCAATGTCGTCCGGCCCCCGGGGCACAGCCGCGAACTGCTCCACCCGGACAGCGAGACTCATATATCCAAGATGACCTTCACACTGAAAACACCACTTTCTCTCACGATAGCGAGGTTGTGCATCGTAACCGCCTTAACGTCCGTAACTGGCTTCTGCGCGAGGCGCTTGCAGCCAGCAAAACCTACACGCGCCTCAAGCGTCGGTCTGCCACGCTCCGAGCCGCCACCTGGGGCCGGTTCTCTCGTCAGACGTTCGGGCACGCGGATCGATAACTTTATTGCGGAGGGAACGAGGAGGTCCGTGTCGAAACGCCAGAGGAGCTCGGACAGGAAATCAACAAGGAGCGACTCGATATCAACGGCGGAGAGAGCGAACGTATCGGTCTTATCGGGGCACGGAAGCTGGGGCTCTTGCCCGAATATGATCGCAAACATCCCCTCTGCCGCGTGCGTAAAGAGCGCCTCGAGACTCTCACCGTAGGCAACAAATCCAGCGTCGGCCGTGGTTCCAATGATCTCGAAGCGCTTCACGAGAGCTTGGCCACGAATGAACCGAAATGAAAGAAGACGAGACCTGGCGCCTGACTGCCCGGCGTTCGCTGACGAGGCGCTCTATCGACTACGAGAAGCCGCCGGACATATCTCAAGTCCTTCATCACATTGATCATCTTACGTTAGAACGCTGAACTTGCCTGTATGCCTCGATCACAGCGTCCGGCCTGCCATCGGCCATGAGCCTGCCCTTGGACAAGAGGATCGCGCGGCTACAGAACTCCCTGATTATGTCCATGTTGTGCGAGACGAGCGCTATCGTCTTGCCCTGCCGCTGCATCCCCCTGATCCGATCGAGGCATTTCTTCTGGAAGCGCTCGTCGCCGACCGCAAGGATCTCGTCTATGAGAAAAATGTCCGCCTCTACGTTAATTGCGACGGCAAAACCGAGCCTCACTAGCATTCCGCTGCTATAGCTTTTGATGGGTGCATTTATGAAGTCGCCGAGCTCGGAGAAAGAGATTATCTCATCGAGCCTCCCCCGTGCCTCTCTCCGAGAGAGGCCGAGAATCGAGGCGTTCATAAAGATGTTCTTGCGGCCCGATAGCTCCATCGAGAAGCCCGAGCCCAGCTCGAGTAGCGTCGCAACTCTGCCACTGACCTCGACATGGCCCTCGTCAGCAAGCAGTATCCGGCAGAGAAGCTTCAGCAGAGTGCTCTTGCCCGAGCCGTTCTCGCCGACTATCCCCAGCGTCTCGCCTCGCGACACGGATAAGGCAACGTCTCTCAGCGCCCAAACGTCGCGGTATCTGTCCCGCTTGCCCTTCAACAGGTTGATGATGAGGTACTTTATGTTCTCGCTCTTCTCATAATAGACCCGGTATCTCTTAGACACCGACCGCATCTGAATAACGTCAGAGCTGCTCGGCTCATTACGCAGTCGGCCTTCGTTTGACATCAGACGACCTCAGCGAACCTGGCGCTCGACCTGGCGAAGAGCAGCCAACCAGCTGCGGCCGAGCCGAACGTGTAAATGACAACCAGGGCAATCGTTAGCCCTGTCGGAAGAGCATTTTGGAGCAAGACCGCCCTGTAAGCACACACGAAGACCGACATTGGGTTGTAGCTTATGAGCCAGACCACGACGTTTCCCAAAAGTGGCCACGGAAGCTTGAGAGAGGCGACCTTGCTCATCGGATATACTATCGGCGTCAGCCAAAACCAGACGATTAGCAGAATATCTAGAAGGTGCTTGACGTCTCTGAAATGAACCGTGCTCGCCGAGAAAAGCAGGGCAAGTCCGCCCACGAAGATGGCCTGTGCGAGCACCAGAAGCGGCAATAGGAACGCTAGATGCCCCGGAGCATGTCCAAAGAAAGGCAGAGCTAGCAGCAAGATGACGAGTGTCATCACAAACTCAACAAGGCAGGCAACCATCGCAGACAGCGGGATTATCGCCTTTGGCATATAGACCTTGCGGACGAGGTTTGGGTTGTTAATAACTGAGGGCGCGGCCATCGTTACGGAGTTTGAGAGGAATATCCAGGGCAGAAAACCACACATGAAAAAAACCGGGAAGTTTTTTACGTTCATCCCGATCACATAGCGAAATACAATCGTATAGATCAGAAGCATCATGAGCGGGTTAAGGAGCGACCAGAATATCCCGATCACGGAGCCCTTATACTTGACCTCGAGGTCTCGCATCACGAGGTTGAGCAGGACTTCTCGCCTCGCCCAGAGCTCTTTCAGGTCTCGAAAGGTCGGGAATCTCACGTCATCTGCCTCGTGCATTATTGTTGAGTCCAATGCGTTTCTTATAGGATGTTATGGGCATGGTCGTCAAGTTTTTGGGTTTGTGGCGGGCATCGGTTTCAGGAGGAAGAGGATGAGTGGCGTGAGATATGGCGTTGGTAGGTTGGTTTGGCGGATGTATCAGAGATCATATTAAACTATTTGACAACTCCCGACTAAAGGTCTATTGTCTCTGATGAAAGATGAACATCACAACAAAACATCAAAAACAGGAGATAGTGAAATGGCAATTGTGAGATGGGAGCCACTGAGAGACCTGATGACATTTCAGGAGAGGATGAACCGTCTCTTCGACGAGGCGTTCCAGAGAAAGGGCGAGCTGTCGCCGATGATCAAGGGCGACTGGTCGCCGGCGGTGGACGTTTTAGAGACGAAGGACAACATCGAGCTCAGGGCGGAGCTGCCTGGCCTGACGGCTTCTGATGTTGATATCTCGCTCGCGAATGACGTCTTGACGCTTTCTGGTGAGCGCACGATGTTGAAGGAGACCAAGGAGGAGAACTACCATCGAATCGAGCGGAGCTACGGATGCTTCAGCCGGTCGTTCGCTCTCCCGAGCCGTGTACAGAAGGACAAGATCAAGGCCAAGTTTAGCGATGGCGTTCTGCGCGTGACGCTTCCGAAAGCAGAGGAGGCCAAGCCGAAGCAGATCAAGATCGAGGTCCAGGGGAAGTAATCTCGTAGTCCTAGCGAGCTGACTAATGTTGGGGCCCGGGCAGATGTCCGGGCCTCTTTTTTTGCCCGAGCACGCGCTTGACTGGTTGCAGCCAGATGCCATCTTACTGAAGCTCCATGTTCCACCAGTTCTAAGCCCTCAGCTTACAGCCAAGAAACCAGACTGGTAGTCATTCCCTCTCGCCTGAAGCAACCTGAAGTGTGAAGAACAAGTCCCTTTCAAAGCTGTTATGCGGGCTCGCGGCAAGACATCTTTATAGTTCAATCCGATTGTTGGGCGCTCGCATTGGAGTTGTTATATTAATAGTGGTTTGATATTGTTCGCTCGCAAAAAAGAAACAGGGCCAGGAGTAATTCCCTGGCGATTGGGAGGACAGCTATTGGTTGGAAGAACGATCAGAGTCAAGAAGAAGGTGAGGGGGCAGGATCGGCCGCTCCCGAAAGACCTTCTTACTCATATTATTGATTTCAGCAAGCAGAACAGCAGGTTCATACTCTTTGCCATTGTAGCGGTAGCAGTTGTGATTGCCGGGTCTTTTGCCTACAGATCGTATCGCGAGGGTCGGATCACGGCATCCGCAACGATGGAGTACTTCGCGGCGGACCTTTATCAACAGGCGATGGCAATAGACCTCACGCCAAACAGCGAGGCCCAGCAGGGCGAAGACGAGAAGACATCGCTGGCCGAGCGACTCGACAAGCAGCAGTCATTGCTCAAGAAGTCGGTTGCCCAGTTTGAGGAGTTACAGAAGGCTTACCCTAGAGCCAGGAACATAGAGCGCGTCCTACTGTACATCGGAATCGTTCGCTACCAGCTCGCCGATTACCAGTCGGCACTTCGTGCGTTCCAAAATTGCCTCAAGAGATTCCCGGATGGAGCCTTCAGTGCGCTTTGCCGGGCCAATATAGCTAGAACACAGGAGCAGATGGGGGAGCCCGGTGCGGCGGTGCAAAGCTACGAGCAGCTGTTCAAAACGCAAGGCAACTCTCCCGGAATCCAGCCATACTATTTCAACCTGGCAGAGCTATACGAGAGAATGAACAAGCCCGACTCGGCAAAGACGGTCTATGCAAAAATCGCCTCGCTCTATCCTGGCTCGCAGTGGGAACGTGAGGCCAATGAGGCGCTCAGGCATCTGGAGGGCCCCGGCGCCACGGGTGCCGGCCGCCCACCCAAGATCGGAGCGGATCTCTCGAAGCTTCCGCCGGGGTTTGATGCCAGCAAAGTGCATCGCGTCGTTGTTGGGAAAGACGAGACTGGCAAAAGGACTGTCAAGCTGGAGAAAAACGGCACGAAGAGCCCAAAGCCAACAGGTAAATAGGCAAAGACATGAATCCGCGGATCTTTAGGGAATATGATATTCGTGGGATAGTCGGCGAGGACCTGACTGTGGACGTCGTGGCCGGCATAGGCAAGGCGTTCGGGACTGACATCAAGAGGGCTGGCCTTGCCAATCTGGTGGTTGCAAGGGATGTTAGGCTCTCCTCGCCCAGCTTTGCCAAGGCACTGATTGATGCGATCTTATCTACGGGCTGCAATGTAACGGACATCGGCATGGTCCCGACTCCAGTGTTTTACTTCTCACTCCGACATTTGGATGCTGATGGTGGAATCGTCATCACGGGCAGCCATAACCCACCGCAGTTCAACGGCTTGAAGGTCTGTAAGGGCAAGCATACGATCTTTGGCAGAGAGATTCAGGCCCTTCGTGCGACCGTTGAGCGTGGCGATTTCGCCAGCGGTTTAGGCAAGCTCGACAAAAAGAACGTCGAGGAGGACTACGTCAACTATCTATTTGAGAACTCGATCGATATGGGCAAGATGACCTCGGGCCGAAGGGTGAAGCTGGTCATCGATGCTGGCAACGGGACAGCCAGCCAGCTCGCGCCTCGTCTGCTGAGTAGAATGGGCTGCGAGGTTGTTCCGCTTTACTGCGAGTTCGACGGTAGTTTCCCCAATCACTTCCCGGACCCGACTGTGCCCGAGAACCTCTCCGCCTTGTCGGCGAAAGTCGGGGAGACAGGCGCGATGGCGGGGATTGCGTTCGACGGGGATGCTGACCGGATCGGCGTCATAGACGAGAGGGGACGGCCGATATGGGGCGACATTCTGCTCCTGCTTTATGCAAGACAGGTGCTATCAGAGCATCCAGGCGCCAAGATCATATCGGAGGTCAAGTGCTCTCAAGTGCTTGGGCAAGAGATAGAGCGCATGGGAGGCAAGTCAATAATGTGGAGGACCGGGCACTCGCTGATCGAGCGCAAAGTCCTCGAGGAGAGAGCCTTGCTCGCAGGCGAGATGAGCGGCCACATGTATTTCGCCGATAGATATCTTGGCTACGACGATGCGCTATACGCCGCCTGCCGGCTGGCAGAGATTCTCGCTCAGAGCAAAGAGTCGCTCGCCGAGTCGATCGATGCCCTGCCCAAGACTTACAACACACCTGAAATACGTGTGCCGTGCTCAGACGAGGACAAATTTGACGTCGTCAAAAGCATTGCGCGGGAACTTAAGAAAGGCCACGAGGTTATCGACATAGATGGTGCGAGAGTTCTATTCGATAAAGGTTGGGGGCTTGTTAGAGCCTCGAACACGCAGCCGGTGCTAGTGCTTAGGTTCGAGGCAGAGTCGGAGGAGTCGCTTAAGGGCATAAAGGCGGATTTCAAGCGATTGTTGTCGAAATATCAGTCTGTGGATATTTCCGGGGCCTTTTGAGGCAACAGAGAAATGCTGGACAAGAAGGTATTAGTTTCGTTTGAGAACATGCTAATCGAACACAGGGCTGCTCTGCTTTCGCAGGCCGCAAAAACGTTGAAAGAGTCATGCGGTGATTCGTGCCCCCAAAGTGGTGACTTTGCAGACATAGCGTCCCAAGAATCGAACAGGACATTGAAGCTTAGGCTGCGGGAAAGAGAACAGAAGCTGCTTGCCAAGATCGACAAGGCACTTGCCAAGCTCGATAGAGGCGTTTATGGTATATGCGAACATTGCGGCGGGGACATCAGCCTGGAGCGGCTCCGGGCGCGGCCGGTCGCAACGCTGTGCATCGAGTGCAAGCAGGATCAGGAGTCAGAGGAAGTCTGAAGTCTCTTGTCTGTGTGCCACGTTAGGTCTGCTGGGGCGGTCGCGCTGATTGAATGGAGGTATTAGTTGAGTAGCATTACGTTGAGAAGCCGTTATGGCCGGGCGATAACAGCTCTGGTCGCAGGTCTTGTTCTTACGCTGCCGCTTTTGATCCTCGCTCAGGACGTTATAGAGTATAAGCAAGCCTATGACGCCTACAAGGCAAAGGACTGGGCCGCCGCACAAAAGGCGATCGACGAGGCGGTCAAGAAGGACCCCGACAATCGGAAGTATTTATATCTCAAGGCGCTGATCCTCTTGAAGGAAAAAAGGGATGCAGAGGCCATCAGGGCTCTTGAGAAATGCGTGAGCCTCAAGCCCAACGACTACGAATCTCTGTTCCTTCTCGGAAGGTTGTTTCTAAAGAGAAAGGACTATCAGAAGTCTGTAGAGCGGTTTGAACAAGGACTCGCCTACCGGCCGGGAGATTATCAAGGCAGTTATGGCTTGGCTACGGCATACGTGAAGCTCCGCAACTACGAGAAGGCCGCGAATACTCTGTCAAAGGTTACGGGCAAGGCTCTGAATCGCTTCCAGTTCAATTATCTCTACGGTGTTGTTCTCCGGTCTTTAGGGAAGTATGAGGAGGCAATCAAGTATCTTGAGAAAGCCAGCCTGTTGAAGCCCGAACACGTTCAGACCCAGCTGAGATTGGCCGACTCTTATCAGCGGTTCGGGAAACACGAGAAGGCCGTGGCGATTGTGAAGCCGGTCTTGGCCAAGGAGCCGGGCAACGTGGAGGCACTTAACACGTTGGGCGAGGCGCAGCTTGGAGCGGGTGATTACAAAGCCTCGCTATCAACTGGCAACAAGATGGCTGTCGTTGCGGCAAATGATTACAGGGGTTACATGCTTCGGGCGAAAGCTTGGCAGGGCCTCAATCAGCCGGACAAGGCGGTCCCGGACCTCAAGAAGGTTTTTGAACTGGACAACGGTGGAGCCTGCAACGCTGCGAATCTCTTGGCGAGCATCTACTACCAGCGCAAGGAGTTCCTCGAGGCGGAGGGGTATTATCGCCGTGCTTACGAATGGCAAAAGAGCGTTACTCCGCTTCTGATGCTTGGCCACTGCTATTACAGGGAAGGTAAGTACGACGAATCTCTCGAGACCTACCAGAAGGTCTTGAAGTTGGCTCCCAGCAATCTCGAGGCGCAGCAGGGCGTCAAGTCAAGCAAAGAGCAGATAAGTCGCAAACCCAAACAAGCGAAGAAGTAACACTATCGGTTGCGACACCCCTGAAGGTCAAAGCTAGTTGACCTCGCACCTGGCACGTGCATCTGGGCCGTCTCCGGCGAGCGAATGTGCAGGCGCATCTGTACTTACACCTACGAACGGCGTGCCGCTCAACCAAGACTCTCTGGCTGAGAGGTTCAAGATGAAGTTGAGCGTCGCAGGCTCGGCTGCCACCCGAACCAAATAACTCCCCGACAGACCGACCTTCGTGAGGAGCGGTCTCAAAAGACGATCAGTCGGTGATAGTAAATGGGAATAAGCACGGGTCGCCAATGAATGCCAATTGGCCCGGATTGGTCAGCGCGGCGGCAAAGAGGTAATCACCGGGGCTTTGTGGGACGGTCGTCCGGAGGACCTCGGTCGGCCCGAAATCAAACCCGCTCGGCAGCACGACATTGGAGACCCAGGGGTATGTCCCAATCGCGAGGCCGCTGCTGGTGAGCGAGATTATCGTCCCATTCGGCAGAACGAACGCGACGTAGGCGTCAACCGCGACATCTGGCCCGGGATTCTGCGCCTCGATGAACCCGACAAGCGTCTCGCCCGGGGCGAACTCGCTTTCGTTGAGCGAGCACACGATCTGTGGGTTCTGTTCCAGTGTCAGCGGGTAATGATAGCCCATATCGACAACGCCCGTGTCTGGAACGCTGTCTGTTCTAGTGGTGAGCTTGTCGAGGCCCAGGCTCTCCGCCGTGCCGCTTCCTGTGTCTATGCACGGGCTGTCGGCATCCTGCCCCGCTGCCCGGCAGGATAGATAATAATCGCCGAGCGGGCCAGAGACGAAGAGGGGATTATCCGAGATGTTGCCCTCGCCCCCGCCAAACCAGACCCCGACGCAGGAGTATGTGATGGTGGCACTACCACAGTCCCACAGGTCTCCACCGTTGGGCGCGTCATTCCCCCAGATGATGCAGTCGGTGACCGTCGCGTAACACTGGTGCAGCCCACCGCCGTATTCCGCCGAGTTGCCGGTGATTGTGCAGTTCCTGATCACGCCGCTGCAAAAGTCCAGCCCGCCGCCGCGCGCATACTCCCCGGTCGCCGAGTTGCCGGTGATCGTGCAGTTGCTGATTGAACCGTCGCAGCCCATAAGCCCGCCGCTCGAGTTGCCGGTGATCGTGCAGTTCCTGATCACGCCGCTGCAACAGTCCAGCCCGCCGACTGAGGGTGCCGAGTTGCCGCTGATCGTGCATTCGCTGATCGTTCCGTGGCATTCGGAGAGCCCGCCGCCAATGTCCTGCGCCGCGTTGTCGCTGATCGTGCAGTCGGTGACCGTCGCGTAACACTGGTGCAGCCCACCGCCTACCCACACCGCGGAGTTGCCGGTGATGGTGCAGTTGCTGATCGTCCCGTTGCAGCCGGCCAGCCCACCGCCGTATTCCGCCGAGTTGCCGCTTATCGTGCAGTCGCTGATCGTCCCGCTACACTTGTGAAGCCCGCCGCCGTCGTAACCAGCCGAATTGCCGCTGATCGTGCAGCTGCTGATCGTCCCGTCACAGTCGTAAAGCCCGCCGCCGTAGCCTGCCGAGTTGCCGCTTATCGTGCAGTCGCTGATCGTCCCGCTACACTTGTGAAGCGCGCCGCCGCAGTACTCTGCCGAGTTGCCGCTTATCGTGCAGTTGCTGACTCCAGCGAACGTCCCCGCTCCGTATATTCCACCGCCATATCCGAACGTCCCATTAGCGATCGTGAAGCCGGAGAGCAGGCAAGTCTCATCCTCCGTCCCGGCAAACGTAACTACGCTGCCCTTTTGGGCACCGTCGATTATGGTCAAGGCGACGATCTCCTCGTCCTCCGGGTCGAGCGAACGCAGCGTTATGTTCTTGCCATCGAAGTGGATGTTCTCGTAGTAGGTCCCGGGATGCACGATTATGACGTAGCCATCAAGCGTGACATCAATCGCATCCTGAATCGCCTCAAAGTCGCCCGTCCCATCTTGATTGACATCGTACTCAGCGGCATACGCACCAAAGGCTGATAAAGAAAGAAGCAACCAACACACCCCAAGGCAGCCAAACAACCTGGTCATCTTTCCCTCCCAAAGTCAAAGACCCGTTAGTTTTGCACGTTTCGACTGTCCGAGAATACCTCGCCAATCGTGCTCGTTCAATACTCCTTTCGACACGCAGGAGTTTGCCCATCGCCGCAAAGAGTCAGTTGGAGGTTTTGGAGTGCGGCGGGTCGGCGCATTTATCGCCTACACGTGGCTCGTTTGGCCGTGTCGCTTCTTGTCAGTTGACAGCCGTGAGGCGAGAGGACAAGATTCGGGCTGCTATTCTTTGGTTCTTGCTGAGTTGGAACTTGACGAGGGGAGGACGATGCTGGCGAAGGTGAAGAGCTGCGCTGTGGTCGGGATCGAGGCCAAGATGGTCGAGGTCGAGGTTGACCTCGCACCGGGCACGTGCATCTACTCGGTGGTTGGGCTGCCGGACACAGCCGTCAAGGAGAGCAAAGAACGCGTGATAGCGGCGCTTCGGAACGCGGGCTTCGACCTTCCGGACGGTCGCATCACCGTCAATCTTGCCCCAGCCAGCGTCAAGAAACAGGGGGCAGGCCTCGACCTGCCGATAGCTGTGGGCATCCTCGCCGCGCAGGGCTTCGTTGAGCGGCCTTCTCTTGCTAAGTTTTGCATCATAGGCGAGCTGTCGCTCGATGGCCGCGTGCGTGAGGTCGCCGGTCTGCTACCGATGACCATGGCCGCCCGCGACGTCAACTGCGCCGCCATGATCGTCCCTGATGCAAACGCCAGCGAGGCCGGCGTCGTTGACAGTGTGGACGTCTTCGCCGTGAGCTCGCTCGCGCAGACTATTGATTTCATCAATGGCAACGTCCAGATACCTCGCACGGTAGTTGACATGAAGCAAGCTTTCGAGACCGCCTCACATTACCGGGTCGATTTCGCCGATGTCAAAGGCCAGCTGTACGCCAAACGAGCGCTTGAGGTTGCGGTCGCCGGGGCACACAACGTGGTAATGATCGGCCCACCGGGCGCCGGCAAGACCATGCTTGCCAAGCGACTCCCCACGATCCTACCAGAGATGACGCTTCAGGAGTCGCTTGAGACAACCAAGATACACAGCGTCGCGGGTCAGCTTAGCAAGGGCCAATCGCTCGTCGCGACCCGGCCTTTCAGGTCCCCACATCACACCATCTCAGACGCGGGTTTGATCGGCGGGGGAGCGTATCCTCGCCCGGGTGAGGTCTGCCTCGCCCACAACGGCGTGTTGTTTCTGGATGAGATGCCCGAGTTCCACCGCAACGTGCTCGAGGTCTTGAGGCAGCCGCTGGAGGATGGCTCGGTTACGATCTCACGGGCCGCTCTTTCGGTGAAGTTCCCGACGAGGTTCATGCTGGCGGCAGCGATGAACCCCTGCCCATGCGGCCACCTAACGAACCCCAAGGTGGCCTGCAAGTGCACACCCGTCCAGATTCAGCGGTATCGTTCGCGCATTTCGGGTCCCCTGCTAGATAGAATTGACATCCACCTCGACGTCCCAGTCGTTCCCTATTCCGACCTTGCCAAATGGTCGCCCGGCGAGAAGTCGGAGGCGGTTAGGACACGGATCAACGCCGCACGGAAGGTCCAGCAGGAACGTTTCCGGGATGAGCCTTTCTTCTGCAACGCCCACATGCAATCCAGGGACATCAAACGCTACTGCCGGCTCGATGAGCAGTGCGAGGCGATAATGGAGGCAGCGATCAACAGAATGGGCATGAGCGCTCGCGCTTACGACCGCATCCTGAAGGTCGCCCGGACGATAGCTGACCTCGCTGATGAGCCCAATCTCCTCCCCGAGCACATCTCCGAGGCGGTGCAATACCGCACGCTCGACCGGCAGTTCAGCTGAGCACGTTGTTGAGAGGACTCTCTTCCTAGGGAGGAAGTGACCAGGACTGTCCGAGAGGCTCTGCGCAGAGAACAGAGCCGCTGGGCAGGTCATCCCGGACCAGGTGCTCCAAGACCTTCGTTCGAGGTAGGAAGAACCCGGAATCCAGGTGGACGCCCGACACGAACGGCGTCTCCATCGCCCGTGCGAAGGCCGAATTCATCAAGCTGCTGGACGAGC
>Ga0307378_10005234_pt1 | contig 18150 bp, 15 predicted proteins | sample UN1MG_FD_202238 | JGI IMG/M metagenome (GOLD analysis project Ga0307378, IMG submission 202238) | Soil microbial communities from Risofladan, Vaasa, Finland - UN-1 | ecosystem: Environmental > Terrestrial > Soil > Coastal area > Acid sulfate soil | place: Finland: Risofladan, Vaasa | collected... | reverse complement strand
AGCGGCAGGTATGAAGCCAATCAGATACCCGCCGGTCGGGCCCAGCAGTACAGCAAAACCGCCTCCAAGTGCAAAAACGGGCAAGCCCAGGGCACCTTCAATTATATATGCCAGAGCAGCAAGGCCGCCGCGCTTCGCGCCAAGCAATGCTCCTATCATCAGCACCGCAAAGGTCTGAGCGGTAATGGGGACAGGACTAAAAGGCAACATGACCGTAGCACGGGCACACAAGGCAATGAGCAAAGAACCGCCAATAACCAGAGTAATATCATAAACGGCGGCAGACCTTTTCTCATAGGGCCTCAGAAGGTCAGCTACGGTGGCAGTGGCCAGCATATATTCTCCAAAAAATATTTCGAATACTCTGATAAACTTAAAAACATCGAGATATTATATTTGAAGCCCACCCCGGCGTCAAATGACATTTTGTAAAGGTTTCTTCTGGGTATAATCAAATACAAAGGGCTTATACCGAATCAATCGGTATAAGCCCCGAATTTCCTGTACTTGTCAGGTCAATCTCTGCTTATGGCTCACGGCTGCGGACGGGGTCTGTAGAGCCTGATATCGTCAAAGTACATCGTACCTGCACCGCCGGGGAGCGTATTATTCTTGTCGCCGAAGCCGATAGAGAGTTTATCGACATTTGCCAGGTTAATACCCTGATCCGCAAACACCTTCAGGTCGATATTCCACTCGGTCCAGGTCGCTATCTGTGTTGCAGCCGGGTCGGGATGGTTCACAACCACAGGATTACCGCCGGTATTAGAGACCGAAACGTACATCTGCTCGATGTCGTTGCGGGGTATGTCGATGTCCTGTGACTGCCACTGGCCTGTGACGTTACCGGTGGTAGTGACGTTTGAGAATACAGCTTCGCAGGTTTCTTCAATGTTATTGCTGGAAACCGCCAGGCCTATAGAGACGGTAGCGTTCATCGGGATGCTGGCAGTCGAGCCAAGATTTAAATCATTTACAGGCACCCAACTGGTCCCGTCGGATGAATGATAAGCGGTAAATGTACCGGCCGCGTCGCGCTCCAGCTTCACCCAGTGCGGGAATTCCAATCCATTTTCGACGGAATTCGTGGTGGTTCCAAAAGATTCGGTTCGACGGTTGAACCTGATACCGCCATCCGGTCTCATGAATGTGAATGCGTGTTTCGAATCGGGAGCAAGCGTATCGCGAATCATCACTCCTATCTTGGCACTGGCGTTGGTATTAGTTGCACTTTCTACTTTTGCAATAATTGAACCTGTTCCGGAAAGCTGCTTAAAGACATAATGGAAACTGTCGCTTTGGCCAAAGGTGTCACCACTTCGGGCGGTGATTGTGTAAGTGCCTGGAGGTTCTTCCGTAAGGGTGCTGAAAGTTTCCGAATAGCCTCTGAACCACAGTGACAATGTTTTGACGCCCTGTTTGGTCCAGTCTCTCGTTGAGGTTAGCGGCAAGGTCGCTTCAGAGTACTTGAGATTGTTGTCGTAGAAAAGCGGCATTGCCTGAGCGCCGCCGTGAACGATGGTTTGCTCGGTAAACGGAGCATCTTCATAGCCAACGAGAGCGCCATTTATTGTCGGGTCGTCCCATCCATCCAGCCATGCTTCGAATATTCTGTCGGGTGGATAGTCGTTGTAATCTTCGAAATCATCCACCACGATAAAGTCGGCTACCGTGAAGCTCCAGAGCCTTCCTTTGCTGATAGTGTCGTCGGTATTATACTCATCGACTCTCCAGTAGTAAGTCTGATTGTATTCGAGGCGTTCGGATGGTGAATAATCCGTAGTATTCTGGCGTCCCTGATATATGCCGGTCGTATCGGAGGCACCGGCATCGGCCACGGACGTTTTATCGGTGCCGAAATACACATCGTGCGAAGCGGCAAAATCCCCCGGTGACCAGCCAAGGGGCACTATCTCATCGATATTAGGTATCGAAGCATTAGCGGGCTTCGGGTCCCAGGAAAGCCTGGGGTCACCGGCCATAGTTTTTTCAATCTCTTCAGGAGTCAAAATCTTACTGTAGATGCGGACATCGTCAATCAGACCGATGTACCATCTTGAGCTGCTAAGGTCATACATCTGACCAAATTGGACATCGAAATTGGAAGTGATATTGAACACATCCGTATCTGAGCTGGTTCTGGTATCATCCTGACCATCCAGGTAAAATGTAACATCTCCACTTGAGATTGTTGCGTTTTCTTTTACTGTGAGTGCAACGTGGTGCCATTCGTTGTCGGTTACGGTAGTGTCAGCCTGTACATTTCCGCCGCTATTGTCAAAGCGCAGTCTGTCGCCGTTGACCCGAAATTCGACTCTCTGGCCGGCACCGGTGCCGCCCCAGCTTATCATCTGACCATTGGTTGCGGTTTTAATCCATGCAGTTATGGTGAAAGGATTCGTACCCATTATACCCTTGTAACCATCTATCCTGACAAAGTCACCGGCGTTGTCAAATTCCAGGGCATCGCCGTCGAAGCCGGCCACCCACAACGGATCGCCGTTGAGAGTACCATGATGACCATAGCCGGAAGAATCTGTCACGAAGCCGGAACCATCATCATCGAGCTTCCACCAGCCGACAAGGTCAGGGTCATAAATGGGTGTGAAAGGTTCTGTTCTAAAGCTCCATACATCGCCTTTACGTGTAGCGGCGCCACCAAATTCATCAACCCGCCAGTAGTAAACCTTATCAAATGCAAGTGGGCCTGGAGTGTATTCCGGGTCTGCATGAGGAACTCTTCCGGTGGCATTGTTCACGTCGTCAAAATTGTCTCCGAAAAAGACATTATGGAATTTCACGTCTATACTCGGCGTCCAGGTAAGAGTTGCATTTGGATCGACAAATCTGCCGCCATCAGGAGGGTCGGGGCTTGTAGCAGTAAAGGCCGGAATTATAAAACTCCAGATATCACCTTTGCGTATCATAGCGTCGGCCTCAACTTCATCGATACGCCAATAGTAGGTTGTGCCGGGCACAAGACCTTCGGGATAAGGAAAACCGGCAAATCCAACAACAAAATTCGTATCGGTTTGATTGCCGAGAAAGGCGTTCTCAGCGCCTGCATTTACATCGGCAAAATTATCACCGAAGTACACATCGTGTGAAGCCGCACCACCGCCCGGCGAGAAGTCAACACTTATCCATGTGTCCGAATGTACGGCACCATCGGCAGGGACAGGTTTATGGGCCATTGGGGGGATCGCAAGATTCTTTATTTCTTCGGCGGATAGTACTCGGTCATACACGCGAACTTCGTCCATCAGCCCGATGAACCATCTGTTCGAACCATTGTACTGGCGTGCTATTGAGAGATCGAAGTTCTCGACGATATTAAAGGCATTTGAACTTGTACCAGTTCTTGTATCATCTTCGCCATCGACGTAAAGTATTACCTGCGGATATGAAATCGTAGAGTTCTCTTCCACCGTCAAGGCGACGTGGTGCCATTGGTTATCGCTAACATTGGTATCACCCTGCCTGTTACCGTCGCCATGCTCGACGCGGAGTCTGTACTCACTGACGCGGAATTCGACTCTTTCGGTAGCGGTGTTATTACCCCAGCCGACAATCTCACCGTTGGCACTGGTCTTTATCCATGCAGTTATGCTGAAGGCGTGTCCGCCGAGAAGCCCCTTGTAACCGCCAATATTCACATAGTCCGGGTCTCCGGTAAACTCCATAGCCTGCCCGAAGAGGCCGGGCACAAACTGCGGGCTGCCGTTTATCGTGCCGTGGCGGTCGTTGCCGGAATAATCAAGCACGGTACCGGTACCCTCATCGTCAAGCTTCCAGTAGCCGACAAGACCTGGGTCCTGAGCATTCACTGTGCCGGTTGAAGCGACAACAAGCACCAGGACAAGTGAAATGAAATACTTTACTTTTTCAGACATAGTAATCCTCCTTAAAAGTTAAGATAACACTACAGATTGATATTCCTATTTTCAGTAAATTCGGTGCCTTCCAACGACACTTATTTAAGACTTGTCGCAACCTCCTTCATTCCCAGGAACTGATATTACAGATCTAAATTCTGCGCACCGACCTTGCCAGAAAGTAAAAATCAACAAAATAAGAACTGCACCCGCAGGAAAAGCATAAATCCACAGTTGCCCGGCCGTATGGGCACAAACATTATCCACTATATTTATACCAAATCAGCCGTCTTTTGGTCAAGAAAAAAGTTATGCCGAACGAAGTGCCCTTTTGTAATGATATTTGTTAGTCCAATCGAGCGATGTATTTTTCTTTTTTGCATTGACAGTACAAGAGGATTTGATGTATAATAGGTACGATAAACATCATAAAATAGTGAAAAGTACAATAATATATATAACAGGAGGTCCACTTCGCAGCAGCTTTGTATGAATCTATAGCGAAATGTCAATAGAAACGGAAGGTGGTTCTATGAACAAATCAAGAGGGTTCACTTTAATAGAATTATTGGTTGTAATCGCCATTATAGCCTTATTGATGGCAATATTGATGCCGGCACTGAATCGGGCCAAGAAGCAGGCAAGGTCGGCCGCGTGTAAGGTAAACCTGCACTCATGGGGGCAGGTCTGGTCGATGTATTGCCAGGACAACGACGGCTATTTCTGTATGGAGGCCAAAACAACCAGTGGCGATTGGCCGCGAGGCAATTGGATAGTGTCTCTTCGGCCTTTATACCGGACAAAATCGGGTATTCTGATATGTCCGATGGCCAAAAAGCGGCTATCGGAAGGTGCAGACGATTTGAGCCATGGAGGCCCTTTTAAGACCTATATCATGGGACAGGGGGGAATAGGCGACCGGCGTGAGGAAGGCAGCTATGGTGCGAATTGCTGGCTTTTTAATTCACGGCCCGGGCAGAGCGCGATTCAACAACGTCCGGTTGAATGGAACTGGAAGACGATGGATGCCAAAGGGGGCAATGAGATACCTATTTTTGCCGATACGATGTGGAGAGGAGGCGGGCCCTTCTATCAGAACGGCAGCTCCGGGTCCAACCGGATAACTCCTCCTCAATTTGACGGTCAGTGGGTGGACGCCAGCCACGAAATGAAGCATTTCTGTATCAACAGGCACAACGGGACAATAAATATGGTTTTCATGGACTGGTCTGTTAGAAGTGTGGGGCTTAAAGAGTTGTGGAAGCTCAGATGGCATCGCCAGTTCAATAGAAACGGCTTCTGGACAACGGCCGGGGGTGCACAGGCGAGTGACTGGCCTGCCTGGATGAGGAATTTTAAGCCATATTAGAAGAATTACCAGGCCTATTGCATTCGTTGAACAATCTACGATGTCAGGCTTCTTGTGTTTGTGCGTACGATTCGGCAGCGTCTTGTTCGCCGGGCCTGAAAGGCAGCGGTTCGGCGAACTGAACGGCAATACGGCGTAAAAAGCTATTTAGATTCTCCACCCGGCAAACATGTGCCGAGCGTGTGAAATTTGCCATATCGAATGAATCATCCGGGCCATAATGGGGGACGCTAAAACGAGCGGTTATATGCTGGCCTTGATAGGGACAATCATTGTCTGCATAGCAGGTAAAAGCGGCACCCCTGCTTGAAACATCAACCATCTGCCCCTGAGCAAGTGAGCCGTCGAAATTCTCAGCAAACCAGATAGGCCAATAATAACGCAATCTTTGTTCTGTTCTTCGCTCGTCAGTCTTATCCATTATGAACACCCTTCAAACAAAGTTCTATTTTTCCTTGATGAGTTGATTGAGTTGAGAATCGACAGATTTTGGGGCTTACTTTATGACCTAACGCCGAGAAAATCGCAGGAGAATTAACTGATAGAGGTAATTTACGGCTTTTACCTATTATAATAGTGGACAAAGAGTCTAATTTTTTTTTAACTTTTTCGCAGTTAATTGAATATATTCCTATAATCTGCGCTGAGTGAAACGCGAAGCCGAAAATAATTGATTTTATTTAGACTAAAATGGTTAACTCAATTGTGTTACAGGTGATGAACGATCGTTCCAAGAGAAAAACGTGCAGGATTTAGATGATAGAAGATAAGCTGCTTATATGGAGAATAAAGCACGGCAGCAGTGATGCTCTTGGCCGTATATATAAGAAGTACAAGGATAATCTGTTAAGGCTGGCATTTGGTCTGCTGAACGACAGGGCCGCCGCCGAAGATATCGTGCATGATTGTTTCGTATCGATTGCCCAATCTCCGGAGAAATTAAAGCTCAGCGGCAATTTCAAGAGTTATCTGGCAACGTGTGTAGTTAATCGTCTGCGTAACGCAAATAAAGCCGGGCATCGGCGGGAAGTTATCGGGCAGGACGAAGCCGGGACAGCGGTGTCAAATTTAAAAAGGCCGGAGCAATGGATTATCGACAGCGAGCGATTAAGGCTGCTGAATAACGCGATGGCACAGCTTCCGAATCAGCAGCGAGAAGTGATAATCCTGCACGCTCAGGGCGAAATGAAATTTAAGGCAATTGCCGAATTGCAGGATGTTTCAATTAACACAGTCCAGAGCAGGTACCGTTATGGACTGGATAAACTGCGGTCAATTTTGAATAGTGAGGTGAAATTATGAGACCGGCAGAAAATATAGAAAAGTTAATTAAGAATATAAACATCGATACGAATGCAAAAACAGACAACGCAGTTCTTGGCGATGTCATCAAGGCATTTGAAAAATCGAAAGGCAAAAAAACATCTGCCACAGAGCAGAATATATGGAGAATAATTATGAAAAGTAAAATTACAAAATTAGCTGCGGCGGCGGTGATCATCGTTGCGATAATGCTGGGGATGTACGCACTGACCGGTTCGTTCGATGGGACGTCGATTACAATGGCCCAGGTCAGACAAGCAATGCAGGAAATCGACTGGGTGCAAATAGTCGGCAGGTCCGAGGAAGAAAGTATATCAGCCTGGTATTCATTCGCCTCGAAAGTCCAAATCCTGGTTGATGATGAGGGCAGGATCATATATTTTGATTTCAACGCCGGCAAGAGGCTTGTCTGGAATCCAGGCAGCCAAGACATCTACGAGTCTCCCATTGATGAGGGAAGACAATTTGCCGGTGGAGTAAGTAACATCTTTGAAGGATTCACCAAAGCGTTTGATTCCCTCGAGGCTAAAGGCGACTATAAGGTTACCAGAGAACTCGGAACGTACCAGGGCCAAGAGGTCGAGATATGGACGGCTCGCCGTGTAAAAGGAAAAACCGGCCCGACACATACAGAGAAATGCACGATGTACATTGATTTGGACAAGAAGCTTCCTATCGCGGCTACGGACGTTAAAGGAGCGGACGGCGATATTCAGCGTACGAACGATGTTGAGTTCAAGTATCCCAAAACCGGCCCGGCGGATATCTACGAGGCAGGCGCCCCCAGGTCCGCGCAGATTAAGCCTTCTCCAGAGCAGTAAACTTCGAAGAACGGAAAGCATATAAAGACCCTCGGTTTAATAGCCGGGGGTCTTTTTTATTTAGGGATTGAAGCATTTTGGGGAGAAAATGAGGTGCGCGCTCGATGTGAATTTCATCTATAATGGTGAAGGCCATGGCAAAATAGTAATAAAAGAAGCATCGAGGACAGTTCTTGATAGAGCGGCAAAAAAAGATTCTGCAACTGCTTGATACGTCGGGAGAACGTCTGCACAGGCTTCTGGGGCGACTGACGCGGCGCGAAGACATGGTAGGGGACCTGCTGCAGGAGCTTTTCATAAGGCTATGGAATTCCAAAGCGTTCGATAAGGCAGAGGACCCTTTTGCGTATGCTTACCGTACTGCCATAAATCTTGCGTTCGAATGGCGCAGAAAGCAAAAAGCGATGTGCCAGATATCGCATGAGAATTGTCCGGCCCCGAAGGACAATCCATCGGCACTTGGGAAAATGATTCAGGCCGAAGAACTGGAACAAGTCCTTGATGCTGCTTCGAAGCTGACTGATTTGGCCCGGGATGTAGTCGTGATGCATTACATCGAGCAGGATTCTTACGAGGAAATCGGGCGGCGTCTCGGGAAAAAGCCGCAGTATATACGTGCATTGTGTGCCAAGGCCATGGCCGAGCTAAGAGAAATGTTAGCAAAAGAAAAAAGATATTTCAGTGGAAATAAGAATAGCGCTATGATGAGCTGATATTATGTCGGAAATTGATGAGAAAGAAATTAAGCGTCGTTTTGAAGTTATTTCACAGTTTGAATCAGGCTCTGAGGTTGCCGCCCGCGATGTGGAACGGGTAAGAAGAAGATTAATCCGGCACATGAGCGGACAGCAACCGGGTGAGCAGAAAATATGGAGAATAATCATGAGAAGTCCAATTACAAAATTAGCCGCTGCGGCGGTGATAATAGTAGCTGTGGTTTTAGGTTTGACCTTTACGGGTGGGCCGGATATCGCAAGTGTTAGTTGGGGAGAAGTAATAGAGAAAGTGGAGCAGATTCCTGCTTTGACTTTCGATATGACAGTAGAAATTTCTTATACTGAAAATAATAAACTGTCAATTCAGTCTGAAAACTATGTAGCAGGAGATTATGGAACCAAAAGTAATCTTTATATGAACGGCGAGGTGTTCGTAGTTAAGTACAGACTGCCCAATAAGAATGTTGCTTACCAAATTCGCCCCAAAGATAAAACGTATATCCGTATAGACCTGTCAGATGAACAGGCTGCAAAAGGACAAGACACTGATGACCCGAGAACATGGCTTAAAATGATCTTATCAGGCGATTACACCAAGCTGGGACGTGATAATATAAATGGCGCCGCCGTCGAGGGCATTGAATGCAACAGACCGGAGATGACTGGTGAAAGCGGCGTTATGCGACTTTGGGTGGACGTGGAGACGAATCTGCCGGCGAGCATCGAAGTCGAAATGATGGGGATGGAAGGTGGTCAGAGGAGACCGCATAAGTATGTGATGGAGAACTTCCAATGGGATGTGGAACTCGATGAAAGCGTTTTTGAGCCAAATATTCCAGATGACTACAAATTGAGAGATGTGCAGAGAGAAGTGCAGAAAAATTCTCAACAAGTTGAGCAGAAGCCCCCAAGATTACTTACAGATACAGAGAAAGATGAGCAACCGATGGCCAGGGAAGTCGCAAAGAAATTATTCAAGGCGTGTATTCATGAGGATTGGGATGAATTTTCAAATCTCTGGCCGGAATTAAAAATCAACCAGATGCATAAGACTATGCTGGGCGAACTGGAAATCATTGACATCGGTGAACCTTTCAAAACGGATGATTCTACCACGTGGTATGTTCCATACCAAATTAAGTTGAAACTGGGAGAAGTCAGAAAAAGGAATCTACGAGTGCGCTACGATGAAGCTACCAAGAAATATATACCACGCGGCGGGCTTTGATGGCTCATGTGCTACGAAGTACAAATAAAATCCCACAAAGGCCGGGCTTAGTTTAGCTCGGCTTTTTTTTCATACGGTCTGATCCCACGTATTACAACCGTAAGGTCACCAGAGAAAGAAATTCCACCGAGATGGTTCGGCTTGGTTTCATAAAAGTAGGTACAGGTGTTTAAACCAGCTTTTTCCCTCGTAACATAAAATCTGACAAGAAAAGAGATTTTCTTTAGAGTAGAATGCACATCTCAGGTGTTATATGAATGAGAAACGATCGTTCTTCCTAACGAAAGGGCATCTTGATGCTTGAAGACAAGCTACTTGTTTGGAAGTTTAAGGGTGGCAATTGGGATGCGTTGTCACGGATATATGATAAGTATCGCGAGGATTTACTGAGATTAGCAATATCTCTTCTAAACGATATTAGTTCTGCTGAGGATATTGTACAGGATGTTTTTGTTTCTTTCGCGCAATCCCACGAACTGTTTCGACTAACCGGAACACTTAAAGGCTATTTGGCAACCTGTGTTGCCAACCGTGCACGAAACAGGAACAGAGATGACATGCGACACAGAACTGTTGAGTTGGATGATAATGAGGAAGTTTTTACGGATTCAAAGACACCGGACGAATGGATTATATGCAGTGAAGAACTAAAAAAGCTGAGTAATGCAATTGGCCAGCTTCCCTATGAACAGCGAGAGGCGTTAGTCTTGCATCTCCAGGGCGATATGAAATTCAAACAAATAGCTAAATTTCGGAATGTTTCAATCAGAACAATTCAAAGTCGCTACCGTTACGGATTAGATAAGCTGCGCTCGTTGTTAAATAGCGAGGTGATAAAATGACAACCATAGAAGACATAGAAAAATTTATAAAAAAAACAGGCCTTGAAACAAAGACAGAAATGAATGAAGTCGTTCGTAACAGGATTTTTCAAGCATTTGAGAAATCAAAACAAACAAAATCGGCTCTAACTGAGCCGAATATATGGAGAAAAATCATGAAAAGTAGAATTACAAAAATAGCCGCTGCGGCGGTGATAATATTAGCAGTAGTATTTTCGATGACAATTTTTGATAAGTCAATACCGACGGCTTATGCTATTGATCAAACTATTCAGGCCAGCCATAGTGTGCAATATCTTCATATTAGAGCTATTACCCCGTCGCACGAGGATCAGCCGGTAGAGTTTTGGATTGAATTCGCTCAGGACGGCCGGCCAAAAAATATGCGAGTTAATCAGCCCGACTGGATGACCCCTGGTAGTGGCCCAAGAGAGGTAATATGGAAGGACAACAAGAAGCAGGATTGGCTTAGAGAGAAAAATATCTTATTAACTACGACAGAAGACGAAGCTTCGGCGGCTCAGGTACTTAAGATGATCGAGAATCTCGACCCGAAGCTGGCTGTTACACGTTTACAAGAAAAACAGGAGCAAGGCAAAGTGGAGCTTGAGATCAACGAACCCGCCGACAAAGCCGAGCCAATTATTGTAACAGCGACATCTACAAAAGAAGATGATTCATCTTTCCAGCGTAAGGTCCTGTACATTGATCAGGCCACAAAACTTGTTAGTGCAATAGAGCTCTATAAGCTAAGAAATGGTGAGTACGAATACATGAAAACGATGGAGTATTACGATTACAATCAACCGATCGATGCCGAAATGTTCATGTTTAAGGACGTATCCAATGATGCTGAACATATTGATCTAATGACTATTGGACTGGCTCAGGGCAATCTTAGCGACGAAGAAATCGCCGTTGAAGTGGTTCGCCAGTTCCTTGAGGCCTTGATTGCCGGGAATTATGACAAAGCAAGTAAATTGTTTCCTGGCGAACCCGCTGACAAAATAAAGGAAATGTTTAGTGAACTTAATATAATTCGGATCGTTTCCATGGGAAAACCAATCCTTCATTCGGAGACAAACCGCCTTCGTGTACCCTTTGAAGTTGAAGTCGAAATGGAAGGCAAAATAAGTCTGTGGAAGAAACAGGGTCCGTTAATCCAGCATTTAGCCGGACAGCCAGACCGCTGGGCAATTAATGGATTTTAGTGATAAATCACTGAACAATTCGCAACGTTCGAAAATAGGCCGGGCTTAGTTTAGCTCGGTCTTTTTTTGGTTTTTTGAGTGAAGAGCATGTTTTTCAACTCGTTTTATTTAATTTTGGTAAAAAAGTAAATTTTCGGGTAAAAAACATGCTGATATGTTGTCCTACTATATAGACAATCGATTGTTCTGATATCAGATAAACGAAGTACGTATGGTTGAAGACAAACTGCTCATATGGAAATGCAAGCATGGCAGCCGAGCTGCTTTCCGGCGCATCTATGAAAAGTACGAGAGTGATTTGCGAACATTAGCAGCTAACCTTTTAGATGATAAAGCGGCTGCTGAAGATGTTGTACACGATGTTTTTGTTTCGCTGCTGCAGGTTGTGGATAAGTTTGAGCTTAGAAGCTCTCTGGCGGGTTATTTGAAAACTTGTGTTGCAAACAGGTCACGAGACTACCTGCGCAGAAGTAAACAGCAAACAGCGATGATTAATGACACCGAACAAGCGATGCCGAGTAATGATGGGCCGATCCATTTGGTGATAAAGAATGAACAACTGCAAAAGTTAAATTCTGCTATGAGTCGGATTCCATACGAGCAGAGAGAAGCGATTGTCCTTCGTCTTCATGGGCAGATGAAATTCAGGACGATAGCTGAGCTGCAGAACGTGACAACTAAAACTGCCCATAGCCGGTATCGAGCCGGAATAGAAGGATTAAAGTTAATCTTAAATAGTGAGGTTTAAAAATGGAGCCTGTAGAGAAAATTGAAAGATTAATTAAAAAGAGCCGCTATAAAGCCGGCCCCGAGGCATACGACAAGGCTCTTGGCAGCTTCTTGCAGGCAGTAGATGCTTACGAAAAGCAGAAAACGCCTCTAACTGAGACGAATATATGGAGAATAATTATGAAAAGTAGAATAGCAAAACTCGCCGCTGCGGCGGTGATAATTGTGGCGGTGATAATATCAATAACCTTTTGGGATAAATCTGTCAGACCAGCTTATGGAATAGAACAAACGATTGAAGCCTTTAGGAATGTTAACTCTGTTTACCTTGAAGCAACAACTTGGGACAAAGCAGGTAAATCCTTAAATCTAAAGATGTGGGCTCGGCGAGGTGAAGACGGAAAATTCTTATTTGGCGATTTTCGCCAGGAAAGCAGCTATGGTGATATCATAGTTGCCAATGAAAAGGAAAATCTCACGTATTGCTACTACCCATCAAACAAGCAAGTTTATATTTATAAAGGATTAACATCGACAATTGGTAGCTTTCTCGACATGAATTTCTTTTTGTTTCTTCAGGAAGAAATGAAAGATGTAAAGATGGAATATGGTAAGGACGAAGTTACGGGTAAAGAAATAGTTACTCTTTCATTCAACGAGACAGAAAAAACTCAAAAAAGTGGAAGCAAATCTGGTGTGATTACTTTTGATTTAGAGTCAAAATTACCTTCTCGTATGAAATTATGGGATAATCTTGATTTTCAAGGGGACCCATTTATAATGTCAAACTTAATTGTGTACAACCCTAAAGTCCGTGAAGATATTTTTAAATTTGAGATTCCGGAAGATTCCACAGTAATAAGAGACTAAAATAGTTTAGCCTTATTTAATTATTTTCAAGAGTATTCGTAAAAAGGCCGGCGAGTGCCATCGTCTTTGGTCAAGATATTTCGGTTTGTAAGAACCTCCTTTTAGAGAAGGAGAACCGTCATGTTCAAACGAAAAGGCTTCACCCTATTAGAAATTAAAATTCCCAATCGGGAAGACAGAAAATTTCTAACGGGGTTTACGTTAATAGAGCTTCTAATGGTAATTTCCATCGTTGTATTATTGATGGCTCTATTGCTGCCCGCGTTACAACGAGTCCGCAGGCAGGCCAGGACCGTTGCGTGTCAATCCAACCTGCGCCAGTGGGGGGTTGTCTTCAGCATGTACGCCGGCGATAACAACGGAAGACTTCCTGATCACTTTCCCATGGGTGCAGGCGATCTTGTATGGCCATATGAACTTAGCAGCTACTATTCGGACAGTAATGACCTGCTGTTGTGCCCCATGGCGACTCGGCGGCAGATCAGACCGGACGATCCTCTCAGGACAACGAGTTTTACGTTAAGGATTGCAGGTGGTAAATCTTCGGTGTGGGAGTACAAGTTCGATTTAGGACCTCGGAAGAAAACGCATTTTTCCGGCAGCTACGGCATAAACAACCTGGGGATACGCTTGTCTGAGATAAGCCGTCGGTACCCGGGTGTGGTCCGGAACAGCATACCGGTTCTGCTCGACTGTGTCTTTATGGACGCGTGGCCGGGGCCGATGTTTTTCGATGATCCTCCCGAATATGAGGGCCAAATCGACTGGCCCGGTGATATCAAGTACTTCTGCATCAATCGGCATGACATCGGGATTAACGCCCTCCTCGTGGATTTTTCCGTGCGCAGGGTGGGTCTCAAAGAGCTGTGGGCTCTAAACTGGCATCCGCTCTATTACACGGCAGGACCCTGGACGAGGGCCGGCGGTGTTCAACCATCCAATTGGCCCCAGTGGATGAGAAAGTTCAAGGATTATTGAGAACGAACGGGAAAGATGCAATAAAATGCGCAAAGGAAAAGGATTCACATTAATAGAGCTTTTGGTGGTTATCTCAATTGTCGTGTTGCTGATGGCGATATTGCTGCCTACAGTACAACTGGTCAGGAGACAGGCAAAGGCGGCTATGTGAAAGGCCAATCTAAAACAATGGGGCCTTGTCTGGGAGATGTACATTGATGTGGACAAGAAGCTTCCTATCGCGGCTACGGACGTTAAAGGAGCATACGGCGATGTTCAGAGTACGAACGTCGTTGAGTTTAAGTACCTTGAAACCGGCCCAGCGGATATTTATGAGGCTGGAGCACCCAGATCCGCACAGATTAAGCCTTCTCCAGAGCAGTAAACTTCATAGGACAAAAAGTAAATAAAAGACCCTCGGCGTGATAGCTGGGGGTTTTTTATTACTGTCTCATTTATTAAGTGCTCGGACGAGTTTTGAAAATTCCCGGCCGCGGTGCTGGAAATTCTCGAACATATCGTAGCTTGCGCAGGCCGGGCTTAACAGGACGACATCACCGGGAGCTGCGAGGCGGGCTGCAGACTCGACAGCTTCGGAGAGAGAATTGACGATTTGGATTTTTGTGCCGGCTTGCGGAAAGAGTTTTATTGCTGATGCGATTTTGGCTGCGGTCTGGCCGAGCAGGACAGCGGCTTTTGCGCCGGCGGCTATTTTCCGACCAAGCTCGTCGAAGGGTAAATTCTTATCGTATCCGCCGGCAATAATAATTTTGGCTTCCTCGAAGGCCTCCAATGCGGCAATTGCGCTCTGGGGCGTAGTTGCTATCGAATCGTTGTACCAGGAAACGCCGTTTATTTCGGTGATAAATTCGAGCCGATGAGGCAGCGGTTTAAATTCGGGCAGGGATTTTTTTATGTGCTCATCGTCAATGCCAAAATGCCTGGCTATGGCGATGGCGGCGGCGAGATTCGAAAGGTTGGCCCGGCCGGGCAGTGTGAAACTATCGTGAATCTCTTTACTTACATCATCAGTTGAGAATCTGATGCAAATCCTTCCGGCGTTGTTGCTATATTTTTCAAACCATTCGGCTGCAATTTTGTCTTCGGCATTGAAGATAGAAACCGCAGGGCAATTGTCTTTTAGCTCCTGGTATTTGAAGATATTTTCCTTGGCGGCGCAGTAATTTTCGAATGTTCCGTGGCGGTCGAGATGGTTCGGGGTAAGATTCGTTAAGAGTGCGACTTTCGGGGCCTTTGCGATTTGCGCCAAACTCTCAAGCTGAAAACTCGACAGCTCCAATACCGCTAAATCATTTGCTTTAATTTTATCCAGAATGGTCAGTAAAGGTTGATTGCCGATGTTGCCGCTTAGCCAAACGTTCTCGATACTCGTAGCTCTAAGCAGATGGGCGGTAAGCGCGGTAGTTGTGCTCTTGCCGTTGGCGCCGGTAATGCCGACTATCTGTGCGGGGCATAATTCGAAGAAGATATTTATCTGAGAGGTAATGAATTTATTATTCCGGCGGGCGATTTCAAGAAATTCATTATCGTCCGGGACTGCCGGGTTGGCTATGATAACATCGGCCCGCCTGAAATCAGCAGGGTCGTGTGAGCCGAGATGGAATTCTATATCAGGAAATTCTTTGAGCTTGCTGATGGAATCGTTCAGCTTTTCAGCAAGAGCCGAATCCGTAACTATAACTTTGGCGCCGGCTCTTGAGGCAAATTCAGCGCAATCGACGCCGCCTCCGAAGCGGCCGAGGCCCATAATCAGAACTTTTTTGGCGGTAAAATTGTATCTGTCATCCGGCATAGTTTTTAGTTCCCTGTCGAACATCCGACAACATTATTGAATTACGATAGTGTAAGCCGCTCAGGAAAAGAGGACAAGAAAAATCAGTTACATATACGAAGCTATGAGCCAGGAATCTCAAACATAAGCTTTCATATTAACCGGTCGAGGTTTTGGAAGCCTCGTATATACATGCGACCCCAAACGTCAGGGGAGCAGCACTTACATCCTTGAAGCCGGCCTTTCGCATAAGGGAAGAGAAATCGTCCATACCGTAGAAATTTTCAACGCTTGTATTGAGGTAACGATAGGCATTTTTATCGCCGGAGAGCAGACGGCCGAGCATGGGCACAAAATTGCGCAGGTATAAAAGGTAACATTTTCTGATTATTCGGTTGGAAGGAATGGAAAATTCCAATATCAATGCCGTACCGCCTTGCTTTAGGAGACGGTTTATCTCGCAGAGAGTTTTGAATGCGTCGGGGGTATTTCTTATCCCGAAGCCCATAGTTACGACATCAAAGGATTCTTCCGGCAAGCCGCTGTCGGCTGCATCAGAGCGAACCAGACTTACCCGGTCAGTGAGTTTAAGTTTGGCGATTCTATCGCGGCATAAAGCCAGCATATTTTCAGATATGTCCAGCCCTACCGATTCGGTAATATTAGGATTTCTGCGGAGCAGTGAAATTAATAAATCACCGGTGCCTGTTGCAAGGTCGAGAACTTTCAATTTTTTATCTTTATTGACGGTGTTAGTGAGTTTTCGGCGCCATAAAAAATCCCACCCGAAGGACAAGACGTGGTTTAGAAGTACGTAGTAAGGTGCTATACTGTCAAACATCCGGCAAACAGCATCCGCCGACGGGCTGAACGCAGGTTTTGGATTGGAAAGATCTTGGTTCGAGGCTCGATTGTAAGCCGGATATTCTGGTGCTGGTTCTGGGTGAGCCATATCAAACCTGCGGATGCCGTATTTCAACGGAGCTTTGTTAGTTCAGTATTCGAAGCGTTGAGGTTATTATGTCCCAAGTCAAAGCTTGGTCTGCATAGCGTTTGCCAAATCAACTTTTGCGTCGATGACGGCCTGCTCGATACATCTTTTCCAATCTTCGCCGTACTGGCTTTTGTATTTCGGCTTTTCATAGGCGTAGATAATCGAGCGTGAGGCGTTAATTAAAGCTCCGGTGCCGTCCGTTTTGCAGAACCTGATACAATCTGCGGCCTCAGCGCCCTGAGAGCCGTACCCCGGGACAAGGAACCAAACTTTATCATACTTTTGGCGCAGAGCAGTCGTCACCTTGGGAGCAGTGCCGCCAACAACCATTCCGACATTACTGTAACCACAACTACCGATTCGCTCATCTTTATTGGCGATTTGGCCGACGACTTCGGCAAGTTTTTCGTACATTGCCATACCGTCAGAATCGGTAAAATCCTGAATAGCAGCCGCGGAAGGATTGCTGGTACGAACCAGCACGAAAACACCTTTGCCCTGCTTGTCGGCCATTTCAGCAAAAGGTTCGATACCGTCTGTCCCCGTGTATCCGTTTACGGTTATGGCATCGGGAGCAAGTGTGTCCTCGAGGCCGGCCAGCTCCGGATTTTCGAGATGAGCAGCGGCGTAAGCTTCGGCGGTATGACCTATGTCACCGCGTTTAACGTCGCCGATTATTTCCAGGTCCAGCTCATCGGCTTCGGAAATCAGGGAATAGTAAGTCTCGAGGCCTTCCCAGAGATACTTTTCAAAAAACGCAATGTTTATTTTCACAGCGGGAACCATCGGCGCAATGATCCGCATTGTTTGTGTGCAGAAATCGAAGATAGCATCGACCGCGGCGGCGGCATCAAACTCATCATTCATCTGACGATGGCTTCTTATCTCCGATGGCAGCCTTGCATAAACAGGGTCCAGGCCGACTATAAGAGAAGTTTTTTTGGTTTTCACAGCGTCAAACAGACGGTCAGCAAAATGACTTGCCATTTTTTAATCCTCATAAACAGAAAAATCTTTTATTACACATTTGAACCACTATAATCATCCGAATGGATTTGAGCAAGACAGAAATGCAAAGAACGGAAACAGATTTGCAAATTCGCAAAAAAGCGAGGCGCAACAAATTGATCCGCTGGCTCCTGGTCGATTTGGCGGTAGCGGCTATTGTGTTCGCCCTGCTGTTATACAGGCCCGGCCGGTACAAGCCGACCGGCTCTGGCAACTACAAGCGGGGAGAAATCAGTCCATATCTTACAAATGAATTATCGCCTGCAATTTATAACGGTACCCAGCATGCCGAGCCATTCGATGTTATTATCACCCAGGAAGGGTTAAACGATATAATTGCACGGGGCAACTGGCCGATGGAGTCCGAGGGTGTCCTGCTTTACGCACCGGCAGCACTTTTTGTACCGGGCAGGCT
>Ga0307378_10005233_pt1 | contig 18153 bp, 12 predicted proteins | sample UN1MG_FD_202238 | JGI IMG/M metagenome (GOLD analysis project Ga0307378, IMG submission 202238) | Soil microbial communities from Risofladan, Vaasa, Finland - UN-1 | ecosystem: Environmental > Terrestrial > Soil > Coastal area > Acid sulfate soil | place: Finland: Risofladan, Vaasa | collected... | reverse complement strand
AAGAGCCGTCCGAGATGTGGCGTGACTTCTTCGCCTTGACGTTGCTGACCGGAGCGAGATGCGCGAACGTCCTGGCCATGCGGTGGACCGACTTGAACCTTGACCGTGGCCTATGGCGGATTCCTGAGACAGAGGCCAAGGGCGGGGAGCCGATGGTGGTGATCCTCGTGGTCCCCGTGGTAGAGATTCTACGCCGCCGGGTTGCTGGCCGCGCCGACGGAAGTCCCTTTGTGTTTCCCGGCGGCGGCGGGACTGGACACCTGACCGCGCCGAAGCAGACCTGGCGCAGCCTTTTGGTACGAGCGGGCCTTGTGGACGGTGACGGCAAGAACACCGTGCGAGTCCACGACCTGCGGCGGACCCTTGGGAGTTGGGCGGCGGCCCGAGGCGTGAGTTTGCAGATGATCGGCAAAGTGCTCGGACATAAGAACGTTGCCACGACCGCCATTTACGCGAGGCTTGACCTGGAACCCTTGCGCGCAGTCGTAGAGGCCACGACAGCCGCGATCATGGCGGCAGGCAACGACGTGAAGGCGCTTCCCGCCCCGCAAGAAAACACCCCAACAGGAGGTGCAAAATGAAACAGCGAAAGAACCAACGGGCCGACCTCGCCAAGTCCGCAAAAAGGAAAGGCAGGGAACCATGTCCGCCAAAGATGCCCGGACGCTGTTGAACCAGGCCGATGCCGTCGAGTCTGTCGCCAAGGCCCTTTGTACCTGGGTCGGTCTTCTCAAAGGCATGGTCGTTCCACCTGGGGGCAGCGAAGAAGTCAGGCGGCCAACGCGGGAAGTTTTCAAACTGATTGTGCGGCACGCCCCACTTCTGCGCCGGCTGCTGAATGAGTTCGGTTGCCATGAATACATTCGCCATAAACTAACGAGCATGCTCGACGTGGCTTCCCGCGCGGAAATGGGCGAGGATGTCGGGGGCTACTGGAGCCGCATGGGTGAGTACGCGGGCGAGCACTTATGTGAGGGGCTGCATTCCGTGCCGGACGAATTGGCGAAGTGGGTGCGGCGGTTGAGGACTGAGGCGGCAAACTGCCCTGAGCCAGAAGAGGAAAGGAAACCGCAGGGCGACAGGAAAGACGCACTGGCGCAGGAGGGGGAAGCCGCCGCCGAGGCCGCGCGGGCCGACCTGGCGAAGGGCGAAGGGGCCAAGGCCCCCGCGCCCAGGCCGACAACCGTAGATCGCACCGCCGATTTCATCCTTGCGGTTTTTCGGGACCGCCCGGAAGCCGAGAAACGCAAGTATCTCAAGGCCGCCGCAGTGTTGCCCGCGATAAAAGAGAAACACCCGGATTTTGACCGCAAGCACGACACAATCGAGCGCAAGTGTGCCGCCCTGGTCAAGGCCGGAAGGCTTCAATCCAAGACGAACGCCGGATACCGCCTGCCCCAAGAGCAGCCCGGACGGGATTAACCGCATTAACTGCATTTCCGCCTTTTGCGGTTAATGTAGGCAATTCTTCTACACTTGTCCATGTATTTCACTTGCCACAACCCCCCGCCTTAACCGATGATACCTGGTGGACCAAGGCACTGTAAGGAGAATGCCCGTGACAAGCAGCGAACTCTTAAACCGTGCAGAAGCAGCAACCTATCTCGATGTCAAGCCGCAAACCTTAGCGTGCTGGGCGACGACCCGGCGCTATGGTCTGCGGTACGTCAAGGTCGGCAGGAACGTCCGCTACCGCAAGGCGGACCTCGACCGCTTCCTTGAGTCGCGCACCGTCGGCGAGTGAAGGGGCCACCCATGACCTACGCTCCGAAGTGTTATCCTACTTTGGACGATGCGATTTCGGCCGCTGAGAAACTGACGGGCGGTAAGTGCGTCGAGCGGTACGAGTGGCCCGGCGGATGGTACACGGCCCGCTTTGACTTGCCGCAAGTTAACCCCGACACGGGCAAAGTTGAAAAAACTTTTCGGCCGTTTCATAAGAACGGCGACGGCTGGCTGATGCTCAAGCCGGACGGCGACTTGCTCCCCTATTGTCCTGGCGGTGATCTGGCCGCGCTGCCTGACCCTATCATCATCGTCGAGGGCGAGCGGAAGGCCAACCTGATTGTCAAACTTGGGCTGACCGGCGTATCCTCGGCCGGTGGTGTCGAAGGTGCGAACTCCATGGACTGGAGCGGCTGTGCAGGCCGGACCTGCTACGTTTTCCCGGACAACGACACTGGCGGCAAGCGCGGTGCCGAAACGAGGGCCGCTATCCTCGCGCGGTTGAACCCACCGGCCATCGTCAAGGTACTGATGCTGCCTGGCTTGCCGCCAAAGGGCGACGTTGTGGAGTTCGTCGAGGCCCACGACGCACATACGAGCGAAGAAATTTGTGGCGAGATCGAGGCCCTGGCCATCGCCACGCCGGTTTGGACGCCGAAACCGGATAGCGACAAGACCCTCGCCAAGCGCCGCAGGGCGGCCTCCGCTGGCGATGCCCTACGCAACGAGCCTGAGATTTTTATCGGCATTGACGAATCCCGTGTTGTACGCGAGACCATCACCGCTTTGACATACGACGGGGAGATTTATCAGCGGGGCGGCGTACTGGTCCGCGTCCGGCGCGATGCCATCGTTGCTGATGGAGTTGTCCGACCGGCCGGTTCGCCGACGATCCAGGTTTTACCGGCGGCCAACTTGCGGGAACGCATGACGCGGGTTGCCCGGTTCACCAAGATCAACGCCAGGGGCAATGAGGTGCCGTCACATCCTGCGGCATGGCTCGTTTCGGCGGTAGACGTGCATGGTGATTGGCCCGACATCCGGCCGCTGACTGCGATCTCGGATGCACCTGTGTTGCGCCCGGACGGCACAATTTCACGCGCCGGTTATGACCCCGCAACGGGCGTCCTGTTTGAGAGCAAACAGACATTCCCGCCGGTTCCTGAACGGCCGACCATTGACGATGCGCGGCGGGCACTCGATGAACTCACTGAGGTTGTCTGTGACTTCCCGTTTGCGAGGCCGGAGCATAAGGCCGTGTGGCTCGCGGGACTGTTGACTCCGGCGGCCCGGTTTGCCTTCACGGGTCCGGCACCGCTCTTCCTCGTTGACAGCAACATCGCAGGCGCTGGCAAGGGCCTGTTGGTTCACACTATCGGCCGTATCAGTACCGGCCGGGATGTGGCAGTGAGCGCCTATGCCCATGTTGGGGATGAACTTCGCAAGCGGATCACGTCCATCGCTTTGGCAGGCGACCGCATGGTACTACTCGACAACCTCGAAGGCGCTTTCGGGAACGCGACCCTTGACCGACTTCTGACTGCGACCTACTGGAAAGACCGGATCCTCGGACGCAACGAGGAATGTAACTTGCCCCTGACCACGACGTGGTACGCCACGGGCAACAACGTCGCTATCGCGGCTGATACGGCCCGGCGCGTCATTCACGTGCGGCTAGACACGATGAACGAACACCCGGACCAACGGACAGGATTCCGACATCCTAATCTGTTGAAATGGGTTGACAAAAATCGGCCACGACTTTTGACGGCAGCCCTGACCATCCTGTCGGCCTACTTCAAGGCCGGATGTCCCGCGCAAGACTTGCCCCCCTACGGTTCCTTCGAGGGCTGGAGCGATCTTGTGCGGCAGGCGATTGTCTGGGTTGGCTTGTCCGACCCGTGCTTAACGCGCGCGAAACTCATGGAATCGGCCGACGTAACGGCCGGTAGCCTAAGCCAATTGATCGAGGCGTGGCGGGAGTATGCTCGGCTGTTTCATGTTGGCGGCGGCTTGAGGGTATCCGAAATGCTGAACCGGCTCTATCCCAGTGAGCGCCATCAGACCCCACCTGATGCCGCATCTGTCGAAATGCGGGCAGCGATTGAGGCCGTCACGGGTGCATCCGCCACCAAGCCCCCGACCGCGAAACAGGTTGCCGGTCGGCTACGGTTCTTTCGGCGACGGCCTACCGACGGCTATTTCCTCGACATTGACGAGTCGGCCGACCGAGCGCGAGGCCGAACCTGGATTCTCCGTAAGGTGACACCCTGACAATGCTGCCAATACTGACGCAGTTATACCCACGCGCGGAAAAATCTCTTGAAAGATATTTTCTGGTAGGGGCTGGAAAAATGTCAGTTTTGTCAGCATTGTCAGTGGCCTGTTGCACGGCTGCGGCTGAGCGTGGACAGAGGCGGGATGCAGGCTAACTGCCTGAGCGAGATAGGCTTATGAAAACGACACCTGAATACTCTGACCCTGGCGAAAAGGCCAAAGGGGATAGTAACGACCGGCGCGGCTCTGTTTTTGAAGCCGATCAAGGCGATGGTGGACCTCTTGGCCTTATGGGGGGTCCGGTAGGTCCTGGCGGGCAGCCTGGCGGCTCCAGCGGTCGCCGTGATGGTCCTGGCGGGCCGCGTGCGGCTTATGTGTTCCAAGCCGTGCAAGGCTTCATGCGCGGCAAGCGTGCGCGCCGAGGCCGAGACTGCCGGAAAACCGGTCCGAAATTGAATGAGTGTAGCGCAGGCGTAGCGCATGGCGGGCCGTCAACTGCAAAGCATGATGGTGCAAGGTGTTGTGGCGCACACCCGCTGATAGTGTATCAGGCGAGCACCGCCGAGAGCGCCGTAGCCTGCCGCCTCGGGGCCGCTGGCGCATGAGGGAGGGGGCGCGGCTGTTGGCGGGAGTGTCCATCATGCAAGATCGCTTCACTGTCCGAATCCTCTGCGTGGCGTGCCGGCGCCAGATACGTGACCCCGACATGACGGCCAAGATTATCCTGTGTCCCGAATGCGCCTCCGCCCCAGTCACGACGACACAGGATAGCGAACCCCCGGACTACGGCAGCCGTGTGGCCATGCGTGCCTGCCCCAGTTACCGAAACCGGCGCTGCATCAAGAGCGGCAAGCCGTGCCTGATCCTTGCCGATCCGCCGTCCCGTTGCCCGGACCTGGCCCCCATCATTGAGCGAGAGATTATCAGGGCACAGTGCCGGCACTGCCGCACGCCGGTACGCACCGGCAAGCGGGTATGCTGGGCCTGCCAGAGACGAAAACGCCGGGTGCAAATGCGGGTACTGATGGCTCGATGGCGACGAGGTGCCCCCTGCGCACCCGTGGTTAGCGAAAATGGCTGAAAATGCCCCACGAAAGTAAGGCGATTTCGAGCAACTTTCACGCCACGCGACCCGGAAGCCCAATCCTGCCCACGCGGACCTTCTGGGGGCCTGTGAGGCCGGGGTTGCCGGAAGCGCTCAAGGCAGGGATCGTGGCGATGGTCAAGGCCGCAAAAAAACGGAGCGAGAAACGGCGCAGGCAAGGGAGGAAGAAGGCGATGTTCAAAGGTGAAGCGAAGGAGCAGGGCGGCGACAAAGAGATCAAAATCGGCTCGGAAATTGTAGAAAACCCCGAAATCGTGCCGATTGCCGCAGAACCGACGCGCCGGGATTGCGCAGGAGCCGCGCCGACGAAGGCGCTTGAGCAAAGCATCGAGGGCGTGGCGGCTGGGGAGCGCAACGAGAGGGGCCAGTTTGTCAAGGGTCGGTATAGAGGCGGTCCTGGTGGAGCACGGTTTGGACCTCGGCGGTTGTTGAGGCGGCGGACCGTCCTTGACGCATTCCGAAACCTCAGCGAGGCCGCCATGATGGGTAAGCCGTGGGCCATTGGGTGGATCCTCAAGATCGTGTTAGAAGAGCGGCGCCGACAGAGTGGCAAGGAGGCGGAACCGATTGGCCCTCGCGTGAAGGTCAACGTGGACCTGAGCCGGATGCTAGATGGTCGGATGGCTGAGGTGATGCGCGAGCCGCCGGTTCCGGGATTGCCGCCGCCTCGACTGGCCCCGCCCGCGCCGCGCGAAGAACCGCCCGATGGCGGGACGTCTGCTGCTGGTGAAGACCCCCCAAAAACGTAGTTTGAGAGAGGGGTATCACCCCCAAGGGGCCGGGCTTGTGAGGCGCACGAATCCGCTCCGGCGCGGATGTCAGTTTCACGAATTTCGGATGCGCCGAGCCTGCCGACCCGTAGGGGCCAGCATCGTGTTGCGTTCCCGCCGTCGGCAGCGTATCATCTTGGCGTTAAATCGAAAGGGGTGGATCGGGAATTGAGCCGCGCATGACGACACGCGGGAGCGGGAGTCGTGCCGGAAATGGAATAGGAAGTCGGACTTGGAAGTTTCTTCGGCTTCTTCTGTCCCACACGCGTAGGCATGGAAGGCAAGAAAAATCCGTGTATGGCCGGAATTTCTGTTGACACTTACCTCAAAATGTCGTATATTACCTTTGCATCCCTGGTGGCTTGTCGTCCACCAGCCGCCCGGCTTCTTCGGAAGCCGGTTTTTTGTGGATAGCGGACTGGTTGGGGAGCACGGCATGGCAGGCTTCCGCTACCGCTTCTACGTTGACGGTTTCAACGTCTACCACGCGCTTTTTCCTTGGTTTCCACAATACCTTTGGTTGAATTATTATCGCCTTGCGCAAAGAATCGTTTGTGCCGACGATACCGTGTCCTCGGTCACATATTTCTCTGCCTATGCCGAATGGAAATCGCACAAGTCGGTTATGAGACACAAACAGTATGTCAGCGCCCTAAAAGCGGCGGGCGTTGGCGTGACCCTTGGCCGCTTCAAGGTGTCCGAAGAATATTGCAAAAAAATCGAAGACACGTGCGTTGATCACCAAGAGAAACGAACTGATGTCAACATCGCCTTGGCCGTGCTTTGCGATGCAATTCGCGGGAACCACGATAGGTCCGTTATCGTTACGGCGGATACCGACTTTATTCCGGCAATCGAGGCGGTTCGCCAAGTGGCCCCGAAGATACAAGTGGGTATAATGACGCCGCTACTCAGAGAACACAGGGAATTAATCCGTGCTGCACACTTTCATTATCGCATGTCGGAATCGGCCCTTGCCGACAGTCAGTTTCCAAAAGATATACATGTTGCCGGGGGCATAGTCAAACGTCCCGATTATGAGAGAATGGCCGCAGACTGGATCGCAGCGCATCCTAAGGTCAAAGACCCGCGTGTCGGCCTGCTTCGGGGCGGCCTTGACGCTTAACGCCCTATCCTTGCGTCAAGTACACACTTCCGGACTTTGCCGCAATCTGCTCAAGCCGTACCAGAAGGTCAATCCATTTCTTCAGCGCGGCGCAACGTCGGCGGCAACCCGTTGTTAGCCTTCGCTTTCGGTTGCATCGTGCTTGATCAGAATATCCCGAATCTCACCCGGCTCTTTCGCCACCGCCCCGCGCCAGCGTCCGAAGCCGCCGTGCGCGTTCACGGCCTGCGTCCATTCGTCCAGATACCGGCGTTTGACCTTATCCTGCTCGGTGTCCTGTCCTTTGGTTTCCAGAACGAGTATGTCACCGCTTTTTAGCCGTACCAGGAAATCCGGGCGATATTTCCGCACCACACCACGATAAACATAGAGTATTTCAAAACCCAGGTGGTCGTTCTTGACCCAGGCGGCCACGCGCTCGCTGTCGTCCAGCACAAAGGCATCCGCCGCCTCCCAGGTGCTGTCATAGACGCAGACGTTGATGTGCGATTTCTTTGTCCGCTCGCACGGCCTGCCGGTGTACCAGGTGCGCATTTCGCCCGTGGCGCGGATGGGATGATCGCGGTCGAACACCGGCGTCAGCCGTTCGGTGTTCTCCTGCCGCACCGAATCCCAGACGTGCTGCACCACCCGCGACATATTGAGGGTGATGATTAAGCGACGGCGCAGTTCATCCTGATAAAACAGCGGCGGGGAAATGGCGATCTTGTCCGAGCGGATAAACTCCTCCACGATACGCACCAACTGGGCCAGCAACACCTCGCGGCTTCCCTGCCAGGTGTGTTTCATCTGGTCGAATACATCCCGCGCCGTCACGAAAATAATGCGCTGGGTACGGAACTCGCGCGCCAGCCGCTCCAACTCGATGCGGCTGATCTGGCCTACATCCGGCTTGCCCTCCAAGATTGGGGCCAATTCCGCCACCTGCGCCGTCTGCGCCGCGTCCAGTTCCAGCGCACGCGCCTTGGCCCAATCCAGCGTCAACGCTGGCTGAAAGACGCGCTCGATGCGCACCACGTTGGGCCAGCGGATTTCAAACTCCGCCTTGGCCGGGTCCGGTTCGACAGCGGTTTTGGGCGTGGGCGGCGGAGGCGGCCCGTCCTCGCCGCCTTCGTGGGGCAGGAAGGTAAAGGGCACGCCAAAGATGTTGACATATTCCGGCTCGAACAGCCCCGTCTCCGGGTTCACTTCGTAAGATGTCCGCCGCAGGCCGCGCCCCACCACCTGTTCGCACAACAACTGGCTGCTGAAAGCGCGCAAGCCCATAATGTGCGTCACCGTCTTGGCGTCCCAGCCCTCGCTCAACATAGCCACAGAAATGATATTTTGGAAACGTTCTCCTGGCTCTCCCACCTTGCCCACAGTCGCCACTTGTTGCCGCACCAGTTCATTTTGCTGGTCCTTGGTCAGCTTGCGTTCCGTGGGCGCTTCGGCTTCTTCGGTCTCAGCGTCCGCTTCCGCCATATCAACCGGCACAACAGGCTCCTCGCGCTCTTCCGCCTCCTTAAGCACCTTGGAGTCAATGTGCAGGATGCGCTCCGGGTCGCACAATTCATCAATGTGAATGCGCCGGGAGTCAAAGGCGTGCTTCACCCGCGCCGCCGTTTCGGTGCGATTGCAGACGGTGATCATCACCGGCGGGGTCCGCTGTCCCTTCTCGTCGCACTTGCGTTTCCACTCCCGCCAGTCGTAGCCCAGGAGGTAGTAGGCGTTCAACACCAGGTCGGGCAGCGGCTCTTCCGGCTCGGCCTTGCGGTTGAGGTCGTCCTTCACGTCCGGGTCGTTGTAGATATGGTACAGGCGCGACTTGTAGGTTATGGGGTCGGGCACGGCGTCGTCGCGCACCACCACGCGCGGCGTCTTGACCAGCCCCGATTCGATGGCGTCGTTCAGCCCAAAGTCGCTGACGATCCAGCCGAAGAGCGCCTCCTCGCTGCTCTTTTTGCCCGACGGCGTGAAAGGCGTGGCGGAAAAGTCGTAGCAGGCCAGGATGCCCCGCGAACGGTGCAGCCGATCCAGACCGCCGATCCAGACCGTGGCCTCCTCGGCGCTGTCTTTCATATCCCGGCTGCGCAGGTATTTGCCTTCCGCCTCCCAGTTGACCCGCCAGGCGTGGTGCGCCTCGTCATTGATGATCAGCAGGTTGCGGGCATTGGCCATCTCGCCCAGCACCTCGCGGGTGTAGGCTTCGTCGCTCTTGACGCCGCGCTTGTCCACGCTGCGCCGTTTCTTGATCTGCTCCTCGCTGTCCCAGGCCAGGACGTGCCAGTTTTGCACCAGCACCTTGCCCAGCCGCAGTTTGTCCATCAGGTCTCCGCCCGACGGCACGATGCGGAATTCCTCGTAGTAGTTGCCTGTCGCCGACGGTTCCAGCACCGCCAGCCGTTTTTTCACCGTCAGCCCTGGCGCCAGCACCAGCACGTTCCTGGCAAAGCGGGCGTCCTGCGGATAGGCCACCTTATTGAGGATGTGCCACGCGATCACCATCGCCATTACGATGGTCTTGCCGGAGCCGGTAGCCATCTTGCAGCACTGGCGGACGAACGCCCCGCCGTCGCCGGGGATGTCAATGCCCACCCGCTCGGCGGCGGGCGCTTCGGTCAGCCAGATCAGCGTCTCCACCGCCTCCAACTGGCAGAAGAAAAAGCGGCGCATCTCAAACTCTTCCGGGTCGCGCCAATGCTTCAGCAGCGCCTTGGTGATACTGGTTGTGCCAGCGTAAGGTTCTGTAGGATGCTCGCGCCAGGCTTTGACGCGCGGGCGAATCTGGTTGACCAGCGGGATTGGGAAAAAGTGGCCGGGGTCGTCAAAGACTTTGGAATCGCCCGACGCCACCAAATAGCCCGCCGGACGGCGGCCCGCCACCAGGTCAAAGGTGCGCGTCTCGCGCTCGTAGCGCCAGTGGCGTTCCGGTTCCACGTAGGGCGTGTTGATGATGAGGCGGTCAATGGTCGTTTTCGCCATCACTCCACCCCCAGCAGTTTCAGACTCTCGATGCCACGGTCGTCCACGATCTTGACGGCGATGCGCTTGTGCCCGCCAGCCGTGAAGGGCAGCGACACCGTGCCGCGGTAGGCTTCAATCAACTCCTCGTCAATCTCGGCCTTGAGGTTCTTCGCCAGCCGCGCCCAGCCTTCGCTTTCGCCCGCCATCGGGAAAAAGACCTGGCGCGGGAACAGGCTGCGCCCGTCATAGTCGGTATCCAGCAGCCAGACGGCGATCTGCTCCGCGCCGCCCGATTCGACGCCGCCGGTCCTGGTGTTGTAGTAGTCGAACCCCTCGACGCTGACCCGCCACTTGCCCTTGTCCTCGCCTTTGGCAATGCGCTCCAGCCGCACATCCGGTTGGCCGATGAGCCAGAACGATTCGTTGCTGGCGCGTTTTTTCTTGAGGTCGGCGGTCTGGAGGTCCGCGTTCATCTGCGCTTTGAGCAGGGTCACGCCCGGCCAGTTGATTTCGTCAATCTCCCTGGCCGCTTCCGGGTCGAATTGGAAGGCGGCAAAGACGATCAGTTTCGGCTTGGGCACGAGGGTTTGCGCCTCTTCGATGGCAAGCGCCACCTGGCGCTGTTCCAGCGGGGCGTGCTCCGGGCCGAAAGAGGCCACGATGCGTTTTGCGTCATCGTCCTTGGTTTCTCCGTCGGCGTGCAGGTAGCGACAGCCGGGCAGCGGTTCCAGCCGGGCGAAGCGGATGTATTGCCCTGCCTTGCCGCGAATGCCGGTGCGCAGCAGTTCATCGCGCCATTCCCCCTGCCGCAACGTCTCGCCGAAACGGGCGATAGAGAGGTCGGCTGGCTGTGGCGTGCCTTCAAGAATCTCCTCCACTGACTTGACCGCCGGGGCGGGCACGGCCTCTACGGTGAACGGGCCGCTGACGCGGTGCTTCTTGCGGTCCACCAGCGGCTGATCGTAAAGCGTTTCCGTGCCGGGCGGCTCGTTGTTGGCGATGGATTTGAGCGTAACGTGCGGAATGGTCTTGTAGTTAAAGCCGCTACCCACGCCTTCCTGCGGATGAGCCAATTCGTAATAGTCAAAGACGGCAGTCATCAGACGTTGTTTGGCCAGGGTGAGCGCGACGCGCGAGGTGTCGCAGGTGATCCACCGCCTTCCCCACTGCTCGGCCACAAAGGCGGTCGTGCCACTGCCGCAGGTCGGGTCGAACACCAGGTCGCCTGGGTCGGTAGTCATCAGGAGGCAGCGTTCGATTGGTTTTGTGGTCGTTTGGACTACATATATTGACCCCTCTCCGAAGGAACCTCTCGCTGTATCGTCCCAAAAATTACTCAGTACAACACCGGGCGAGTTATGTAGATAGAGTTTAAAGAATACTGAGTTGCCCTTTATTGTTAGTACGCCTTTATTGACCAATGCAGGTATTAATGAAGGATCAATGCTCCAGTGACGATTCACACCAGGATGGTATTTCTTCCCATCACATTCGACGTAAACTGTGCGAGTATCACTGTAATCCTGGCTGTTTATCGGAGAAAGCCTGTATATTCTGCCGTCCCCATCATCGAGATTGTAATCTTCGATTAGTTTGGGAATTGAAGTCTTATCTCGAAATAGAGTTCTGACCTTCACTCTCTGCTTTTCCCTTGAGTACCACAGCAAATAGTCGATTAAAGATGGAATGGAAGTATTGGCACTCTTGCCAGATTTTTGAAATGCGATTTGGCCACAAAAGTTCCCCGACCCAAACACCTCATCCATCAATTCCCGCACGTGGTGGACGTTCTCGTCGCTGATCTGGACAAAGACGCTGCCGGATTCGGTCAGCAGTTCACTCGCCAGCAGCAGCCGGTCGCGCAGGTAGGTCAGGTAGGAGTGGATGCCCAGTTCCCATGTGTCGCGGAAGGCGCGTATCTGCTCCGGCTCGGCGGTCAGGTCCTCGTCCTTGCCGTCTTTCACATCCCGCTTGTTCACGAAGGGCTGAAAGTTCGAGCCGTACTTGATGCCGTAGGGCGGGTCAATGTAGATCATCTGCACCTTGCCCGCCATTCCCTCTTTTTCAAGCAGCGAGTTCATCACCAAGAGCGAATCTCCGGCGATCAGCCGGTTGCTCCAGCCGTGGGCGTGCTTATAGAACTCGATTGCATCGCGCAGCGGCGGGTTTTCTTCCGCCGTCTGGAACAGAGCGTACTGCACCGGCGCGGCGGGGTCTGGGGCGCGGCGCACCGCCTCGATGATGGTGCGCGGATCAATGCGCTCGTGGACGTGCAGCGAGACGGTGGGCACTTCAAAGGATGTATGCTCGGCCTTGCCCGCCCATTGCAACTGCGGGTCGAGGTGCGGATCGTAGGCGTAGGCTTTCTTTGCCCCGGCGTCCGGGTCGGTGTCCGGCGTCACCAAGCCGACGGGCGGGTTATTCACCCGCTGCTTGTCCTGGTGCTCGTAGGACTCAATGGAACGTTTCGATCCGGCTGTCTTCTTCCGTGCCATGAACGGCCCCCCTGCGGGTTGCGGATACCCAAGTGACTCTGCCCAGAAACCTATCGCGCGGCATTATGCCGCACCCCTGGCGAAATGGCAACACAAACAAACCGGCCCCGGCGCGTCTTGGCGCAGGCGGCGGCCTTGTAGGAATCGACGCCCGCTGATACCATGATGGCGTAAACGGGACGGCCCGCGACGGCGGGCCAAGCGGTTGGCCGTGAGACGGCGATTTCTTCTACCCTTTCGTGCCGTCCACGGCTGACCGGCCCGACGTGATGATCGCCACGGCCCTGGAAGAAACGGTTGCCGGCTCAAGCGCCCAGCGCCGCCGGGGCTTCCTTGGGCCGCCACGCGACGCCGCCGAGTCCGCTTCGGACGCCGAGACGCCGCAAGAGCCTGCCCAGGACGCCCAGGGCGTAGTTTCGGATGTTCAGGACGCGCCACAAGCCCCGCCGACGCCCGCGCTTGACACTGAGGCCATGCCCGAAGAGGCCCTTGACGCTGTAGCCCAAGCCGACCTTGACGCCCTGGACAGCGCCGACGACCCGGACGCCGTGGACCTGGACGGCCAAGACTGCGCGGCCGTGGACGCCGAGGTGAAGGCGGAACTTGACGCCGAAGCACCGTCCGCGCCGACGCCGAGCGAGACCCCAAAAAAGGACCGTCCGGATTATGCGAGCACGGACGGCCTGCGCTGGGATGGGCTGCCAACCGTATCGGCGGACCGCCAGCAGGACTTAAGGGGGACCCTGTGGCCGACCCACCGAGCGAGACCGTGCAGGCGTGACTTGGTGTAGCGCAGGCGTAGCGCAGGCGAACATATTCACCAAAACTTGCGCAACAGAAAAGCCCGTAACCACAGTGGGTTGCGGGCTTTATCTTCGCCTGGTCGGCGTTCGGCTACAGGCCGCCCGGCTGATCCTCTGTCAGCGGAAGCACCCAGATATTGCGGAAGCGGACCGCGTGTCCGTGATCCTGGAGCATCAGGGGAGCCGTTTCGGCAGGCGGCCCGGCGACGCCCGCCGTGGTCGTCGTGCCCACTTTGACGATGTCATGGATCTTCACGCCGTTGTGGCGGACGGTGATGACGGCCGGCCTGACGACCTTCTCGCCGTCCACTCTTGGGGCGCGGAAGACGATGTCGAAAGTCTGCCACTGGCCGGGCGGATAGCCGGCGTTGGTCCTCGGTTCCTTCACGCCGTAGATCCCGCCGCACTCATTGTTCTTCGCCTCCAGACCGAAGGAATCGAGGATCTGAATTTCGTAGCGGCTTGCGAGGTACACGCCGCTGTTGCCCCGGTCCTGGCCGCGCTTGTCGGGCTCGAACGGGATGTAGAACTCCAGGTGGATGCGGCAGTCGCCGAAGGATATCTTGCTGAAGTTGTTGTCCTTGCCCACGATCATGCTGCCGTCGTTCAGCGCTTTCCAGGTGGCGTTGGTCCACTCGGCGGTGGAGGTGGCTTTACCCTCGACGTAGGGCAGAAGCACGACCGCCCCTGGGAGCGGCGCGTCGCCCTCGGTCGGCGAATGGCGAAGCGAGTGGGTCAGGCTGAACTTGCCGGACGCGGAGCCCTTGATCTCGGCCGTCAGTTTCTTGTCGGCGATCGAGCCGGACATTTCCGTGGTCTCGGACTTGCCGTCCATAAGCACCTTGTTGCCTTCGGTCCGCGCGCTCCACCACATGCGGTTCGTCTTGCCTTCCTCGCTCCAGATGAGGATGACCTTGTAGGAGCCGCCGCCCTCGGCCACAATCTTGGCGTCGGCCTTCAGGGGAATCCCCGCCGGACGGGTGAAAGTCCCCGCATACTCGCCCTGGATGCCGTCGCCGGAGTCGGCCGGCGGCTTGGCCGCTTCGGCGTTCGCCGGCGCGGCCTTGGCGACCGGTTGCGGCGCGGCGGCTTTACCCGCGGCGCCCGCGGACGGCGCACTGGCCGGGGCCGCAAACGCCCAGCAAGCCAATCCCAGCCCTGCGATGGCGGCCACCGTCATCCATGCCCACCTCGGTTGCATGCTCCTTCTCCTTTCCGTCACGTGCGCTCATTGAGCCAGATTCATCCCTGGCCACTGACCAACGCCAACCAGCCGCGACCGGCCTGGAGTCAGTCGCGGCCCGCCGCCATCAAGCGGCATCAACATACCCGATACCTCCGGGTGACGTCCACCATACTCCGCCACCTCGACCGCCGACATCACCACGAAGGCGGTCGAAAGACAGTCGGTCAGCGTGGCCGACCCGGCCATCGCCCAGGCGGCAAGGTTCCCCGTCGCAGGCCGACCCCGGCGCGGGTCGAGGATAGGCGCGCGGCCCGGCACCGAGGCCGAGCCTACTCCGCCGTAGCAGCCGCTTCGGCTGCGAAGGCTGGACCCGCTCAGCGATTGGTCGCACAGGCAGACGGTCCCCAGCGACGCGCCCCTCCCCTCAGGGTCCCTCAGGGCGACCGACCAGCCTTCCCGGCCCGGCGGCGAACCGATCGCAAGGACGCTCGAGAGGCCGCCGTGGATGAGCGCCGCCTCGATGCTCCAGTCCCTCAGGATCGCCGTCATCTGGTCCACCGCGTAGCCTTTGCCGATGCCGCCCAGGTCAACCTGGACGCCGGCGACCTTCAGGCCCACGGCGTGCTCGGGCTCGTTGAGAACGACCAGGTCCATGCCGCTCCGGGCCCGGGCGTCGGCCAGTTCGTCATCCGACGGCGCCGGCGTCCGGCCGTCCTGGCCGCACCAACAGGCCGCGAGGGCGCCGATCGCCACGTCAAACGCGCCGGCCGTTTCGTCGCTCGTCTGGGCGGCGGCCTTCAGGCACTCGAACGTCGCCAGGCCGACGCGGACGGACTCGCCGGCGCCAAGCGCATTGACGGCCGCGACGTCGCTCGCGGGCTCGAAGCGCGACAGTTCACGCTCTAATCGCGTGAGTTCCTCCAGCGCCGCACTGGCCGCTTGGCGCGCGTACTCCGGTTCCTCGCCGGCAATCAAGACCTCGAAGACCGAGCCCATCGCGCGGCAGGCGAAGCGGTGGACCGGTCCGCTCGATTCGCGGTCCGCTTCGATCGCCATCGCCATCGGCCACTCGTTCATGGCAACCCGCTCGCCTCCCCCGGCGCCGTCGTGGGGCCAGCCTGCTGCAACAGGAACGCATCCCACAGCCGCTCATCCACGTAAACCATCATCAGGACGCCCGGCCGCAAACCATAGATGGCCTGCTTGTTGTACGAGCCGCGAAGGCGATTGTCGAGTTCCGCCTGAAGATCGGTCGTCGCAATGACCACGTCGGCGTCGGGGTCGTCGGGCACAGCCGCGTACCACCCGCGAGCGGCGTCGGAGCCGCCTGCCTGTCCGGCAGGCAGGTCGGGCGCGCCGATTCGCCACCAGCCAACGCGGTCGAACTTCCTCAAATACCACGGCAGCGGCCAGGGGTTCTCGGACGAGATCACCTTGACCAGGATGTCGCGGCCGGCGGGCGAGGCCTCGGCCAGCCGGTCCACGTGCCTCGCGAGGTTCAGCACGTCCGTCGAGGCATGGGCATAGACATAGGGGTTCCGCTGGTCGGCGTAGAGACGGAAGTTCAGCCGATAGGATTCCCAGCCCAGGTGCGCCGCCAGCGCGGCCAGGGCGACGCCGACGGCCACCTTGGCCCACGCCGCCGGCATCCACCGAACCAGCGTCACCGCACCGACGCCGGCCATCAGGGTCATCCCGTGGAGGAACCCCAGGGCGCACCAGGGCGTCTTGTAGGGGATGGCGGCGTAAAGGGTGGTCAGGGCCACCGTGTAGAAACCGAGGAACCGGAGGAGTGCCCGGTCGCCGCCGCCGGCGCCCTTTCGCGTCAAGGCGGCCACAAGGCCGACGACGGCCAGGCCGACGATAAGCCCCTCGGACCAGACGAATCCGCGGGCGGGCCGATCGAGAACAAGCATCGAAAGATAGAAATACCACGGGTGCCTGTGGAGTTCGCCGCCGGCCTTCTCCGCGTAAGAGCCGTAGGCGCGGACGGAATCCCAAAGACCGGTCGGGTTCGTGCCGAAGGAACTGTAGAGCACCGCGGCTACCACCACGGCGACCGCGACGGCCAAGGCCAGCGGCCAGGGACTAAGCCGCGGCCGCTCCGGCGCCTGTCCGCCCTCCCGCCATCGGCCCCACAGGGCCGTAAGGACCACGGCCACGATCATGGCGGCTGCCGCCAGGACCCACGTTTCCTTGGTGGCCACCATCAGGCCGAACGCCAGGCCGGCTGCCACCGCCCATCCGGTCCGGCCGCTCCGCACATAGCGCCACGCGGAGACGACGGCCGCCAACGTAAAGAACACCAGGAGCGTCTCCTGGATGTAGTAGCGGCTGTAGAAGACCATGGCGGGCGAGATGGCCGCCAGGATGCCTGCCACGACGGCCGCCGGTCGGCCGAGCCCGTCTCCCGCCAGCGCCAGGAGGAGCACCAGTCCGACGCCGAACAGGACGGGCACGATGCGGTAATCCGATTCCGTGGTGTCGGCGAACCGCGCGGCGCCGCTGGCTTCCAGGGAGGGAAGCGTCAGGTAATAGAGGCTGGGCCCGTGATGGTCCTTCGGATCGTAACGGTACTGGCCGGTGTCGAAGAGGATGCCGGCCCTGGCGGCCTCGTTGGCCTCATCGGGATGCATCGGCCTCTGGGCCAGCCGTGGCAGGCGGATCGCGAAGGCCACCACGGCCACGGCTACTATGCACAGGCCGAACACCACAGCGGGGCGTTTCATTTCGGCGCTTTGCCGTAGACTTCCACTTCGACGTAGTGGTTCTGATCGTTCGAGGTGTTGCCGTTGCTGTAGACCCGGACGTAACGAGCCTTGACGCCCTTGGCGTCAATCAGCCGGCCGCGATAGTCATCCATGTACTCAAGGTCCTTGCCGAGGCCCAGGCCCGAGGAATTGTCGAAGTCGTTGTTGTAGAGGGTGCGGACGCCCTGGACGAAATCGGCGTCGTCGGCCACCTGGACGATGACGTCGTGGTACACGCGGCCTTCGCTGTGGTAATGCCAGACCACGATGGCGTAGATCAGGGCCGGTTGCTGAAGGTCGATCTGGACGTACTGTTTGTCGGGTCCGAGTTCGACGAAACTGCCGTCGGACCCCGACTTGTCGCCGTCCGTGACCATCGCGAGGTCGCCGATGATTGGCTCGGAGTCGCTGGAGGTCACAGGTTTGCCGAGCGCCAGGTTGGTCAGGCCCTCCGGGACCATGAAGGGCGGGCGCACCGAGGGCTTTTCCAGGGTCGGCGCGGGCTTGATGTTTTTCGGGGTGCCTTCGAAGAGAGGCTTCGGCAACTGGATGGCGAGGGGAACGAGTTTCTCGCCGCCGGCCCCCGGCGCGGGCGACCCCTTCGGCGCCGCTGGGGCCTTCGGGGCTTCCGCGGGCGCCGCCTTGACCGCCTCCGCCGGCGTATCCTTGGGGGCCGGGGCGGCTCCCTCCTTGGCGGAGGCCTCCGGCGTAGCCTGGATGGCCACAGCCGCGAAAAACGTAAGCCCGACCACGATCACCGTCACGACAATGGCAATCGCCAGAAAAGCCTTATCCATCATGGCCACATTCCCCAACCCGAAGACCGTGCGCCGTCGAGTCTGCCCCGAAGCCTCGCTCGACCGCCGGATAGTAGAACCCGTCGAGCGAGGCGGGGTGCCGCTCGAAATGCCGCCGCACCCCTCTGCCTTCGGACCCGCCCTAGGCGGGCAGGTCGCAATAATTATAGTAA
>Ga0307378_10005232_pt1 | contig 18154 bp, 10 predicted proteins | sample UN1MG_FD_202238 | JGI IMG/M metagenome (GOLD analysis project Ga0307378, IMG submission 202238) | Soil microbial communities from Risofladan, Vaasa, Finland - UN-1 | ecosystem: Environmental > Terrestrial > Soil > Coastal area > Acid sulfate soil | place: Finland: Risofladan, Vaasa | collected... | reverse complement strand
ATTCACTTGTTTGATATCAGTGTGTCATTGCTGACCCAACTGTGTCATGAATGACACAGTGGATACCCTTAAAGTAACTTCTCTGACAGAAATATATTTGTCCCATATCTCTCTTAGAAACAATGACTTAAGCAAGTTTTTTATATATGCACTCCTTTTGGCACGCTTTTTGCAATTCTATATGGCCGGTGAAGCAGGTCAGGCATCCCGAGGTTAAATTCCGGGGATATGACCGCATTGGTTCTGGGCTGCCTGGTAATTTTAATTGTTGAAATTGTGGTCTTTTGAGTAAAGCTTAGCAGAAGATAAAAAAGAATCAGATCGGAAATATAAAAAATAGGGAAAAACACAGAATTATCGTATAAAAGTGGAGAAGTTAAGTAGTTAAATTCAATCTTATTAAATCCTGAAAGGGCGGTATTATGAAGAAATGGATTGTCATAGTTGCAATATTGATATGGTCTTGTGTATGCAATTGTTAAACTTAGCATTTCAGAAAACCAAAACATATCACAAAACCAAAATGCGTATAAGCAGGCAGACGAGACGCAAAGTACAAAACAAATAAATGCCGGCAACACTGATAAGGCAACACCCGAAGAAGGCTCCGGTTCCACTGTTCCTGCTGTTCAGGTAGAAGCCGTTACCAAAGCCTTTAGCGAATTTCAAAGTGCCATCAAGAGTGAAGATTATGAGCAGGCATGGAAGCTTATGTCGGAATTATTCAAGCATAGTGCAAGTGATGGAAGCTTTGAGAAATTCAAGAAAGAAATGGCTGATGAAGGGGCTGTACTGGTGGCAGCCACCATACATCCGGAGTCTGCCATTAACATTGAAGGTCGTGTGGGATTACTTGTTACGAGCCCATCCCAAGAACAAGGCATATATTTTCTTTTCAATCAAGAAGATGGACAGTGGAAGTTAGATTCTGTGCGACCTGCCCGAAGCGCAGATACTTCGAAAGAATGATTCTCAGCCAGATTCGTTATCGCTATCAGACCCTGGCAGAAGCCTTCGGGACAGGTTGGGTTGACATATTATTACTTTTTCTTTTTAACATTCTATTCTTAGTCGCGGCCTTTATAAAGTTCAACAAATACGACGTACGGCAAGAAAGGAAAAACATGCTTAAGTCAATAATCAGAAAAGAAATACTTAGTAACCTTCTCAGCTATAAGTTTTCGATCATAATTATTCTTTCGGCAATATTAATTCTCGTCAGCATATTCGTTATGTACCGCGATTACTGCCTGGCCCTGGAGAATTATCAGAGCATACAGTCAAAATCTGATTATTCTCGTCCTATCGCAATTATTCGACCCACACCGTTGGCCATCTTTGCCAAGGGATTAGATGAGAATTTGTGCCGATCCTATGAAAGTGAATTTGGTGGACAAATCCGTGTTGGCAGTAAACAGCAATCGGTGAACAATCTTTTCAAGCTTTTCACAGCACCAGACTTGCTGTATGTCGTCAAGGTCATACTGTCCCTTTGCGCGATGCTGTTTGCCTTCGATATGGTTTCGGGTGAAAAAGAGAAAGGGACACTGCGGCAATCGCTGAGCAACAGCCTGAAAAGGCCGGTTCTGATTTTTGGAAAATGGATCGGTGGATTTACCAGCTTTACCTTACCTTTCTTCATAGCTGTACTTTTGGGCACAATTTTCGTCACCCTATCGCCTATGGTAGATATGAATCCGGACGATTCGCTAAAACTGGGGCTGTTCCTGTTAGGCAGTGTGATCTATTTAGCCATTTTCTTCTCCTTAGGCTTATTAATTTCGTGCCTTTCACATCGTTCTTCTACATCTTTGGTAATTTCTTTATTTGTCTGGACTATCCTTGTATTTCTCATTCCGAATCTTGGTAATATTCTGGCCCGTCAATTTGTACGGATTCCAACAGTTCAGCAGCTTGAATTAAAACGTAAACAAAGCTGGATTAAGCAGATGTTTGAGAAAGACAGGGCAGATGTTTCTGAGCATAGGGAAATCGATAACCGCATTAGGGAAGAAAATGATAAATTTACCGAATATTATCGCAACTGTTTCAATAGACTGGTAAAAGTATCTCAAAATATCACCCGAATTTCCCCGGCTGCTGCATTTACTTTTCTGGCGACCGATATTACGGGAACCGGTATGTCAGAAGAACGAAAGTTAAAAAGGGCAGTTTTGCAATATATAAATATCTTAAGGGATTGGGATGAAGAAAAAGGCAGTAGTCCGGTTTTTAGTTATCAGCGAAGTTCAATCAGAGAGGTTTTAAGCCCGGGAGTTCTGAGTAATTGTTTAATTCTCATTTTGTCTAACATGCTGTTTTTAACGGGGGCGTACGTGGCTTTTCTGAGATATGATGTGCGGTAATTTTAATCGAAGGAGAATATCGATGTTGAAAACAATTATTGCAAGAGAGTTTTTGAACAATATTCTTAATTTGCGGTTTATGATTGGCCTTGTTTTGTGCATCATTGTCGCAATCGTTTGCATTATGATTCTGGCCCATGATTACCGGCAGGAGATGAAGGACTACAACGTTAGGGTAAACTTACAGGAGGAATTCCTGAGCAATTACGCTACACATGCTCGGCTTTTCTGGATGATTCGCCAGCAGAAGCCGCCGGAACGCTTTCGGCCGCTCATCATTGGCATTCCAGGCAAAGAGAATTCGGAGTCTTTTGATGATAATCCGCTATCAATACTCTTTCCTCCTTTTGACTTCTTGTTTATTGTGACGATTATTATGAGTTTGCTGGCGATTTTATTTTCTTACGATGCCATCACCGGCGAACGACAAAGCGGTACGTTGAGATTAGTGATATCCAACTCCATATCCAGAACAAAGATTCTTTTTGGTAAATTTATCGGAGGCACCGTCAGCCTGATAATACCATTTATCCTGGCGCTTCTGGTCGGGGCACTTTATATTTCCATAAATCCGTCTATCCAATGGGATGGTTCTGCGTGGTTGGAATTCTTTTTATTAACCGCAGCTTCGATTACTTTCATCACGTTGTTTTATCTTTTGGGGCTTATGGTATCTACGTTTTCAAGATATTCTTCTAATTCGATCCTGAATTGTCTTTTCCTTTGGGTGTTGCTGATTCTGGTGATTCCCAATATTTGCCCCTATATCTCCGCCCAGCTTTACCGTATTCCATCGATTAAAGAAACTGAAAGGCAGGAGGAGGAATTTAAGTATAATTCTTTTAAAAAAATGAGTCAACTTCGTGAAGAAATTGTCAAAAGATTTAAAAGCAGTTATGGCAAGCTTTTTTATGAACTTGAATCAATGGAATTCGGAGGTGTCCTTGATGATGACGTTGATCCTAAGCATATAAAAGCCGCCCGGCAGCGAGCAGACGCCGATCCCGAATTTAAGGCCATGATGGATGCTTTTCGTGAAAAGCTTAGGGAGGTAACCCAACCTATCTGGCGTTCCATAAATGAAAATGAGGAAAAGCTTTGGAAAGACCTGGAGACAAAAGCTGCTTCGCAAACGAAGCTCGCGAAAAACCTTGCCTGCATTTCACCTTTGGCGAATTTCGTTTATGTTGCCAGAGATCTGACAGGAACAGGGCTGCGAAGCTTAGAGTACTTTGAACATACTAATGCCGAATATGGAAAGCGGTTTTGGCAGTATGCGGACAAGAAAATGCGAGATGCTAAAAAAAAGAACTCGGCATTTAAAAGAGAGTCTTTTTTAGACGTTAGTGACCGGCCGCGTTTTGTGTTCAAAGAGAAGGCGTTGAAAGACAAATTAGGCGAAGTGCTGCCTTACTGGGGGATACTCGTTTTGTTTAATGTCGTGTTTTTTGCGGCGGCGTTTACAGGGTTCATGATATACGACGTGCGGTAGAACAGCGGCTTAAGCCCGGCTATCCGGCAAACCTAAAGCCGGAAGAAAGCAATTACATAACGGATGGCAGCATTTCAATTTACTATTTTCTATTGAATATTGACTATTGGGTTTGATCCAAGCTCATGGCTTGTGGGTATAAGTCTCGTTTGCTGCTTGTGCTGCCGGAGGCCAGCATGAGGTGCCTTATAGGCACATAAATATTAGTGTTACGGAGTCCTGTAAAGGACGCAGTAAATAAATACAGTGCCGAACCGCAGGCAGGACAAAGCAGTTGCATCATTGTATTGATTAATTAGAATATGAAAGACATGTTTTTAGCGGGGTAAACATGCGGATATTTTGCCTATTTTAACACAAAAACTGTCTGTGGTGGCGTGTGAGCACGGCCAAAGAAGTTTGACCATGCCACTGCCTCGTCGCGAATCCGGACTTTTTTAGCAGCTTATTACGGCGTTTTTATGGTAAAATTATGAAAATCGCGGGATTTTTTAAATAATTAGCGTAACGAAAAAGCGCACCTGCCGTCTATGTATCAGTCGAACGATATTTTATGGCACAAGAGCAAATATGGACGGAACTGGTTAGACAGGCACAAAAGGGCCGGAAAGAGGACATAAATAAGCTGGCCCGGGAAGCCAAAGGGAGATTGTGCGCATACATATATCGTGTAACGCTGAATTATGATTTGACACAGGATATGTCTCAGGAGGTATTACTTCAAATGGTTAAATCTCTTAACCATCTCAATAGTGTTGAGAGTTTCTGGCCGTGGCTGTATCGGATTGCACAGAGCAAGATACAAGAGCATTACAGGGCCAAATACACAAAGAGCCCGGCCTACGGGTCGGCTTTTTATAAAAACTTTCTTTCCCAACGCGCGAAATATCATCAGGAAGACGGCTTAAGCCGGTTGCTCCAGAAAGAGCTGTCAAAAAAAGTCGTGTTAGCGATGAAGCAGATGAAGCAGCAGTATCGTGCGGTCCTGTCATTACGGTGTTTCGAGCAGTTATCTTACTCGGAGATTGCGGTGGCTATGGAGTGCAGCGAGGTTCGGGCGCGGGTTTTATTTTATCGTGCCAAGCAGGCACTTAAGAAACAGTTGACACATCAGGGGCTGAAAAAAGGGTTATTATTGATGTGTCTCGGTCTGTTCGGCAGATTGACGGCCCCGTCGGGAGCCGCGACGATGACAGTAACCGCCAATTCGGTCAAGGTCGGTGTGATGACCGCGATAATCGCGACGGCCGGGACAAAACTGGGAATCGCAACTGTTACGGCGGCGGCAGTCGGGCTGGCGACCGTGGGCGGTATATCAGTTTTATCCGAAGCTCCCCTGCCGGAGAGGTCGGAAGTCAAGAGCATCAATTACACAATCCAGTTACGCGATACGAGCCAGGGGCCGACAAGCAGCTTAAGTAAAGGCGCATACGAACAATGGTTTTCCTGCCCTGACGGAATCGATGGGCCGCTGCTTATGCGGATGCAGAGGTGGGACGCAAAGCAAACAACTAAACTTTGCGCCTGGCTTGAGAACGGTGATGGTAATTACTACTATTACTGCACGGATAACAAGGTTTATATCAACAACTACCGAGTGTTCTGGAGCAGTTTAAGAGTCCGCCGGCTACCGACCGACACGGCCGAATTTACAAACTACCTCTCGGAAATCGAAGGTGACCTAGGCGGTGTCGAATATACCCGCGACAGTCAAACAGGGCTGTTAAGAAGCTCTTTAGACGACAGGTTTGTCGAAGCCCGAAATTTCCGCACTAATTATAATTACAATACGTTAAATGAGAGGTTGTTCGAGTATGACTGGTCAGAAGACATTCCGGTCATCGATGAACGGGACCAGATGCATACAAGAGGCTGGACGTACTTTCGCATCAACGGTGAAATAAACAATCAAACAATTTCCGCCACGGGGCAAATACCATTTGTTTACAATGCCAGCAAGGAACACCCGGCGTGGATGAGGTTAAAAATCGACAATGAGCTTGAGATAATGGATTGCAACAACGGCGCATGCTTACGCCGTATAGACGGTGCTGTTATTGCCGCTTATCCGGCAGGGACCTTTTTCAAAGGCCTGCTTCGTCCATGGATGGGTATGCACACAATAGATATTATCCGCCGAGACGCCGCCAGGAGGAGGGTGGCGTTTAGGACCAGACCATTGAGGAACGAGGAGGACGTGATTGTCAGAGTTTATTACGAAGATGAGCGCAACAATACCGAGCTGGTATATGGTATTGATATGGAAAACGATATTATCGAGGACATCAGATTTGAGGTGCGGAACAGAATTATTGGGTCTCTGGTATTTTCATACCTTCAGGACATAGAACAGGCAGGTGGTGAATTTGCCGAACCGGCCATATCGGAAAGTCCTGAGGTTCCAATCCGGTCGGGGGCGGGGATATTGTGGCTGGTCGATCTGGCCCAGGGAAATTTAGATAGCAAATAGTATTCATACCGTCTTTCCCGATGGATTCGACTTAAATGAATTTGAATACAAAATTAAGCACTAAAAAATGGATTGTTTGTGTATGGCGGAAATTGGGAATGACAGATTGGCAAAGGGAGAATGCTGTGATGGTATGGCTAAAAATGAACACAGTGTGGCTTATAGTATTAGGTGCGACCACGTCTTTGGCGGCGGAATCTACTACGGCACGTATCCTTCATTTTCCCAAAGATCGGTCATTAGGGAAGCTTTACGTCCAGGATGTGGTAGTTGTCAGAGAACTCACATACTGGTTCCATTGGACAGGAACCGATGAGCGTAGTGAATATCTGTGCGAAGCAAGGGGTGAAGTTCATGTTCCTGCAGGCAAGAGGTTGTCTCTCAGAGTCCATAAAACTGCTCGGAGAGACTTGTCCCCACTATCGAGGATCGGGCCGGATGACCTCTACGGCCTTGCGCTTCCGGCCTCAACCGCAGACCCTGTCAAACCATCCGATGTATGCATGCCACATATCGCACATTTGACCGGCCTGAGGAGCCTGAGTCTGGGACAGACCGCTGTGACCGACAGAGGCATTAGGTATATCAGGAACCTCAAATATTTGGAATGCTTGTACCTGCCTCCTCGCGTGACAGACAGGGGTATGGCTTATGTGGCTGAATTGACCGCCCTGAAAAGACTGTACATTGGGTATGTTGTGGACGGTCAGGTCACAGATGCCGGCCTACGTCATCTCAGCAAGCTGACCTCACTTGAAGAGCTGGCTCTCACCGGACAGCGCATGAGCGATGCCGGCCTGGTGCACCTTCGAGGCCTGCCGCGACTTGAATACCTGTTCCTTCGCGGCACAAACTTCACCGACAGGGGATGTGTTCACCTGAAAGACCTTCCTTCATTGAGGACACTGAGCTTCCACGAAGGTGTGGCGCGCATAACAGACGCCGGCCTGGTCCATATATCAGAAATGCCTAAACTGGAAAGCCTGTGCCTACACGGAATGAAGGATATTACCGACGATGGATTAGCCCATCTATCAAAAATGCGTACCCTGAAGAAACTGGAAATCGGCAGTTCCCAGGTTACCGACAGGGGCCTGTCATATCTAAAGGAGATCAAGACACTTGAGTGTATAGATCTGCCCCAGAGAAACCAGCGCATCACCGACATCGGTTTGTCCCATCTTGCGGAACTGCCCAATCTCAAGAAGCTTAAGGTTTCCAGGTCGCATTATATCGCTCCCAAGAGGAACAAGGAATATTACACCGACAAAGGCCTGGAAGTCCTCGCCAGGTGTCGCAATCTTGAGGAACTCAGCATTGGCAGTATCGGCGTTACTGATGCCGGGATGGAACACATAGCAAAACTCACAAGCTTAACGAGACTTAGTATGTTCGGCTGTGACAATGTCACCGACGTGGGATTGGCCAAGTTAATCGCTCTAAAATCTCTTAAGAATCTGAGCATAACCTATTCTGACGTCAGCATCGCGGGATTGAACAATCTCAAGCCAATGTCCAATTTGACGAACTTGAAAGTCTCCGGTTTTAAGCGCGGCGGCGCCACACTGGATCTCTCGACTTTAACTGCTCTGGAAGACCTGTATATAAGCCCCAGGTCCGGCTCAGTCACATTTGTCGATGCAGACCTGAAGTGCCTTTCAGGCCTGAAGCAACTTAGATCGCTGCAGATTGGCCCATGTGATTACACTGACAAAGGCATACAGTATCTCGCCGGCCTTACCAACATGGAACGTCTCGGTATTGGTGGTCCAGGCTTGACCGACGAAGGACTCAAATACCTGGCTAATATGAAAAAGTTGAACCTTTTATATATCCGAGGTGCATGGGACAGGAGCAAGCAAGCCTTTGACGGCGGTGGTAACATCACTGATAAGGGACTGCGCCAACTTGAGGGACTGAAGGCGCTGGGTGTGCTGGAGATTTACTCCGACAACACCTTCAGCGACGCAGCTTTGCGCCATCTGCTGAAGGAACTGCCCAACCTGTTCACTTTAAGGATCAACGGCGGGAAACTGCAAAGCATCAACAGCAAGGACAGGGGAAGGTGAGTTGTGGATGAGTTCGGCCGGAATAACACATGGCAGGACCCTTCAAATCCTATGCATGATTGATTATTTGATCCACTTAGCTGAAGGAGCTTCCAAGCGGGAAAGTAAATGAAGTGTCCAACAATGTGCTCCACACGAACGCGAAACTTATTCCAAACGGAAGAGCATCGTCGAGCCGGTGTTTGGTCAGATCAAACAAGCGAGAGGATTTGTTCAGTTTTCGTTGCGAGGCATTGACAAGATGCGTGGCGAGTGGGCGATTGTCTGCCTAACTCACAACTTATTGAAACTATTTAGAGCGCAGTACGCGATTGCTGCTTAATATCATGTTGGATATTTCTGTTTTTTCGAAAAGACTACGGCGATTTTGAGAAATTAAGGCGTAATTACAACCGTAAATAAATTCTTACTTGTGAAAATCAGAATTAATACCAAAACAAGGCAGAAAGACACAGCCAAAATCAATTACTCGGACAGACTCCTAGACAATTCAAATGATTAATGATTATTGACTATTGATTATTTGGGTTTTAGATTATATAGCATTTTTAAGGACTCCATTCTTTGGTACGGTGTTCGTATGATAGTTGTTGATGGAAAGTGTTTAGAGGGTGTTGGTGTTGAGCCTGATATCGTGGTGGCTTTTGACGTGCGTTTTGCCGTAGTCAGGGATGTTCAGTTGGAGCGATCAAAAGACGAGATGGTGAAACTAATTGAAGCCTCACACTAACCATTGGGGGAAAATCACAAAAGAGTTACCACTTCGTGTATTAAGGGATTTTTGCTAAAGTGTGTCATTCATGACACACAGTGTGTCACGCATGACACAGTAAATTCAGAAGTAACAGTAACCACAAGGAAATCTTCCGGCCCCCAACACCTTTTATTGTAACAAGTTATAAGATTTTATTGAGTTTATTACTCTTTTGGCACACCTATTGTACGATAAAGAGTGGAAGGATGTTTTGTGTCGTTTTTGCGCTACGACATGCGGTAAGAAAGGAAAGACCATGCTTAAGTCAATAATCAGAAAAGAGATACTTAGTAACCTTCTCAGTTACAAGTTTTCGATCATAACTATTCTTTCGGCAATATTGATTTTTCTCAGCATATTCGTTATGTACCGCGATTACCTCCTGGCCCTGGACAATTATGAGATATTACAGCAAGAGCATGAAGATTTTATCGCAGTTATTCGGCCGACACCACTTTCTATTTTTGCCAGGGGATTAGAAGAGAATTTATGCCGATCCTATGAACGCGGTATAGGTGGACAAATCAATGCCGGCAGGAAACAGCAATCGGTGAACAACCTTTTCAGGCTTTTCACAGCGCCGGACCTGCTGTATATCATCAAGGTCATACTCTCCCTTTGCGCTATGCTGTTTGCCTTCGATGTGGTTTCAGGTGAAAAAGAGACAGGGACGCTGCGGCAATCGCTGAGCAACAGCCTGAAAAGGCCGATCCTGATTTTCGGAAAATGGCTCGGCGGATTTATTAGCTTTATCCTGCCTTTCTTCATAGCTGTGCTTTTAGGCACAATTTTCGTGACCCTATCGCCTATGGTAGATATGAGTGTCCAGGATTGGGCAAATCTGGGGCTGTTCCTCTTAAGCAGTGTGATTTATTTGGCGGTTTTCTTTTCCTTAGGCTTATTAATTTCGTGCCTTACACATCGTTCTTCCACCTCTTTGGTCATTTCTTTATTTGTCTGGGCTATACTCGTCTTTCTGATTCCGAATCTTGGCAATATACTGGCCCGCCAGCTTGTCCGGATTCCATCGCTTCAGTACTTTAAATTAAAACGTGACCAAGCCTGGGTTAAGGAATTCTTCGAGGAAAACAGGGCGGAAGATTACTCTGAGCGTTTGGAAATCCGCAGCCGAATTAAGGCAGAAAGTGATAAATTTACCGAAGATTATCGCAACCATCTAAATAGCCTGGTAAGAGTATTTCAAAATATCACCCGAATTTCCCCGGCTGCGTCATTTACCTTCCTGGCGACCGATATTATGGGAACCGGTATGGCGGAAGAACGAAGGTTAAAAAGGGCCGTATTACAACAAAACAACATCTTAGAGGATTGGGATGAAGAAAAAGGAAATCGTCCGGCTTTTAGATATAAGCGAAGTTCAATCAAAGCGGTTTTAGGCCCGGGAGCTCTGAGCAATTGCCTGATTCTCATTCTGTTTAACGTACTGTTTTTCACAGGGGCGCATGTGGCTTTCCTGCGGTATGATGTGCGCTAATTTTAATCGAAGGAGAATATCAATGTTAAAAACAATTATTGCAAGAGAGTTTTTGAACAATATCCTTAATTTACGGTTTACGATTGGCCTTGTTTTGTGCATCATTATCACCGTTGCCTGCATTGTGATTTTAACTCATGATTATCAGCAGGAAATGGTTGAATACCATCTTCGCGTTAATTCACAGGATGAATTCGTAAGTAATTATGCTTATCTTAGACGACTTGCCTGGATGGTTACGCCACAGAAGCAGCCTGAACAGTTTCGGCCGCTAATTGTCGGCATTCCAGTCAACGTGGATTTTGAACCTTTTGATGATAATCCAATACCTATACTCTTTTCATCTCTGGATTTTCTATTTATCGTGACGATTATTATGAGCTTGCTGGCGATTTTATTTTCTTACGATGCTATCGCCGGGGAACGACAAAGCGGTACGTTAAGATTAGTGATATCCAATTCCATATCCAGAACAACGATTCTTTTGGGTAAATTCATAGGAGGCGCCATCAGCCTGGTCATCCCGTTTGTCCTGTCGCTTCTGGCCGGCGCAATTTATATTTCGATAAATCCGGCTGTCCAATGGGATGGTTCTGCATGGTTGGCACTTGCCTTATTAACCGCAGCTTCGATTACTTTCATTACATCATTTTATCTTTTGGGGCTTATGGTATCCACGTTTTCCAGATATTCGGCCACTTCGATCCTGAATTGTCTCTTCCTCTGGGTACTGCTGATTCTGGTCATTCCCAATATTTCCCCCTATATCTCAGCCCAGCTTTATCGTATTCCATCGATCAAAGAAATTGAAAGGCAGAATGAAGAAAGTGCGCGTAATTCTATGAAAGTATATCGTGACCGTATAAACGAAATTGCAAAGAAATTTAAAAACAATTACGGCGAACTATTTTCAGAATTCGAATCAATGAATTTCGGTGGTATCGGTCGTGTGGGAAGAGTTGAACCTAAGCATCGAAAAGCAGCCCAGCAGCGAGCGGCTACCGATCCTGAGTTTAAGGCTATGATGGATGAATTCCATCAGGAGACCGAAAAGGCACTGGAATTTGTCCGGAGTATGCCAAAGGAATCTGATAAGCTTAAAAAAGACATGGAGAGAAAAGCAGCTTTACAAACGAAGCTCGCGAAAAAGCTGGCCTGCATTTCACCTTTGGCAAATTTTGTTTATGTTGCCAGAGATTTGACAGGTACAGGCCTACGAAGCTTGAAGTATTTTAACCAAGCTAAGAATGAATATAATGGGCAGTTAAGCTCGTACATGGACAAGAAAAAGCAAGATGCGATAGAAAAGAACCCGATATTTGAGATAGTGTCTTTTTTAGATGTTAGCGACCGGCCGCGTTTTGTGTTCAAAGAGGAATCCTTAAGAGGCAAATTGAATTCAGTACTACCTTATTGGGGGATACTCGTTTTGTTTAATGTCGTGTTTTTTGCGGCGGCTTTTGCGGGGTTCATGATATATGACGTGCGGTAGAACAGCGGATTAAGCCCGGCTATCCGGCAAACCTAAAGCCGGAAGAAAGCAATTACATAACGGAGGGCATGAATAGCCACAATCGCCGAGCGTATAGCATTAGGTAACTGAGGCCAGCAATTTAGTTTCCCTATGGGATAAATTGAGTTTTTAGTTTTGAGTTTTGAGTTAGGTTTGAGATTATATAGTATTTCTACCCCCCGGCAGAAAAGCAGGTAAGCACACGCCGGGGGCAAGCTTTGGATAAACTCAGGGTAAATTCCGGAGTGATTAAAACCAGTGTGAACAGAAGGTAGAAATGAGGTTAGCGATTTGGTGTGCAGTTATTTGAGCATCTATTAAGAATATTTCTTGATTCGGCGGGTAATGAGTGGATAATACGTAGTTGAAAAGCGGTAATATCAAAAAACGTGAGTAAGTATGATGCAGGAAAGCGAGAACTTTCAAGTGTTCATCAGGCCTGTCAGGCTGAGATATATGTGTTGTTTGGTTTTCTGTAAAAACCATATAATCACTGGTTAAGCGCCAGCATATCAATGGAGTATGAAGAGTGAAACAAAGTAAGGCATATCCGTATCTAACAGCCCTTCTGGATGGGCTTATTGAAGCTGCTCCAAACCGGGCGAAAGCACCGGGTAAGTTTGTCTCTTCTTTATCTGAACAACTCAAAGACAAAGGGAAAGAAGAAAATAAAAGAATTGAAGAGGAGATTGAGAGTATCTCGGAAGACAAGTTGCGAGAACTTATAAAGGAAGCCGGATGTGAGCAAAAAGAAGATATTGACCTAATAGTTGACAAAGTTAAATTAGTCCCTGAGATATTGCGTGTCATTGATTATCGATTCGATAAAGTAGATGAGGCGCATGAGGAGATTAAAAGGCTTCTGCAGAGACAGAAGCCAACTGTCAAGTTTCCACTTGCTCCGGTTTTGCATAATCAGACGCCGCCGGAGGTGCATTTTGTCGGGCGGGAAGGGATGCTCGATATTATCAAGGGTTGGTATAAGAGTCCGGATGTGCGGGTTGGGGCACTGATTAGCTGGGGCGGCGTCGGTAAATCTTCTCTGGTGCGGAATTGGTATGACAGTCTGGAAGAAAATGAAATTAGGCCGGACGGGATATTCTGGTGGGGCTTTTATCCCAATGCTTATCTTGAGCAATTTCTAAATGCCCTGCTGCAATATGTAAGCGGCGGGCAAATTGAGCCGGACAATATAAAAAGCACGTGGGAAAAGACTGAGAGGATAAAAGAGTATATTCATCAGGGAAAATACTTAATCGTATTAGATGGTCTCGAGCAGATGCAGAAGGGGCAGTCGGGGGACGAGTTCGGCAGGATGATGCATCGTGAAATGACAGAGCTGCTTCGCTATATGGCGGACGGGCCTAAGGCAGAAGGGTTGTGTCTGATTACGACACGGTATTCGATGAAGGATTTGGATGACTGGGAAAATCGAGGTTATGAGAATCTGGAATTGACTGATTTTAGCGAGCCGGATGCACTGCTAATGCTAAGAAATCGGGGAGTTGAGGGCGATGATGAGCAAATAAAAGAGGTTATTGAAAGATATAAGGAGCATGCACTTAGCCTGACTTTATTGGCCGGCTATTTGAAGAAGCATTACAAAGGAGATATAGAACAGGCACCGGATGAAGAATTCGTTCTAAATGATAAGAAGCGGTTTAAGGACGTCAATAAGCTATTGCGAAAATATGAGGAGAAGATGTCTGAGGCGGAGCGAGTGTTTTTGAATATCTTCTCTCTGTTTCGGCAGGATGTGACGGAAAGTGATTTTACAGGAGTATTTCGTAAGGGAATAGAAGGTGCAGAATTCAATGATGCGCTGGTTAAGATGGATGGGCTTGACTTCAAGGATTTAACTAATGGATTGGTCGATTGGCGACTGATTGCTTGTGATGAGGCGAAAAAGACATACAGCACACATCCACTGATAAAGAGTTATTTCGAGGCTGATTTTGGTGATAATGATAAGAAGCTGTGTCATAAACGTATATATCATTATTTTGGAGAGAATGCACCTGAAAAGGCCGAAACGTTAGAGCAGATGCAGCCATTGTTCGAGCAGGTCTATCACGGCTGTGCCGCAGGGCTTTATGATGAAGCATTCTGGGATATTTATTGGGAGAAAATACAAAGAAAAAAGGAAGCACTTCTCGTACATAAGATTGGTGCTTGGCAAACTGACCTTTCTCTTGTCAAAACATTCTTTCCAGAAGGTGACCTTTCACAGATGCCGCTTGTAAGTAAAAAGAGCGACCAAAGCCGGCTGCTCAATGAGACAGGACTGGCACTTAAGAACATCGGTAGGCCGAAGGAGGCTGAAGAACCTATACAGGCAGCAATACAATTATACATTGAAGACAATGAAATTGCGAATGTCTCTGCGGGTTATATAAACATGGCTGAACTTCAGTTTCAAAGCGGTGAGATTAGGTCCGGACTTGAGAGTGCGAAGAAGGCACTTGAGATGTCAGAGAAAGCAAAGTCCGAACGGCATACTTTGGTTTCAAAAGCGTATTTTGGCTGGATACTTCATCTAACAGGCGAAAACAAAGAAGCAGATAAGGAGTTCCGTGAGGCAGATGCGCTTCAAATAAAGTTTGATCCTGACGGTGATCGGCTCTACGGTCTCAGGGGAATAAACTATGCTGACTTTCTGATATCGATGAAGAGAATTGATGAGGCATTAGAATTGACGAAACAGAACCTTGAGATTTGCCAGGGACTAAAAGCAGCAAATGACATCTCGAGATGTCAACGCTGCCTGGGTGCTATTGAAAGGATTAAGGGCAAGTATAAAGAGTCTCAGAATCATCTTCAAGAAGCCCTTGAAGGTGCTCGAAAGGTTGGGCAGCCTATTCTTGAAATCGAGGCACTAATTGAGTTTGGCAGGTTGTGGTTGGATATGGGAAAGGAAAAGAATGTTGTTCGAGATGCGAATGAGGCTCTGAAGATTTGCGGGCGGACTGGATTTAAGTTTTATGAGCCGGGGGCGGAGGTAGTGTTGGGGAGGGCGTATTTGGCGGAGAAAGATCTTGAGCGGGCGGAGAGCTTTGCGCATTCGGCGTATTATAAAGCGACTTCAATGAAATACCGGTGGGCGGAGGGAGATGCGGGGCATTTGTTGGGGGAGATCTATTTAGCGAAGGGAGAAAAGGCAGAGGCACGAAAGCAGCTAAAGAAGGCGGTCAAGTGCAGGAAAGAGATATTGGACCCGAATGTTGAAGAGTCAGAGAAGATGCTGGGCAGGTCTCTCAATACTTTAGAGGAATTTAACATGTGGCGGAGAATTCTCCATTTCTTCTATAAGCCAGCAAAGGACGACAACCTACTGACCGAGTTCGAAGACACTTTGATGTTAGTAGTCGATTCTGAACAGTTAACCAATAATTTACTTAGCAAACTAAAGGAGCTGGCAAGTGTTGAAAAAGCCTTTGTATACCTTGCAGATCAGAGTGGGCCGTCTCGAAGTTTCTTTCCGGTGGATAAAGTCTCTGAGAACGCATCTCAATTGCCGGTTCTGGCCATTAACAGCAAGACAGCACAATGGTTTCGAGCAAATCGTCAAATATTATTTTTTGAGAGAGACACAGAGGTAACAAGCTATTTGAAAGCAGAAGTTCAGCCATTTCTGGAATTGTCTGTAAGCTTAGCTTTCCCTCTTATCTCGATGGATAGATTAATTGGTATAGTGTTTCTGCATTTAAGTCAGGAGCCGTTGGATAAGAATCAGGTTGCCAATTTGCAGGTACTTGGCAAACAGGCCGGTTTAGCGTTTGAGAATGCCCTTCTTTTCAAGGAGCGTTTGCGCCAAAATGAGCGAATGTTCCGCGCTGAGCAATTAGCAACAATGGGCCAATTTGCTGCAGGAATTGCCCATGAGCTTCGAAACCCTCTTACGGCGATTCGCTGTACAGTACAGTACCTTTCGAGTGATTTTGCTGATGACACAGATCAGAAGAAGCTCGCTAACGATATATTGGGCGAGGTGGACAGGCTCAATAATATTGTAGGTAATCTACTTTCCCTTGCGCAGCCGGCCGAGAGTAATCCGGAGGAGATAGATGTTCGGCAAGAAATTAAACGCTGCCTGAATTTTATTGAGGCCAAAGCCAAGAGTCAAAATGTCAGGTTACAAACGGACTTCGGGAATAACCTGCCAAAGCTTACCTTCGATCAATCCGAGTTACGTCAATTGCTTTTGAATGTCGTGATGAATTCTCTTCAAGCTATGCCCGAAGGTGGAACACTCTCAATCACGGCTCATCGATTGACAGAAGGAGGCCATGACTACGTATCGGGTATTAACAGGATATTAATACAGGTTGAAGATGAGGGGGCCGGAATACCCTCCAATATACATGAAAAGATTTTTGAGCCTTTTTTCACGACAAAAGCCGGCGGGACAGGTCTCGGACTGGCCATTTGCAACAGTATCGTCAGACGATATAACGGAGAAATCTGGGTGGGAAAAGCTAAAAGCGGCGGTACTGAAGTTAAGATAGCCTTACCTGTAAGTTAAATAGAGTCATCCGGAGTTAAGAAAGATGAAGAAGCCCAAAGTGCTTATTGTCGATGATGAAGCCAACATACGTTCCATCTTGTTTGCGCTGCTGACGAAAAACGGTTACCAGGTGGAGGTCGCCGATTCCGGTGAATCAGGGCTTGACGTATGTGCTCAATTTATGCCGGCCGTTCTTCTTCTGGATCTTAAGATGCCCGGAATTGACGGCATAAAGGTAATGGAAATACTTGATAAACAGCTAAAAGCCGACTGCAAGGTCATAATAATGACTGCGCATGGAGAAGTGCGTTCTGCAGTTGAAGCGATAAAGAAGGGGGCCTTCGACTATCTCCAGAAGCCTTTTGACAACGATGAGCTTCTGGCCCTGATTTCACGGGCGGTAGAGATGGTGATGCTAAAGCAGAGGGTCAAGCAACTGGAAGAGCAGCTCGAAGAAACCTACCGGAGTGAAAATATCGTTGGCGTTTCGGATAAGATGAAATCAACGTTTGCCTTGATGAGTAAATTTGCGGTCACTGACGGTACAGTGTTGGTCTGTGGAGAGAGCGGAACAGGTAAAGAATTAATAGTACGGGCAATTCATCAGGCAAGTAAACGCAAGTCAGGACCGTTTGTCGTAGTAAATTGCGGCGCCATACCATCAAATCTGATAGAGAGCGAGTTCTTTGGACACGAAGCGGGCTCTTTTACCGATGCTAAAAATCTCAGGAAAGGGAAGTTCGAGGATGCGGATGGCGGAACGTTGTTCCTCGACGAAATTGGAGAGTTAACTCTCGAAGCCCAGGTTAAGCTGTTAAGGATCATCGAGGAAGGAACTTTTTCACGTGTGGGCGGTAACAAATCCATTGCGGTTGACGTCCGAGTAATGGCAGCGACAAATCAGGATTTGTCAACGATGGTTCAGGAAAGGAAGTTTAGAGAAGACTTATACTGGCGTCTAAACGTTTTGAGTCTGAGTGTCTGTCCACTACGAGAGCGGAAAGAAGATATACCGCTGCTGGTTGAACACTTCCTTGAAAGGTATGCCACACCGTTGGGGGTCGGACAGCCGGTTGTTTCTGATAAAGTATTGGATTTATTAATGGCCTACGATTGGCCTGGTAACATAAGGGAATTGCAGAATTGTATTTACAGCGCAATTACGGTTACGAGCAGCACGACAATTGAACCGGATGACCTGCCAAAACGAATTAACCTCGATTTAAAGCAGCCGGATGTGTCCGGTGTCGCAATGGAAACATCACTCGCTGAAATAGCTGCCCAGGCCACAGCTAAAGCCGAACAGGAGGCAATAAATAAGGCCCTTGCTGAAACGGGCGGCAATCGCGAAAAGGCCGCTGAGATGCTTGGTATCGGCCGAAAAACTCTTTACCGCAAGTTAAGACAATACGGCATAGAATAATTTACTTTAATTGATCTTTATGTGTCATTCATGACACACAGTGGGTCACGCATGACACAGTTGACTGC
>Ga0307378_10005231_pt1 | contig 18154 bp, 10 predicted proteins | sample UN1MG_FD_202238 | JGI IMG/M metagenome (GOLD analysis project Ga0307378, IMG submission 202238) | Soil microbial communities from Risofladan, Vaasa, Finland - UN-1 | ecosystem: Environmental > Terrestrial > Soil > Coastal area > Acid sulfate soil | place: Finland: Risofladan, Vaasa | collected... | reverse complement strand
CGGTACGTTCCTGCCCGCGCTGTACGAAGGCGCCTTCCACAAGTTGGGTGAGCCTCCCCCAGACCGCGTTGAGCACGAGAGCGGCCACGAACCACGCCAACGCCACCAGGATTCCCCGCGTCACCCACAACAGGATGCCAACCGCGGGTCCCCCGACCCAACTCGTGAGCAGCAGGAACCGAAGGCGCGTCAAGGATGTACTCCGCAAATACTCATCGGCAGGCCAGGACAGCGACTTCTACTCGCTGGATTCGGAGAGCAGGCCTGGCCTCCTGCCAGCCGCGTCTCATTACCGCGGCACCAAAGCCCAGGGGCCATCCAGTGACTTCAGGCAGACGCGGTCCAGCACGCGAGTGACCGATGCCGATCTCCCGTGAGCTGTAGCAGTTGGGGTGGTCGGTGGCCCGCCTGCTCAGGCGGCTGTGAGGAAGTAATCGTGGTGCAGGCCCCCCAGCACCGGACGGGATCGGACGACACCATCGGAGCACACCAGCCGCGGTCGAGGCAACGGCGTCTCCTGGTCCAGGCCCTGATGTGGCCGTGCACGGTGGTAGTAGGCGAGGTACTCCCGGAGCACCCATCTCAGGTGGCGTTCGTCCAGGACGATCAGGTGGTTGAGGCACTCCTGGCGGAAGGTCCGCATGAGCCGCTCTACGTAGCAGTTGCACTGGGGCCGGCCCTTGGGGATCTGGATCGTGCGAATGCCACGGGCGTGGGTCCGGCGGACGAAGGTCTGGCCGTAGAGGGGATCCCCATCCCGGATCAGGAATCGCGGGACCTCCTCAAAGGGCGTCGCCTCCACGATCTGCTGGGCCACCCATACGTCAGAAGGTTGATCGGTGATCTGGAAGTGCATCACGCGGCGTCTCCCGTGAGCCATGACGACAAACACGTAGAGTGTCCTGAAGGTGACGGTCTTCACTCGCAGCCAATCACAGGCCCAGATGTGGCCGCCCTGGGCGTTCAGGAAGGCCATCCAGCCCACGGAGGGAGGTCGGGGAGCGGGATCTCCCATGTACTTGGCGACGCTTCGAGGGGAGACGTCGAGGCCGAGTTTGCTCAGCTCTCCGGCGATGCGGTCTTGTCCCCAGAGCGGGTTCTCAGCTACCATGCGTCGGATGAGAGCCTGAAGATGGTCCGGCAATGGAGGTCGCCCTGGTCGCCTGCTCTGCCGTCGCTGCCACCAGCGGCCCAGCCTGCGGTGCCACGCAACGACGGTCTCCGGCTTCACGATCACCAACGCCTCACGCCACCTGGGCCAACGTCTCCGCAGCATCACCCAGAACCGCCGATCCTCATCGGTGAGTTGCAGTCGCCTTCCGTTCTGCTGACGCTGGTACACCTCCAACTGCTGCTGGAGCGCGACGATGCGAAGAAGCTGCTCGCGTCGGCCGAGGAAGAGCAGCGGGACCATCCAGAAGAGAAGCTGCACGAACATCCACTCACTCCCAGGCGAAGGTCGGGGACCTGGGAGGTTCGGTGCCACGCACGCCGGTGCCTTGCTGACTGTGCGCGGATCGTCACCCGACAGGACTCAGCCTCAGGACTATCGAACTCGCCCTCTACAGCCATTCAGGGACGCCGACGGGTATTTGCGGACTACACCATCCACACCATCGAGGTGTCCACCAAACCGGGGCCGGCCCACAATCCTTCCCTGGGCTCACGAGAAGATTGTGCACTAATGCTCCAGGAAAGTGCATTACAGCCCATAGGATGGATGCTAGAGTCGATTGGGCAGAAGTTCGCCAAGTCAGACCGAGGAAGGCGACAAGTCCGGACCCGTGAGTGCCAAGAGGAGAAGCGCGAGCCATGTCGCGCAGGAACAGGAGCGGTGTCATGCTCCGGGAGAGGAGGTGAGGCACAGGTGGATGCGACACCATGAGCGTCCGTGCAAGTGTGGGTATGCACCACGGCGAGGAAAGGCGAGATTGGCAGTTCAACTCTCGCCACTGTCTGATTCGGGATCATAGGGCCAACTGGACCCAAGTCGTGGAGTTGGGGTCTGGATTGGCAGGTTGGGCCGAACAAATTCGGCAGCCGGGATGTGTCTTCACTGCCTAGAAAGGATGTCAAATGAAGCGGAGAAGTGGCTTCACCCTGATCGAGCTGCTGGTTGTGATTGCGATCATCGGCATACTGGCAGCGATGGTGTTTCCGGTATTCGCGAGGGCGCGCGAATCAGCGCGCAAGGTGGTGTGTCTGAGCAATGTGAAGAACATCGCCCTGGCCATTCAAATGTACCTGGGTGATTACAGTGACACGCTGGTGCCCAAGGAGCATCGCGCGGACATCCTCGACTGGATGGCCATCTATGCCCCCGGCGACTGCGGTCGGAATGCCGCAACCAGGAACAACCCTTACCTCCAGTGGCCGGTAGTGCTGGATGAGTATGTGCGCAACCGAGATGTCTGGCGCTGCCCGAGCGCGAAGGTTAGCAGAAGCTTCAGCATCATCGACCCCCACAGGGGGAACGCCAATGGCGACTGGTGGGCGGCGGTGTTGGACGCTTCCTACGCATACCCCGTCGACACCAGGAACGGCCTACCCAAGTGCGATGCCGTGCGTAGTTGCACCCGCCCCTACCCGCCCGGGTGGGGCGGCGACGTCACAGACAGCGCCGAGCAGAAACGGTGTTCCCTAGGTCAGCACGGCACGCGCTCTGGCACTGAGAAGGCTTTCCTGTTCGACTACGCCAGGATGTCGGAGAACTACGGAGTCAAGCTGGCCCAGATCCAGGATCCGACGAGATGGATTGCGATCACGGAGTCAGGTGTCACCGACGAGCAGTGGTCACTCACCCACATCGCCTATGGAGAGACCTGCAAACTCGGCTGCGCGGGCTGCAGCTCGAATGATCTAGAGACAGATGCTTCGTGGGTAGTGCTTTGCCCCTGGTCGGCACCATGCGGTGCGGTGTCTCGCGACTTCGCCGACGGCAATTGGCGCAAGAAAAACATCGCTCGCCATTTTGGCGGTGTCAACCTCGGGTTCATGGACGGGCACGCGGCCTGGTACTCAAGCGAGACGATCCTGGGAGAGGGCGGCCCCCAGGCACAGTGGTTCAGGACCGAGACCCGCAGGGGTGATGAGTACCTCTTCTCTGGCCCCTTCCCGGCAGGTCCCCAGGGCCAACTGTGCATGATGCCTGAGGGCGGCGACCCCGGGTATTACAAGTAGTCAAGTAGTGGGGCCTTCGACCAGGGCCTTCGACCGCACGCACCTTGCCTTGGCAAAGGCGGCGGTGAGACCGATCGGGAAGTGTAGGCGGGGCCCGCTCCGGCGGGCCCCGCCTTCTCAATCCAGCATAGCGCTTGCGGCATGAGCAGTGGACGCACCACACGACGAAGCCGGGGCTCAGTGCCGGAGGGGCGACGGGGTCGCGGGACAGGAGCGCTGGCCGGCGCGGGCCAACTTACACGTACCTAGGAGCTGGGATCCTGGCTACGCCGGGGTGGAGTATGGAGAGACCGGATCGCGAGGAGCGAAAAGCATCGTCCCGCTTCGTTACCTGGAGAGCGGTGGCGATCGGCGCGCTTCTGATTCCCCTGAACGCCTACTGGCTGACCTGGAACGTCTGGTACGCCATTGCCCTCACCGGCTATGAGTCCCTCTTCGGCACGGCGATCTTCATCCTCGCCGTCCTGGTGGGGGCAAACTCGGTGGTGGCGCGCTGGCGGCCCGCCAGGGCGCTGGCGGCCGGCGAGCTGCTCGTCATCTATGTGATGATAACCATAGGGACCGCCATGTGTGGCACGGGATGGGACTGGATGGCGAGTCTCCCCACCCACGTGAACTACCCCTTCCGCTATGCCACCCCGGAGAACCGATGGGCGGCCACGGTGCACCCCGTGCTGCCCTACTGGCTGGTGGTGAGCGACCCCGTGGCGGTCACCGGTTTCTGGGAAGGGAACGTGAGCCTCTACGGCCCACAGGTGTGGCTGGCCTGGTGGCGGCCCGTGCTGTGGTGGACCTCGTTCGCGGCGGCTCTGGTGTGGGTGTTCTTCTGTGCCAACTCACTCCTGCGCAAGCGGTGGGCCGAGGAGGAGAGGATGGCCTTCCCCATCGCCCAGGTCCCCATGTCCATGGTGCAGCGCGGGCGCGGCCTCTGGCGGTCGCGCTCGTTTCAGCTTAGCGCAGGGATCACAGCGGCCATCGCTCTGCTCAACTTCACCAGCTCTCTGGTCCCGGCCGTGCCCGGCATCCCCTTCACCTTCGACTACCACCCGTACGTCGCATACCTGCGCCCCTGGTCCGGCATCCGCCAGCAGACGCTCTGGTACAGCCCCTTCTTGATAGGTCTCTGCTACCTCATCCCACTTGACCTCCTGCTCTCACTGTGGGTGTTCGGCCTCATGCACAAGGCCCAACAGGTGCTCACCATCCATTTCGGCTGGAACACTGACACGTGGTCGGGCCCCCCCTACACCGACGCCCAGGCCTTCGGCGCTCTGGTGGCCCTCATAGTCATGGTGTTCTGGCTCGACAGGAACTACCTGTCCGCCCTGCTACGTGGGGCGCTCACCGGGCGCGGTCCCCTGGGGGACGACCGGGAGGCTCTGCCCCACCGCCTGGCGCTGCTCGGCCTGGCTGCTGGCCTCGGCTATCTATGGTGGTTCCTATACAGGATGGGAATGGCGCCCCTGGTTGCCACCGCCTTCCTCGGCATATTTCTCGTCATCTCGCTCACCCTGGCCCGCTTCCGAAGCCAGCTCGGCCCGCCCACCCATGAGATTTACCAGTCCGGGCCAAGCCATGTCCTCACCCTGGCCCTGGGCCCGCGGATGTTCGACGCGCATACCCTCGCCTGCTTCGCGCTACTCGATCCGTTCACCAAGCATCAGCGGTCCAATCCCTCCCCGCTGACGCTCGAGGCCATGAAGATGGGCGAGAGCGAAAGCACCCTGCGCGGGCTCGCATTCCCCATCGCTATCGCCGCAGTGCTCGGCGCCCTCTCGCTCTTCTGGGCCAACCTGCAGTTGCTTTACCCGGAGGGAGCCGCCCTCCGCGCCCATACCCCTGCCGTGCGGAGAGCCGGAATGGCCTACGGCAGCCTCCATCAGGACCTCATTGACCCCGCCGCCGGCAACTGGCAGGCCGTCATAGCGATGGGCGGAGGCGCCGCCTTCTGCGCGGCGCTCATGGTCCTCAAGCTCCACTTCGCTCGCTTTCCCCTCCACCCCGTCGCGTTGCCTGTTTCCAGTGGCTCCGGCATTGAGGGCTACATTGGCGCTATCTTCCTCGCCTGGCTGGTCAAGGCGATACTGCTTCGGTGGGGAGGTCAGAGAGTCTACCGCCTCTCCATGGAGGCCGCGCTCGGGGTGATCATCGGCGACTCGTTGACACAATGCGCGCTGGCCATCGTGCGCCAGTCCCTCGGAATGACCACCTGACGAGCCAAGCCCATGGGCCATGATCGCGGTTGCCGATTAGCGGCTAGAACCAGAAGCGAACCGAAGAATGCGGCAGCAAAGAGGGCAACGCGTCTCGAGAGGCCCGGAGCCGCTTCACTGTGGCGCCCAGGGCCCGGTTGGGCCGCGAGGAGCCCTACATTTGGCTCCGACGCGGGACGCGCCCTACAGAGTCTATCGCAAAAGCGCCTGCGAGCGCGGAGGCGGCCGAGCTTCGCATCTCTGAGGGCATCCTCAGAGGTCGCGCAACCTGCGAGACGGCTTTTGCTATGGACTCCACAGGTCAGATCAGGGATGGGGAAGGTCCATCCCAAAGCAAGGGAAAGCCGGCTGACATGGGCGGGGAGTCCCGGCTACGGCATTTGCCGAATGGAGGAAGTCGATGGAAAGAGCAATGCTGATAACAAAGCGCTATCTTAACCTGCCGGTCAAGGCAGACGCGCCCAGACAGTGGCTTCGCGTCATCGTCGATGGCAAGCCAGTGTCCGAGTTCGAGATCAACCTTGCGGAGGGGGAGCCCGACTTCTGGTCATTCATAGATGTCCTCTCTTACCGCGGGCGAAAGCTCGAGCTCCAGAGGATGGGTGGTCCTGAGCCCGCGCTCCCCGTGCCCGTCGAGCAGTTCGATGAGATCAAGGGCGCGGAGACCATCTACCGCGAGAAGTATCGCCCGCAGTTCCACTTCTCAACGCGGCGCGGATGGATCAACGACCCGAACGGCCTCGTATTCTATGCGGGCGAATACCACCTGTTCTACCAGCACTACGCCTTCGGCTGGAGCTGGGGCACCAAGAGCTGGGGCCACGCGGTAAGCACCGACCTCGTCCACTGGGCCGAGCTGCCCGAGGCTCTTAGCCCCGATCACCTCGGCGATATCTGGTCCGGCTCGGCCGCCGTGGACTGGCGGAACACCGCCGGTTTCCAGCGCGGCCAGGAGAAGACCATCGTCGCGATCTACACCGCGGGCGGCGATCAGACTCCCGCCTCGAAAGGCCTCCCGGCCACCCAGGCAATCGCATACAGCACCGACCGCGGCCGCACGTGGACGAAGTACAGTGGCAACCCGGTTGTGGGGCACATCGCGGGGTACAACCGTGACCCAAAGGTGGTCTGGCACGACCCCACAGAGCGGTGGGTTATGGCTCTCTACCTCGACAAGGAGGGCGACTTCCAGCGGCACGCACTCCTCACTTCGCCTGATCTGAAGTGCTGGCAAATGCGCTCGGAAGTCCGCCTTCCCGGCACCGGAGAATGCCCCGACTTCTTCGAGCTGCCGGTGGACGGCGACCAGGCTAACCGCAAGTGGGTCTTCTGGCAGGCGGACGGCCACCATATGATCGGATCGTTCGACGGGCGGACGTTCACTCCCGAGTCCGAGCCGCGACTGGCCTATGTGGGCGATGCCTACGCGGCCCAGACTTACAGCGACATCCCGGAGAGCGACGGGAGACGCATCCAGATCGCTTGGCTGCGCGGCGACCTGCCTGGCATGCCGTTCAACCAACAGATGTCGTTTCCAATCGAGCTCACGCTGCGGACGACGAGGGCCGGCGTCAGGCTCTTCGCGTATCCGGTGCAGGAGATCGAGGCGCTACGCGTCGGGACGAGTCGCTGCGGAGACTTGGCTCTCGGTTTGGGCGAGCCACAGTTGGTGGCGGAGGGGGAACTCCTCGACATCAACGCGCTCTTCGACGTGGGGGCTGCGGCTCGCGTTGGTCTGGTTGTGCGCGGCGTGCCGATAACCTATGACGTCGAGGCGCGCACCTTGAGCTGCGGGCACTACGCCGCAGCGCTCTATCCGGAGGCAGGCCGCATCTGGGTTCGGGTGCTCGTCGATCGGGCATCGGTCGAGGTATTCGCAAACGATGGTCTCGTCTCCATGCCGGTCGGAATCATCTTGCCTGAGCATGACCGCTCAGTAAAGGCCTTCGCGGAAGGCGGCCATGCTCTCCTTGAGCAGCTCGTGGTGCATGAGCTGCGGTCTGCATGGCTATGACCTGCGCGAGCGCTCATATTGGCAGCGCCGCGAGAGGCTGTCCCGTCGTGCTGTCGGCGCGGGACTTCCCGAAACCCACCGCGCGTGTGCGCGCCGCGGCTCATCCGCACGCTTGCGGAGCTCGCTTCTCCCACCCCGCGCAGAGGACAGAAGACAGACTCGCGACCCAGTAAGGAGGACGAAGCAGAGGATGCCCTACCCAAGATTCCCGCAGGAGCCTGAGCCGGACTTCGAGCGGCTTCGCACCGTGCTTGCTCGTGGCACGCCCGACCGCGTCCCCTTCATTGAGCTCAGCATTGACTTCCCCGTCCTCGCAGCGATCCGCGAGGATCCCTTCTCCACCAACCCGCCCGACTTGCACCGCCAGTATGTCGAAGTCTACCGGCGGCTTGGCTACGACTATTGTCCCGTGTGGGCCGGGGTCTCCTTTTCCCGCAAGTACCTCCCCACTGCCGACGACACGGCCGGCCTGCCACACGATCAGCGCTCCTGGTTGGACGAAACCCACGGTACAATCGAGACCTGGGCCGACTTCGAGCAGTACCCGTGGCCGACGCCCAAGGCTGTGGACTACACCCATCTGGAGCAGATCGCGGCCAGCCTGCCTGACGGCATGAAGATCATGTTCGCCTACAGCGGGGTGCTGGAGCACCTCCTGTGGCTCATGAGTTACCAGGGCCTGTCCTACGCGATGGCCGACCAGCCCGACCTCGTGGATGCCATGGTCCGGCGAATCGGGGAGCTGCTTCTGAACGTCTTCAAGACGGCTGCATCCCATGAATCTGTCGGCGCGCTCTGGCTCGGCGATGACATGGCCTTCAAGACCCAAACCCTTGTCTCACCCGACGTCCTGCGTCGCCACGTGTTCCCGTGGCAGCGCCGCCTCGCCGAGACTGCGCACGCGGTCGGAAAGCCCTTCCTGTTGCACTCTTGCGGCAACATCGGAGCAGTCATGGAGGAGCTGATCGAGGAGGTAGGCATAGACGCCCTGCACAGCTTCGAGGATGTGATCGAGCCCGTCACCGAGGCGAAGCGCCGCTGGGGAGACCGAATCGCGCTGCTCGGCGGCGTGGACATGGATGTGCTCGCGCGCGGGTCAGTTGACCTTGTGCGCCGCCGCACGCGCGAGGTGCTCGAGGTCTGCATGCCAGGCGGCGGCTATGCCCTCGGATCGGGCAACTCGGTAGCCAATTACATCCCCCTGGAGAACTACTTCGCGATGCTGGAGGAGGGCTGGCGCGTCGGTTCGTACGCCGCGTGAGCCCGAGCCGCGCCGCTTGCGAGCGATCCACTTTGAGCGCACTGCGTGATATCTCAGGAGCAGCTCGACATGTCGGGAAAGCAATCTCCGCCGGGTCGGACCACGGCCTGGCCGCGGCAGCGTCTCAGTGCGGCGCAGAACACTCGCGATCTCGCCGCAGGAGGTTGATGTCGCGAGAGGGGTCCCACCATCATCCCGTGAGGCACATGAGTTCCTACGTGCGACAGCAAGGCCGGCCGAAGATATCAACGGCCCCAGCCCGGCGCGTCGGGGGTGCCGAGGGAGGGCGAACATGGCCATCATCTTATCCCTGGACATCGGCACGTCCAAGTTGTGCGCGATGACGTTCTGCAGCGAGCGGCTCAAGCCCCTCGCGGTGCAGGTACAGCCCAACCGCTCGGAGGTCCCGGGACTGGAACCCGGCCGGCACGAACAGGACGCCGCGAGGATCCGGGAGGACTCCCTGGCACTTCTCGCGGCAGTGAGCAAGGAGGCGTCGTCGGCGGGAGACGTAGCGGGCATCAGCATCACGGGCCAGATGCATGGAGTGCTGCTGGTAGACTGCTCGCTCACGCCCCGCGCTAACCTGATGACCTGGCAGGACCAGCGCGCACTCCAGGCGGGACTCGACCTCAAGCAGGTGAGCGAACCCTTCCGGGCAGAGACGGGATGCGGGCTCCACCCCGGCTACGGCGGGGCCACCTTGGCCTGGCTGGCTCGCCACGGAGCCCTGGACCGCGGACTCAAGGCGGTCACGATAGCCGATTACCTCGCGGCCGTTCTATCCGGGCGAATCGCGACCGAACCCACACACGCGGCGAGCTGGGGAATCTACAACCTGCACACCGGCCGCTGGCAAGCGTCGCTCATTACGAAACTGGGGATTCGGCCCGGCGTATTGCCGGAGATCATCCCGACTCTGCGCGCCCAGGGGTTCGTGACTGATCCATACCGCCGTCGCCTGGGGCTGACTGGGGAGGTGCAGGTTGCCGCCACCGTGGGAGACAATCAAGCCTCCGTACTCGGCGCCCTGGGCTTTGCCGACGATGCGGCGGTGCTGAACCTGGGAACGGGCGGGCAGATCTCCATAGTGCGCCGCCAGGCCCAGACCGTGCCATGCATGGAGACGCGGCCGATGCCGTTCGGCCGGTTCATCCTGGTTGGTGCAGCCCTGTGCGGCGGCTGGTCGTACGCGTACCTCATGCAGTTCTTCCGCCAGACGGTCCGGGCATTTGCTCGCGTAGAGCTGGCCGACCAGCAGGTCTACGCGACGATGAACCGCTTGGCGGCGAAGGCGGCCCAGCGCCCGACGGCCCCGCCACAGGTGGATACGCGCTTTGCAGGCACGCGAGGCGAGCCCGAGCGGCGGGGGCGGATCACCGGCATAGACACCACCAACCTGACGCCCGGACATCTGGCGTTGGGATTCCTGCACGGGATGGTGCGGGAGTTGTCGGAGATGGTTCCCCGGCCGGTGCTGGCTGAGGTCAGGGAGATTGCAGCCAGCGGCAATGCCGCACGGGAGAACCCCTTGGTCAGAGAGGCGGTTGAACGGCAGTTCGGCCGCGCCTGTCGCATCAGCGGAGTCCACGAAGAGGCCGTGCTTGGAGCGGCCCTGGGCGCCTGTGTGGGACTGGGCTTCCGCTCCGAGAAGGACATACGATTTCATCAGGAGCGCGCATGCTGAAGGTTATCGCAGGGCGCTGCGAGAGAGGGGGACCTCGTCACGCCACCTTGCGCGGACAAGCAGTATAGCGCCTAGCTGGCGACTAGCCAATAGCTAGGCAGATCATGCCCTACCATGCGCTCGGGCCAAGTGCTACTTCATCGCTCCAGCCCGAAGCGAGGCCGAGTGCGGAGAGGTCGATTAACATGGGTACGGGGCACAGTGGTCGGAACCAGCCAATATCGCGCGGAGGAGCTGAAGATGTTCTACAAGCCGGAGAAGGTGAAACACATCTGGGACACATGGCTGTACCTTCACGAAGGGACCTGTTACCTCTATCAACTGATCGTAGACGACCGCTACTGCGGCCAGGGCGTGTGCCTGGCGACTTCGCGCGACGGGGTCTTCTGGCGGGAGCACGGGCCCATCTTCCACAAGCTCGACAACGCCGCCGGCCTCGGCACCGGCTATGTCTGGAAATCGCCCAACTTCGAGCGCGACGGCAGGTTCCTCATGAACTTCTCTGAGTGGTTCGAGGACGACATCAACTCCCAGATTATCCGCTTCGCCCAATCCACTGACCTTGTGCACTGGGAACGTCTGGGCGAGGATTGCGATTTCCCGCCCGACCCGCGATGGTACAACACCTATCCCAACGAGAAGGGCAGCCGGTGGGATTGCATCTACCCGCTCGCCCGGCCCGGAGGCGGTTACTACGGCTACTGGACCGCCACCCCGAAGGACCGCCCGGGCTTCGCCTTCGGCATGACCGAGGACGGCGCCCACTGGCAGGCACTCTCACCTCCCGAGATCGAATGGGGCGACATGCCGCCCCTGGCCGGCATTGAGGTAGGCGGCATCGAGAAGATCGGCGATAAGTACTACCTCATGCTGGGCGGCTCCAACGGCCCCGACGGCATCAACGGCATGTTCTGCTTCACCGGCGAGAAGCCCGAAGGCCCGTTCCGGCCCGCACCGGCTAACTTCGGCCTCCTCAACAGCGACAAAGACCACTTCCACACTTACTTCGCCCGCTTCTTCCCCACCAAGGAAGCGATGCTGATCAACCATCACAGCCGCACCCGCAGCGGGGAAACCTGCTTTGCCCCGTTGAAGTACGCCGAGGTGGACCTCGACGGCGTGCTGCGGCTCGCGTGGTGGGCAGGCAACGAAATCCTCCGCGGGCCCCTGGTCACCAATCAGCTACTCGCCCCCCGCCAGACCCCACTCGGACTGCTGTCCATGATAGATAGCCCGCTGGACGTGCAAGGCGGCTTGTTCATCGAAGCCGTCCTACCCGCTGCCGCACAGGCTGCCGGCAATGCTGTCGGTTTCTATATCGAATGCCACGGCGGCCGGCACGGCGTCATCCTCCTGCAGGACGACCAGCGCGTCCAATTCGGCGTTGCTGAGGACGATGGCGAGAGGTACGTCTGCGAACAGGTGGTGGACCACGACCAGCGCTTCGGCGACACGATGAAGTGCGTGCTGTTGATCAAGGGCGAGTATACCGAGCTCTATCTCCGCGACAGACTGATCAGCGGCTTCAGTCTGTCGGCCACGCCCACTGGTCGCATCGGCTCCTTCCTGCCCTCTGACAAGCTTTGGGCGCCGTGGGTGTGGAGGTTTCGCCGCCCCGAGGAGATTCCCGCGGACGTAACGCCCCACGAGAACGCCGCCATCTACCGCGCGCATGAGGCCATGGCTTCCGCGGCCCCACTGGTCCGTCGCGACCAGAAACGGCCCGTGTGGCATTTCTGCCCCCCGGCCGGCTGGATGAATGACGTCAACGGCCCGCTGTTCTGGCAGGGCTATTATCACATCTTCTACCAGTCCACGCCCTTCAAGGCCAGCTTCGGGGATTACATCTACTGGGGTCATGCCCGCAGCCGCGACCTGGTCCACTGGGAGCTGCTGCCCCATGCCATCTGGCCGGACGCCGAGGAACTAGGCTGCTGGTCCGGCACCGCTTGCATCACCGCTACCGGTCAACCCTTGATCGTCTACAGCAGCAGCGACCGCTGGGTCTCCGAGGGCCGAGGATTCTCGCAGAACGGGGCATTGCCCTGTGACGACGACCTGATCGTCTGGCGCAAACATCCGGACAATCCTCTGCTGGCCTATTCAACCCACGCCCAGCCTGGCTTCGCCTTGGCCTGGCGCGACCCGTTCATCTTCACCCACCAGGGCCGGGCCTTCATGATCCTGGGCGGCACAGAAAGGGGAACGCCGATCTATGAAGCGGAGACTCCCGACTATAACCGCTGGCGCTACCGCGGCCAGATGCTCGACCAAGATGCCGAGTGCCCCAACTTCTTCAGGCTGGGCGAGAAATGGGTGTTCATCACATCGCCCTACGGCCCGGTGAACTACCGCGTGGGCCGCTTCGACTCCGCCTCGCTACGCTTCCATCCGGAAGCCGAGGGCCTTATGGATCAGTACAATGCGTTCTACGGCACCAACGGCTTGTACGATCCGCACGGCCGCTGCATCTACCTCAGTCGCCTACTTAGCTTCGGCGGTCGTTCCCCGCGCGGCAATCATGACTACGGCTGGGACGGATGTATGGCCCTGCCCCGCATCCTCAGTCTGGGCCCGGACAACCACCCCCGCCAGACCCCCGCGCCTGAGTTGCAGGCCCTGCGGTGCAGTCCAGTGCGCCACGAGAACACCAATCTCGACCGTTCCTCCCACCGCATCAAAGACCTCCGCGGAGACACCCTCGAGATCATCGCCAAGTTCGTCCCTCAGGGCGCCGCCGGCTTTGGCCTCAAGGTGCGCTGTGGCGAGGACGGCGCACGCGGCACCACCATCACCTGCAACGGCCGGAGCATACGAGTCCACGATGCCCTCATCGATCACACCTTCGCACTGGACCGGCCCGCAGACGATGGCGCGGTTACCTTGCACGTCTTCCTGGACAAAGCCGTGCTGGAGCTGTTTGTCAACGATGGCTCTTACGTCGCCAGCTACATCATACTCCCAGAGGCCCCGGGGCTCTCCGTCCACGTCTTTGCCGAGGGCGGGCGCGCCCTCGGCGAGTCGCTGGAAGCGTGGACCCTGCAGCCGATCGCCTGATGCAGTCCGGGCGCTCAGGTCTCTCTCGGCGCCAGCGTCTGAATGCCGACGCGATGGTGGCGCTGGCGGCCATGGTCGGGGACTGCACGGGCTCGCGGCCTGGCGCTGCGCAGCCCTCACTGACGCGCAGGCCGCCCGCGCGGCCGCGTCACGGATGTCTCCCCCACTCACAAGCTGCATCCGCTGAGGATAGGGACGGTGTCCCGTTCATAGTTGAAGGTTAGGGCGGCTCTCTCCAGCCCGGTTCTGATAGAATCGGGCAACTGGAAACTTGGAGAGGAGAGAACCGCCGTGAGAAGAGAGTATCAGATTACGGGTCGGAAGGGAAATGCCGCGTTGTGCCAGTTTCTGGCGAAGGAGGGGGCGGCGCTGGTGCCGATGATGGAACTGCTGGAGGCAGGGAAGCTGGCGGTCGAGGCGCTGGTGGGGGAGATGGGGAAGGCGGCGCTGGAGGCGGTGCTGCTGATCTCGGCGGAGCAGGTGGCAGGGCCGGCGCATCCGGGCCGGCCGGGCGGGGCGATTCGCCGACACGGGGAGCAAGGAGGCGTAGTCGCGCTGGGCGCCCAGAAGGTGCGGGTGAGCAAACCGAGGCTGCGCCGCAAGGGCGGCGGCCGGGGAGCGGAAGTGGCGCTACCAGCCTATGCCGCGATGCAGTCCGACGAGAGCCTGCGGGAGCGGATGCTGGCGATTGTGATGAGGGGGGTGAGCACGCGCAATTACCAGGAGGTAGTCCCGGAGCTGGCGGAACGCTGCGGGGTATCGCGCTCGGCGGTGAGCCGGCAGCTGCAGGAGGCGAGTGCGGAGTCGCTCCAGCGCCTGTGCGAGCGGCGCTTCGATGAGGTTGACCTGTTGGTGATCTATCTGGACGGCAAGCACTTCGGGGGCCACCAGGTGGTGAGCGCCATCGGAGTGGACGCAGAGGGCTGCAAACACGTCCTGGGCCTCACCGAGGGGGCGACGGAGAATGCGGTGGTAGTGAAGGAGCTGCTGGAAGATCTGGTGGCGCGCGGGGTGAAGTCGGAGCGGAAGCGGCTGTTCGTGATTGATGGCTCGAAGGCGTTGCGCAAGGCGATTGATGATGTGCTCGGCAAGCATAACCTGGTCCAGCGCTGCCAGGCGCACAAGCGCAGAAACGTGATCAGTTACCTGCCCAAAGCGATGCAAGGAGAGGTGGCGGCGGCGCTGCGGGCGGCCTGGAAGCTCGATCCCAAGGAAGGAATGGCGCGGCTGCGCACGCAGATCGAGTGGCTGGAGCGAAGCCACCCCAAGGCCGCGGCCAGCTTGCGGGAGGGCTTGGAGGAGACCTTCACCATCGCCCGTCTGGGGCTTTCGCCGATGCTGCGCACATGCCTGACCACCACCAACATCATCGAGAGTTCGCTCTCGGGGGTGGAGGGTCGCACCGGGCGCGTCACGCGCTGGCGCTCGGGAGAGATGGCCTTGCGCTGGGCGGCGGCGGCCGCGCTGGAGACCGAGTGCAACTTCCGCAAGATCATGGGGCACCAGGGCCTCTGGATGCTGAAGGCCGTCCTGGACGATGGTCAGTCAGTTAGCAAGGAAGCGAATATCACCCTTGACGAGGACCGCATTGCGGCCTAAGATACGCGAGAGAGTCCGCCCAACCTTACACTACGGGCGGGACATAATCGGGAGAGAGGATAGCACATGGCCGATCTCGAGAAGACACTGTGCTCTCCCAACCTGGCCGAAGTCAGAGATCGGCACCTCCGCCGACTCAGGGCGGTATTCTCGGGAAGCACGAGCGAACCGTTCTACTTGGAGGGCTTCAGCCCGCCAGTCTCTGCCGACCCATACACCGCACCCAGCGACGCGGTGGAGGAGGCGCTCGCATTGCTGGCGGCCGAGGCCGACCGGATGAGGGACGAGACGGTCTTTCGGCCGCTCGTCGTCGAGTTCGGGCTCTACGGAGTACACTTCGTGGACCGCATCTTTGGCGCCAACGTCTACCAGAGAGACGGACAGTGGTGGTCTGATCCCCTCGGCCGTCCTCCGGGGACACTGTCGGCTCCCGACCTTGAGACGAGTGAGACCTGGAGGCAGGCGAGGGCGATTGCAGAGGCCTTTCTCGCGCGCCGCGTTTCGGTGCCGATCTTCGGACTCCCCACCATTGCCAGCGCCCTCAACATCGCTGTGAACCTACACGGACCGGAGTTCCTGGCGGCGACAGCGACCAACCCGGAGCTGGCGCGGCGCGACCTCCAAACCATCAACGAGGTGCTTATCCGGCTCCACACTTGGTACCGCGAACGGATTCCCGCGGAACAGCTCCAGCCAGTTGTGGCAACTCAGCGCTGTCAGCCTCCCGGATTCGGGCAACTGTGTGGATGCAGCACACATTTGCTTTCCGCCAAGGCTTACCGCGACCTCGTTGCAGCTTTCGACGATGCGCTACTTCGCGCGTATCCGAACGGTGGGATGATCCACCTCTGCGGCCACCATGTTCGGCACATCCCGGTCTGGCGGCAGACGGCCTCTCTCCGGGCGGTGCAGATGAACGATCGCGCGGCCGAGGACCTCGAGGCGTACTTCCACGGGCTTCGGGGGGACCAGGTGATCTACCTCAACCCCACGCCGATCATCACCCCAAAGCGCGCGGCGGGGATGACGGGCGGCAGAAGATTGGTAATCGTCGGCTCGGAAAGCGTCTGACCGATCCCCGGGGCGGCCTCGCCCTCCGGTCTGACTCTATCGCGGCCGGCCCGCCCCTACCGTTGCGGCCAGAGCCGACAACTTCCTTCTTCGATACTCGCCTGGAGTACATCCAGAGTACCTGCGGAAATACCGGTGAAGATGGCTCGAACTCGCGAACCCCGTCTCTGCCGCTATGGCAGCGATAGACTTGCTCGTGTTCACGATCATAGAGCTTGCCAGGGAGAGCCTGTTCTGTAGGCACAGTTTGGCATAGCTGATTCCGAACACATCTCCAAACAACCTGTGAAAGTGAGAGGGGCTGAACCCACACGCTCTGGCTGCTTCGCCTAGAGAGACGCGTTCTGGAGGTAGGGACCGCAGCAACGAGAGCGCCGGAACGAGCTGAGCCAGCTTCGCAGCTCTCGGTAGAGCTTCATTGATCGGCGCACCCGCCAGGAAGCACTTGCGCTGGATCTCTATGAAAAGCCGCAGCAACTCGAAACGTACCACAAGCTCCCATCGGGGAGCGCGGTGCCAGTCCTCATCTCGCATCACGTGGGCGATATCGAGGACCTTGCGCCGCAGCTTGTCATCTGAGGCCGCCAGCATTTGGACGTGGTCGAGCGTGAACAGGGTCACCCACGGCACCTCCCCAACCAATTCCTCGCCCAGATAGTCGAAGCGGAAGACCGCGATCAAGTGTTCGTCGTCAGGATGGTGAGCTAGGCATTGGTGTGTTTCCCAGGCGTTGGCGAACCACAGATCCCCAACCTGACAGGACAATGTGCAATCATTGAACGTGACTTGCTCTGAGCCTTTCATCACTATCCCGACCTCGAATCCGGGATGATAGTGCGGCCCAGAGAAATCGTACTGCACCCCAGAAAGAGTGTATATGGACGCCCCATAGGCCATCCATAATGGCTTGGAGCCAGGGCGTTCGGGCTCGTAGCGAGGCGCTTCGAGGCCGGCTCTGATCGCGCGGGCAGTTTCCGCTGCCATCTCGTGTCCTACCTCACGGACAGCTTTGCGATAAGGCTCTGGTGCGTATCGGGGAGCGTGTCGGTCGCCCTACAGCCTGTGTGACCTGCCCACGTGGGCGCTGCCGCGCGCCATGCCTATGCAGCAGAGCGACAGACTGTGAGACCGTCGTCTGCCACGCGTGTTGTTGCCAGTCCTGACACCTGGGCCGCATCGCCTCCCATGCGGGAGGCCGATAGCCCAGAGACCCGTGCTGTCCAGAAACTCATCTGGCTCCTAGGGTGCTCGTGTAGCCTCTCTCGTGGTATTCTCTCCCCTCGCGCATACCCCTGCGCTGAGAGGCACCGAGGATGGAGAATGCCGTCGAACGAGGGCTGGATTGGACGGGCCTGCCGGTGATTGCGACCGTGGCGCGGCTGCTCTGTCGGGAGCGACACTCCAGAACGAGTATCTGCGGCTGGAGAACCGGATTCTCAAGGAGAAGGTGTCGGGGCGAATCCGGTTCACCGACGAGGAACGCCGCTCACTGGTGTAGTCCGCAAATACTCATCGGGGCGTCAGCGCGGCGCCTTGCACTCGCTGGATTCGGAAGGCAGGTCCGCTCTCCTGCTCTCCAGCTCACACGATTCTCGCAGAAACGCGTGGCCTCTGCCTGTGAGCTACGCGCGGACGCGGTCGAGCACACGCGCGGCCGTTGGGGATCTCGCTTGAGCTGAGGGAATCAAGTCGGTTGGTCGACCGCGCGGTCAAGCGGCAGCGCGGAAGTACTCGTGGTGCAGACCTCCCAGCACCGGGCGAGAGCGAATGATGCCGTCCACTGACGACAGTCGCGGCTGGGGCAGTGGCGTTTCCTGATTGAGGCCCTGATGTGGTCGAGCGCGGTGGTAGTAATCGAGGTACTCCTGGAGCACCCACCTCAAGTGCCTCTGGTCCAGGATGATCAGGTGGTTGAGGCACTCCTGGCGGAAGGCTCGCATCAGCCGCTCTACGTAGCAGTTGCACTGGGGCCGGCCTTTGGGGATCTGAACCGTGCGAATGCCACGGGCGTAGGTCCGGCGGGAGAAGGTCTGACCGTAGAGCGGATCCCCATCCCGGATCAGGAACCGCGG